>Ga0306926_10000014_pt1 | contig 156519 bp, 132 predicted proteins | sample flu12Cox44000178_FD_203759 | JGI IMG/M metagenome (GOLD analysis project Ga0306926, IMG submission 203759) | Lab enrichment of tropical soil microbial communities from Luquillo Experimental Forest, Puerto Rico - flux8day.12C.oxic.44.000.178 (v2)... | ecosystem: Environmental > Terrestrial >... | reverse complement strand
AATCGAAGCGCAGCTCGAGCGTCTGTACCTGTACGCGGTGTTTCGCAACCTCGTGAAGCGGCGCTCGGAGCGCCGGCCGAACGCCCCCACCCCCGCGATGTGGCTTAGCTTGACCACCGAGCCGTGGAGCTGGGAGCGCGTGTTCGCGAAGAGGCTTCAGCCGACTCGAATCGATGGAGGACCGGCCTGGCCGGAGCTCTACAAGCGCGAGATGCGGACGCCGACCCTTCCGCACACACCGCCGCACGCGCTCAAGCTCGCGTTCTGAAGCCCAGGAGATCAGCCGCGGCGAGAATCCGGCGGCGCGTCAGCCTTTGACCGGAACATTCTCGGAACCACTATGCTCGGCGTCGGTCGCGAGCACGACACGGTCACGCCCCGCCTCCTTCGCAGCGTAGAGCGCCCGGTCCGCCCGGTCGATCAGGCGGTTCGCGTCGGTCGCGTCGTCGGGGAACGTGGCCACCCCGATGCTGACCGTCAACGGACGGGCCGCGCCGGTGAGGGGGTCGGAGACGGCGGAATCGCGCACACCCGCGCGAATCCGCTCGGCCACGATCAGCGCTCCCGGCCTGTCCACCTCCGGGACGAGCAGGACGAATTCCTCCCCGCCGTACCGTGCCGCCACGCACGACGCGCGGCTGTTCGCGCGGAGGACATCGGCGACCCGGAGGAGAGCCTCGTCTCCCGCGAGGTGGCCGAAGGAGTCGTTGAACCGCTTGAAGTGGTCCACGTCGACGATCAGCAGGGAGAACTGCCGCGTGTGGCGCTTCCCGCGGGCGGTTTCGCGCTCGAGCGCATCGCGCAGGAACCGGTGGTTGTAGAGGCCGGTCAGCCCGTCGCGACTGGCCAGGTCCCGCAGCGACGCGTTGAGCGCCTCGAGCTGCGCCGTCTTCTCCTGGAGCATCCCGACGAACCGCTGGTTCTCGGCCGCGAGCTTGATCTTTTCGGCGGCCCGGGCGACCACGGCGGAGATCAGCTCGATCTCGTCGAACGGCTTGACGAGAAAGTCGTACGCGCCGGCCTGAAGGGCCTTCATCGCCGTCTCGAGCGAAGCATGACTCGTCATCACCACGACCAGGCAATCGGGATCGAACGCCTTGACCTGGGAGAGGAGCTCTAGCCCGCTCATCCGCCCCATGACGACGTCCGTCACGACGAGCGGGAAAGGATCGGCCTTGAACCGCTCGAGAGCCTCCTCGCCGCTGCCGACCGCGACGACCTCGTGGCCGTCGGCGACGAGAACCTGGGAGATCACCGTCCGCAGGGTGGTCTCGTCATCCGCGACAAGTATGCGCATCGTGCGGCTTCGCCCCGTCAGCTCGCCTGCGTCTCGAGCGCGACGAGGTCGCGGATCTTCCTCTTGAAGATCACGAGGTTCAGGCCGAGGCCGATCATGCGGGCGAGCCGTCGGTAGTGCTCGGGATCGCCGCCAACGGTGCCCGTCTCGCCGCTGTCGCCGATGACGATCGCGCTGAGCTTGCCGGCGATGTGGACCGGGAGGATGAGCAGCTCCTTCGGCGCTCCCCCACCGAGAGACGCGTAGAACTCGCGGTGGCGGGGATCCCGCGAGAGGGGCCCGTGATAGAGCTCCTCGCCGCGGAGGTGATCGAGAACGCTGAGGCCCGCGAGCGAGAAATCCATTCGCGCCAAGGCCTTCTTGTCGAGCTCGAACCCGGCGGAGTCCCAGTAGCGGATCTCCTCCTTCTTCACCGCCATCAGGATCGCCCGCTCCATCAGGGTCGTGAGGTGGGAGAGCACGAAGCGCGCGAGATCGTTGCGGTCGTTCGCGTCGCACAGGCGCTGGGCGAGCGTGAGGAGATCGCCGTCCGGGCCTTCGGGCTCGGCGGGTCGCTTTGAATGGAGCTCCTCCGCGACCTCGTGCCAGCTCCGGCCGTAGCCGTACTCCTCGCCATGCGGTGTCGCGGTCGGCTCGTCGCCGCCGATCGTCTCCTCGGCCCCGCCGGGCTCCTCGCGGCTCTGCGCGTCGCGGGCCATCTGGTCGGCCGCGATGTCGAGCGGGGAGAGCGACCGCGCGATGACGATGTAGCGCATCTTGCGGGGTATTCCGTACAGCTTCTCCATCGCCTCGAAGAGGCGGGCCTCGGGAGAAAACCAGACCTTGATCTTCCGCCCCGCCGCGAACGCGAGCGCATCGTGGGAGTTGAGGTCCTGGGGGTTCATCATGGCGACGTTCAGGCGGCCGTTCTTCTGGAGCGAGAAGGGGATGGCACCGAACGTCTCCACCGCCTTCTTCGACAGCATGTTGACCACGACGGGCTCGATGTTCTCGAAGACGGCGGGCTCCGCATAGGGGACGTGGAGGATCTCGGAGAGCGCCTTCCCGAGCGCGTCTTCCCCGATCACGCCGAGCTCGAGCAGGCAGCTCCCGATGTGACCGCCGAGCATGAGCTGATTCCGGAGCGCGATCTCGAGATCGGCCGCCTTCACCAGCCCTCGTTCCATCAAGATCTCGCCTAGTTTTTTCGCCACGGTCCCGATCCCCCGCGTAGAGCAGACACGCCCTCTCGTAGAACATAGGCGGCAGGGCGCAAAGGTCAAATGTCCCCGAAATCGACAGGTTTTTCGAGCAACGGGCCGATTCGGTCCGGAAGCGGCGCGGCCCGATCGCGCGCATGGTGGAACCATTTCCTCGGAGAGGACCGAAGGAGGACGCCATGGCAGACCAACCGGACACTCATCACACATTTGCCGAGGCGGCGCTCGATCATCTGGAACAGGAGATCGAGGCCCTCGAGGGGACAAGCCGCTGGAAGCGCTGGGCCGGCTGGGCGTTCGTCGTGCTCCTCGTCGGGGCTGTGATCGGAACTTTCGCCTGGTTCATCGTGAGCCCGCCGCCGATCACCTCCGCGGGAAAGTCGTACGTCCCGTCGGGCGGGACCGGGATCGAGATCAACGAGCCCAGGGGCCCGGTACTGGCCGAGGCGCCGACCCGGTTCGCGTGGGAGTCGGTGTCGGGCAGGCTGCAGTACATCGTGCGGGTCTACGTCAAGGGCTCGGGAGATCCCGTGTTCGAGCGAGTCGTCACCGCCACCTCGATCGAGCTGACGCCTGATGACCGTGCGCGCATGCCCGCGGGGAAGACCTACGTCGGGACGGTCGTGGCGCAGGCGAAGGACGGGTCGACTCTCGGCAGCGGCGAAACGACGTTCCGGATTCGCTAGCCACAAATATCGTCGGAATCAGGTTGTTTCCGGGCCCGGGCCGGCTCGAACGGGGACGCTCGTGGCCCGATCGCCGGGATGGTGGGACCATTTCACTTGGGGGAGGATCGAAGGAGGATGTATGGCAGAGAAACCGACCTCCCATCCGGGATTCATCGAAGCAGGGCTCGATCACATGGAAGCGGAGATCCGCGCCCTCGAAGGAAGGAGCCGCTGGAAGCGCTGGGCCGGCTGGGCGTTCGTCGCCCTGTTCGTCGCGGTGATCGTCGGGGCCTTCGTCTGGTTCGTCATGAGCCCGCCGCCGGTCACCTCCGCCGGAAGGTAACGGGGAACTGCTGAGGTCCCCAAGTCACGGCACGGCGATAGTCGCCATGCCCTTAGCCTTGAGCGCCGCGTTCGCCTTCTCGACGTCCGCCTTCCGGAGCGCCTCGAACTCCTTGCCGACGTCTCCGAGCTCGCGGCGAAGAGCCTCGGTGTAGGCGACGAGAGTCGCGGCGGGGCGACCTTCGTACGAGAGAATCGCACCGTAGAGATCGTCCATGTGCTCGCGCAGCCGCTCCTCGCCCGTGATCGCGCCGCCCTCCTTCGTGGCCACGATCTTCTTGCGGATCGTGTCGGCGCGATCCGCGAGGTCGGTGAGCTGAGCGCGCATCGGATCTCCGGACGCCACCTTCGCGGACGCCGCCGAAGCACCGTCGCGCACCGCGAGGATCCGGTCGACGAGGGCGCTCATGTCGCCGAACATCGCGTGGACCTTCATCGCGGCCTCGAACTGGGTCTTCTTGTCTTCGAGCGTGTACGGCGCGCGGCGATCGAGGCCGACGGCAACCTTCGTCTCGTACGTCTTGTCGCCCTTGGTCATGCGAACCGTGTAGGTCCCCGGAACGACGCGCGGGCCGCGCGTGGCGCTCCCGGCCACCTGAGCCGCTCGCGGGACGCGGGGCGGCTTGACCGACATGGGCCAGAACACGCGGTTGATCCCCCGCCGCTTGCTCGCCGGCAGCGTGTCGACCACCGTGCCCTTCTCGTCGAGCACCTCCAGCTTCAGCTTGCCGTAGAGGTGGCGCGTCTTCTGGTAGTAGGTGATGACGACGCCGTTCGGAGCGCTCCGGCCCTCCCAGCTCGCGTCGCCTTCGGCCCAGCCTCCGCCTCCTGTGATCCGCTGCTGCTGGGGCCGGCCCGGAAGGAACGCCGCCTCCTGCTCGAGGGTCTCCGGCGTCAGCGCGCGCAGCGGCGTCAGGTCGTCGATGATCCAGATCCCGCGTCCGTGCGTCGCGATCACGAGGTCGTGGTCCCGCGTCTGGACGGCGATGTCGCGCACCGCGACGGCGGGGAACTCCCCGCCTTCGAACCGCGCCCAACTGTCCCCGTCGTCGTTCGAGATCCACAATCCGAACTCCGTTCCGGCATAGAGCAGCCCGGGCCGGACCGGATCCTCCCGCACGACGTGGGCGTAGCCGCGCAGCCCCTTCCGCACATCCTGCGTGACGAGCGGCGTCCACTTGGCGCCGTAGTCGGTCGTCTTGTAGACCATCGGTCCCATCTCGCCGAACGTGTGCCTGTCGAAGGTCACGTAGGCCGTTCCGGCGTCGAAGTGGCTCGCCTCGACCGACGACACCCAGGACGCCCGCGGGACTCCGGCGTTGACGACGACGTTCTTCCAGCTCTTCCCGCCGTCCCGGGTCACCTGGACGTTTCCGTCGTCGGTGCCCACCCAGATCACCTTCCCGTTCTTCGGCGACTCGGCGATCGCGTAGATCGTCGTGTGCATCTCGGCCGCGGAGTTGTCGACCGTGATGCCGCCGGATTCCTCCTGCTTCTGCTTCTCCTTGCTGTCGGTGGTCAAGTCGGGGGAGATCCGCTCCCACGTCTGCCCGTGGTCGCGCGTCCGGAAGAGGAACTGCGACCCGAGATAGACGGTCCCCGGCTCGTTCGGGGAGAGATGGATCGGCGTGTTCCAGTTGTAGCGGAGCTTCTCGTCGTAATTGGCCCGGGGCTGGATGTCGCGGGACTGATGCGTGTGCCGGTTGATCCGGCCGATGTTCCCGCCCTGCGCCTCCGCGTAGACGTAGTCGCGATCGGCGGGATCGGCGAACATCCAGAAGCCGTCGCCGCCGTACATGTTTTCCCAACGCGAGTTCGTGATTCCGCCTGGGTAGGACGAGTCGCCGACCCACGAGCTGTTGTCCTGGAGACCGCCGTAGACGTGGAACGGATCGTCGCCGTCGACGCTGACGTGGTAGAACTGCGAGACGGGAAGATTGTTCGCCTTCCACCACCGGTTGCCGCCGTCCTTTGACAGCCACAAGCCCCCGTCGTCGCCCGTGATCACCTTGGCGGGGTCCGAGGGATCGATCCAGACGTCGTGGAAGTCGCCGTGCGCTCCGCCGCCCGCCGACGAGAACGTCTTGCCGCCGTCGAGGCTCTGGATCAGGTCTCCGCCGGGCTTGAAGAGCCTGTCGGCGTTCGTCGGGTCGACGATGAGATTCGAGAAGTAGAACGGCCGCCAGACCATGAACTGGCTGTCGTCGCGGCGGTCCCAGGTCTTCCCGGCATCGTCCGAGCGGAAGAGCGCTCCGTGCTCCGACTCCACGGCCGCGTAGACGACGCTCGGGCTTGACGGCGCGACCGCCACCGCGATCCGGCCGTAGGGCTTCTTCGGGAAGCCCGCGTTCGCGGAATCGGTGATCTCGGTCCAGTGCGCGCCGGCGTCCTCGGAGCGGAAAAGGCCGCTGCCCGAGAATGCGGTCGCGCTCTCGCCCCCCGAGCGGAACGTCCACCCCTTGCGCCGGAAGTCCCACAGCGAGGCGTAGAGGGTGGCCGGTTTCTTCGGGTCCATCGACATCATCCCGCAGCCGGTCGACGCGTTCGCCCCCTCGAGGATCCGCGTCCAGGTCTTGCCCGCGTCGACGGTCTTGTAGACACCTCGATCTCGGGAGTCGCTCCAGAGCTTGCCGGGGACGCACGCGTAGACGGTCTTGCCGTCCGCCGGGTCGATCAGGATCTTGGAGATGCGCTCGGACTCCGGCAGGCCCATGTTCGTCCAGGTCTCGCCGCCGTCCGTCGAGCGGTAGATCCCGTCGCCGATCGACACGGAGTTCCGCGTCCACGCCTCACCGGTTCCCACCCAGATCGTGTCGGGGTCGCTCGGGTCGATCGCGATGGCGCCGACCGACTGAACCTTCTGCTTGTCGAACTTCGGCGTGAACGTGGTCCCTCCGTCCGTCGACTTCCAGACGCCTCCGCTCGCGGCACCGACGTAGAGCACGAGGTCGCCGTTCTTCCGGTGCGCCGCCGCGACCACCGCGATCCGCCCGCTCATCGTCGCGGAGCCGATGTTCCGCGCCTCGAGCCCCGAGATCGTCCCGGCGTCGAGCCCACGGGCGATCTCCGCGGCCGGCGCGGCCCCCGCGCCCAGGGAGAGCAGGAGGAGCGCGGCGCCCGCCGCCCTCACTTCGCACCCCTTTCGGGAATCGCGAAGATCTTGGGGTCGATCGTCGGATTGATCTCCGCCTTCTCGATCTGATTCCCGCCGACCTCGAACGGGAGGAAGATCCCGTCGACCTTCTCGTACTCTCCCAGCTCGACGGTGTTGACCTCCTCCTGGCCGCGGATCATCCGGTGGGAGACGATCCGGAACGCGAGGAAATGATCCGGGTCGATGTAGATGACCTGGGTGTCGCCGTTCTTGAGCGTGACGCGGAGCTTGTGGGCGTCGGTACCGTCGATGTCCTCGGTGCCGAGGTATTCGAGCTTGTTCCCTTTGGCTTCGTAGTCCACGAGCGGGCCGGCCGGATCGGCGGCCTCGACGAGCGTCTTGGTGTCGTCGGCGCTGAGCTTCTGCGGCTCCCGCCGCCCCTGGAACGGCTGGACGGTCCATCCTTGCTTCCCGTCCCACGCGGAGACCGCGGTCATCCCCTGCAGGCTGAACTCGCTCCTGTACCCGTCCGGGGCCACCGCCCAGGACTCGGTCTTCGCTTCGGAGGCACCGCCGAGGCGGACCTTCCCCACCAGGTGAAGCGAGTGGAGCGCGGCGAGCTTGGCGGCGCCCCCCCGCGCTTCGAGGTTCTTTGCGACCAGCTCCTCGGCGGTCATTGCCGAGGCGCTCGTGGATAGGGCGGCGAGAGCCGCGCAAAAGAGGATCGGACGCATGAAGGGTTCCTCCGTCGTTCCCACGTGAGAATCGGCGGTGAGCTTACACCGCTCCTTACGTCTCGAGCTCCGGAAAAGTCCGCCGCCGCCGCATGATTCCCTCGGTTGCGGTACAGTGTCCCCATCGGTGGAAGCCGCGGCGTCGGGAGCGGCCCCCGGGAGGCTGTCATGCATAGACGCTCATCGATCGTGCTCGCACTGGCCGTTCTGGCCGTCGCCGGGGTCGCGGCCCTGGCCGAGAACTCCGCCGGGGTTTCCGCGATCTACAAGACCTCGAGCGTTTCAAAGAGCGAAGACCACGTCTCGATGAACTTCACGGTGCGCTTCATGAACAACGGGGACGAGCCGAAGAGCTTCACCCTGATCAAGCTCGGCGATCCGGCCAACCTCAACACCTTCGCCCGATGGGAGAACGTCACCGTCCCCGCCAAGGGGAAGCTCGACAAGTCGGAGCGGATCACGATTCCGGCGAACGAGTACAAGCGCTGGAAGTCGGGCGGGACGGCGAACCTGTGGGTGGTGCAGCCGGACCCGCAAGGCACGACGCGGGCCACGGCGCTGTCGGCCGCGTACCAGGCGCACGGCTGGTAGCGCGATGACCCGAACGCTTGGACGGCATTTCCCCTACGCCGCCGCAGGGCTCGCCGCGCTGGCGATCGCGGGCTGCTCGACGTCGACCTCCATGCTCCACACCTGGGCCGCTCCCGACTTCCAGAAGACATCGATCAAGAAGCTGCTCGTGATGGGTATCGCGAAGGACGGAGCGACCCGGCGAACGTTCGAGGACGCTTTCGTGGCACGCTTGAAGGAGCTCGGGTACGAAGCCGTGCCGGGGTATCTCTGGGCGCCCGATGCGACCACGATCAACCGCGACGCGGTCGCGGAGAAGATCCGCTCCGAGCACGTCACCCACGTGATCGTGACGCGGGTGGCGAGCGTCCGGGACGTTCAGTCGTACGTCCCCGGCACCGTGTACGCGCCGGGGGCGTACGCCTACGGCCCCGCGTACTACGGCGGCTGGTACTCGTACTACTCGTACGGCTACACGGCGGTCGTCACGCCGGGGTACACGGTCACGAACCAGGTGGTCACGCTCGAGACCAACCTCTACGACATGTCCCGCCCGGAAAACGACGCGATCGTCTGGTCGGGCACGAGCGAGACGTGGCGGGGCGAGTCGCCGACATCGAACGTCAACTCGGTCATCACGACGCTCGTCTACAACATGCGGAACAAGAACATCCTCTAGGGACGGGTGGCCAGCGTCTCGCGCCAGTTCAGCGGAGCGACTCGTTTCCCGAGGTCACGGCGTTGATGAGGAACTTCTTGCCGTCCCGGGCGGGGAACCAGCGCCGGCTCACGTTGCCGCCGAGCTGAACAGCGCGGCGGAACATCAGCGCGGGGACGCCGGGCTGAAAGCCCGGGCCGATCGTGACCGGAACGGCGTAGAAATCGTCGCCGAGCCCGCGGTAGAAGATCTCCTTGCCGTCGCCGCGCCAGCACGGGTCCTGACCTCCCGCGTTCGAGATCTGCCACTTTCCGCCGGAGGCCGGATAGGTCTGCACGTAGATCTCGGCGCGGCCGCTCTCGTTTGAGACGTACACCACGTATCGCCCGTCCGGAGAGAATCTCGCCCCGCGCTGAATGTAGTCCTCGACGAGATACGGGATGGGCGTGCGCTCGCCCGACGTCGGGAGGATGAAGATCTTCGCCCGTCGGGTCGCCGGGAGCGCCAGCACGCTCATCCACCGCCCATCCAAGGACCAGTCGACCGGGCCGACCTCGTATTCGTCGTTCCCGTACACCGGCTGCTCGGCCACGGTGCCACGCGCGTCCTTGGTCATGATCGCGAAGTGTCCGGTGCGATCGCTCCCGAACGCGATTCGAGATCCGTCCGGCGACCAGACCGGCCACATGTCGTTCCTCGGGTCGAACGTCAGTCGCGACGCGACGTCGCGCTTGAGGTCCCTCACCCAGAGGTTCTCGTTTCCCGCCCTCGGGTCTGCGAGCCCATACGCGAGGCTCGTCTCGTCGGGGGAAAGCGCGATGTCGCGGTATTGCGCGGGTGCGCCGATCTTCCCGATCTCGCGGCCGGTGCGGTCGAGCCAGACGAGGTCGCTGTCGAGCCCCGATCCACCGCGCCAGTAGACGAGCACGTCGTCCGAGACCGAGAAGTTGGCGGCGCCGTTGATGTCGTTTCCCACCTGCTCCGCGACCGGGATCCGCTCGCCGGTGACGGACAGGCGGGACATGTCGAACGCTTGCGCGACGAGCGTTCCTTGAAGCACGTAGAAGAGGTAACCCGCCGCGTACTCCACCCTCGAGTCGGATTGCACGAGCGTCCGGGCGTCGGCGCCGGCGATCGTCGCGACCTTGACCTGAGCCTTCGCGGTGCGGTCCCTCGGCATCGCGAGGTACAGGATGTGCTTGCCGTCGGGGAGGAAGCAGGGCCACGACTGACCCGCTTCGGCGCCGGATGTATCCGCCTTCGTGACCTGCGCGATCGTTCCGCCGGACGCCGGAATCCCGCGAATCGGATCCGTCGCCCGCCCGTCGAACAGGATCGTCCCGTTCTGGCCCCAGGCGCCGTCCGCGCCGGTCGAGTTGCCGATGAGCTGCGCCGGTCCTCCGGCGACCGGCACCTTCTTGAGGTCGCCGTTCGCGAAGAACGCGACGTAGCGTGAGTCGGGAGACCACCAGTTGCGTCCCGTGCCTTCCGTTCCGGGGAGCGGCTCCGCGCTCGACGAATCGAGGCGGCGAATCCACACCGCAGCCGTGCCGCCCTTGTCCCGGGCGATGAAGCTGAGCATGCGGCCGTCGGGGGAGATCCGCGGCCAGCTCATCACGTTCACGCGGGGGTCGATCGGAACCTGAAACTGAACGACGCGCTTCGGCGCGGCGTCGCGCCGCGTCACGGCCATGACGATCGCCGCGGCGGCGAACGCCGTCACGGCGAGGGCGATCCACGGCACGATCGATCTCCTGGGCGGAGTTGCCGCGGGCGCGACGGGCGCCGCGACCGGCTGCGGTTCGGCGCCGAGGGTCTCGAGCGCGATCCGCGCCTCGCCGATGTCTCTCAGGCGTTTCCTCGGGTCGCGATCGAGGCAGCGCTTGAGCAGGCGGACGATCCCGGGCGGCACCGATGCGGGCAGCTCGTCCCACGGAACGGGCGCGCGGAGCACCGCGGCCAGCGTGTCGGAGACCGTGGCGTCGTCGAACAGACGCTTGCCGGCGAGCATCTCCCACAGCACGACGCCGAACGCCCAGATGTCCGCCCGGCGGTCGACGTTCGTCCCGCGCGCCTGCTCCGGCGCCATGTACGCCGCGGTGCCGAGCACGACGCCGGCGATCGTCCCGAGAGACGTGATCGTGGGGGAGACCGCGGAGTCGCTGCGCCCCGCGGGGTCCGCGGCGATCGCCTTGGCAAGCCCGAAGTCGAGCACCTTGACCCGGCCGTCGGCGGTCAGCTTGACGTTCGCGGGCTTGAGATCCCGGTGGACGACTCCGTGCTCGTGCGCGTACTCGAGCGCTTCGGCGACCTGGCGCGCGATCGAGGCCGCGTCGTCGATGGAGAGGCGTCCCGCACCGATCCGTTCGTCGAGGGTCGGCCCCTCGACGAGCTCGAGGACGAGCGCCGTCGTCGCGCCCGCCTCCTCGACGCCGTATATCGCCGCGATGTTCGGATGATTGAGCGAGGCCAGAACCTGGGCCTCCCGCTCGAACCGTTGCAGCCGCTCCGGATCCCTCGAGAGCGACTCCGGCAGCACCTTGAGCGCGACGTCGCGGGAGAGGCGTGTGTCGCGGGCGCGCCACACCTCTCCCATCGCCCCCGCGCCGAGCGCGGCGGTCACCTCGTACGTCCCCAGCCTCGATCCCGGCGAGAGCCCCACGGGGACATTCTGCTTTCTCCTGCCCGCGCTTTACAAGCGATCAGATCCGCACGATCTGCGGCAGATGATCGAAGTGCTCGGCCCACGAATGGAGAACGAGATCCTGCTGCACGACGAGCGCGCGATCCAGAGATCGTGCGTGGGGATCGGCGTGCCCTGAGCACGCAGCTGCCGGTACGTGGGACGGGAACCTGTACGCGATCCGCTGAACGCGAGGCCTCCGGCTACAATCCTGCGGTGGCAAGGAGGCATCCATGAAGTCACGCATCATCAACGTCAAGAACGCGAGCATCGTCAAGGTATCGCACGGCGATCGGTTCGAGGCCGAGATCGCCGCCGCCGGCCGCGACGTCGGATCGAAGAAACTCGGCTTCAACGTCACCACGATCCCGCCCGGCAAGCGCTCGTTCCCGTATCACGCGCACCGCGGCAACGAGGAGATGTTCTTCGTCCTCGAAGGCGAAGGGTCGGTGCGCATCGCCGGCGAGACGCACAAGATCCGCCCGGGCGATTTCATCTCGCTACCTCCGGGGAAGGACTCGGCGCACCAGATCGTCAACGACTCGGGAGCTCCGCTGCGCGTCCTGGCGGTGAGCACGATGGAGCTTCCCGAGGTGGTCGAGTATCCGGACTCCGGGAAGATCGTGGTGACCGCCGGCGCGTTTCCGTGGGCGGGGCCGCACCCGGAGGCGCTGCGCTACGCCGTGAAGGTCGAGGATGCCGTTGATTACTGGGAGGGGGAATAGGATGGGAACGATGGTCCTCTACGACAGTGCGGTCTCCGGCAACTGCTACAAGGTACGCCTCATGCTCGCGCAACTCGGCTTGAAGTGCGAGCGTCGCGAGCTGTCGGTGACCGACCGCTCCAACCGGCCGCAGCTGCTCGGCGGCCTCAACCCGTCGCTCCGCGTGCCGACGCTGATCCTCGACGACGGCCGCCCGCTCGGGGAGTCGAACGCGATCTTGTGGTACCTCGCGGAGGGCACGGCGTACATCCCGAAGGACCGGTACGCGCGGGCTTTGGTCCTCCAGTGGCAGTTCTTCGAGCAGTACGATCACGAGCCGAACATCGCGGTCGCGCGGTTCTGGCTGCACTACCGCGACGCGCCCGTCGATCCCGCGGCCCTCGCGGTCAAGCAAACCGGCGGATACCGCGCCCTGGACGCGATGGAGCGCCACCTCGCGTCGCATCCGTTCTTCGTCGAGAATCGCTACACGATCGCCGACATCTCGCTCTACGCGTACACGCACGTCGCCGAGGAGGGGGATTTCGACTTGGCACGATACCCGGCGATCCGAGCGTGGATTGCCCGCGTCGCGTCGCAACCGGGGCACATCAGGATCGACGATTAGGGTGACACCGACCGGACTGTTAGCGATGTCGCTGCTGGTAACGACGATCTTTACTATTGTCGTGTTCGGTCTTAAGGTTTGGCGCGGCGAGTCCGTTGTACGGTCCATGCGAATCAAGCTTGGGCCAATTTGGCCATGGCCTCTCGTTTTCCTGGAGGCCTTTACGCGGTCGTACGCGGTCGGTGCGATTGGCCTCTGGCTTTTCTTTGTCGGAATGAGCGCATCGCTCGCGATACGCATAAGTGATCGAGGCATCAGGGCGGGGATCGCATCACAACGTATTCTCGCCGCGAGTGGCATCGTGCTTGTGGGAGCACTTGGACTTGCCGCGTCAATCGCCCTGTTCAATCAGCCAAAGTTTCTGGTCGCACGCGCGCTTCGGATCGAGCCCGGCCTGTTGGCGCGGATATGGATGCTGCTTGGCCGCTGGTTGAGGCGGTTGCGGTCCTAAGTCAGCGCCCAGGGTGATCCGCGTGAAACGCCGCCGCGCGCGCCTCGAGGTCCGCGAGCTGGTCGTCGCCCGTCAGCGAGACGCAGGCGCGTAAGCCTTCCTTCCGGATGCTGCCGGTCGCATCGAGCGTGATCGCGCTGATTCCGTAGTGGAGCATCTCGACGATGAGGTCGGCGCCGTCGTCGAAACCGGGGTAGGACAGCGTGAAGTAGAACCCGTCCGCGAGCGGCTCGCCGAGGTCGTTGTCGTACACGAGCCGGAAGCCGTGCCGGAGGAAGATCTCCTTCATCGCTTTCGCCCGGCGCGCGTACTCGCGCGCGGGGGCGAACAGCGACGAGTCTCCGGCGTTCGCCGCGCGCAACAGCGCGAGCAGCCCGTACTGCGGGCTCTCGGGCACCGACGCAACCAGCGGGTAGTGGATGCCGTGCACGAACGCATGGCGGACGAGCGAGGTGCCCAGGCGCTCGACGAGATCGGGACAGCGCCGCTCCGCGAGGTCGGGGTGGAGGACGGCGATGGCGATGCGCTGCCCGGCGTAGCTGAACATCTTCGAGCTGCTGACGATCGAGATCGCGTTTCTCGTGTGCGACAGAACGGTCGGCTGGTACGGCGGGACGCCGGGCTTCGTGACGTCCTGCCTCAGGTCCATCCCGAAGTACGCGAGATCCTCGATCGCGAGCACGTCGTGCGTGTCGCAGAGTTTTCCCAGCCCGGCGAGCTCCGGCTCCCGCAGCACGATCCAGCTCGGGTTGTTGGGGCTCGACCAGAGCACGGCGCAGACGTCTCCCTTCGCGAGGCGCTCGTCGACGGCGCGCAGGAGCGTGTCGCCGCGGTGGTCGTAGAAATCGATGCCGAGGGTCTTCATGCCGAGGAACCGCGCCTGCTGGGTGTTCACCGGAAATCCGGGCTCGAGCATCAGCACGGTCTGCCGGTGGGCGGTCATGCGGTTCGCGAGGGCCAGCGCCGCGAAGCATCCTTCCATCGCGCCGACTACGGGGACGCAGCATGAGGCCGGCACCGACACGTTCATGAACAGCTTCACGAATCGTGCGGCTTCTTCCTTGAGCTCGGGGACGCCGTCGAAGGGAGCGTAGACGTGCCCGACCCTGCGCTCGCGGAGGGCTTCGATCTCCGCCCGAACGGCGATATCGCTCGTCGGGATGCCGGGGATCCCGAACTCCATCCGGATGAACCGCACGTGAAGCTCCGCCTCGATCGCGTTGACGAGACGGTTCATCTCGCGGATCGACGCCTTGCGCACGTCGAACGGCTGCGCGTCGACGATGCGCCGGATCACCTCACGGTTGAACATCGGGGACATTCTGCTGTTCCTGGAGAGATTCTGAAAGAAGAAGAGGGGCCCCCCTTTTTCTTGCGCGGCGGTATCCGGGGAGCCGCGCAAGAAAAAGGGGGGCCCCTCTTCTTCTTTCGGAATCTCTTACGCCCGCGCGTACTCCACGAACATCGCCCGGTACTTCTTGCCGTTCGGGGCCTTCGTCCACATCTCGAAGGTGTGGTGGTCGCGATCTAGGACCTTCAGGATCGTGTCCCACATGATCTTCTTGCCGGACGGCTCGTACGACTCCGCGACCGAGGCGGAACGGGCGGCCGAGGGCTTCCCGGTGCCGAGGCTCGTCATGATGCCGGTGCCCATCGTGTCCATCCATGATCCGACGTACTTCTTCCGCACGTTGTCGTACCCCGTGAACCCGATCCCCTCGAACGGCATGCCCATCGCCGTTCCCTTGTAGGTCTGCTCGAGAAACCGGCCGCCGAGGACCATCCGGTTGACCGAGGTGCCGCCGTGCACCTGATCCGGGACCCCGGGCCCCATCGTGAAGGTCGTCTTCGCGCTCCAGGTCCCGACCAGAGCCTGGAGCGGCGCGTGGCCGGCCGCCGGCGTGCTCGCCTTCTGCCAGAGCGCCTGCATGTCCTCGGGGTTCAGCTGTTTCTTCGCCGGTTTGCGCGCCGCGGCCTTCGCCGCCTTCTTGACGGTCTTCCTCGGACGCTTCTTCATCGCCATGTGATTGCCTCCGTGCGAACGATCCGCCGAGTATGACGGCGGCCCCAGCAGCGGCGCAAGCCGGACTCCGGTATTCTGTCCCCCACGCACAGGCGAGGTGTCCCATGCCCGCCAACCTCACGCCCGACTACCACCGCGCCGAGGAGCGGCTGCGCGAGGCGCGCACCGTCGAGGAGAAGATCGCCGCATTGGAGGAGATGCTCCGCGTCGTCCCGAAGCACAAGGGGACCGACGGGTTGCAGGCGGATCTCAAGGGGCGGATCGCGAAGCTGCGCAAGCAGCCCCCGAGCAAGTCGGGGCGCGCCGCGCACTCGCATATGGTGCCGCACGAAGGTGCCGGTCAGGTCGCACTTCTCGGACCGCCGAACGGCGGCAAGTCGACCCTCGTCTTCGGCCTCACACACGCGACTCCCGAGGTCGCCGACTATCCCTTCACGACGCGCGAGGCCGTCCCCGGGATGATGCGGTTCGAGGACGTCGCGTTCCAGCTCGTCGATCTCCCGCCGATCGCCGAGGAGCACGTCGAGCCCTGGGTGTACGACATCGCCCGGGGCGCGGATCTGATCTGGATCGTCGTCCCGATCGAGAACGCGGTCGACGGTCTCGAGCGAACCCGCCGGTTGCTCGACGCGAAGGGGATCGCGCTGCTGCCCGCCGGCGCGGCCTCCGGCCCGAACGCCCTGCCCTCGCTCCTCGTCGCCACCGGAATCGACCGCGAGGGCGCGGACGAGGACCTCGCGATCGTCGACGAGCTGCTCGAGCACCGCTGGCGGGTCGTGCCCGTCTCCGTCCCGACGGCGCGAGGGATCGACGATCTCGGCCGGAGGACGTTCGACGCCCTGAAGATCATCCGGGTGTACACGAAGCAACCCGGGAAGCCCGCCGATCGCGCCGCGCCGTTCACGCTGCCCTCCGGCTCCAGCGTCGGCGACCTCGCGATGCGGGTCCACAAGGACCTGGCCGCCGCGATGAAGCACGCGCGGATCTGGGGACATTCCTCGTTTGACGGTCAGGTCGTGCACGCCGAGCACGTTCTGGCCGACGGCGACGTGGTCGAGATTCACGCCTAGACAGGCTTCCACCCTCCGCTCACAATCCCGCCATCGAGAGGAGAGTCGCCATGTTCGAGCTCGATCGCCGCGGTTTCCTGAAAATGACGACGCTCGGGGCTGCGGGCCTGGCCGCCGCGCGCACGATCGGGGCGGCCGAACGCGAAGGCCCCGCGACCGCCGCCGCGGCAGGGGACGACTGGGACGCGATCTACGAGCAGTTCCCGCTCAGCCGCGAGCGAGCGCAGTTCGCCGCCTTCTTCCTCGTCTCGCACCCGCGCCCTGTCCGTCAGGCGATCGACCGGTACCGCCAGATGCTCGACGCCGACCCGATCGCCACCATCGAGCGTCATTGCTTCGGAGCACCGGAGGACAACCTTGACCTGCACGTCAAGCGCACGGCGGCCGCTTACCTCGGCGGGGACGCCGCCGACGTCGCCCTGACGCAGAGCACCACGATGGGCCTGGCGCTGCTCTACCATGGGCTCAAGCTCTCCCCCGGGCAGGAGATCCTCACGACCACGCACGACCACGTCGCGCACCACGAGGCGATCCGCCTCGCTGCGGAGCGGTCCGGAGCGACCTGGCGCAAGGTGGCGCTCTTCGACCGCTTCGAGGACCTCCCCGAGATCACCGAGGATGCGATTGTCTCGAAGATCCGGAAGGCGATCGCCCCATCGACGCGCGTCCTCGGAATCACCTGGGTCCATTCCCAGACGGGTCTCAAGCTCCCGGTCCGCGCCATCGCGCAAGCCGTTCACCAGATCAACGCCAAGCGCGACGAAGCCCACCGGATCCTCGTGTTCGTGGACGGCGCGCACGGCTTTGGCGTCGAGGACGACGCGGTCGCGACGATGGGGATCGACGCGCTCTCGTCGGGAACGCACAAGTGGATCCTCGGGCCGCGGGGGACGGGACTGGTCTGGGCGCGACCGGAGGTCTGGCACATGCTCCGGCCGACGATCCCGACGTTCGACGGCATGGAGCCCTACGAGGCCTGGCTCGAGGGGAAGGAGCCAACCGGCCCCCCGACGGCGTCGTGGTTCACCCCCGGCGGCTTCCACGCCTTCGAGCACGAGTGGGCGGTCGCGGACGCGTTCGCCTTCCACGCCGCGATCGGACGGCCGCGGATCGCCGCGCGCATCCAGGCGCTCAACGCCCAGATCAAGGAGGGCCTCGCGAAGATCCCCAAGGTCACGCTCTACACGCCGAGGTCGGCGGCGCTCTCGGCCGGCCTCGTCGGTTTCGACATCGCCGGATCGACCGCCGACCAGACGGTCAAGGCGCTCCTCGACAAGAAAGTCGTCGCGAGCGCGAGCCCGTACAAGCGCTCGGTCGCGCGCCTCGCGGGCAGCCTCGTCAACAACGAGGCCGAGGTGGAGAAGGCCCTGGCGGCGGTCCGCGAGGTCGCGGCCTAGCCCCGGTCCTGGGATATTCTCTCCCGGTCCCGGGCGGAGGGATCTCCCATGGACCGTGTCGAGAGCGTCCCGCGAAGCGCGTTCGGCCGCACCGCGCGGCGCGACCGCTGGTGGATCCAGCCGCTCGCCGTGGCGGCAGGGCTTTCGACCTTCGTGGTCTACGCGACGTGGGCGGCCTTCCAGGGGAAGCACTACACGTTCGGACCGTACCTCTCGCCGTTCTACTCGCCCGAGCTGTTCGGCGACTCGCCCCACGCCTGGTTCGGGCCGAAGCCCGCGTGGTGGCCGGGCTGGGCGCCGTTCTCCCCAGCGCTGCTGATCCTCTGGGCTCCGGGGGGATTCCGGCTGACCTGCTACTACTACCGCGGCGCCTACTACAAGGCGTTCTGGGCCGACCCGCCGTCGTGCACCGTCGGCGAGCCGCGCAAGCGATATCTCGGCGAAGCGTCGTTTCCCCTGATCATGCAAAACGTCCACCGGTTCTTTCTCCGGCTCGCGGAGCCGATCCTCCTGGTCCTTGCGTGGGACGTCTTCAAGGCGACGCGCTTTGCGGATCCGGCGACGGGCCAGACGCACTTCGGGATCGGCGTCGGAACCCTCGTTCTCGCCGCGAACGTCGTGCTGCTCGGTTGCTACACGCTCGGCTGCCACTCGCTGCGGCACCTGATCGGAGGCCGCAAGGACGAGCTGTCGAAGTCGGTCGCCCTGCGCGGGACCGCGTACCAGTGCGTGGGGTGCCTCAACCGGCGCCACATGATGTGGGCGTGGTGCAGCCTCTGCTCGGTCGGCTTCTCGGATCTCTACGTGCGCTTGTGCTCGATGGGGATCTGGACCGACTGGAGGCTGCTGTGAGTGCGGAGATCCGCAGCGTCGCGCACGACGTCCTCGTGATCGGCGCCGGCGGCGCCGGGCTTCGCGCCGCGATCGAGGCGTCGGCCGGGGGCGTTTCCGTCGGCGTCGTCTCGAAGTCGCTGCTCGGAAAGGCGCACACGGTGATGGCGGAGGGCGGCGTCGCCGCCGCGCTCGCCAACGTCGACGACCGCGACTCGTGGCGGGTGCACTTCGCCGACACCATGCGCGGGGGCGGATACGTCAACGACCCCCGGATGGCGGAAATTCACGCCAAGGAGGCGCCGGCCCGCGTGCGCGAGCTCGAGGCGTGGGGGGCGCTGTTCGACCGGACGTCCGACGGCCGGATCCTCCAGCGCAACTTCGGCGGGCACCGCTACCCGCGCCTCGCGCACGTCGGCGACCGGACCGGGCTCGAGATGATCCGCACGCTTCAGGACCACGGCGTCCATGCCGGGATCGATTTCCACATGGAGCAGACGGTGGTCGCGCTCCTCAAGGACGGCGACCGGATCGCCGGCGCTTTCACATACGACCGCGAGCGCGGGCGGTTCACCGTCTTTTCCGCGAAGGCGGTCGTGCTCGCCACGGGCGGAATCGGGCGCGCCTACGCGATCACGAGCAACAGCTGGGAGTACACCGGCGACGGCCACGCGCTCGCCTACGAGGCCGGCGCCGATCTGGCCGACATGGAGTTCGTCCAGTTCCACCCCACCGGCATGGTGTGGCCGCTGTCGGTCCGCGGGATCCTCGTCACCGAGGGGGTGCGCGGCGAGGGAGGCGTGCTTCGCAACCGCGACGGCAAGCGGTTCATGTTCGAGAACATCCCCGAGCTGTACGCCGGGCAGACCGCGAGCGACGACGAGGAGGGGTGGCGGTACTGCCAGGGGGACAAGGCCGCGCGGCGCCCCCCGGAGCTGCTCACGCGCGACCATGTCTCCCGCTGCATCGTGCGCGAGATCCGCGAGGGCCGCGGAAGCCCGCACGGCGGCGTGTTCCTCGACATCTCCTGGATCAAGTCGCGCATCCCGAACGGCGAGGAGCACATCAAGCGGAAGCTGCCGAGCATGTACCACCAGTTCAAGGAGCTCGCCGGCATCGACATCACGAAAGAGGCGATGGAGATCGGGCCGACCACGCACTACATGATGGGTGGCGTGCGCGTCGATCCGGAGACGCAGATGTCGAGGGTGCCGGGGCTGTTCGCGGCGGGGGAGGCCGGGGCCGGCCTGCACGGCGCCAACCGGCTGGGCGGGAACTCGCTCTCGGACTTGCTCGTGTTCGGCAAGCGAGCGGGAGAGCATGCCGCAAAGTTCGCGCACCAGACGGCCCCGCCCCGCATCGACGCCGCGCAGACCGAGGCGGTCGCGAAGCTGGCCCTGGCACCGCTCGAGCGAGGCGGGAGCGGCGAGGGGCCGTACGCGATCCAGCACGAGCTTCAGGAGAAGATGCAAGACCTCGTCGGCATCGTCCGCCGCGAGGAGGAGATGACGCGGGCCCTTTCCGCGATCGAAGCGCTCAGGTGGCGGGCCGCGCACGTGGGCGTTCCCGGCAATCGCGAGTACAACCCCGGCTGGCACACGGCGCTCGACCTGCGGCACCTCCTGACGGTGTCGGAGGCGATCACCCGCGCGGCGATCGAGCGGCGCGAGAGCCGCGGCGCGCAGTTCCGCGACGATTGCCCGGAGAAGAACGCCGATTTCGGGAAGGTCACGCTCGTCGTTCGCAAGGGGGCCGACGGCCGCATGGAGATCCGCCGCGAGCCGCTCCCGCCGCTCACGAACGACCAGAAGGCGATCGTCGAGGAGATGAAGTGATGGCCGAACGCGGGTTCGAGATCTGGCGCGGCGACCGCACGACGGGCGCGTTCGTGACTTACAGGACGGAGGTCGCGCCCGGAATGGTCGTCCTCGACGCGGTCCACCGGATCCAAGCCGAGTCGGCCGGAGACCTCGCCGTGCGCTGGAACTGCAAGGCGGGGAAGTGCGGATCGTGCTCGGCGGAGATCAACGGGAAGCCGCGCCTGATGTGCATGACGCGCCTGTCGGACCTCTCCGCGGACTCGCCGGTGCGGATCGAGCCGATGCGCGCGTTCCCGCCCATCCGGGATCTCGTCGCCGACGTGTCGTCGAACTTCGAGGCCAAGAAGAAGATCGCCCCGTTCACACCGCGCCCCGCCGACGAGCCGGACGGGACGTGGCGGATCGCGCAGGCCGACGTCGACCGGGTGCAGGAGTTCCGGAAGTGCATCGAGTGCTTCCTCTGCCAGGACGTCTGCCACGTGCTGCGAGAGCACGGGATGCACGATCGCTTCGTCGGGCCGCGGGTGCTCGTCCACGTCGCCGCTCTCGAGATGCATCCCCTCGACGCGGCGGACCGGGTTCCCGCGCTCCGGGACGAGCACGGCGCGGGGTTCTGCAACATCACGAAGTGCTGCACCAAGGTCTGCCCCGAGGGGATCACGATCACCGACAACGCGATCATCCCGCTCAAGGAGCGGATCGTCGATCGCTACTACGATCCGCTGCGGCCGTTCCTGAGGCTGGTCGGGATCGACTGAGACTCCCGCGTGAGAAAGCGAGGCGCCCGATGTATCCGTTGAAGCCGCTCCACAAGGACGCGCTCCCCGCCGCCCTCGCCAAGGCCGAGCGCTACCGCCTCCTCAACGAGGCCCGCGAGGCGGAGAGCATCTGCCGGGACATCCTCGCCGTCGATCCGGAGGGGGAGGAGGCGAAGATCCTCCTCGTGCTGGCCCTGTCCGATCAGCTCCCGCATCGCGCGGCCGGCGTGTGGGCCGAGGCGATCGTGCTGGTCGATGCGCTCGGCTCGGCTCATGCGCGCGCGTACTATCGCGGCATCCTCCACGAGCGCCGCGCGAAGGCCCGGATGAAGGCCGGGACGGTCGGCTCGAAGTACGGCGCCTACGACGACCTGCGGCACGCGATGGAGTGCTTCGAGGAGGCCGCGTCCTCGGCGCCCGCCGGAGACGACAGCGCGCTGCTCCGCTGGAACACGTGCGCGCGCATCCTGAACGCCGACCCGTCGCTCGCGGCGGCGCCCGAGAGCTCCGCGGGCACGATGCTGGAGTAGGCGCCGAAATCCTTGCTTAGCGGACCGCGACGACCTCGCGGGCCACGACCATGATGCAGGCGTGCGCCACGGTTGCGAAGGGCGCCGCCTCGGCCTGGGCGAGCACGGCGTCGTCGAAGCTGCCGTCCTGGAGCCACACCAGCGGCAGCCCCGCCGCCGCCGCCTCCTTCAGGATTCGCTTCGTCACCTCCGGTGGAGTAACGACGTCGACGATGTCGACCGGCTCGGGCAGGTCCGCGAGCGTTCTCGAAACCGGCAAGCCCGCGATCGTCGTCTCGTGAAGGTTGACCGGAAAGATCCGGTACCCGCGGCGCTGCAGGTCCTTGACGATGATGTTTCCGTACTTCCGCGGATCGTTGCTCGCCCCGACGACGGCGATCCGGGTCGTCGCGCCCCGGCGGAGATGATCCTTCGCGTGCTCGAGTGCGGATGCGGTGACGCTCATAGCGTGGCCTCTCGGCTCTCATGGTAGCGCGCGCCGTGCGCGGGCTGAGAGAAGAGCACGGCGGCCACGGCGCACACGACGGCGAAGACGATGATCGCCACCACGCGCACGACAGCGACTCGGTGCACCACGTTTCCCTTCATGGGACCGGATCCGACGTCGGGCAGGACTAACTCGGTCGGGAATGCGGGCGACATCCTGCGGCGCTTTACCGAGCGCCGCCGTCGCCTCCCGACCAAGACGACCCGAAACGTCCGCTGATAACGGCCGTATTTTGCGCAAGTCTTGATATACGCGACGACCGAAGGAGGGCCTCGATGCGATCGCTGTTCGAAGACGCCGGGCATCTGGTGCGCCTCGCGGCGGTGTTCCTCGCCCTCGTCGTGCTCTTCGTGATCGCGAGGGCGGCGCTCATCCCGAAGGACTTCGGGACGTACGGCCACTATCGAGCCGGGGCGCTGAACGACATCGCCGCCCGGCCCGCCTCGTTTGCCGGGCGCGCGGCCTGCATCGAGTGCCACGACGACGTCGACGCGGTCAAGAAGAACGGGAAGCACGCGGGGCTCGGGTGCGAGGCCTGCCACGGCGCCCTCGGCAAGCACGCGGCCGACCCGCAGGAGGTCATCCCGGTCAAGCCCGATCCCGCGACGCTGTGCCTGGTGTGCCACACGAAGAACGTCGCCAAGCCCGCGCACTTCCCGCAGATCGATCCGAAGGAGCACGCGGGGTCCGATCCCTGCGTGCAGTGCCACAAGCCGCACTCGCCGCTCGAGCCGTAGGAGGACTCTTCGCATGGACCGTCGGGAGTTCCTCGAGAAGTCCGGCAAGTACGTGATGCTCTTCGGCGCGGCGGCCGCGGCGTGGGATTACGTGACGGCGGGGACGCCGGAGAAGGCTCCCGGCTACGACGTCTCGCGCCACTGGTGGGCCTTCTACATCGACGTCGAGAAGTGCATCGGCTGCGGCAACTGCGTGCGGGCGTGCAAGGAGGAGAACGACGTCGTCCGCGAGCCGTTCTACTTCCGCACGTGGGTCGAGCGCTACCACATCCCGGCGCGCGACCCCGCGCGGCCCGAGGCGGAGAGCCTGCCGATCGTCGATTCGCCGAACGGCGGGTACGACGGCTTTCCCGAGCGCTATCGCGAGTCGGACGGCGGCAAGAGCTTCTTCGTCCCGAAGATGTGCAACCACTGCGCGGGCTCGCCGTGCGTCCAGGTGTGCCCGGTCGGCGCGACGTTCGACAGCCCCGACGGCGTCGTGCTCGTGGACAAGAGCTACTGCCTCGGCTGCCGCTACTGCGTCCAGGCGTGCCCGTACGGCTGCCGGTACATCGACCCGCGGACGAACACCGTCGACAAGTGCACGCTCTGCTACCACCGGATCACGAAGGGGCTGACGACCGCCTGCTGCGAGGCGTGCCCGACGGGCGCCCGCCTCCTCGGCGACCTCCGCGATCCGAACGACCCGATCCACGAGCTTCTGCGCACCCACAAGGTGCAGGTCTTGAAGCCGCACCTCGCCACGGGCGCCAAGCTCTACTACAACGGCCTCGACGGCGCGGTGCGCTGACCGGAGACCCGATGGACCAGCTCCTGCACGCCGTCGAAGGCTTCATGTACCCGAACGAGGTGGAGCTCCAGTGGAGCGTCCTCATCGTGCTCTACCCGTTCATCACGGGGCTCGTGGCGGGGGCGTTCATCCTCGCCTCGCTCGAGCGCGTGTTCAACGTCGAGGCGGTCAAGCCGACGTACCGTCTGGCGCTCCTGACCGCGCTCGCGTTCCTGATCGTGGCGCCACTGCCCCTGCAGCTCCACCTCGGGCATCCCGAGCGGTCGTTCGAGATGTACTTGACCCCGCACACGACCTCGGCGATGGCGATGTTCGGGTTCGTCTATCTCTGGTACCTGCTGGCGGTACTCGTGATCGAGATCTGGCTCGACTTCCGGCCCGACATCGTGCGCATGGCGACGGAGACGCGCGGACCGATCCGATGGGTCTACCGCGCGATGACGCTCGGCTCGTACAACGTGAGCCCGCGCGCGCTCGCGATCGACGACACGCTCGGACGGTTCGTCACGATCGTCGGCATCCCCTCGGCATTCCTGCTGCACGGGTACGTCGGCTTCATCTTCGGCTCCGTGAAGGCGAACCCCTGGTGGTCCACGCCGCTGATGCCGATCGTGTTCCTGTTCTCGGCGATCGTCTCGGGGATCGCGGCGGTGCTTCTCCTCTACATCGTCTACTGCTTCCTGTCGGGAGTGTCGACCCAGGTCCGCTGCCTCGACACCATGGCGCGCTACCTCTTCTACGCGTTCCTGATCGACTTCTCGCTCGAGATGCTCGACCTGATCCACCGGATCTACGAGGCCGACGAATCGTTCAAGTCGCTCGACTTCATGGTTCACACGCGCCTGTACAACTCGCAGATCCTCGGCCAGATCCTCTTCGGCACGCTGCTCCCGATCGCGCTGCTCGCCCTGGTGCAGGTCGTCGCCCTTTCGGAGCGGGCGCGGACCGGGATCTACGTGCTCTCGTCGCTTCTCACACTGTGCGGGATTTTCGCGATGCGGTGGAACGTGGTCATCGGCGGGCAGCTCTTCTCTAAGAGCTTCCTCGGGTACACGAGCTACAAGATGGGGTTCGCGACCCGCGAGGGGCTCCTGCCGGCGCTGATTCTCCTGATTCTCCCGTTCTTGATCCTGTGGGTCCTGGTGAAGCTCCTCCCGCCGATGGGACGCGAGGAGCCGGTCGAGGCGCGCGCGCGGGGGTGAGACGTCCAGCGCGCGGCCGGAGGGAGGCTCCATGCGAATCGCGACGATGCTGGTCCTGTCGCTCGCTCCGACCCTCGCGGCGGCCGCCGCCACGATGAGCGCGCCCGCGTCGGCCCAGGTGTGCGGGCACTGCCACCGGGCGATCCAGCAGGCGTGGGAGACCTCCGCGCACGCGGACGCGATGCACTCCCGCGTCTTCCAGGACGCCCTCGAGGAGGTCAAGGACGACTTCGGCCCCACGGCCCGCCGGGTGTGCCTCGGGTGCCACGCGCCGCTCGCCGTCCTGATGAAGGACGTCGAGCTCGTCCGGGCGACGAGCTGGGAAGGGGTGACCTGCGACTACTGCCACTCCATCCGGTCGGTGCGCGAGACCGGCGGTACGTTCGAGGTGAGCGTGCAGCTCTCGAACCTGAAGAGCGGCCCGTCCCGCGACAGCGTCTCCCCGGCGCACCAGACGGCCTACTCCGACGTGCACACCAAGGCGCTCGCCTGCGCCGGGTGCCACGAGTACAAGAACGCGCTCGGATTCCCGGTCGTCACGACGTACAGCGAGTGGCGCGAAGGGCCGAGTGGGCGCGCCGGTGTCGCGTGCCAGCGCTGCCACATGGATCTCGTCAAGGGAAACGTGGTCGACCCGCGCGTCCTGCGCGAGGCGTCGCACCAGGTCAATCTCCACGAGATGCCGGGGAGCCATTCCATCAGCCAGCTCGACAAGGCTGTTATCGCGAAGCTCGCCGCCGACCGCTCTGGGGACACGGTCAAGGTCCGCGTGACGTTGACCAACGCGGGCGTCGGCCACTTCGTTCCGACCGGCTCGCCGATGCGCCAGATCATCCTCGACGTGAAGGCGACGCCCGCAGGGGGAGACCCCCAGATCCAGCACCGCGTCCTCACGCGCACCCTCGCCGACGCGACCGGTGCCGCGATCAAGAAGGAGTACGTCGCGTTCCTGAAGGCGGCGAAGGTCCTCTCCGACACGCGCTTGGCACCCGGGGAGACGCGCACGGAGTCGTTCACGTTCCAGGTCCCGTCCGGGACGCCCACGCACGTGGAGGCGTCGCTCACCTACTTCCACCCGGCGACGTCCGACCCCGAGGAGACGAAGCGGATCAAGTTCCTCAGCATGACCCGCGAGCTGCGCTGAACGAGGGCGGCCGCCCTCACTCCTTCGCGTAGAGGTCGATGACCCGCTCGATCGCCCTCCGGCAGACCTTGCAGAACCCGACTTCGTCCCGCGTGAACATGATGCAGTCGGTCTGCGGCCGGTAGAGACCCTTCCCCTGGTAGTTCGCCCCCTCGAACGCGCCCACCCTTCCGGAGTAGGTCATGCCGCCCAGCATCGGCGTGTCGGAAGCGAGCTGCTCCCGGAAGAGGGCGTCGAACTCGGCCTCCGGCGCCTTCCTCTTGATGAGCGCCAGCCTCCGGTCGAGGAACTCGCGCGCCTTCGCCTCCCATTTCTCCTTGTCCCACGGCGTGGGGAGCGGCGTGCCCGGGTCGACGAGGTCCTTCCACTTCAGACGCTGGGGGTCGCGCATCGCGGTCACGTTCGGCTCCCACGGCTCGGGCCGGTCCTTCGGGAACTCGGTGTAGACCGCGGGGGACATGTAGTACTCGTCCGCGAGCCCCGCGAAGTGGTGGCCGAACTCGTGCACGAAGACGTACTCCGAGAACGCGGTGTCCACGGCCGCGGTCGCCTGGAAGTTGTAGATCCCGCCGCCGCCGTACTGCTTCTCGTTGACGAGGATCTCGATGAACTCGTACGGGGCCTCGGACAGCACGTCGCGGAGAGCGCGGTTGTCGTAGGTGAGCAGGTACCGCTCGGCCCCGAAGATGTTGTACTCGGCCGAAACCGGCGTGCGGCGAAACCGGCCGACGTGCGGGCGATTCACGCCGGACACCGGCGAGGGGAGATCGATCGCCCGCACGTTGAAGTCGGAGGCGCGCGACTTGAACGGCTCTGTCGCGAACAGCTTCCCTGTGAGCCGCTTGACGTCCGCGTGGAACTTCGGAAGCTCGGCTTCCGTGTACCCCTCGGAGACGATCAGAAGGTCGACCTTCCGCGACGGCTCGCCGTTCTCGAAGACCGTCCACACTTTCCCGGCCGGCGCGGCATCGGCCGCGTTGACCGATGCGTCCACCGGATCGACGAGCGCCGACCAGATCTCGCGGAACGCGTTGTCCGCCCCGCGCTTTTCCAGAACGACCTGCACGCTCCGCTTCGGCCAGGGAAACCGCAGCGATTCGTGGAACGTCCGGCTCGTCGCCTTCGCCTCGTCGGTGCCCTCCCACTCGCCGTAGAGGGACGCGAACCCGCGGCTGTAGAGCACGCGATGGGTCTCGGCGTCCCGGATCTCGAAGAAGTAGGTCCCGAGGTTCAGTTCGTCGATCAGGCGCGTCCTGCTCCCGGCCCAGGGACCGTCCGAGACGGTCCGGTCGAGCGCCACGATCTCGCGGCCGCGATCGTCGGTGTGGAAGTAGTCGACACGCATGGTCTTGCGCTCGAACGCGGCGTCGAAGGGCCCCGGCGTCGTCGGCGCGGGCGCCGGGGACGCGGCGGCGAGAAGGAGAGCTGCGGCGAGGGCGGTCGGTCGGAGCATCGATTCCTCCCCTGGAAAGCCGCGCGCATTGTGGCATCCTTCACGCGCCATGAGAAACCCACGCCGGCTCCTCTTCCTGGCCGCGAGCGTCGTCCTCGCCGCCGCGGCCGCTCCTCCTCCGTCGAAGACGATCACGCTCGCGTTGAAGCCCGCCGCGAAGGGGCAGGCGCCGCCGGCGATCGACGCCGTGTACACCGGCGCGCCGCTCAAGCTCGACGTCGTCGATGCGCGCACGGCGCTCGATGCTCAGATCGTCGGAAAGCAGACGGAGAAGGGGAACACCGTCTACGTGTGGCGCTCGGATGCGCCGGTCGGGCCCGCGGCCGGTCGCTTCCTCTCCGAGATTCTCCACGGCTGGTCGGTGCCGGTCGACGCCGGTGCCGGCCGATCCCTGTCGGTTCACCTCGAGAAGTACGAGGTCGTCGAGACGTCGGCGCAGATCGGCTCCGTCTACCACGGCGACGTCGCTCTATCCACGTCGCTCGCCGGCGCCGACGGCACGGTGCTCGCGTTGGGGCACGGCGAAGGGACCGCCAAGAAGCAGGGGCCGGACATCCGCGCCTCGATGGCGAACGAGGTCTTGAGCAACGCCCTGCGCGACGCGCTGGCACAGGCGCTGGCCCCCGGAGCACCCGCCGCGGCCGCACCGGCCGCCCAGGCCGCGGCCCCGGTCGCGGCCGCAGCCGCAAGCAGCGCGCAGACGCTGCTCGACGAGCTGATCAAGATGAAGGCCTCGGGCGTCGGCGACGGGATCCTCGTCTCGTACGTGAAGAAGCAGTCGCTTCAGGCGCCGCTCACCGCCGCGGACATCACGCGCTGGAAGGAGAGCGGGATGACCGACGCCGTGATCCAGGCGGCGATGGACCTCAAGTAGCGATCGTCAGCTCGCGCGGGGGCGCGCTCACGATCGTCAGCGCGCTCGCGTCCCCCGGGTGCGAGACGCTCACCTCGGTCGCGTGCAGCACGTAGCCCGGATCCCCGGGAACGGCACGGCTCCCCGAAATCAGGCCGCCGCCCGGCGCGTAGAGCGGATCCCCCGCGAGCGGGTATCCGGCGGCGGCGAGATGTATGCGGATCTGATGCGGGCGGCCCGTGTCGATCCGGACCTCGCAAAGGAATGTGCCGTTCCGACGCTCGAGGACAGCGACCTCGCTGCGCGCGGGCTTGCCGCCGGGGTGCGCCGCGTGGACCGAGCCGAGCAGCGGATGCGGGATCGGTCCGATCGGCGTGGCGACGGCGAACGCATCGCGCTCCGGCGCTCCGGACGCGATGCCGCGGTAAACCCGGCGGACCTCGCGAGAGCGCCATTGACGCGCGAGCGAGGCGCGAGACGCGGGTGTCCGAGCGAACAGCACGACCCCCGAGGTGAAACGGCCGAGCCGGTGCACGGGCGCCGCGTCGCCCGCGATCTCCCGCACCAGAACGAGCAGGCAACTTCGATGGAAGCCGGCGCCGGGAAGCGTCGGTAGCCCGGCGGGCTTCTCGACGGCGAGGAGGTCGCCGTCGTCGTAGAGCACCTGGAAAGCGCCGGGGGATGCAGGCTCGTCCCAGGGAGGCCGGTTCCACGTCAGGACCTGGCCACGACGAAGCGTTGCGCCGGGTGCTGCGACCGCGCCGTCGAGCAGGATCCGCCCCGAGGCGATGCGGTCGTCCCATTCCGCGGCCGACGAGTGCGGGTAGCGCTGCACGAGATGGTCCCGCAGCAGGGCGCCGTCGGCGCGAAGATCGATCTGCTCGCGATAGGTGAATCCCTCGTTCATCGGCACGGAGGCAGTGTAGCGGTTGCGCTTCGGCAACCCCACGGTCGCCGCCCAGCGCCCGGGCCCTCCGCCGGCGCCCCATAATGAACGTCGTCCCGCGCTCTCCCACTTGTCACGATCGGTGACGATTCGCCTGTCCGTCTGGAACTGCAACATGCGCCTCCACGAAAAGCTCGCCGGCGTTCAACGATTGCACCCGGACGTGCTCGTGGTGCCGGAGTGCGCTTGCCCCGAGGTCCTGTTCCGGCGCGTGCCTGATCTCGGCGCCCGGGACGTCGCGTGGGTGGGGCAGCACGCGAGCAAGGGCCTCGCGGTCCTCTCGTTCGGTGCGTGGAGGCTATCGATCGACCGTGAGCACGATCCACGAGGAGCGACGTCGCTCCCGGTTCATCTCTCGGGCCCGGGTTCGCTCAGGCTCCTGGCCGTCTGGGCCGTCCCCGCGCGGGCCCACCGGCCCGGAACGCGCCGGCCGGAACCCGTGTCCCAGGCATTCGACAGGCTCGCGCCGTTCGTCTCGTCCGGCCCCTGCGCCGTCGCGGGCGACTTCAACAGCGCGCTGCGCGGCGCTCTCGTCCGCACGGAGCGGGCGCGGTCGCCCCTCGCGCGCCGCCTCGCGGCGGCCGGGTTCGTCTGCGCGGCGAGCGCCGTCGGGACACGGCACCCGCCGACGTTCTTCCGCCACCGGCAGGCGCGCGACGGGACGGCCGCGCCCTCCGACCGCGTCTTCCTCGACGCGGCCTCCGCTCGGGGCGTCAGGACGGTCGAATTCGGAGTGGCGTGGGACTGGGTCGGCGCGAGCGATCACGTGCCGCTGACCGTGGAATGGACCGCGCCTGGCGCCTTCGCGGATCCGCTCAGCGCGGAAAGCTCCACGTCCGCACGCACCTGAGCGCCAGGGGGCGCGCGCCCGATATCCTGGACGGGATGGCACCGATCGTCTTGCCCGGTCAGCCCTTCCCTCCGCCGCGGCTCGCGGACGAGGACGGCCTGCTCGCGTTCACCACCGAGCTGACCGCCGAGCGTGTCATCGAGGCGTACGCCCGGGGGATCTTTCCGTGGTTCGAGCGCCGCGGCCTCGTGGCGTGGTTCTCGCCGGACCCCCGCATGGTGATGCCCCCGGCGACGCTCCACGTCGGCCGGACGTTGCGCAAGACGCTCGCGCGGAGGACGTTTGAGATCCGCCTCGACACCGCGTTCCAAGAGGTGATGAAGGCATGCGCCCGGACGCCCCGGCGCCACGAGCGAGGGACCTGGATCAGCCCGAGGTTCATCGACGCCTATGGCGAGCTCCACCGCCAAGGGCTCGCGCACTCGGCCGAGGCCTGGCGCGCGGGCAAGCTCGCGGGCGGGCTGTACGGAGTCTCCCTCGGAACGGTATTCTTCGGCGAGTCGATGTTCGCGCGCGAGACCGATGCGTCGAAGGCGGCCTTCGCGACGCTCGCGGCGCAGCTTTCGGCCTGGGGGTTCACGCTGATCGATTGCCAGGTCCACACCGGGCACCTCGAATCCCTCGGTGCGGCCGAGTGGAGCCGGATGCGGTTCCTGCGCGCGCTCGGCACCGCCGTCCGGAAGCCGACCCGGTCCGGGCCCTGGACTCTCGAGCCCGCGATCGCCGGGGCCTGGACGCCGGCCGCCCCGCCCGACCGGCCGAAGCAGCGGGCCGCCCCGTGAGCGAGCCGAAGCACGGCGGGGACACCCGGATCCTCGAAAAGCCGCAGAAGCGGGAGAAAACCGAGGACCTCTGGAAGGTCGTCCTGCACAACGACGACTACACGCCGATGGATTTCGTCGTCGACGTCCTCGAGCAGATCTTCGACAAGTCGCCTGCCGAGGCGTATCGCGTCATGATGAAGGTGCACGTCGAGGGTCGCGGGATCGCCGGCGTGTTCAGCCACGAGGTGGCCGAAACCAAGGCTCAGACGACGATCGACAACGCCCGGAGGAGCGGCTATCCCCTCCTGGCGAGCGTCGAGGAGGCTTGAGGATGCTCAGCGCGGCGGTCGAGCGGATTCTCTCCGTGGCGTACCGCGAGGCGGTCTCGCGGCGCCACGCGCACCTCACGGTCGAGCACGTGCTCTACGTGCTCGCCCTAGACCTCGAAGGAGAGCGCATTCTCACCGCGTGCGGTGTGGACCTCGCGACGCTCCGCCGCGATCTCGAATCGCTCCTCGACGAGAGGATCGACGGGCTCCCCCGCGGGAAGAATCGCGAGCCGGAGCAGACGCTCGCGTTCCGCCGCGTGCTCCAGGGCGCCGTCCTTCACGTGCAGAGTGCGGGGAAGTCCGAAGTGATGGAAGGAGACCTCCTCGCGGCGATCCTCCAGGAGTCCCGGACGGATGCCGCGAGGCTCCTCGCGGCGCAGGGGGTGACCCGCCTCGACATCCTCAACTGGATCTCGCATGGCATCGCGAAGGTGCCGGTTCCGCCGGGGGCTCCGCAGGAGAGCGGAACACCCGCGCGCGAGGGCGGGGGACAGGAAGGCTCCTCCGCGGCGCACGATCCCCTCGGCGCGTACACGGTGAACCTCACCGAGCGGGCGCGCGGGGGGCTCCTCGATCCGCTGATCGGACGGAAGGCGGAGCTGACCCGGACTCTCGAGGTCCTCTGCCGCCGTCGCAAGAACAACCCGGTCTTCGTCGGCGAGGCGGGCGTCGGGAAGACCGCCCTGGCGGAGGGGCTCGCGCAGCGCCTGCTGCCGGACGGCGAGCGGATCCCGAAGCCGCTCGAGGGGGCCGAGATCTTCGCGCTCGACACCGCGGCGCTCCTCGCCGGAACGCGGTACCGGGGCGACTTCGAGGAGCGGCTCAAGGCGGTCCTGTCGGCCCTCGAGATGCGGAAGAAGCCGATCCTTTTCATCGACGAGATCCACGCGACCGTCGGCGCGGGTGCGACGACCGGCGGGACGCTCGATCTCGCGACGCTCATCAAGCCGGTCCTCACATCGGGGACGCTGCGGGTCATCGGCTCGTCCACCTTCGAGGACTTCAAGCACCTCGAGAAGGACCGGGCGATGGCGCGGCGGCTCCAGAAGATCGTCGTCGAGGAGCCGAGCGTCCGCGAGACGGTCGAGATCCTCAAGGGTCTCCGCGCCCGGTACGGGGATCATCACGAAGCCGACTACACGGACGCGGCGCTCGAAGCCGCGGCGCGCCTGGCCAAGCGGCACATGCGCGAGCAGCGCCTGCCCGATGCCGCCATCGACCTCCTCGACGAGGCGGGGGCCGCGGTCCGTCTGGCCCGGGATCTTGCGGCGGCGGCCGGGGAGCCGGCGGACGCGACGCCCGCCGAGCGGATCGTCGTCGATGCCGCCGACATCGAGAAGGTCGCGTCGAAGATCGCGCACATCCCCGAATCCCAGGCGACCGCCTCGGACCGCGAGCGCCTGCGCTCGCTCGAGGAGTCCCTGGGCCGCGTCGTCTTCGGGCAGGAGGAGGCGGTGCGCCTGGTGGCGGGGGCGATCAAGCGGGCCCGGGCGGGTCTCGGGCAGCCCGACCGGCCGTCGGGGTGCTTTCTGTTCACGGGGCCGACCGGGGTCGGAAAGACGGAGCTCGCCAAGCAGCTCGCGATCCACCTCGGAAACGAGTTCCTGCGCTACGACATGAGCGAGTACATGGAGAAGCACGCGGTCGCGCGCCTGATCGGGGCGCCGCCGGGGTACGTCGGGTTCGACCAGGGCGGCCTGCTCGTGGACGCGGTGCGCAAGCACCCGTACTGCGTCGTGCTCCTCGACGAGATCGAGAAGGCCCACCCCGACCTCTTCAACATCCTGCTCCAGGTGATGGACCACGCGACGCTCACCGACAACACGGGACGCCAGGCGGACTTCCGCCACGCGGTCCTGATCATGACGTCGAACGCGGGGTCGCGGGAGCTTTCCGCCGCGTCGATCGGCTTCCAGGCGTCGGGAACCGAGGGGGACGCCTCGCGCGGGAAGCAGCAGGCGGTGCGCGCGAAGAGCGCGATCGAGCGGCTGTTCTCCCCGGAGTTCCGGAACCGCCTCGATGCGATCGTGACCTTCAAGGCGCTCTCCCCCGCGGTGATGGAGTCGATCGTCGAGAAGTTCATCCTCCAGCTCGAAGCGCAGCTCACCGAGCGGCGCATCGCCTTCGAGCTGACGCCCGAGGCGCGCGCGTGGCTCGGGCGGAAGGGATACGACCCGGTGTACGGCGCGCGGCCGCTCGCGCGGGTGATCCAGACGGAGGTTCGCGATCCGCTGACGGACGAGATCCTGTTCGGCAGGCTCGAGAACGGAGGCACGGTCCGGATCCGGCTCGAAGGCGACGCGCTCGCGTTCGCCATCTCGCCGGCCGCGCCGCCGCAATCGGCGCCCCCGGCCGAGCCGGCTCGCGTGCATTGACGGTCCAGGAGGGTCCCATGTCGTTCCTCAAGCCCGAGAAATCGCACATGGTCACGGCGAAGGACGCCCTCGCCGGCCGCCCGCGCCGTCTCTTCCAGGTCCCCGAGACACACGCGGTCAACGGCGCCCCGCTGATGCCGCCGTTCCCCGCCGGAACCGAGCTCGCGATGTTCGGCCTCGGCTGCTTCTGGGGGGCCGAGCGGAGTTTCTGGGAAGCGCCCGGCGTCGTCTCGACCCAGGTCGGCTACGCCGGCGGCTTCACGCCGAACCCGTACTACGAGGAGGTGTGCACCGGGAAGACGGGGCACGTGGAAGTCGTCCGCGTCGTCTACGATCCCGCGATCATCTCCTACGACGATCTGCTCCGCGTCTTCTGGGAGAGCCACGATCCCACGCAGGGGATGCGCCAGGGAAACGACGTCGGCACGCAGTACCGCTCCGCGATCTTCACCTACTCTCCCGAGCAGGCGCGCGCCGCCGAGGCGTCCCGCACGGCGTATCAGGCTGCGCTCCATAAAGCCGGGCACGGCGCGATCACGACCGAGCTCAAGGAAGCGCCCGAGTTCTGGTACGCCGAGGACTACCACCAGCAGTACCTGTTCAAGAATCCGAATGGATACTGCGGCCACGGCGGGACGGGCGTGAGCTGTCCCATCGGACTCGCCGTGGCGAAAGGACCGGCGGGACCGTAGACGCCTGATGGCACAATAGGCACGCGGGTCACAAGTTCGGCTCGCAAAGGAGGCCTTATGTTTGCCGTCATCCGCCATTACCACTTCGACAAGAAGGACAGTGCCGAGATCGATCGACTCGTCCAGGAATAGTTCGTGCCCATCATCCGCAAGGCCAAGGGCTTCGTCCGCTACTACTGGCTGGATACCGGGAACGGTGAGGGCGCCTCGTTCGGCGTCTTCAAGGACAAGGCCGGGGCGGACGAATCGGTGGCTCTCGCGGCCGAGTTCGTGCGCACGAAAATGGCGCAGCTGCTGAGACAGAAACCCGAAGTCATCGAAGGCGCGATCAAGGCGCACGACTGATTGCTGACGCTCAGCGATTTCGCTCGATCCGCCATCATCCCGCTTCTGTCCGAGCACGGTCGACAAAATCTCGCGCGAGGGTTAACGGTACGTTAGCGGGAAAGAATGATGGCGCTGGAATATCTCCATCGCGTTCCCAAACTTCAACCCGCGACTTGTCAGGGATTGATGGCGAAGGAGTACTGGTACCGCGGCAACCTCAGGGGCGATGCCGGCGTGCTTTTTCTGAAGTTATCGGACACTCCCTGGCACCGTTTTTTCATCGACTCCGGCGCGATATTTTGGAAGACGGTAAGCGAACCGGATCCCCCAGAAGAGTTCGAGGAGTACCGGTATGCCCTTGCGGATATTGGTCGAGCACACGGGCTGATTGGAAGAAAGCTGACGAAGGTAACTCCGGTGGAATTCCCTGGTGGTGGCGAAATTCGGTTGGAATTCGGTTTCGGGGACGTCACTCTGGTCTTGCGAAATCTCGACTGTCGCTCAACCCTGGTGATCGAGCGTCGTGAGACGGCTCGCTAACATGCAGATCAAGCAGTCGGTTCGCGTAGTCACGGGCCGTGCGGGGGCACGCCCGTGCCAACGCGTCCCGCTGCTTATCTCCATCGTTACGCAAGCAGGAGGCGCATAGCATTGGCCACGAAAGGTATTGAAAGACTTGTGAGAGATAAGGGAAGCGAAACGAAACTACTCTCCGGGGTGGCTCACTGTCTTGCCGCAGTGGGCTTGGTGCTTGGCGGGTCCGCCGTAACGAGTCCATCCTCGAAGGCAGTGGCCACCGGTCGGAGTACGGCACAGATCACCGTGCTCTATGACGCTTTCGGCAATACCTCCTCGATGCAGAAGGATTGGGGCTATGCTGCGCTGGTCGAGTACGGCGGCAGGCGGATCCTTTTCGATACAGGCAATAAACCTGACATTCTGGCTCTGAACGCTAAGGCCAAGGGCATTGACCTGTCGAAGCTTGACTTTGTGGTCATGTCCCACCGGCACGGTGATCACATGGGCGGGATGGCCTACCTCCTGAGCGTGAATCCCAAGGTGAAGATCTACGCGCCTAAGGAGGGCTTCGGCGTCTACGGCGCCGACCTGCCCAGCAGCTTCTATCGCAAGGACGCGTCGCTGCCGCCGGAGCAGCGCTACTACGACGGCAAACCACCCGACGTCATTCGGTTTGGCTCTGCTTGGCCTGGCGCCAACTTCGAGTTGATCGACAAGCTCACCGAAATCGCTCCGGGCATCCATTTGATTGCACTGGTCTCGGACAAGCCGGGCACGCTGGAATTGCGAGAGTTGTCGCTAACCATTGATACGCCGGATGGTGTGGCAATCGTGGTGGGCTGCTCGCACCCCGGCATAGATAAGATCGTGGAAGCCGCAGCGAAGATCAATCCGCACGTCTATCTTGTCGCCGGCGGGTTCCATTTGGTCGTGTCCAAAGACGACGAGATCGACAGGATCGTCACCGCCCTACGCGATACCTACAAGGTTGCATACGTCGCGCCCGGACACTGCACCGGCGAGCCCACGTTCACAGCGCTCAAGAAGGCATTCGGTGCTCGTTATCTTTACGCTGGGCTTGGCACGACAATTCTGCTCGGCACCAAGTCAGGCCCAATTGCCGCCGCTGCGCAGAGCTCGGGTGGCTCCTGAAAATGGTGCCGCCTAACATGCGCGTAAGAGTGCCATGACGAGAGAACAGGCCGAACAGGTGATCTCCCGAGAGCTCGAGTCCGACGAGCGGTTGCTCTGGTCGGGCGTCCCGAAGCAGGGGCTCACTCTGCGTCCGAGCGACACAGTTCTCATACCGTTCAGCCTGTTGTGGGGCGGGTTCGCGGTTTTCTGGGAAGCTGGAGTTCTCCATTCGAAGGCGCCGGGCTTCTTCGTCGTGTGGGGCATTCCTTTTGTCTTGGTCGGTCTCTATCTCATAGTCGGGCGGTTCTTCGTCGATGCACGCCAGCGTGCGGCGACGGCATACGGCGTCACCAACACACGGGTGGTGATTGTCTCCGGCCTCTTCTCGCGAACCGTCAAGAGCCTGGCGCTTCGAACGCTCACTGACATGACTCTTTCTGAGCGCAGGGACGGTTCCGGGACAATCTCATTCGGCTTGCCTCCGGTCTGGGGCCAGTGGTTCGCCAATACTTCATGGCCGGGAACGTCCGCACAGCAAGCGCCCGCGTTCGATCTGATCGCGGATGCAAAGACCGTCTATTCTCAGCTACGTGCGGCGCAATCGTCCGTGTGAGAGGCTGGCTAGCATGCCGATCAAGCTGTCGGTCCGGCCCGCAGGTTATCGCCGACGTTAGGAAGTCTTGAAGGCACAGAATGGATAAGCCGCGGGCGGTGCCAATGTCCAACGCCGTCCTGCGGCTCTTCGAACTTCAGATAATCCGGGACTCGCGGCCGCTATCGGCAATGGTGCTGGCAATTTACTCTGCGGTTCGGCACCTCAGCCCGGCCAAGCGCGCCGCCAGGCGGGCCAACCCGAAAGACTTCGCGTACTCGGTCTACCGCGAATGGGGTCCGAAAAGCCGAATCCCAAGGCCGGAGCGACTTCGAACGGTCTTTGGCGAGGTCCCGCAAGATGCGCGCGAGGCGTGGCTGTCGGATTTCGAAGCGGTCGACAAGCTTGTGTGGGACATCGCCGCAGCTGGGGGGCCTCAGATTTTGGGTGACGCCGCGGTGCGCCAGCAGCTAAACGAGCGGTTTCCATTTCTCGGGGGGCCGGGACTCAATGCGGCGGTGCACCAAGCGGCGTATCTTGCGTGGCACGAGGGCTTCGATGCATCGGCGAAGCGACGCAGCTCGTCCACCTAACGGCAGCCTAACCAAGCGTTCCAGCGGTCCCACTCGCGCGTCACGCCCGTGCAAGACGACCGCGCAAGTCGCGCCGCACGTCGGGCCGCTGAACGCTATCGTTAGACAGATATGACAACAAGAATTACCGGACTGCTGCTATTTGCCGCCACGGTGGTGGTAGTGGCTCCGCGGCTCTACGCGATACAGGATTGTCACGACGACGTAGGAAGACTTGTTCCGCGATCCAGCGCGGTCGTTGTTGCCACGATCACCGCGATAGGGACGCGGAATGGCCCGCCATGTCCCGGCTTTCCAACATCTGTATCTTATCCGGAAGGACAGCGATGTGGCCTATTTCAGACGTTCGACTTGCACGTCGAGAAGCAACTCAAGGGTTCCGTGCCATCGAACGTCACGGTGACCGTTCCGAATCCACTTCCCTTGCGGCTTCTCTGTGATGACCCGACAGACATTAGAAAAGGGGCACGTGTGGGGCTCTGTCTCCGTCGAGAGGGTGACATCTACTGGGTCCAATCCAGCACTGCCGGAGTCTTCGACGGTGACGAGCGGTTCGAATCAGAGGTAAACAAGGCCGTGGCAGCGGCGAGAAAGTAGTGCATGCATTCGAGGCGGTCGGAAAAGGTCTCCAGGTGCAACGGTCTTCCTTGATATTAGGCGCTAGCTTCGCAGCGTTACTTGGTGCCGCGGTTGAGGCGCAGGCCCCGACTGCGCTGAGTACAAGGAGCGTGGTGGGCTGCTACGACGTCTTCGTATCGAACTGGTCGGCGACGGGTTCCACATTCGAGCCGCAAGAGCCTTGGGGCCTGCCCCATATTCGGCTCGACTCACACAAGCTGACACGAAGTGAGCGAAAGAGCCGTTGGCCAAGCCACGGCTTCGCAATCCGGCCGGATAGCATTGAGCCACCCTCGGCGCAGCTGAGGCTCGGGGCATGGTCTCTTGCCGACGATGGCACATTGAGCCTTGTTTGGGGCGACGGCTACATCTTCACGGCAATGACGCTCACGGAGAGCCAGGGCGCGTTTTCCGGGCAACTGGTCGCCGGTAGTGATATCGCCCCGCATGCCATAACGGCGACGGTGCTCATGAGGCGTCGCGAATGCGGGGAGCCACGGTGATTCGGCCGGCTAACAAAGCGCTGCAGCGGCCGCGCTCGCGCGTCAGGCCGCTAGCTGGAGAAACGCAAGCGGCCCGCCACGCGGCGCGCCGCAGAACGTGTGCGTTAGACCGAACTCACGACGATCGGAGACTCTCGATTAGGGTTGGTGCGTACCAGTCGCCGTTGCTGCCAGACGGCTCATTGGAGGCCATCAGCCTCATCGCGAAGCAGGTCAGGGCATGCGAAGCGCTGGGCGTCGAGATTCTCTGTTGTCCAGAAGCCGTGCTCGGTGGACTCGGCGACTACAGTGGCCGCCCAGCCGACCTCGCGATTGACGTTGCCAGCGGGCAACTATGCAGGCTGCTCACGCCGCTGGCGAGCAAGATGGTCACGACAATTGTCGGCTTCACGGAAGCCGGCCCTGAGGGTCAGTTGTTCAATTCCGCAGCCGTCTTCTCCCGGTGTGAAGTCGTCGGCGTGTATCGGAAGATCCATCCGGCCATCAATCGATCGGTCTACAAGGCGGGCGCGGCTACCCCGATCTTCAACATCGGAGGCCTGGTCTTTGGCATCGTGATCTGTCGAGACTCGACCTACCCTGAACTGGCGAGCAGCATGGCCGCTCGCGGAGCGACCGCATTGTTCGTCCCGACCAATAATGCCCTCCCTCCGACGAAGGGAGGCCCAGGCATTGTCGAAGATGCCCGGCGAACGGACGGCAGCCGGGCGACGGAGAACCGCGTGTCGGTAATTCGGGCGGACGTGGCGGGGCGCGTCAACGGTGTCGAATCCTACGGATCGACCGAGATCGTCGGACCTGACGGAGTCGTTCTCCGGAGCGCCAAGCCGCTGGAACCAGACCTGCTAGTAGCGGACCTGGAGATCGACACGGTCTCTGCCGGACGAAATCGGTCTAACATCCAAATGGAGCCGACGCGCGCCGGAGCCTGACCGCGCGCGGCTCATTTGGCACCTTAGGCTTCGCGAGAAAGCCCATGAGCAAAAGACCAGGACTGCCGGCATGGCTTCTTTCGTGGGTGATCCTCGCGTTCACGAGTCACGGCGTCGTCGCTGGTGAATTCCTCGTGAGAAAGCAGCGCCCACCTGATGACGAGCTTGCGAAGTACGACGATGCTGTACAGAAGACGCTCCTGAATGGAGCGTCAATGTTTCCGTACGTCCGAATGGTTGTTGAGCCGTCATTCAGTCCCGAATGGATGATCGAAGTGCTTGAGCCAGTCAGCGGACGGGCCGAAGTCCGGCTCGTAACCGCCAGTTCCCAGGTGTGGCCCCTGTCGCACCCGCGCTCGGTGATCACGAAAAAGGCGGGCATCACACCAGGCACTGCAACCTTGCTTCGTGAACTCTGGGTCGCGCTGGTGATTCCTGCTCGCGGACCCGCGGATTCAAATGACGGCCCGGACGGCGAATTCTATTACCTCTCCGCGTACACACCCGAAAGTCTCTCTGTGACGGCCGAGGTGTGGTCACCACCAGAACACAGCAACCCCGGACAGCTCGTATCTCTAGGGTATGCGCTTCAGCGGCTCGTGCAGGCAGAAGCCGGAAACCGGGCAATCCTAGAAGCAGAGGTCGTAAAGAAGGCCCAGGAGTTGCAACGTGCCATTGCGTCACGTCACTGACCGCGCCGCGAAGTCTAACTACGCGCTCAAGCGTCGGCTCGTCCCGTCACGCCCCTTGCGAAAACTGCAAGCGTCGCGCCGGTCCGCCCCGCGCCTTACTGCACGCGCTCGCGGGCTTTGGTAATGTCTCAATGGCTGTCGATGTAACCTTGGTCCTGAAGGGGCTGTTGGCTGCTAACCGGGGTCTTGATCCCACCGATCCCGAAGCGCGCCAGTCGCCTGAGTACGGAGTTGCTGCGTCGTTGGAGGGCGATGTTCTCGACGTCGTGCTTACTTTCAAGAAGGGTCGCGCTTACTGCTGCATGGAATGGGGTTGCCAACTGGCGCTGTTCGACGGCAAACGGTGGGACAAGTTGCACCAGGCACTCGCCCGATCGAAGCCGGCGAGGATGGTATGCGTTCGCACCGACGGCCGCGCATGAGTATACAGTTAGTACGGTTGAGGCTGGCAGCGAGTAGCCCGCGAACCAGGCGTTGCACCTTCCCGCGGCTGCATGACGGTCGTCACGGCGCGTGCGCACGCTAGGCCGCTCGAAAGGCTCATGCACTTCACCGACGTCCAGAAATCCGAAATCAAGCAGGCATGGGCGGTCCGTCGCCGCAAACAGTGGGTGATGGCTGCCGCCTGCACTCCCGTGATCGCCGCTGCAATTTCGTACCAACGCGGGTTGACGAACACGTTCTTCGGACTATCACCGACTGTTGGCGCGGCGGTCTTTGTCGCAATGGTTGTCGGTGCGGGCGCATTCTCGCTTCGTAACTGGCGATGCCCCGGTTGCTCTAAGTATGTCGGAAGCGATTTCAGTCCCCGACATTGCCCGCATTGCATGGTCCAACTTCGGTGAGGCGCGGCACAATGGCGAGCGCGCGGCTGGCCGGATGCGCGCTATCGTGACGATGCCAGAGAGAGGCCTGAGATGAAGCAGCTCCTTGACGTATGGCGACGACAACTCCGTTGGGGGCTCGTCATCTTGACCGCTCTGGCACTTGGCATCGAAGTGCTTCGGTCGCCAGCGCCTGCACAAGCGATCATTCCAGCGGTCCTCCGAGCGCTGATTCTGGGTGCGGTCGGTTTCCTCGGGGGTTATGCAATTCTCGCATTCCAGGCGCACAACCGGTTCGCACCGAGGCCATTCGTTCGGTCCGCCGTGGGCCTCTTGGTCGCGTTCTTTTCCGTAGGAGCAGCTGCGTTCACACTGAACGCCGCTTTTCGACCCGGTAGCTCGCAACTCGTGGGCGCGGCCGTGGCCTGCAGTGCCGGTGTTGCAATGGGGGGTATTGGGGTGTGGGCGAAGCACTTCGCGGCCGAGGGCGAGCAGGATGGCGCTCGAGCCGGGAATCTGAGCCAGCGGTGAACGCGCCGCACTCCGCCGTCACGGCGCGTGCATACTGCGGCACGAGCCGCGACACCGGGTGGTCGCGTTAGCGGTATCGTTGGGGCGACAGGATCACAATGCGATCCAAGATCGTCTATCGAGCCGAGCCAGCGTTGGCGCAGCAGGCACTCACTGTTCTGCGACGATCGGGAGTGCCCGCGGAGCTTCTCAACGAACCATCGCCGGTAGTGCGACAGAAGTCATGGTTCAGCGCGAGGGTCGAGGTGGCCGTGCCCGAGCCGGAGGCCGCGCGTGCTCGTGAAGTGCTCCAGAATTGGGCCGCAGAATCCGATAGGGCCGTGGCGCCGCCTAGCCGGAGCGTAGGTTGGGGTCTCGTGTTGGTCTTCGGCCCACCGCTGACGGGTATTGCGGTGACGAGCGCGCCGAACATGGAAGGCCCCGATTGGCTCTTTAAGGCGTCGCTCGCTTGGGCGGTCCTAGCAGCCGCTGCAATCGCCTACTTTCAGCGCCGATCGGCGCGTCCAAACAAACGAGGGTGACGGGAAGATCAATTGGGCGCTCCTGTCCTATGCGAGGCGCGATTTCCGATAGGGAGTGTCGAGTTCGACTGTGCGCTGCTCATGCGGAATCTAGGACACGAATGGCGCAGCGCCGAGGATCTCTATGCGCAGTGAACCCCTGGAGGCGCACGATGCCGCGTTGAGTGGACGCGAGCGCTAGACGCAATGATGAATGCGGTCGAGCAGCTTCAGCGGCTTCATTTCCAGGTTCGCACTGGAGATGCGACTTGGAAAGACTGCGTCGATTGGGCGATCCAGCGCCTGCTTGGTGACGAAGAAGGGGACGATCTAGACGTCGTCATGCTGGCCGCGGCAACACAACAAGACCAGGTAGCACCGCTAGTGCGGCAGAATCGTCGAACGATACATCGCGCCGGGCGCCCTCGAGGATGAAGTCGCCGCCGGCAAGCTCATTGCTGAGATGTACTTGTCCTACCGAGATGGCAGAGAGGACGAGGCTTCACTCGAACCCAAGCTCTGGCGCCTATTCTACGACCTTGAGCGTCCGCCTTGGCTGAAGATGCTCGCCCGAAACTGCGAATACGCTACCGACATGCCTCCGTTTCAACGGCCCTTCGAGCAGGAGTTCGAGTACATCGCCGGCCTCTGGGCCAAAGCGCAATCACGAGAAGAGTTCTTCTCTCTGTACGACCGGAATGTCTCCGCATCTCATGATGCCTTGTAGAGTCGAGCGTAATTCGACCCCCACGAGCTGACCTGATTCCCCGATGCGCATCGAGCTGACGACCGACATCCGGGCACCGCGCGACGTGTGCTTCGACCTCGCACGGAACATCGACGTTCACGTCCAATCCATGGCTCATACCGGGGAGCGCGCGGTGTCGGGACGCACCAGCGGTCTCATATCCCTTGGCGAGGAAGTGACGTGGAGTGGGCGACACTTCGGCATTCTTCAGCACCACACATCCCGGATTACCGCGTTCGAACGCCCATCCCACTTTCGCGATACGATGATCGCCGGTCGCTTCAAGGCGTTTGAGCACGACCACATCTTCGAGACGATTGACGGCGGAACCCGGATGCGCGACGTGCTGGTGTTCGAATCTCCCTTTGGGCTCTTGGGCCGGGTCGTGGACAGGCTGTTCCTGGCCCGGCATCTCCGGACGCTTCTCGGGAAGCACAACGAGTACATCCGGGCGGTTGCCGAGCGGTGGTCGTGAGATGCCGTCGAGCCACAGGGTCCGGTTGAACGTTCGCACGTCGATCAATCGGTCGGTTCGTCCCCTTTCGAGTCGATTGTTGATCGCCGTGAGTGTGATTCTCGGCCTCGGCCTCGCAGCCCCCGACGGAACGGGCGCGAAAGACGATCCGCCGGTTGGCTTCCATTGGCAGCCCATCGTTGAGCTGAAGGCTCGGCTGGCGATCCCCGATGGATGGCGCGTCACTACAGTGTCGACTGGAGATCCGTTCGTGCTTCAAGTGACGCCTGCCGGACCGCATGTTCGGAGCTCTGCTTCTCTCTTCCAACTCGAAGTCAAGCGTCACACTGATACGGCAGACGTTGACGTGCGGGCGTACGCCTTCGTCAAGTCCACGCTGGTGGGGACAGTGACTGACGGTCACATAAAGATCAAGCCGCTGGGCGTTATCTACTTCTACAGTTGCTCCGGTGTCCAACTCGATGCGAGCGAAGGTTGGCCAAAGACCGCGATCGCCGCTATTGCGGCTGCGAATCGGCGCACCGGAACGCTCTACACTATGACATTCACGGTTCCCTACGGGGAGGACTGGGTCGGTTTCCTGGGCCCGATGCTCCTCGAGAGTATTCACCTTGACGAAGGTGTGTGAGGTAGTTGGCACCTTCGAATGTGGCAAAGTGGGAAGTCAGATGTCCCTTGCAACGCAAGTCGTTGAACTCGGGTACGCGGTCCTCGCGGAAGGTCTGACGGCAGCGGAGATGGACTCGGTCCTTCAAGAGATCGAAGGGCTAGACCCAATTGTTCGGACGGCGGGGCATGGTGGCGTCCGCGATGTGTTTCGGCGTTGTCCGCCGTTGCGCAGTCTCGTCACGCACTCGGCTGTTCGCGCCGCCGTCGAGGCCGTGGTTGGTCAAGGCGCCTTCGCCGTTCGCGGCGTCCTGTTCGACAAGCATGCGGACGCCAACTGGAAGGTGCCATGGCATCAGGACCTGACGGTCGCCGTACGTCGAAAGGTGCCAACGAACGGATACGGCCCGTGGTCGGAAAAGGCGGGCCTGCCCCACGTGCAGCTGCCGACCGAGGTCCTCGAACGCATGCTGACTGTGCGCATCCATCTTGACGACTGCGATTCGTCCAACGGGGCGGTTCGCGTCTTGCCGGGCTCTCATCTGGCCGGCAGGCTGACCGACCTCGAGCTTGCGTCTTGGTCGCGCGCGGTGCAACCGGTAACGTGTTCGGTGTCTCGCGGTGGGCTGCTGGTCATGCGTCCGTTGCTGGTCCACGCGTCCTCCGCCGCGACCATTCCCACTCGCAGGAGAGTGCTCCACCTCGATTTCACGTCGGGCACCTTGGCGGCCGGGCTCGAGTGGTCCGAGCAATGGCGATGCGCCGCCTAGGATCGGCCGAGTCGACGTGATGCTGTCCAGGGCCGACGCGCAGGACTCTCGCTCATCGGGTATCGCAGTGCGACTGCAGATGTTTGGCCCGCTCGGCCTGGTCGCCGTCGCCGCGATCCTAGCGGGCAGTCTCGTCGCGCCGATAGTCGGTGCGGTTCTTGTGATTCTTTGGGCGCACGTGGCGGAGCTCCCCCTGCGGTTTCTCGGCTTCATTCGACCGCGCAGCTGGCCGTTGACGCTGGCAGGTGGCGCCGCATTCGGCGTCGTGTTCAAGCTCGTGATGAAGGCGATCGTGATGCCGCTTCTGGGCGCTCCGGCCGTCAACGCCACGTACCACTACCTGGCCGGCAACGCCGGAGCGATGCCGGGGATGATTGCGATGATTTTCGTCAGCGCGAGCTTCGGGGAGGAGGTCTTGTTTCGAGGTTACCTCTTCGAGCGCCTGGGGAGGCTGTTCGGCACCAGCCGGGCCGCGCGCGCCGGGACCATCCTGCTGTCGTCCGCGCTCTTCGCCGCGGCCCACTATCACGGCCAGGGTGTCCCGGGGGTCGAGCAGGCTGCCATCACGGGTCTGGTGATCGGTGCGATTTACGCATCATGGAGCGAGATCTGGATCGTGATGGTGGTACATGCCGCGTTCGATTTGACGGCGGTCGCGCTGATCTACTGGGGGGTGGAGGAAGCCGTCGCGCACGTCGTGTTTTACTAAACACCGGACGGCGAGGGAGCTCGCTTGAGTGAAGCACTTCCCAAGTACGCACTGCTCGAAGTCGAGCGCCGCTGGCTCGTGCTTGCCTCTTCCTTGCCTTCGCTTGAGGGCCTGCCTCACCGCGTCATCGAAGATCACTACCTCCCCGGCGGTCAGCTGCGACTTCGCTTGGTCAACGAAACCGGGCGCCCGCCGATCTTCAAGCTCGGCAAGAAGTACGGTCCGGTCACGGGGGTGTCGCGGCCCGTTGTCTCGCTGTACCTTACCGAGCGGGAGGCAATCACCTTGCGCCAAGTCTGCGCTCGCTCGGCTCGCAAGCGCCGCTACTCCCTGCAGTCTGGCGCGCTGGACGTCTATGTACAGCCGGAGCACCCGTTCGCCATATTCGAGGTTGAGTTCCCAAACGTGCAACTGGCTGCGGCGTACTGTCCGCCTGCGTTCGTCGCGCGGGAGGTCACGAACGATGAGGACTACAACGGCTTCGCCCTTGCTGCCAAGTAATTGCGGGACGATCAAGAAATGTCGCCCTACGTCGTTCAGATCCAGCACCTCGACAGCATTCCCCTCGCGGTCCTTCGAGGCCGGGCCAGGGCTTCCGAATTATCGCGAGTGGTGCCGGAGTGGTGTGGTCGCGTTTGGAACGTAGTGCGCACGCAGCGGGTGCCGGCCGGTCGACACGTCGCGATTTATTGGGATGCGGCCATTCGGCTCGAGGTCGGCGTGGAACTCAACGGACCATTCGTTGAGCGGGGTGACGTCGTTCGGTCCTCCACGCCGGGTGGTACGGCGGCGTCGGTCACTCATCTGGGTCCGTACACGGCCCTCGGCGCGGCGCACGCAGCCGTTCGCGACTGGTGCAAGGCAAACAACCACCGTCTTGCGGGTCCGAACTGGGAAATCTATGGTCATTGGCAGCGTGAATGGGACACCGATCCATCGCAGATTCGCACGGACGTGTTCTACCTTGTGACGCAGGCTGGCTAACTCGATCGTCACCGCGCTCCGCGAGTGAGAAGCGCCGTCAGCGCGCGACGCGCCTTCGGGTGGGCGTCGAGGCCGCGGGCGTAGTTCAATTCGATCGGCCGCCCTTTCGCGCGGATGACGTCCACGAGAGCGCGGCGATCCGCGGCGCTCCATCGGGCGATTCCCGGAAGCGCCGCCACGACCGGCGCGAGCCTCTCGAAAGCGAGGCGCTCGTCCGCGGTCCATCCACGGAACGAGCGGACGCCGAGAAGAGCCGCGGCGCCTTGGCCGTCGCGATCGGGGATTCGTAGGCCGAGCGCGGGGACGAGGGGCAGCACCGCGCGGTGGCCGGCATCCGGCTCGAAGAACAGGTGCCGGGCCGCCAGGAGCTCGAGCGTGCGCTTGCCCGAGCGGTGGCGCGGGCTGCGTCTCATTCGGGCGCGCTCCCGCGCGTACAGGGCGCGAACCCCGGAATCCTTGGGCGTGAACCCGAGCTTCGCGTAGAACCACCAGGCCCCGGACGAGAGGCCCTCCTCGTTGCCGTGCCCGAGCTGGTACGGCTCGATCGAGAACGACCGCGCGCCGAGCAGGTGCCGCGACACCGCGAGCACCCGCGAGAAGACGTGCGCGGCCTCGGCACCCCGAAACGTCGGAAACGTGTTGAAGGAGATCTCGCTGCTGCCGAGAAGCGTGTCGGACTGCACGTACCCGATCGGCACGCCGTTGCGGAACGACAGCCAGCCGTGCACCGCGGGGAGGGGGAGCCTGCGATCGGGCATGACGCCGACGATCCCGAACTCGAGGCCGTCACCGTCGTCGACCAGAAGCACGTCCCGCGGGTCGGCCCAGGCGAACGCGTCGAGGTCGCGGCTGCGCGTGACCATCGCCTCGCGCGCGAGGTCGATGATGCCGGTCGCCTCGCGCGGGCGGAGACGGCGCACGGTCGCGGGAGGGATCGAGAGACTCTTGCGAAGGTCGGGCCGTGCTGAGCTCGGTCCCGCCTCGCGGAACACGATCGGAGCACCCTCGCGGCGCGCAAGCGTGCGCGACGGGCCGCCCCGCCCGGGCCCGAGCCGGTACGCCGCGTCGATCGTGTCGTGCACGGCTTCCCGGATCCGCCCTCCACCGGGGAGGCGGTCGAGGCGGGTGAGAACCCACGCGGCGCCGGTTGACGTGCCGCGAAGGCGGTCGAGCAGGTTGTCGGTCGCCGCTTCCGAGCGCTTGATCGCTTCTGCCTGGATCCAGGGCGCCAGGAGCGGCAGCGCGCCCCGCAGGCGCGGCTCGAACTCCTCGAGCTCGTCGCCGTCGTAGCGAAGGCGGTCCGGCCAGTGCCCCGCCAGCCACCGGGCCATCGGCCAGAAAAACCGGTAGCGAATCGCCGTCCCCGAGATTCCCGAGTCGGCGAGGCCGTCACGGAACCGCCGCAGATCCGCTCGCGAGCCGAATCGCTCCAGCGCGCGCTCGACCGCGGCGACGAGCGTGGCGTCGTCGGGGTAGGCGCGGAGGTAGAGGAGGATCTCGTGGAAGCGGAGCACCTGCGCGGCCGAAGCGAGGGGCGCGCGGTCGAGGCGCATGACGAGGGCGCGCTTCTCGGCACCCGCGGCCGGGCCGTGATGGCGGTGAATGCGCTCGAGGCGGCGGAGGTCGCGCGCGGCCATGCGCGCGCCACTCTACCGGAACTCAGTCGGTGTGGGTTCCGATGTGTGCGGCGACGACCTCGCGGCGGGCCGAGACGACCCCATCGCGCGAGAGCACGACAGTGTTCCTGCAGAGCTTTCCGCCCGCGGACGACCAGGTCAGGAAGGTCGCGACGTCGCCCTCGTTGCTGGCGACGATCTTCGGCGCGGCGAAGGACGAGGCCGCGGTGCGCGCCTCCTTGCGCTTCTTCGACTTTCCTTCCGCGCACGCCGTGGGCGTGGCATTGGCGATCCGCTTCAGCTCGTCGGGGCTGGCCACGAGCTTGAGCGAGGCCGCCGTCGAGCCGCTGACCGTCGGGTCAGTGACCGAGAGGAAGGCCAGCGCGAAATCGAGCGGGTCGACGCCGGGGGGAACGTGCGCGCCGCCGCGCGTGGCCATCGCGGCGTTGAAGGAGGCCGCATCCTGGGCCATCGTGTGATCGGGCGTCAGGTTCATGCCGAGGATCGCGTCGGAGTCTCCCCCGAGCAGACGGCATTGCCCGCCTGCGACCGTGAAGATCGCCTCCTGTTTCTCGCCGTTCACCTTCGCCTCGGCCTTGTAGAGCGGCAGACCGAGGGCGGTGTACCGCGGCTCCTTCAGCGCGTGAACGGTGATCGACGTCGCCCGGTTCGCGGAGGCCTCCGCATCGTGGTCCTTGGCAAATATCGACTCGCCGCAGCTCCACGGCGACGGCCCCGAGGACGAGGCGGACGCCACAGGGATCGGCGCCGGGGCGGAGAACGTCAGGGGATACTTGGACGCGGTCGCGGCGGTTGTCTTCGACGAGAGCGGCTTGAACCCGAACCCGTCGGTCGGCTGCCACGTCGTGTCGACGACGTCCTTCGACCAGGTGGACTTGCTGTTCGCCATGACATCCTTGTTGAGGTCGTAGGCGCTCGTCGGTTGCCAGGTCGTGTCGACCGCGTTCTGCGACCACTTCGCGCGGCTTCCCTCCATGACGTCCTTCGAGAGGTCGTAGGCGCTCGTCGGCTGCCAGGTCGTATCGACGACGTCCTTCGACCAGCGGGTCGGCGGCCCGAACACCTTCAGCTGGTCGGCGGGATTCTGAGTCGGGATCGGCGAGCCCGCGAACTGCCTCGGGCCGCCGTAGTCCCAGCCGGCGGGCGGCTTCGGCGGCGCATCGCTCTCGAGCTTGATTTCCTTGACGAGCTGCGCCGGGAAGGGAACGATCGAGCCCCCTTCCATCGTGACCAGGTACGAGTCGCCGTCGCGGCGGATCTCGGTCCCGTTGATCACCTGGCCGTCGGTGAGGATGAGGGCCGACCCGGCAAGGACCCGCGGCGCGGCAAGCGCGCAGACGGACACCGCGAGCCAGACCAGCCGGGAGCGGAAGCGGGATGCGCCCATCACCGCTAGTGTGCGCCGTCGTCCGGAAAGCGGCAAGGCAAGCCCGGAAATCCCACTACTTCGGCCGCGGACGCCAGAGCGCGTACGCCCCGGCCGCCAGCGCCAGAAGGAGGGGCACGAGGCTCGCGCGGCTCCCCGGAAGGAGCCACTCGCCGGCGTTGAACGAGTTTCCTCGCACGATCGCCGACCCTGCGGGGAAGAGCGTCACGGGCCACGGCTCGTAGAACCCCTGCGGGTTGGCGGAGACCGGCGACGACCAGAGCTGCAAGGGGAATTCGGTGTCGCCGCGAAGCTCCGCGGGAAGCCGGCCGCGCGCGAACAGCGGCCCGTCGAACTCCAGGAGCGGGCTCACCGTCCACTGAGCGCGCCCCGCGGGGACGATCGCGGTTCCGAGGGGGGGCTCGGGATCGACCGCGGTCACGAGCAGGTTCGCGGCGATCGACAGCGCGATCAACGCTCCCGCGAAAGCGCGCGCGCGATCGAGCGCGAACACGATCGGCAATGCGAGGAAGGGGAGGGAGGGCACGAGGTAGCGCGGCCCCGCGGCCCATCCGCCGTGCCACGCGGCGAAGGTCACGTTGAAGACGAGAGGGTACGCGGCGAGCGCTGCGAACAGCCAGGCCTCCTTTCGCCAGCGCGCGGACCCGATCATGCGCACGAGTCCGAATCCGCCGAGCAGGAGCGCGGGGGCCGTGAAGAACAGCCCGCGAAACGGCGACACGAGCAGCGCGAGCAGGACTCCCGGATCGGGAAGCCGGAACACGCCGAGGAACCCGCCCGCCGAATCCTTGAATAGCGGGTTCTGCCACGCATAGTTGGTCGTGAAGACCGTTCCGAAGCAGATCGCGTTGTACGCGGCAAGCAGCAGCAGCGGCGGGACGAGCCCGGCGGCGAGGAGGAGCGTCTCGTACACGCTTCGCGTCCTCCAGAGCACGTATCCGGCGACGATCGCCGCCGCGACGACCGCGAGGTAGCTCGTGAGCACCGCGACGCCCAGCAGTGCTCCCGCGAGGACGAGGCGGAACGCGCTTACGTCCTCCTCGAGCACCAGGAACACCGCGGCGAGCGTGGCGACGGCGACGAGGTCGTGCTCGTAGAGCATCGTGGCATACGGGAGGTACAGGGTTCCGAGAGCGAATGCGAGCGTCGCGGCGAGGCTCGCGCCGCTGTCCCCCTCCGACAGTCGAAGCGCGCACCGGAAGAACAACACGACCCCGAGCGCCGCGATCACGCCGACGCTTCCGGCTCCCGTCCACCACGCGTTGATCGTCAGCACGCGCGCATCGTCCGGATCGATGCCGGCCGCGCGCTCGATCGCGTAGGCGAGCGCGTAGGCGGGGACGCCGGCGAGCGACGTGCCGGGCGCCTTGTTCGGGTGCAGGTGGCCGTGGGCATACGCGAGGTCGCCGCTCGCGGCGATGTCCTGGAGCGCAATGAGGCGCGTGCCGGGAGGGGTCGTGGGATCGATCGGCGCGAGGCCGCCTGGCGAGTCGCTCCAGGCCAGTGCGATCGCCGAGTGCGCCGATTCGATCCGGCCGGAGCGCACGGGGTATCGCACGAGACGGCTCGAGGTCGCGGGGTCCGGAGCTCTGTAGACCGCGTACTCGTCGACCCAGGGCGTTCCGGTCTCGACGATCGCGCGCACGAGGGCGAACCGGGCATTCTGGTTCCAGCCGCCCCCCTCGTGGAACCACGCGAACGTCAGCCACGCGAGCGCGAAGAGGAGCCATCCGGTCCGCCTGTCGCTCATCGAGCGCATTCTCGCAGGTTCGCGTTAGTCTGAGCGCCATGCCTTTCGGACCGTTCCACGTTGGCCGGGTCCCGGAGATCCTGTTCGGGCCGGGCACGCGCGCGCGCATCCCGGAGATCGCCGCCGCGTTCGGCCGCCGGCTCCTGCTCGTCACGGGAGCCGGCTCGCTCCGGTCATCCCCGCACTGGAAGCCGCTCTCCGATGCGATGGCCTGGCGGAAGCTCGCGTGGGTCACCGTGACCGTCGAGAGCGAGCCGGGCCCCGACCTCGTCGATGCGGCCGTCCGCGAGCACGGGGGCGGCGCGATCGGGGCCGTCGTCGGGATCGGAGGCGGCAGCGTGCTCGACGCGGCCAAGGCGATCGCGGGGCTGCTGCCCACCGGCCGCTTGGTGCTCGACCACCTCGAGGACGTCGGCCGCGGCGTCCCGTACGAGGGGCCGTCGATCCCCTTCATCGCGGTGCCGACGACGGCGGGGACGGGGAGCGAGGCGACCCGCAATGCCGTGATGACGGTCCGCGGCGAGAAGGGCTTCAAGAAGTCGTTCCGGAGCGATCTCCTCGTGGCCCGCACCGCGATCGTCGATCCGGACCTGCTGGCCTCGTGCCCGAAGAGCGTGATCGCCGCGGGGGGAATGGACGCGCTGACCCAGCTCCTCGAGGCGTACACCTCGCGCCGCGCGAGCCCGTACACCGACGCGCTCTGCGAAAGCGGCCTGCGTGCCGTGCGCGACGGGCTGTTCGCGTGGCACGACGGCGCCGGGAACGGCGACCCCGAAGCGGCCGCGCCCGCTCGCGCCCGCATGGCCTATGGGGCTCTGCTCTCCGGGATCGCGCTCTCGCAGGCGGGCGCCGGGGCGGTCCACGGCCTCGCCCAGCCTCTCGGCGCGTACTTCGCGGCACCGCACGGCGCCGTGTGCGGGACACTCGTCTCCGCCGCGACCAGGGCGAACGTCAAGGCGCTCCGGAAGCGGGACGCGAAGGGCGGGACGCTCGCCAAGTACGCCCGCGCCTTCGAGATCCTGACCGAGAACAGGAGAGCCCGGGCGTCCGCGCAGCCGAAGCCGGAATCGCTCGCGTCCCTACTCGCCGACTGGACGGAGCGCCTCGATCTCCCCGCGCTGACGGTGTGGGGAGTCGCGAAGGCCGATTTCCCGCGCATCGTGGCCGCTTCGCGGAACGCCAGCATGAAGGCGAACCCGATCGACCTGGAAGACGCCGAGCTCGCGGGGATTCTCGCCGCGCGGCTGACGCGCTAGCATCTGCCCGTGCGCAAGCTCCTCGTCTGCCCGACCTGCAAGCGCCAGTACGACGCCTCGTCCCTGCCCGTGGGGTTCAAGTTCCGCTGCCGCTGCGGGGCGACGATCACCGTGCCCACGATCGCGCCCCACGACGCGTCGGTGATCCGCTGCGCCTCGTGCGGCGCGCCCAAGGAGGACGGCGCGTCGACGTGCAGCCATTGCGGCTCGACGTTCACGCTGCGCGACCAGGATCTCGACACGATCTGTCCGGGGTGCTTCGCCCGCATCGAGAACGACGCGCGGTTCTGTCACCACTGCGGGATCCCGATCGTTCCCGAGACGATAACCACCGATCCGACGGACCGCATCTGTCCGGCGTGCGGCGCCGGCCACCTTCTACGGAACCGCTCTCTCGGGACGACGGGCTTCTCCGCGCTCGAGTGTCCCTCGTGCTCCGGCATGTGGCTCGACGGCGACGTCTTCGAGCACCTCGAGGAGCAGGCCCGCGCCGCCGCCGATCCGGTCACCGATCCCGCGAAGATCCGCGCCGAGCGCCAGTCGCGCCTGCAGCGTGCGCAGCCGCCCGGGCCGTTCTACCGGCCGTGCGCCGTCTGCGGGACACCGATGATCCGCGTCAACTTCGAGCGGGTGAGCGGCATCGTGCTCGACCAGTGCAAGGGGCACGGCATCTGGTTCGACGCCACCGAGCTCGACGAGGCGCTCCAGTGGATCCGCAGCGGCGGCGAGCGCCTGCTGGCCGCGCGCGAGGCCGACGAGGAGAAGCTCCGCGAAGCGAAGGAGAAGTTCAGCCCGCTTCCGAAGGATGCCGCCGGGCTCCGCGACATGGAGTACGACGCTGGGCAGTCGATGCATCAGTACGGGGCGCTGGGGTGGATCCTCACGCAGTTGATGAGGCGGTAGTAGTCGGGACTGTACCGGAGGCTCCATGATCGCCACGCGCCGCTTGATCCCCGTCGGTATCGCCTCCGCTCTCGTTCTCGCACTCGGTCTCCGGTCGCACGCTTCCCCGCCCTCCCCCTCGACCTTCTCGATCGTCGCCGCTGACCCGGAGGCGGGGGAGGTCGGCGTCGCGGTCGCGAGCCGGTTCTTCGCGGTGGGCACGGTCGTGCCGTGGGCCAAGGCGGGCGTGGGGGCGGTGGCGACGCAGGCGAACGCGAACACCTCGTACGGCCCGCGCGGGCTCGAGCTGCTCGAGCGCGGCGTGTCGCCGGAGGAGGTCGTGACCGTGCTCACGCGCCCGGATGACGGCCGCGACTCACGGCAGCTCGGCGTCGTGTCGGCATCCGGCGCATCGGCGACGTACACGGGGCCGAAGTGCAACGCCTGGGCCGGAGGACGCCACGGTCCCAACTACGCCGTGCAGGGAAACATTCTCACCGGGGAGCCGGTCGTCGAGGCGATGGAGAAAGCGTTCCTGGACTCCAAGGGGAAGCCGCTCGCCGAGCGGCTGTACGCGGCGATCGTCGCCGGGGACGCGAAAGGCGGGGACAGCCGCGGGCGGCAGTCGATGGCGCTGGTCGTCGCGCGGGCGAAGAGCGGCTACAACGGGTTCACCGACCGGGCGATCGACCTGCGCGTCGACGATCATCCCGACCCGATCGTCGAGATGGGACGCATTCTCGGGATGGCGCTGGTCAACGACCACTGGAACCAGGGCTGGACCGCGTTCACCGAGAAACGATTTCCCGATGCTCTTCGCTTCCAGGAGATGGCCGCGGCCGGGGCGGAGAAGCAGCCGGGCATGCTCCCGGAAGTTCTCTACGACTTGTCCGTGATCCGTCTCGCGAACGGAGATCGCGACGGCTCGTGGAAGGCGCTGCAGCGCGCGCTCGCGCTCAACCCGAAGCTGACGCAGCAGGCGGAGAAGGATCCGGATCTCGAGAAGCTCCGTCCGTTCCCGAAGTAGGTTTCGTGACAGACTTTCTCGTCGTTCGCGCGTATCCGTCCCCGTACACACCCGCTGCCCACGGAGACTTCCGATGATCGCCACGCTCTTGCTCGCGGTCGCTCCTCTCGCCGCGCCCGAGGCCCCGCCCGCGCCGCCCCAGACCGCGCACCCGTCCGCGCGTGGCGGGATTCCTCCGAAGCTCCTCGGCAGCGGCACGATCCTGGATCACTGGCTCAAGGACGCCGGCTTCAAGGGAAACGCCCTCGTGGCGAGGTGGGGGAAGCCGATCCTGCGCGCGGGATATGCGCTCGCGGATCGCGAGAAGGGAACGCCGTACACCCCGGAGACCGTGTTCTCCATCGGCTCGATCACCAAGCAATTCACCGCCGCCGCGATCCTCAAGCTCGAGATGCAGGGGAAGCTCAAGGTCGAGGACTCGATCTCGAAGTACCTCCCCGGCGTCCCCGCCGACAAGAAGGCGATCACGCTCGACCAGCTTCTCACCCACACTTCGGGGCTCGAGTCCGACTTCGCGAAGGATTACGACCCGGTCGGCCGCGACGAGTACGTGAAGATGATCCTCGCCTCGAAGCTGCGCACGCCTCCGGGAACGAAGCACTACTACGCCAACTCGGGTTACAGCCTCCTCGGCGCGATTATCGAGATCGTGTCGGGAAAGCCGTACGAGCAGTACTTGAACGAGAATCTGTTCGCCCCCGCCGGGATGAAGGAGACCGGATACACGATCCCGAAGTGGAACGTCGATCGCATCGCGGTCGGGTACCGCAACGGCGAGCGCTGGGGGCGCATCACCGAGAAGCCCTGGGCTCCCGACGGGCCGTACTGGGCCCTGCGGTGCAACGGGGGCATCCACTCGACCCTCGACGACATGCTGCGATGGCACGTCGCGCTGATGGGCGACGCGGTCCTCTCGAAGGCCGAGAAGGACAAGATGTACGCCCGCCACGTCCGCGAAGAAGAAGGCGGCGACTCGTTCTACGGATACGGGTGGTCTATCGAGGATTCGCCGTGGGGCGGGACGCTGATCGCGCACAACGGCGGAAACGGAGTGATGTACGCCGATTTCCTGCGGTACGTCGACGAGGACCTGGTCGTGATCCTCTCGACGAACGACTCCACGGTGCGCGGTGGGCAGATCGCGCACGCGCTCGCGCGTCTCGCCCACGGCGAGAGCGTCCCCCTGCCGGCGGCACCCAATGCCGCCGCCAAGCCGCTCGGCGACTCGCCGAGGGAGACGATCGCGCGCGCCTGGATCGACGCCTTCAATGCCAAGGGATTCGACGCCATGCACGCGTTCCGGGCGGAGCACGGGGTCACGCCCCCCGGAACCGAGATGGCCGAATACGACCGGCGCCTGACAGAGACGCGCGAGCACCTCGGCACGCTCGCGCCCGACGGGGTCGTCGGCACGTCCAACGACGGCCTGGACGTGCGCGCGAGAAGCACCACCGGACCGACGGTGGTGCTCCACTTCAAGTTCAACTCCGACGGCCGGGTGAGCGGGATCGGAGTGGAGGCCGGGGACTGAATCACTTCTCGCGGGGCGACGTCCTCTCGACTACCATGAGCCGGGAAGGATCACTCCATGGACAAGAAGATCATCGCCGTCATCGGCGCCACCGGTAACCAAGGCGGCGGGCTCGCGCGCGCGATTCTCTCCGACCCCAGGAGTGAGTACTCCGTCCGCGCGCTGACGCGCACTCCGGACTCCGACAAGGCGAAGGAGCTCGCCCGGCTTGGCGCGACGGTCGTGCACGCCAACGTCGACGACGAGGAGTCGCTGGCCAAGGCGTTCCAGGGGGCGTACGGCGCGTTTTGCGTCACGTTCTTCTGGGAGCACTTCTCCCCCGATCGCGAGAAGTCCCAGGCGTTCCACGAAGCCGCCGCGGCGAAGGCGGCCGGGCTGAAGCACGTCATCTGGTCCACGTTCGAGGACAGCCGCGATTCGATCCCGCTGTCCGACAACCGGATGCCGACGCTCGGCGGGCGTTACAAGGTTCCGCACTTCGACGCGAAGGCCGAGGCGAACGCTTACTTCACGGAGCGGAGGCTTCCCGTCACGATCCTCTACACGTCTTTCTACTGGGACAACCTGATCAACTTCGGGATGGGGCCGAAGCCAGGGCCCGACGGGACGCTCGCGTTCACGCTTCCGATGGGCGACAAGAAGCTCCCCAGCATCGCCGCATCCGACATCGGCGCATGCGCCTACGGGATCTTCAAGCGAGGCGCCGAGTTCGTCGGCAAGACGATCGGCATCGCCGGCGAGCACCCCACCGGCACGCAGATGGCCGCCGCGATGACGGAAGCGTTCGGGCGCAAGGTCGTCTACAACGCGGTCACGCCGGAGGCTTACCGCGGGTTCGGCTTCCCCGGAGCCGACGACCTCGGAAACATGTTCCAGTTCAAGGCCGACTTCGAGAGTCTCTACTGCGGTAACCGGCCGCTCGATCTGTCACGCTCGCTGAACCCGAGACTCCAGACGTTCGCGCAGTGGCTGTCCGTGAACAAGGGCCGGATCCCGCTCGACTAGACAAATACGATGTCGTCCATCGGGTAGTGACGCGGGTTCACCCGTCCGGGACCGGCAAGTCGGACAGCCCTCGCCGCGTGGAGGGTGCTTCCGCGTACAATCGCGCGATGCCGCTCGCTCCCGGACGCAGGCTCGGGCCGTACGAGATCACGGGGCCGCTCTGGGCCGCTGGGTTGTGACTCCTCAGGAGGACCGCGATGTCCGTTGAACATTCTGCTGAGCTGTGGATCCCGCCGGCCGACGTCGTGAAGGGCGCTCACGTCAAGGACTACGACAAGCTCCGCAGCGAAGCCTCGCGGGACATCGAGAAGTTCTGGGAGGCGCGGGCGAAGGAGCTCGACTGGCACGCGCCCTGGACCCAGGTGCTCGATGCCTCCAGGGCTCCGTTTTACAAGTGGTTCGTCGGCGCGAAGACGAACATCGTCCACAACGCGATCGACCGGCACCTGACGACCGCAACCCGGAACAAGCTCGCGTTCATCTGGGAAGGAGAGGACGGCACCGTCCGGACCTACTCGTACCACCGGCTCAACCGCGAGGTCACCCAGTTCGCCAACGTCCTCCGGAGCATGGGTGTCGCCAAGGGCGACCGGGTGACGATCTACCTGCCGCGGATTCCCGAGCTGCCGATCGCGATGCTCGCCTGCGCGAAGATCGGCGCGGTCCACTCGGTCGTTTACGGCGGCTTCTCCGTAGAGTCGCTCCACGGGCGCATCGAGGACTCCGAGTCGCGCGTGCTGATCACCGCCGACGGCGGGTACATGCGCGGCAAGATCGTGCCCCTCAAGGAGATCGCCGACGAGGCGGTCAAGCGCGCCGGCGTCGTCGAGCACGTCATCGTCATCCGCCGCACCGGTGAGAAGGTCGCGATGGAGGCGGATCGGGACTACTACTACGACGAGCTCAAGGCCCTTCCGATCGCGCGCACGATACCGGGGAAGGGCGGTGGCACCGAGGTGATGGAGGCCGAGGACCCGCTATTCATGCTCTACACCTCCGGCACGACCGGCAAGCCCAAGGCGATCCTGCACACGCACGGCGGCTATCAGGTCGGCGTCTCGACGACCCTCAAGTACTGCTTCGATCTGAAACCGGAGGACCGCTACTGGTGCGCGGCTGACCCCGGCTGGATCACCGGCCACAGCTACATCGTCTACGGGCCGCTGATCCTCGGGGCGACCTCGATCATCTACGAGGGGGCACCGACTCATCCATACCCCGACCGCTGGTGGAAGATCGTCGAGACGTACGGCGTCAACATCCTGTACACGGCGCCCACGGCTATCCGCGGGTTGATGCGGTTCGGCGACACGTGGCCCAACCGCCGCGACCTTTCGTCCCTGCGCCTGCTGGGCAGCGTGGGCGAGCCGATCAATCCCGAGGCGTGGCGGTGGTACCACCGGGTCATCGGCAAGGAGCGGTGCCCGGTCATCGACACGTGGTGGCAGACGGAAACCGGCATGTTCATGATCACGCCCGTTCCGAGCCTGCCTCTCAAGCCGGGATCGGGGACGAAGCCGTTTCCCGGGATCGCGGCCGAGATCCTCGACGAGGACGGCAACGAGGTGAAGCCGGGAGAGGAGGGGAGGCTCGTCATCACGACCCCCTGGCCCGCGATGATGCGAACGATCTACAAGGATCCCGACCGGTACGTGAAGCAGTACTGGTCGATGTACCCCGGGAAGTACCTGACCGGAGACTCCGCCCGTGTCGACCAGGACGGTTACTTCTGGATCATCGGGCGCGTCGACGACGTCATCAAGGTGTCGGGGTACCGGTTGGGGACCGCCGAGATCGAGTCGGCGCTGGTGAGCCACCCCGCGGTCTCGGAGGCGGCGGCGATCGGGATCCCGCACGACGTGAAGGGCAACGTCATCTATACGTACGTGATGCTCAAGGCGAGCCACCAGCCGTCGGCCGAGCTGGCCGAGGCGCTCATCGAGCACGTGGGGCACGAGGTCGGCCCGATCGCGAAGCCCGCGAAGGTCGAGTTCGTCGCGGCGCTGCCGAAGACCCGCTCGGGGAAGATCATGCGACGCCTGCTCAAGGCCCGGGCGCAAGGGCTGCCCGAAGGCGACGTCTCGACGCTAGAGGAGTAATTCGGGGGACGTTCCGCCTTTCCCGCTAGAAATCGCCCTTTTTCTTGCGCGGCTCCCCGGATACCGCCGCGCCGCGAAAAAGGGGATTCCCAGAGGAAAAAGCAGAATGTCCCCGAATTGCGACGATTGTCGCGTGGCGCCCGGGGCGCGCCGGACAACTTGGGAGTACAGCCGGGGGCGAAATCGCCGTACATTCCGCCGGTTGGTCCTGTGGACTCGTGGCTTCGGGGGGGGTCTAACGGGGCTTCGCGGGTGGGATCAGAGCGAAACGGTGCGCGTGGCGAACTGCCTCCCGGGTCGGCGCCGTGGTGTGCGCGCCGGACTCGAGGGTCGCGCTCGGACCGTGACGCAGAAGGATCCGCGCGCCCGGAAACCGCTGCAGGAGACGCCGTGACGAACTTTCGTGCTCGCCTCTCGTCCCTCCGACTCCTCCTGCTCGTCCTCGCGGCCTGGGCCACCCCCGCCGCCGCGACCATCGGCATCTGCGACAACGCCGGCATAGGGATCGACGTCGAGGCGACCGGCGGGACCACGTTTACGAACTACCCGACGCTGAAAGCGGCGTTCGACGCGATCAACGCCGGGACCCACACCGGGACGCTCACCCTGGAGGTGTGCGGCAACACCACCGAGAACGTGTCGGCGGTCCTGAACGCCAGCGGAACGGGCGCGGCGTCGTACACCTCGATCCTCATGACGCCGGTCGGCGGTGCCGCGCGGATTATCAGCGGCCCGATCACGGGGCCCCTCGTCGACCTCAACGGCGCGGACAACGTGACCATCGACGGGCTGAACACCGGCGGGAACGCGCTCACCCTCGAGAACACGGTCTCCGCGACCAACGCGACCACAATCCGCTTCATCGCCGATGCGACCAGCAACACCGTCCAGAACTGCACTATCAAGGGGTCTAGCGCGGGCGCGACCAGCGGAACCATCTTCTTCTCGACCGGAACGTCGACAGGGAATTTCGGCGACACGATCAACGCCAACACGATCGTTCCGTCCGGGGCGACGCCGGTCAACGCCATCTACTCGGCGGGCTCGTCGACCTCGATCGTCAACGCGGCCACGGTCACGAACAACAACATCCAGGACTACTTCAGCGCCAGCCAGGCCTCGAACGGCATCTTCCTGGCGTCGAACAGCTCCTCGTGGAACATCTCGGGAAACCGGTTCTTCCAGACCGCCACGCGGACACCGGGGGCCACGATCCAACACGCGATCAACATCGTCACGCCGAGCGGCAAGAGCTACACGATCAGCTCGAACGTGATCGGGTTCGCGAGCAGCGCGGGGACGGGAACGACGACGTACGCCACCGGGGCCGCCAACCGGTTCATCGCGATCGAGCTGACCGCCGCGAACTCTCCCGCCTCGAACATCCAGGGGAACACGATCGCCGGGATCTCCCTGTCGACGACCAGCAACGTCAGCACGGCGCCCGGGATCTTCGCCGGCATCAGCGTCCTCTCGGGAAGCGTCAACATCGGCACGACGACCGGGAACACCATCGGGGCGGGGTCCGGCACCGGATCGATTCTCGTCACCTCGTCGGCCACCGGCGGGCTGATCGACGGGATCTACGCGACCACGACGGGCGCGGCCACGATCCAGAACAACGTCGTCGGCTCGATCGCCACGGGGTCGGCCTCGGGCATCGGGTACACGTTCCGCGGCATCGACGCGGCGGGCGCCGGAGCAAGCGCCACCATCGGGAGCAACACGATCGGAAGCACCTCCACGGCGGCGTCGATCGCGCTCAACGGACCGAGCGCGTCCACGAACGTCACGGGAATCTCCAATGCCGCCACGGGGGCTGTGTCGATCACGGGGAACACGATCCAGAATTGTTCCTCGCTGGGCACGGGGGTCTCGACCTTCACGGGCATCACGAGCACGGGGGGCACGGGGACCGTCCCGATCACCGGCAACAACGTCATCGCGGCGACCAAGGCGGGCGGGGGGACCTTCCTGGGGATCTCGAGCAGCTCCGCGGCGTCCATACTCAACCTGAACAACAACGTCCTTCTCAACATCAGCATCACGGGGGTATCGGGAAGCTTCACGGGAATCAGCCAGTCGGGCGGCGTGACGTCGTCGGTGAGCATCAACAGCAACCAGCTCGGAAACGCATCCGGCAACTTCGTCACCGTCACCACGTCGTCCAGCGTGACGATCACCGGGATCTCGAACACCGGCGGCGGCGCCTCCGCGACGCTCGCGGTGCAGTCGAACGACTTCCGGGGCATCGTCCATTCCCTTCCCGGCTCCGGGTCGCACACCTACATCATGAACAATGCGTTCACGCGCTCCCAGAACATCAGCGGCAACACGTTCACGAACCTGAACGTCGCCACCTCGGGAAGCGTGACGTTCATCTCGAACGACGTGGCGCTCCCCGCGAACGGTTTCGTCACGGCCAGCAACAACTCGATCGTGACCGCGTTCAACAAGCCGACGGCCGGCGGGACGGTGACCCTCTACAACACGACGACCGTCCCGGCGTCCGCCTCCGGCGCGACGAAGACCGAGCAGACCAACAACTTCTCGAACATCACGCTCACGGGCGCGACGAGCATCGCCGGCTGGGTGGACCAAGAGGGCGCCAACGGCGGAGGAGCCACGAAGACCGTCACCGGGAACACGTTCGGAAGCTGGTCGACCGGGGCGGGCTCGGTCACGGCGATCACGGTCAACGGCGGCGGCAACAACACGACGGTTTCAGGAAACACGATCTCGAGCCTGAGCGGCGCGGTCGGAATCACGGGCATCTCGATCGGCACGAACAACGGCGGCGCCTCGCAGACGTTCGGGCCGAATTCGATCACCGGATTGACGTCGTTCGGTACCGGCGGCCCAGTGGTCGGGATCTCGGGAGGTTCTTCGGGCGTCGGGACGCTCACCGTCAGCGGCAACACGATCAGCGGGTTGTCCACGCCGTCGACGTGCACGGGGATCTCGATCGCGGCCGGAGCGACGGTGAACGTCGCGTCGAACCTCGTCAACACCCTGTCGGGGTCGGGCGACACGTCGACCGTGACCGGCATCCTCTTCGCCGCGGGGACGACGGGGACGATCTCCGGCAACACGGTCAACACGCTCTCCGGAAGCGGCTCGGGTGCGGGCCCGGTCGCGACCGGCATCCAGGTGAGCGGGGGAACGACCGTCACCGTCGCCAAGAACAAGGTCTACGACATCGCGGAGAACGGTCCGGCGACCGCGGCGCCGGCGGTGAGCGGGATCCTGCTCTCCGCCGGAAACGCCGTCACGACGGTCAACAACCTGGTCGGCGACCTGCGCGCGCCGGCGGCCGTCTCCAGCGATGCGATCCGCGGCATCGCCGTGACGTCGGTCGCGGGGTCGTCCAGCCAGAACGTGTACTACAACAGCATCGAGCTCAACGCGTCCTCGAGCGGCGCGACGTTCGGCACGACCGGGCTCTTCCACGCGGCCAGCTCGGCCGCGGGGAAGGCGACCCTCGACCTGAGGAACAACATCATCGTGAACACGTCGACGCCGGCGGGGTCGGGGTTGACGGTCGCCTACCGGCGCAGCGACGGGTCTTCGGGGACGCTGTCGAACTACGCCAACACGTCCAACAACAATCTCTTCTACGCGGGCACGCCCGGTCCCTCCGATCTCATCTATAGCGACGGCGTGAGCGTTGCGCAGACGCTCTCCGACTATCAGTCTGGAAACTTCACCGCCGGGACCGTCGCGCCGCGCGATTCGAGCTCGGTCACCGAGTACCCGCCGTTCCTGAGCCTCGTGGGCGCCGACCCGACCTTCCTGCACATCAACTCGACGGTGGCGACGCAGGTCGAAAGCGGCGCCGCTCCGATCCCCGGAGTCACCGACGACTACGACGGGGACCCCCGGAACGCCACGACTCCCGACATCGGCGCGGACGAGGTCGACCGGTGCAAGAACGTCACGTGCACCAATACCACCTGCGCGACGTTGGCCTGCGACCAGCACGACGGCACCTGCAAGCCGTCGTCGTTCGCGCCGCCGACGACGGTGTGCCGCGCGGCGGTCGACGTCTGCGACGTGGCGGAGACCTGCACGGGCTCGAGCGCAACGTGCCCGGCGGACGGCTTCCAGCCCTCGAGCGCGGTGTGCCGCCCGGCGGTCCCGGGCGGATGCGACGTGGCCGAGACGTGCACGGGCGCGGGACCGTCCTGCCCGGCCGACCAGGTGCAACCGTCCGGAACGGTGTGCCGCGCGTCGGCGGGAAGCTGCGACGTGGCCGAGAGCTGCAACGGAACGAGCAACGCCTGCCCGGCGGACGGATTCCAGCCGTCGAGCGTCGTGTGCCGACCGGCGGTCCCGGGCGGATGCGACATCGCGGAGAGCTGCACCGGTACTGGGCCGTCGTGCCCGGCGGATCAGGTGCAACCCTCCGGAACCGTGTGCCGGGCCGCCGCGGACATCTGCGACGCCGCGGAATCCTGCGACGGAAGCAGCAACGCCTGCCCGCCGGACGGGTTCCAGCCGCCGAGCGTCGTGTGCCGCGCCGCGGCGCCGGGCGGCTGCGATGTCGCGGAATCGTGCACGGGCACGGGACCCTCCTGCCCGCCGGATGTATTCCAGCCGTCGAGCTTCGTCTGCCGGCCGGCGGTGCCGGGCGGATGCGACATCGCCGAGACCTGCACGGGGAGCGGACCTACCTGTCCGGCCGATCAGGTGCAGCCGTCTAGCACCGTGTGCCGGCCGGCAGCCGGTGTGTGCGACGTGGCCGAGTCGTGCGACGGAACGAGCGCCGCGTGTCCGCCCGACGCGAAGAGCACGGCGCAGTGCCGCGCGCCCGCAGGGATCTGCGACGCGCCGGAGTTCTGCGACGGCGTCAACAACGACTGCCCACTCGACCTGCTCCAGCCGGACACCGTCGTGTGCCGCCCGTCGGCCGCGGCGTGCGACCCGACCGAGTTCTGCACGGGAACCGGTGTGAATTGCCCGCCTGACGTCACCAACAAGAACCAAGCGGTGGGCGACAGCGTGCGCTTGAGCCACGATCGCTCGACGGGGACGACGACGATCTTCTGGACCGAAGCCGACTCCGGTCCATTCAACGTCTATCGCGGAACGCGCCTGTCGGAGAGTCCGTGGGAGTACAACCAGGGCTGCTTCGCGATGGGCCTCACCTCCCAGTCGACGACCGACACGCTCCAGCCGGCCCCCGACCAGATGTTTTTCTACCTGATAAGCCGTGAGGATCCCGGCTGCAACGAATCGGACCTCGGCCTTGACAGCTCCGGCGCGGAGCGGCCGAATCCGGCGGCCTGTCCGATGCCCGGCATCGACAGCGACGCCGACGGTTGGTACGACCAGTTCGACAACTGCCCCACGGTCTACAACCCGACCCAGAGCGACGTCGACGGCGACGGCATCGGCGATGCCTGCGACAACTGCCCGACGGTCGCGAACGCGAATCAGGCGGATCTCGATCACGACGGGATCGGCGACGCGTGCGATACCGACGTCGACGGCGACGGTGTGGCCAACAACGTCGACAACTGCCCGCGGACGCCGAACGCGGACCAGCTCGACGGCGATTCCGACGGGATCGGCGACGCGTGCGACAACTGCCCGGCGGCGTACAACCCGACGCAGACGGACACGGACGGTGACGGTGTCGGCGACGCCTGCGACAACTGCCCGAGCGTTTCCAACACGAACCAGCTCGACACTGACGGCGATGGTGTCGGCGACGCGTGCGACAACTGCCCCACCGTCGCGAACCCGAACCAGAGCGACGTCGACGCCGACGGCGTGGGGGACGTCTGCGACAACTGCCCGACGGTGTACAACCCCGATCAGGCGGACCTCAACCACAACGGTATCGGGGACGCCTGCGAGTAGGCCGGGACGAGCCTCAGGCGGCTCCCAGCGCGGCCAGGATTCCGGCCGCGGCGAGGGCCGTGAACGCGAGCGCCACCGCGAGCTCGCGCATGCCGACCGAGCGCAGCGTCGCCGGCGGTGAGGCGAGCCCCCAGGCCGTCCGGGCAATCGGGGGAACCATCGCCGCCCAGGCGTAGGCGGCGACGATCCCGCTCGTGGTGGCCAAGGCCAGACCCAAGAGAATCGCGACGTGCGCGAGCACGCAGCCCCCGATCGAGCGCGCACGATCGGCGGACAGACCTCCGTAAGCCCTCACGTAGGCGATCGACGAGAAGAAGTAGGCCAGCGAGATCGCCGAAATCCCGAAGAGTCGCGGCGTGAGCGGCTGGCCCGTCGCGCGCAGCATCATGGGCGCGGTCAACGACATGCCGACCAATCCCAGGCTCTCCGCCAGCAGGATGCGCCCGGAGCCGCGAATGCACGCGGCTGCGAAGATTGAGGCGAGACAGCTCGCGACTCCCGCGATACCGAGCACCTCCACCCGGGCCTCGGGCTCGGCGGCGCGCACGGCGGCCGCGAACAGCGCGCCGGACGCGGCGAGATAGCCGGCTGCCCAGAGGATCCGCCGCGGCGCGTACCCCGGAGGCGATGCCTTGCCGGCCCGCCAGCGCGCCGCCCACGGAACGATCGCATAGTGCGCGAGGAACGCGAGCACGACCGCGCCGCAGATCAGCCACGCCGGGAGCGAACGAAATCCGCCGGCAAATAAACCCAGGACCATCGGGATCGCCAGCATCGTCCACGCCCCGTGCTCGCTCGGCAGGGGCGGCGGGGGCGGGAGCCTCACGCGCGCGCTCAGGATCCGGACAGGCGCTTCACCGCCGCCTTCGCGTCCTTCGTGTGGTCGTCGTCCGGGAAGCGCCGGGCGAACTCCTCGTAATCGCGGCGGGCCGCCTCCTTCTGGCCGAGCTGCTCGCGGCAGACCGCCGCACCCCATCGCGACCCGCGCGCCCCGTCGAACTTGGCGAGCACCTGGTCGTACTTCGGGAGCGCGTCGGCGCATCGGCCGAGCTGACGGTTGGCCTCGGCCTGCAGGAAGATCGCGGTCAGATCGTCGGGCTTCGCGATCTTCGCGTAGCGATCGAGGACGGGAAGAGCGGCCTGCGCATCCTTCTTGCGGTTGAGGAGCATCCACGCGTGCATCCGCAGCGCGCCCACAGGGTCGGCGCCGTCGCCGGAGGCGGTCTCGGCGGCGACGAGCTGGCGGGACATCTCGTCCCATTTCTCGTCGTGCTCGGCGATCTGCGCCAGCACCATGCGTCCCTGGAACTCGCCCCGTCGATCCGGAAGGGCGACGAGCGCGTTCCCCGCGTCCCGCGCCTTGTCGATGCTGCCGCCCGCGATGGCCGGGGCCTGAAGGAAGAACTGTGCCATCCCGACACGCGCGGCGACGTGATTCGAGTCGATCGCGATCGCCTTCTCGAACGCCTTCCGACCCGTCGAGGCGAGCGACATCTTCGAGAACAGGCTCACGTCGTCCGCACGGTCGAAGGCCGCCGAGCCCAGCCAGAACTGGTAATCGGCGTTCCCCGGCTCCAGCGAGGCCGCCTTCTCGAACCGCTCGAGCGCTTCCTTCCGCTTGGCTTCTCCCGCCTTCCCCTCGTGCGCCTCGAGGCGCGCGGCCTGGCCCTGCGCGAAGACCCAGCGCGCGGACTTCGGGTCGCTCGCGGCTTGGGCATCGATCACCCGTCGTGCCGCGGCGAGCTCCTCGGGCTTCGGCGGCGCCTGCTGCGACCACGGAGGGCGGACGACGAGCGCGAACGCGTCGTCGGGGGCCGGGTCGGCCGCGCGGCCCGTGGTGAACGCGGAAGTCGCCGCGAGGGCGATCAGACACGCCGTCCACCGTCGAGGCATCCCCGAAGCTTACGAGGGGCGTGGGTGAAGATCAATGATTCAGGTGTAGAAGAGGGCCGCTCGCCAGGCCCGGAGGGAGCCCGCCATGGAAGAACCGCCGCCGGAGCGTCCGGTCGCCAGGATCCAGATCGGCCGTCTCTCACTGACCGGCCGTTCCGCGCAGATCGTGGTGTTCGTGCTCTTCGGTCTGATCGGGGCCCTGATCGCCTGGTCGCGCCCGACGCTCCGGATGGGACTGACCGGGGGCCTGTGGATCGCGTTTCTCGTCTACTGGAGCGCAGCGGCGAGAAACGAGGCCAAGTCCGCGAGCTCGGAGTCGCCGCGATCCCGCTCGATCCACCAGTTGCTCCTGAACGGCTCCCTCCTTCTTCTGTTCGTCCCCGTGCCCGGGTTGACGCGCCGCTTCCTTCCGCTCGCCGCGACGCTCGTTCCGCTCGGTCTCGCGATCCAGGCGGCCTTCTTCGCGCTGGCCGCATGGGCGCGGGTTCACCTCGGGCGCAACTGGAGCGGCGCGATCACGATCAAGGAAGGCCACGCGCTGGTCCGCACCGGCCCGTACCGGCTCCTCCGTCATCCGATCTACACCGCGATGCTGGGGATGTACGCGGGCACGGCGATCGTCTCCGGCGAGCTGCACGCGCTGCTCGGGCTCGTCATCGTCACGGTGGCGTACGCGCGGAAGATCCCGCTCGAGGAGCGGGCGCTCCTGGCGCAGTTCGGCGCCGAGTATGACGAGTACCGCCGACGCACCTGGGCGATCGTCCCGGGGCTCTACTGAGTCCCCGGCGGTCGATCCCCCTTGTCCGCGCGCCGCCAGATCTCGAAGATCGCGATTCTCTCATCGAGGGTGTACAGGCTCGCGACGGTCCGGTGCGTCGTCTCCCAGACGTCCGGCTCCGCGATGAACGGCTCGGTCCGCATGACGACCCATCGGGGTGGGTCCTCGGCGAGCCGTCGCTGGAGCGCCTCGATCTCCGACTTGCGGATGATCGACGGGAACAGCGGAGAGTAGCGCCCCCAGGGGGGCAAATCGGCATCGGCGTAGAAGATCGGATCCGTGTCATCGAGGACCGCGATCGATTGTCCCGTGGGACCGATCAGGCTCAGGCGCGCGATCAGGCGGCGATACGCCTCGACGACCGGAGCCACCTCCGGCCGCAGCCCGCAGATGTCCGTCGGGTCGTCGAGCAAGCACAGTCCGTCCTGCGGCAACCCCGCGATCGCGGCGTGCAGCGCGCCGGGGTAGTCCCGCGCGTTGGGGTTCGCGACGAGCGCGCACGCGGCGGCGGCGAGCGCGATCGCCGGCGCGGCCTCCAGGATCCGGCGTCGCGCTGTCCGGGGCGGCGCAGCACGGCGCGCTTCGGCCCGGGGCACGAGCGCGTGGTGGACCCGGGCGATCAGGGCGAAGCAGATGAGGACGAACGGCAGGCTGACGTGGAAGAGGTTGAACACGTGCGAGCGTCCGACGAACAGGATCAGCGTCATCAGCCCGTAGGCCGCGAGGCAACCAATCAGAACATCGTCGCCGTCCGAGCCGCCGGCGACGATTCCGGCGATCGCCGGCCCCATCGCGGCAAGGTAGACGAGAGCCATCGTCGCGAATCGAAAGATCGTCCCGGCGCTCATCCCCGCCAGGAGGAGCAGACTCATCCCGGAACCGTAGCTCCGCAGCGATTCGGTCCATCCCCTCCAGAAGCCGGCGCTCAGGAGGGTTCCACGGCTCGCGAAGGCGAGGCCTGTAAGCACGACCGCGGCCGCGACGGCCAGCGAGCTGGCCATCAGCGCGATCGGCAGCCGGAGAGGCGCGCGATGCCGATCGAGGCCGAGCGTGAAGAGCCAGTACGCGCACAGCGTGGCGCCGAGGTAGGCCCCCGTGTCCGTCTCCGCGAGGACGGCGAGGCCGACGAGCGCACCCGCCGCGAGCGCCCAGGCCGGCCGGCGCGTGCGGAGGTGCATCACGAGGGCAAGGAAGAGCCAGACGTCCATCATAGATCGGAGGATCGTCGACGACGGGGTCGTCCAGAGGATCTCGCCCTTGCCCACGCCGGAAAACATCTGCAGGTCGAGCGCGACCAGGATTCCCGCGGCCGCCCAGAGCGGCCGCGAGACGAGTGACCGCAAGAGCAGGTACGCGCCGGCGAAATAGACGCAGGCGTAAATCAGGGCCGATTGCAAGATTCGGCCGTAGTGCGGCTCTCCCGCGGAGGAGAGCGTACGGAGCACGACGGGCCAGAGCACGCCGTACTGCGAATAGGCTTCGGTCCCCAGGGCCCGCCCATGGGCGAAGGCGTTGAGCGGGCCCATCAGGAAGAAGTCCCAGTGGTGGAGCCTCTCGAGCGCCCAGAACCCGCCGACGGCAACGCGCCAGGACGGGATGTAGACGAGCGCACAGACCGCCGCCGGGACGATCACGTCGAGGACCGGCTGAAAGCGAGCCGGGACGACACCGGGCCACGGCGGGAGGGCGAGCACGCGCGCCAGCCCGCGAAGGCGCATCGGGTCACCCGGGGACGGCCGCCGGCGCGCGACGACGAGTGCCAAGGTACACAGCGACGGAAGGAACAGCAGGATCCGCGCCCACACGGGAAGGGACACCTGGGACGGGAATCCCAGCCGGACGACCGCGACGCAGAGGAGATACACCGCCCACGCCGCTGCGCAGAGGACCAGGTCGAGCGTGCTCGAGGCCGCGAGCCTCGCCCTCTCACGGGCCGGCGATCGCGCGCACCGGTTCCGCCAGTCCCACGCCAGGACGGCGATGAGCGCCGCCGTGAGACAGCAGCCGACGGCGTAGACGGGGACATCGTGCTCGGGCAAGAACAACCGCCGCCCGCGACCGGAGAGCTGCTCGAATAGCTCCGGGTCGAACCGTGCCGGTCCGAAGACAAGGAGCCCGCTGAGGATCCATTCGGCGCCCACGGAAACGCCGACGACGGTCGGCCACAGCGCCGCGAGGCGCTTCAGAGACGCCTTTTCCCCTTCGTCTTCAAGGGGCTTCCGCTCAGGGGGACTGCTAAAGGGGCCAGGTTTCCGCGATTCGCTCCGTATCGAGGTAGTCCTGGATTTCAACGATCACCTCGCCTGCCTGACGAAAGATCGTCACGCCGCGGTTGGCGTAGGCAAGGCCCTCCCGCGTCGTCCCCTTGTTTGTCCATTGCGCGACGGCGCGGTCGCCGTCGATACCGACCCAGTGCACGTGAAACGCGAGCCCGCCGGTGAACAGGCGCTGGTTCGCCTTCAGGAAGAGCATCACGCGGCGTTTCCCCTCCTGGCGGCCGCCGAACCTCTTTCCCGGGAATTCGAAGACGACGTCGTCGGCGAGCTTGGGCTCGATGCTCTCGAACCGCGAGGCCTGCAGGTCGTCGAAGAACGCGCGGATGCCGTCGGCGGTCATTTGGCGAGGAACGCGTCGATGCGGCGGATGAACGCGTCCGGCTCCTCGCAGAAGGGAAGATGGCCGCTCTGCTCGAACACGGCCATCTCGGACCCCGGGATCGCCTTGTGGATCGCCCAGGCGACCGACGGGGCGACGTTGAAGTCGTACCGCCCCGTCGCGACCAGGGTCGGGAACTTGAAGCCCGCGAGATCCGGATTCATGTCGAAGCGCTGCAGGTCGCTCCAGACCGCCTTGTTCACCTTCGGGTGGTAGCTGAGGCTGTCGAAGCGGGCGAGCATCGCGTCACGAGCCCTGGGGGAGTAGAAGAGCATCGACATATATTCGCGCAGGTCCTTCTTGATCGCCTCCTCGTCGCCGAGCTCGATTGCGAACGCGAGCGCATCCTCGCGTGCTTGCGTTTCGGGATAGATGTTCTTGAACAGGAACACGGTGTCCTGGATCTTTGGCGCCGCCGAATCGACGATCATGAGGTGCGCGATGTGGTCGGCATGCCTCGCGGCGTAGGCCATCACGAGGTAACCCCCCCAGGAGTGCCCCAGGAGATCCATCTTGTCGACGCCGAGCTTCTCGCGGAGGGCCTCGAGATCGGCGATCTGCTCCGCGAGGCCGCACGGCGTGTCTGGCTTGAGCTCGGAGGAGCGGCCGTTCCCGCGCTGATCGTAGAAGACGACCCGGCGCCTGGCGGCGATCCGGTCCCAGACATCGCCGCACAGGAGGTAGCCGTGATCGAACCCGGGCCCGCCGTTGGCGACGACGAGCGGCGGCCCGGCGCCGGCCCCACGGAGCTCGTACCAGATCGTCACGCCACCGGTCGTGAACGTCGACCCGGCGGGCTCCGCGGCGGAAACGGACGAGGCGGACGTGAGGACCAAGAACAGAAGAGCCGGTCCCGCTCCACGCATCGAGCACCTCCGTACCGTCCATCGTACGACGGGAATCCTGATGACGCGGCCACAGCGCCAGCCCGGGGGAAATCGAGAATCTGCTCGTCCTCGTGGAGCGCGTTCTCGCCGACAGCGAAAGCGATGAACTGAGTCCGAAATATTCCATCGCCGCACGTGCCTCTGGCGGCGTATCTTCTATCCGCTACGCGGATCGGGGGGCCCCACCATGCGACGCCGAGCGACAACGCTCCTCGCATCTCTTGCCCTGGTGATCCTTACCCCAACTCCGGTCGTCGTCAGGGCGCAGACCGTGCAGTGCGAAGACCGCGACGGCGACGGGTACTTCGCGGGTCCGGACTGCACCGTCACCCCGCTCGACTGCACGATGCGAACGCCGCCGTCCATCCGGGCGCGGTCGAGCAGTGCAACGGCGTCGACGACAACTGCGACGGCGTTATCGACGAGGGGTGCAATTCGACCTGCCCGAACTTCGGGATGACGCGACGCGTAGTCGTGGGCGCTGGCGGCCCGGGACGGATCGCCTGGGCCGATCGCAGCTGGGCGATGGTTCTCAGCAGCTCGTCGACGGACGGCGAGGTCGCGTTGCGCGTCGATTCTCGGGGGCAGCCACTCTCCCCGCAGACCCAGTACGTGCTCGGCTCGGCCTACGACGCTGAGCTTTGCTGGACCGGCTCAGAGATGACCAGCTCATGGATCATGTCAGCGACCTCGAGCGCTCCGGGTGAGTTCTTTCGACGTCTTGGTCCGTGGGGCAATCCGAGCTCGGATGCGGTGACCCTGAGCACTGGGCCGGTGGACGCGTCCAACTTCGGCGTCCTGTGGAACGGATACGAGTTCGGGACGTTCTGGGCGGAGACCAATAGCTTCACCTCGACCGGTGAGCATATGGCGCGCATCGACGCCGAAAGCAACGTGATCGACAGTCAGTATTTCGACAGGGTCCTCGATCAGTGGGATTCCATTGCGTGGAGCGGTTCGGGGTACGGACGGGCACTCACGCGCGTGGTCGACGGATACGAGGACATCTACTTCATGCTCCTCTCCCCGGCTGGTGTTCAGGCGGGTCCGCTGGTCCGACTGACCGATCATCGGTCGCAATCGACGTCCTACTGGGGTGCCATAGCCGTGCTCGCTGCGATGAACGCGGGCCAAGGGTACGGCGTCGTTTGGCAGGACAACCGTACAGGCGAGCGCCAACTCTGGTTCGCGCGCCTTCTCCCGGATGGAACGATCGTCACGCCACCGGGTCAAGTGCAGCTGACGAATACCGTGTACGGTATCGGCCAGAGTTCGGACTTGGTCTGGACCGGCTCCGAATTCATGGCCGTGTGGATAAATGGTGATGCGACCGGGACCGGTGAGGGGAAAATATTCGGTTCGCGAATCTCTTCGTCGGGCAGCGTGCTGGAGACCGAGCAAATCACCCCGGGGCCCCTGGATCTGTATCCGAAGATCGCTTGGAATGGGAAGGGGTTCGGTCTGTACGTGAGCGGCTACAACGGCACTTCGAACGGGTACTTCGTGAGCGTCGACTGCAACTGCACGACGGACGCGGACGGTGACGGCGTGTTGCCGTGCGGCGGCGGGGATTGCGACGACAGCGATCCGACCGTGGCACCGGGTCTTCCGGAGATATGCGACGACGGCAAGGACAACAATTGCGACGGCCTGGTGGACTGCAACGATCCAACGTGCGTGCAGGGCGGCTCGCCGCCGGGTGAGATCGGCAACGTTCGTTTCCCGTCGGATAAGACCACCATCGCATGGAACTCGGACTCCAAGGCAACCCGCTATGACGTCGCGAGAGGCGTCCTCGGCGATCTCCGCGACATGCAGAACTTCCGCTGGACGAACTGCTTCGTGTCGCGAACGACGGCGACGAGCGCGGCGGACTCCGAGAACCCAAGTCCCGGCACGGGTTTCTACTACATCGTCCGGGGACGCGCGAAAACGTGCCTGCTCGGCACCTGGGGTTCGACACTCTCAGATTCGAGCTTGCACGGCTGCCCGTAGGCACGGGGGTGAGACGAATGCCACACTCGTCGCGAAACCTCCTGTTCGTAGCGTCCACATTCCTCGCAGGGACGACTCTCGCGGCCCACCACGGCCCGAAGCTCCTGAGCACTCTCGCCGAGGAGCAGCCGGGCTCGGGTTTCGGCTCCATCCTCGTCCGCGCCGGCGACGTCAACGGAGACGGCTTCGACGACCTTCTCATCGGTGCGCCCTTCTTCGAAGCCGACGGCAGTCCTTATGCGGGGAAGGTGTACCTATTCCTCGGCGGACCCAACGGCCTCGAGGAGACAGCGGCATGGACCTACACGGGCGACCGCGACCACCCCGTCGCGTACTACCTCGGCACCCCACTCGCCGCTGTTGACGTCAACGGGGATGGTTATTCGGACGTCGTCATCGGGATCGAAAACTATTCGGGTGGTGTCACCGATCAAGGTGAGGTTCTCGTGTTCCTCGGTTCTCCCGCAGGCCCTCCGCCCGAGCCGTCGTGGATCGGGCTGGGAGGATCCGAGTTCGCCGGCCTAGGGTGGTCGGTCGCGCCCGCAGGAGATGTCGACGGCGACGGCTTCAACGACCTCGCGGTGGCCGGTTACGGCACGAACCAAGTCTGGGTCTACCGCGGCTCGGCCGCAGGTCTATCGCAGTCACCGGCGTGGCTCCTCAACGGCCCGCCGGCCCCCTACCTCTTGATCAACAACGACTACGGTTTCAGCATCGCCGCCGCGGACGTGGATGGGGACGGATTCGCCGATCTTGCCGTCGGCGGCATCGGTATCAGCGACCCGCATCCCTGGGGAGGGCGTGCGTACGTCTACCGTGGCGGCACGACCGGAGTCAGCGACGGCAACGCCTGGATCCACGACGGCATCCAAGGCGACGAGAACTTCGGTTGGGCGCTCGGCTTTGGCGATCTGAACGGCGACGGGTTTGCGGACCTCGTGGCAAACACCCCGTGGTGGGATTCTCCTGATCAGGGGGACATGGGCCGGATCGAGGTCTACTACGGCTCCCGGGCGCTGCTTCCTGATGAGCCGGACCAGCTGCTCCCGGGCAGGATCGGCTACGAAGGGTTCGGCCAATCTGCCATCGTCGGCGATGTGGACGGCGACGGCTTCGACGACATCGTGACGCTCGCTGCGGACCGCATCTACTACGGCTCGCCGTCGGGGGTCGGGGATTGGACCGCATGGGATCCTCACACGGGCACCGAAGCCGCACCGTACTTGTATCCCATTTCGGCGGCGGGGGACGTCAACGGCGATTCGATCGGCGACATCGCCGTTCATGGGTACAACTACCCACCGGGTCCGGAGCGCGTCTACCTCTTTGCCGGCCAGCCGCGAAACAGGCCGCCGGAGGCAAACTGCCCTGGCCCAGTGGCGTGGGAGTGCAGCGGCGATTCGGAAGCGACCGGATCGCTCGATGGCAGCGCAAGTCACGATCCCGACGGCGATCCGCTCACGTACGCATGGACGTCGTCGTCGTGCGCGCTCGATGGCGCGGATCTCGCCGAGGCAGTGGCAACCTGCCCACTCGGCGACGACACGGCGACGCTGGCGGTCACGGACGATTCTTCGGCCTCTGCGGCGTGCACGAGCCATATCAACGTGCGCGACACGCGGCCGCCTCTCGGTACGATCCTCTTTCCAACTTCCAGATCCTGCTTCGGTCCTGCCCAGATACCGGTCACGGTCACAGACGATTTTGCCGACGTGTGCGAGGCGAGCGTTCGGCGCGGCTACGACCCGGGTCCGGGCCCGTCGTACTCGCAGCACGGGGACCACCACGTCACGCTCACGGCGGCGGACTCGAGCGGGAATGCGAGCACCGCAGAGGTCGACTTCACGATCGACACGGTGCCACCGCGCGTCGAGCTCCTGGCACCCGCAGATCGCTCGGTCCTTGCCCCGACGTCCCTACCGTTTACGATCGCGTTTCGCGACAACGACGACGACGGGGCCGCCGGCGGCGTGATCCACGAGGTCATCCTGCTCCAGGGATGCACGATCTTCGACGGGCTCACCTACGGGAACGAGGACGGTCTGCTCTCCGACGAATCGATGACGATCGGAGCGGCGGAGCTGTGCCGCGCAGCCGCGGCGTGCGGGTTCCAGATCCTGAATCGGCCGGAGATTCGCGTCGAGGCCACGGATTGCGGAGGGAACGTCGGATCCGCGTCCCATCGGTTTGCGGGGAGCATTGCACTTCGCCCTGGGATTTGCGGGCGGTAGGGTTCTAGATCCAGTTTCCAATAGCTAACCGTACAAATGTACGGTATACTTCCTCCGCACGGTTCGACCGCACGGAGGACGGCCATGGGACGCACGCCGGCCGGGCAAACTCGAGAAAAAGTCTTCCGATTCGTCCGTGACCGCCTGGCCGGGGGGGATCCCCCGACCGTGCGGGAGGTCATGGACGCCTTCGGCTTCCGGTCCCCGCAGACCGCCCGGGAGCACCTGGACGCCCTGATCGAAGAGGGGCGGCTCGACCGGGAGCCGGGGCTCTCCCGTGGCCTGCGGCTTCCGGCCCGCCGCGGCGACCGGCCGACGGTCCTGGTGCCGCTCCTGGGGCGCGTCCCCGCGGGACCGCTCGATGCGGCGATCGAAGACCTCGAAGGGCACCTCCCCGTCCAGACGCGCATGCCCGTGGGCGAGCTGTTCGGCCTGCGCGTGAAGGGAGACAGCATGAAGGACGCCGGGATCCTCGACGGCGATCTCGTCGTCGTGCGGCGGCAGCCGCGCGCCGAGGAGGGACAGATCGTCGTCGCGCTCGTCGGCGACGAGGCGACGGTCAAGCACTTGCGGTTCCGCCGGGGACGCGTCGAGCTGCACCCCGCGAACGACGCCTACCGGCCGATCGTTCCCGAGCCCGAAGCCGTGCGCGTGATCGGCAGGGTCGTCGAAGTGCGGCGGAGGTTGGACTGATGGCCGCTCCTTCGAAAGCCGGCGCGCGAGATCTTCCCCTCGGCGGACGCTCGTCGGCGCAAACGTCGTTCGGCGCCTCCTCGCTCCACGCTCCCTCGCGCGCTCAGGGAAGAAGCGCGCTCGATCGCGAGGCCGCCGAGGGGAAGGATCTCGCTCGCCGACACGACGAAGCCGCCATCTGGTCTCTCTCCACGGTCGCTGGTCGTCTTGTCGAGATCTCCGCGTCCCCCGCGGGAGCGCCGCTGACTTTGGCTTTTCGGTTGGTGCTCGATGCGCAGCGCCGCGGCGAGCCGTCGGCATGGATCGGCCGGAAGGATGCGCCGTTCTATCCCCCCGACGCGGCCGACGCGGGGGTCGATCTCGCGGCGCTGGCCGTGATCTGGGCGGGCGATGCGGTCGCGGCGGCGAAGGCGGCCGACCTGCTCGTGCGGTCGGGGGCGTTCGGCCTCGTCGTGCTCGACCTCGTTCACAACGCGCGGCTGCCGCTGCACGCCTCGTCGCGCCTGGCGATGCTGGGAAAGCAGCACCGCGCGGCGATCGTCTGCCTGACCGACAAGGACGCGGCGCGCGCGTCGCTCGGGCCGCTCGTCTCGTTGCGCGCGCACACCGCTTCGCGCGTGCGAGGGGAGGGAGGACGGTTCCGCTGCGAGGCGGCGGCGTTGAAGGACAAGCATCTGGGGAAGGTCTGGAGCATCGCGGAGGTGTGTCGTGGACCGGACGGCCTGCATTGATCTTCCCGCGTTCCCGCTTCAGCTCCTGCTGAAGAAGCACCCGGACTGGCGCGAGCATCCGGCGGCGGTCGTCGAGGCGGACACGCCGCAGGGAAAGATCCTGTGGATCAACGAGAAGGCCCGCGCGGCCGGGATTACCACCGGCATGCGGTACGCCGCCGGGCTCTCGCTCGCGGCGGGGTTGCGCGCTGCGGTCGTTTCCCGGAAGGAGATCGATGACGCCGTCTCGGATCTTGCCGAGTTGCTGAGACGCTTCACGCCGTCCGTCGAGCCTTCGTCCGACGAGCCCGGCGTCTTCTGGCTCGACGCGAAGGGGCTCGAGCGCCTGTTCGGCTCGATTCCCGAGTGGGCGTCGTCGCTGCACGTTGAGGTCGTCCGCGCCGGGTTCTTCGTGTTGCTGGCCGTCGGGTTCGACCGGTTCGCGACGTATGCGGTGGCCAGAGGGAGAAAGAGCAGGGGACAGTCCCCGAAGAAACAGTCCCTGGTCAGAATCTTCGAATCCGTCACCGACGAGCGCGCCGCCGCGCGCGAGGTGTCGCTCGATCGCCTCGGGCTTCCGCCGGCCGCGCGCGACACGCTCCAGAGGTTGGGAGTCGTGACCGTCGGGCAGTTCGTCGATCTCCCGCTCGACGGCGTCGGCGTGCGCTTCGGCCCCGAGGTGCGCCGCTTGCACCGCCTGGCCTCGGGCGCGCTCAAGCCGCCGCTGGCCCCGGCACATCCGGACGTTCCCGCGATGCGGCGCTTGATCCTCGACCACCCCGAATTCGACGCGGGGCGGATCGTCGCGCGGATCGAAGAGGCGATCGGCCCGATGCTCGACGAGATCGCGGCCAAGGGGCGCGCCCTGGCCGAGCTCCAGGTGGCATTTCGCTTCGAGAGATTGGAAGGGCACGTCGAGTCGATCCAGCCGGCGGTGCCGACCTTGGCGCCGCGGGTGCTCGTCGAGCTGGTCCGCCTGCGCCTTCAGGCGGTCCGCAAGCTCCCCGACGGCGTCATGGAGATCGGCCTCGTCGCGCGCGAGGTCGCGGCCGTCGACAAGCAGCGCGAGCTGTTCGCCGGCGGCAAGCGCCGCGACCTCGAGGCCGGGGCCCGGGCGCTCGCCCGCGTGAAGGCGACGCTCGGGGACGACGCCGTCGTGCGCGCCGGCCTGCGCGACGCGCATCTTCCCGAAGCGCGCTTCGAGTGGGCTCCGCTCGCCGCCCTTCCCGAGGCGCACCCGCGCGTCGTCGACGAGCCGCGCCTGATCCGCCGCCTCTACGCGACGCCGGTCCCGCTCGCTCCTCGCGAGCGTCACGAGCCGGACGGCTGGATGCTGCGGGGGCTCGAGCAGGGTCCCGTGACGCGCGTCAACGGCCCGTACGCGATCACCGGATTCTGGTGGCGGGATCCGGTCGCGCGCGACTACCACTTCGCGGAGACGAAGACCGGTGAGCAGCTCTGGGTCTTCTACGACCGCGGGAAGAACCGGTGGTACCTGCAGGGGGAGCTCGGGTAGCGCCGTGTCATGTACGCCCCGCTCTTCTGCAAATCCTCTTTTTCCTTCCTCGAAGGAGCCTCGCAGCCCGAGGAGCTGGTCCGCGCCGCGCACGAGTTCGGCCTCCCCGCCGTCGCCCTGACCGACCGCGACGGCGTCTACGGCATCGTCGAAGCCCACGTCGCCGCGCGCGAAGCGGGGATCAAGCTCGTCATCGGGTCCGAGGTCACGATCGACGACGGCTCGTCGATCGTCCTGCTCGCTTCGAATCGCTCCGGGTACGCAAGCCTTTGCCGGCTGATCACCGTGGGGCGCCGCCGCTCGGAGAAGGGCTCGAGCGTCGTCGGGTGGCGCGAGGTGTACGAGCACGCGGCGGGCCTTCTCGCGCTGTGGGGAGGGGAGAGGAGCCTTCTCGCGCGCGAGCCCGATCCGTTCTTCATCGGACACGGCCTGAAGGACGCCTTCGGCGACCGCCTCTACGCGATGGCGGCGCGCCACCGGCGGGCGGAAGAGCCGCGGCAGGAGTCGCGCCTCCGGCATCGCGCGGGAAAGCTCGGCCTCCCGGTCGTCGCCGCGCACGAGGTGCTCTACCACCACAAGGCGCGGCGGATGCTCCAGGACGTCTTCACAGCGCTGCGGTACAAGGTCAAGCTGTCGGAGGCCGGGCGTCTGCTCGAGCCGAACGACGAGCACGCGCTGAAGACGTGGCTGACGTTCAAGAGATTGTTCGAGGACGATGCCGCGGCGGTGGCGCGCACGGCCGAGGTGGCCGCGCGCTGCACCTTCTCGCTCGACCAGCTCCGCTACCGGTACCCCGCCGAGAAGCTCCCCGACGGGACGACCTCGGCGGAGTGGCTGCGCACGCTCGCCTACCGCGGGGCGGCCGAGCGCTTCCCCGCGGGGATCCCCAAGGAAGCCGTCGAGCAGATCGACAAGGAGCTGGCGCTCATCGAGGACCTCGACTACTGCGGCTACTTCCTGACGATGTGGGAGATCGTCCGCTTCTGCCGCGAGACGGGGATCCTCTGCCAGGGGCGCGGCTCCGCCGCGAACTCGACGGTGTGCTACGTGCTCGGGATCACCGCAGTCGATCCGGTAGCACTGGGGCTGCTCTTCGAGCGGTTCCTCTCCAAGGAGCGGGCGGAGCCGCCGGACATCGACCTCGACATCGAGCACGACCGGCGAGAAGAGGTCATCCAGCACGTTTACGCGAAGTACGGACGCACGCACGCCGCGATGGTCGCGAACGTCATCCGCTACCGGCCGCGCTCGGCGATCCGCGAGGTCGGCAAGGCGCTCGGCGTGCCCGAGACCGCGCTCGACCGCGTGTCGAAGATCCTGCCGATGTACGGCGACGTCGATCCGACGGCTTTGGCACAGGCCGGGCTCGATCCCGACCATCCCACGCACCAGCACCTGATCCGCCTCGCGACGGAGGTCCTCGATTTCCCGCGGCATCTGTCGATCCACCCCGGCGGGTTCCTGCTCGGTCACGAGCCGGTCGAGACGATCGTCCCGATCGAGAACGGTGCCATGCCCGACCGCACGGTGATCCAGTGGGACAAGGACATGATCGAGGAGCTGGGGTTGTTCAAGGTGGATCTGCTGGGCCTGGGCGCGCTGAACCAGCTCCACAAGGCGTTCGACCTGCTGCGCGAGCACAAGGAGATCGACCTGACGCTCGCGACGATCCCGCGGGAAGACCCGGCGACCTATCAGATGATCTGCACCGGCGACACGGTTGGCGTCTTCCAGATCGAAAGCCGCGCGCAGATGGCGATGCTGCCGCGCCTGAAGCCGGTCAACTACTACGACCTCGTCGTCGAGGTCTCGATCGTCCGCCCCGGGCCGATCACCGGTGGCATGGTCCACCCGTATCTCAAGCGGCGCTCGGGGGAGGAGCCGGTCGTCTACCCGCACCCGTGCCTCGAGCCGGTGCTCGCGAAGACGCTCGGGGTTCCGTTGTTCCAGGAGCAGGTGATCCGCCTCGCGATGGTCGCCGCGGACTACACGCCGGGGGAAGCCGACCAGCTCCGCCGCGACATGGCCGCGTGGCGCAAGACGGGACGGATCGACCGGCACCGCGACAAGCTCGTGTCGCGCATGACCGCCAAGGGGATCGCGGAGGAGTTCGCGCTGCGGGTCTTCGAGCAGATCCGCGGCTTCGGCGAGTACGGCTTCCCGGAGAGTCACGCGGCGAGCTTCGCGTTGATCGCCTACGCCACGGCGTGGCTGCGACGGCACCACCTCGACGTGTTCACCTGCGCGCTGCTCAATGCGCAGCCGATGGGGTTCTACACCTCTTCGACGATCATCGAGGATGCCAAACGCCACGGCGTCCTCATTCTTCCCGTCGACGTCTCAGGCAGCGATTGGGATTGCACCCTTGAAGAGGGAAGACTCCCCTTTTTGTTGCAAAGCTCCCCGGATACCGCTTTGCAACAAAATAGGGGAGTCTTCCCTCTTTCACGGGCAGTCCGAATAGGGCTCCGGTACGTCAAGGGGTTGGCTGAGGCGACGGGGCGGAGGATTCTCGAAGAGCGGGCCGAAAAGCCGTTCGGCTCCATCGACGACGTGGTGCGGCGCGCGAAGCTCGACGAGGGGACGACGACGCGGCTTGCGGAGGCGGGGGCGTTCGCCGCGTTCGACTCGAACCGCCGCGGGGCGCTGTGGGCCGCGAAGGGAAGCTCGCGCTCGCGCGCGTACGAGCTGCAAGCCGCCGAGCCGTCGCGGCCCCTCGGCGCCCGTGCGGACGAGACCGCCGCCGCGTTCGACGAGCTAGACGACTTCGAGTCGATCGACTGGGATTACGAGACGATGAACCTCTCCGCGCGCGGGCATCCGCTCGAGCCGCTGCGCGCGCAGCTCCGGGCCAGGCGACTTCCCGACGCGAGCGACGTGCGCTCGATGCCGGACGGGCGGCGTACCCATTACGCGGGGCTCGTCATCTGCCGGCAGCGCCCCGGGACGGCGTCGGGTGTCGTCTTCCTCACGCTCGAGGACGAGACGGGCTTCGTCAACGTCGTCGTCTGGTCGAAGGTGTACGAGAAGTTCCGCGTGCTCGTGAAGACGGCGTCGTTCCTGGGCGTCACCGGAAAGCTCCAGGTCCAGGACGGCGTGACCCACCTGATCGCCGACGCGTTCTGGAAGCCCAGGATCGACACCCACCCGATCGAGGTCGGAAGCCGGGATTTCCACTGAGCCGGCGTTATGATGCCGCTCCCTCGTGGGAGCCGACCGTGAGCATTCTCGTCGCCGGCCTCGAGCCCCTGGGCATCGCGATCGTCAGGCGTCTGATCGCCGCCGGCGAGGACGTGCGCGTCCTCGCCCCCGCGGCCGAGGTGACGGCGTACGCGCACGAGCTCGCGCACCTGGGCGTTCCGGCCTCGGTCGGCGCCGCGCGCTCGCCGGGGGAGCTCGAGGCGGCGGGGCTGCGCGAGGCGCACGTTCTCGTCCTCACGGCCGACGACGACGCGCAGAACGTCGACGCCGCCTTGACCGCCCGGCGGCTCCGCGCCGACATCCCGCTCGTCGTCCGCATCTTCGATCCGGCGCTCGGGACGTATCTCGAGGAGACCGAGGCGGGCATGCGGGTGATGAGCGTTTCCGGGATCGCGGCGCCTCGCTACGCAGACCTCGCACTCCAGGCGATCGAGAAGGAAACGCTCGAGGCCGGCCGCGCCGCGGAACGCGCGCGGCGTCCCGCCATCCGGCGCCGATTGCGCCGGCCGGTCGATCCGCTCGCGACGTGGTTCGCGATCGCGGCGCTCGTGGTGGTCGTCGTCGCGGTCGCGTTTTTCGCGCTCGAGCTCAGGGTGGGCTGGCTCGACTCCCTGTACTTCGTGACCGAGACGATGACGACCACGGGGTACGGGGACTACGCGATGAAGAACGCGAGCAACACGGGGAAGATCGCGACGATCCTCCTCATGCTCGCCGGCGCCGGCGGGCTCGCCGTGACCTGGGCGCTGATCGCGGGGGCGCTCGTCGCGCGGCGGATCAACATCCTCCACGGCCGGGTCCAGGAGCGCGGCCGCGGGCACGTCGTCATCGCGGGGGCGGGGAACGTCGGCTTCCGCGTGGCGCAGCTGCTCGCGGCGGCCGACAAGCGCGTGGTCGTCATCGAGCGACACGTCGACAGCCGCAACGCCGCGCAGCTGCGCTCCGAGGGGCACCACGTGATCGCCGGCGACGCCTCGGTCGAGGAGACGTTCGATCTCGCCGGCATCGACCGCGCCTCGGTGGTCCTCGCCCTGACCGACTCGGACGCCACGAACCTGAGGGTCGCGCTGTCGGTCCGGAATCGCGGCCTCGGGACGCCGGTGATCATCCGGCTCCTCTCCGCCGAGCTATCCGCGCACCTGCATGGCCGGCGGGGGATCGTGACCGTTTCCCCGATCGCCGTGGCGAGCGCCACGTTCGCCGAGGTCTGCACCTCCTAGGCGCGCCTCAGGACGGGGGGAGGGTGTCGAGGAGCGTGCGTGCTTCGGCGGGGGGCACCACGTCCCGGTCCCCGTCCCTGAATTCGGAACGCTTGCCCCCTTCGAACAGGATCACCTCGATCGTGTCGGCGCCTGGGTCCGCGAGGAACACCGCGACGTCGGTTCCCGCCCGGGGCCCCTTGGTTCCGAGGACGTAATAGACCGCGGCGTCCTTCATCAGCGGCCCCGATGCCTGCATCGCCGCCTCGAACGCTCCCCGCTTCGACCCGAGCACGCGTGAAAGGCGCGACGCCAGCGGCTCGGCGGACCAGAGCTTGGAGCGCGCCGGGTACGTCCCGGCGTAGCGCTCCAGCGCATCGAGGGGATCGTCGCCGAACCCCCCCGCGGGAACGCCCGCGAAGGCGCATCCCGACAGGGGCTTGCCGTCGATCTCGGCGTGCGCCGTGAACGGGCGGATCTCCCCGGATATCGAGTCGACGCAGCGCTCGCGACGCACCGCGAGCCGCAGCGTCGAGACCCGCGGCCGGTCGACGCGCGTCGCGTACTCGGGCGATCCCGTCTCCGACGGGGTCGCCGAGTACGGGAAGGAGCGCCCCTTCGGCTCCTCCCGCGAGCGAAAGACGATCGTCGCCGGGTGGACCTCGATCGACCAGAACGGATCGTTGCCGCCGGCGACATAGTCCCCATCGAAAACGACGGGACACTCTGACTTGTCTTTCGACAGCAGAATGTCCCCGGACGCGTCGACGCTCCGGCCGTCGGCGGAGAGCTGCCCACGCATCTCGACGTACGCCGAGGTGATCCCCTTCGAGGCCAGCGAATCCACGGCATCGCCGATCTCCGACGAGGCGGGACCGGCGACGGTCCGCACGGCCGTGCCGGGCGCTCCGCACGCGACGAACTGCAGCGCGCCGGAGGAGCGGGAGACGAAGCCGCGAAACGGGGGACCGGACGCCGCGTCGTCGCTCGGGCGTCCCGGAGCCCCGGGCGTCGCGCTCGACGCCGTCGGCGGTCCGCCACATCCGGCGGCGAAAACGATCACAACGCACGTGAGCAAGGCGCGTCGTGCGAGCGGAGGGGCCATCCCGTCGGACCTCCGAGCCACGATTCTATTGGACAGCACGGGGACGGATCCGGCCAGTCGAGCGGAGGCCTCAGGCGCTCGCGTCCCGGTGAACGCCCTTGACGGCCCGCCCGCTCGGATCGGCGTTGGCGGCGAACGACGGGTCCCACGCGATCGCCGCGGGAGAAGAGCACGCGACGCTCGGCCCGGAGGGGACGCAGGCGGCGGCCGAGGGGAGCGGGAACAGCTCGTCGAAGATCTCCCGGTAGAGGTAGCTCTCCTTGGTCGCCGGCGTTCCGATCGGAAAGCGCTCCGCGGCGTGGGCGAGCTGCCGGTCGGTGATGCGCGCCTCGGCGTGGGCCTTGAGCGAGTCGATCCAGGAGTAACCGACGCCGTCCGAGAATTGCTCCTTCTGGCGCCAGAGGATCTCGTCGGGGAGCGCGCCGCGGAACGCCTCGCGCAGGATCCGCTTCTCGATCCCGCCGGAGGCGACCATCTTGTGCCTCGCCGGAATCCGCATCGCGACGTCGACGAATCGCGTGTCGAGGAACGGAACGCGCGCCTCGATCCCCCACGCCGCCATCGACTTGTTCGCCCGCAGGCAATCGTAGAGGTGCAGCAGGCGGACCTTGCGGACCAGCTCCTCGTGGAACGCCCGCGGGCTCGGAGCCTTGTGGAAGTACAGGTAGCCGCCGAACAGCTCGTCGGAGCCCTCGCCCGAGAGCACCATCTTCACGCCGGTCGCGCGGATCCGCCGCGCCATCAGGTACATCGGTGTCGAGGCGCGCACCGTGGTCGTGTCGAACGACTCGATGTGCCAGATGACGTCGCGCAGAGCGTCGAGCCCCTCCTGCACGGTGAACTCGAATCCGTGGTGGACCGTCCCGATTCCGTCCGCGGCGCGGCGGGCCGCGGCGAGGTCGGGAGAGCCCGCGAGGCCGATGGCGAAGGAGTGGAGCCGCGGCCACCACGCGGCCTCCCGGTCCCCCGACTCGATGCGCTTGCCGGCGAACCCGGCGGCGAGCGCTCCGATCACCGAGGAATCGAGGCCGCCGGAAAGGAGAACGCCGTACGGAACGTCGGTCATCAGGTGCGAGTGCACGGCGTCCGAGAGCGCCGCGTGGATCTCCGCCGGATCGAGCTCCCGGTCGGGAACGGCGTCGCACTCGAGCCAGTCGCGCGTCCAGTAGGGGACCGGCTTCTCGTCGTGCCGGGTCTGGTAGTGCCCCGGCGGAAACTCCTGCACGTGGTCGCAGACGCGAAGGAGCGCCTTCATCTCCGACGCGACCGCGAGCGCTCCGTCCGGGCGCCGGCCGACGTACAGCGGGATGATGCCGATCGGATCGCGGGCGATCAGCCAGTCGTGCTTCGCGGCATCGTAGAGGGCGAACGCGAACATGCCGCGCAGGCGCGACAGCAGCGCGGGTCCCTCCCGCGCGTACAGCGGCAGGATGACCTCGCAGTCCGAATCGGTGCGGAACGCCTCGCGGCCCCCGATCTCGCCGCGCAGCGCGACGTGGTTGTAGATCTCGCCGTTCACCGCGAGCACGAGGGCGCCGTCGACCGAGCGGAGGGGCTGCGCGCCGTGGAGCACGTCGACGATCGCGAGCCGCTCGTGCGCGAGCACGGCGCGATCGTCCGCCCAGAGGCCGCTCCAGTCGGGGCCCCGGTGACGCAGCAGGCGGGCCTGCCGCACCGCCACCTCGCGCGCGGCGGGGGCGGCATCCCGCGCGAGATCGAACAGGCAAAAGATGCCGCACATCGCACGGAATATAGCGTTCGTCCGGACCCTTTGCGAGCGCGCGCGGCCCTTTCATAATGCGTCCCGCATGGACGACCCGCGGTTTCCGAATCTCCGCGCATTCATCGATCGGCTCCGGGCGGACCGCGACCTCGTCGAGGTCACCGTCCCGGTCGACCGCCGCCTCGAGGTCGCCGAGATCCATCGCCGCGTGATCGCAGCCGGAGGACCGGCGCTCCTGTTCAAGCGCGTCGAGGGGAGCGAGCTCCCCGTCGTCACGAACCTCTTCGGGACGGCGCGGCGAGCGGAGATGGCGTTCGGCCGCAGGCCGATGCATCTGATCGAGCGGATCGTGGCGACCGCGGGGACGATCCTTCCGCCGAGCCTCTCGGCGCTGTGGGGCGCGCGCGACCTGGCCGCCGCGGCCCTCAAGGTCGGCCTCAGGCGACGACGCTCCGGACGGGTCGTCGAGGAGCTGACGACGGACGTCCGGCTCGATCGCCTTCCGGTGCTGACCACCTGGCCGGAGGACGGCGGACCGTTCATCACGCTCCCGCTCGTCTACACCCGTCATCCGGAGACGGGGATTCCCAACCTCGGCATGTATCGCCTTCAAGTCCACGACCGGAAGACGACGGGCATGCACTGGCAGATCGGAAAGGGGGGCGGCTTCCACTACGCGGTCGCGGAAGCCCGGAACGAGGCGCTCCCCGTGACTGTGTTCCTGGGCGGCCCGCCCGCGCTCATCCTCGCGGCGGTGGCCCCGCTTCCGGAGAACGTCCCCGAGCTGCTCCTCGCCTCGCTCATCGCGGGACAACGCCTCGACACCTGCTCCGGCCCCGGCCCCCACCCGTTGATCGCGGAAGCCGAGCTCGCGCTCGTCGGGACCGTCGCGCCGAAGCTCCGCCGTCCCGAAGGACCGTTCGGGGACCACTACGGCTACTACTCGCTGCAGCACGATTACCCGGTCCTCGAGGTCTCCCACCTCGCGCGCCGCAAGGACGCGGTCTACCCGGCGACGGTGGTCGGCAAGCCGCGCCAGGAGGACGCGTACATCGGCGACCTGCTCCAGGATCTTCTCTCGCCGTTGTTCCCGCTGGTCATGCCGGGCGTCACGAGCCTCTGGTCGTACGGGGAGACCGGGTACCACTCGCTCGCGGCGGCGGTGGTCAAGCAGCGGTACGCGCGCGAGGCGATGGCCTCCGCGTTCCGCATCCTCGGAGAGGGGCAGCTGTCGCTGACGAAGTTCCTGCTCGTCGTCGATCGCTCGATCGACCTGAAGGACTTCGCGAAGGTCCTCGAGCACGTGCTCGAGCGGACGCGCCCCGAAGCCGATCTGTTCGTCTTCTCGAACGTCTCGATGGACACGCTCGATTACACCGGGCCCGCGGTCAACGAAGGGTCGAAGGGCGTCTGGCTCGGCCTCGGCGACCCGGTGCGCGCGCTGCCGCGCGAGTTCCGGCCCCGGGTCGACCCGCCGCTCGGAGTGAGGCAGCCGAGAGTCTTCTGTCCCGGCTGCCTCGTCATCGGCGGACAATCGACCAGCGTGGAGCCGGGCGCCGCGTCGCGGTACGCCCAGCACGAGGCGTTCAAGGAGTGGCCGCTCGTGGTCCTGACCGACGAGCCGGCTCGCGCGTCCGCGTCCCCGATCAATTTCCTGTGGACGACGTTCACGCGTTTCGAGCCGGGTGCCGACATCCACGCCGCGGACAAGCGCATCGTCCGGAACCACGTCGCGTACACCGGGCCGATCGTCATCGATGCCCGCCTGAAGCCCGGATTCCCGGACGAGCTGCTCGCCGACGTCGCAACCGCCAAGCGCGTGACGGATCGGTGGAAGGAATACTTCCCCGCGGGCGGCATCGAGATGGGAGACTCCGCGAAGGGGAGCCTCGACTGAGCGGGAAGTCGCCGCGCCGGCCGTTCGGGCGCAATATCCGGAGATGCGAGTGCCGCTCGCGCCATGAAGGCGCTTGGAGGTGGACCCCGTGAGAGATCGAACTTCCCGCAGGTGGCTGGTTCCGACGCTCGTCGTCGCTCTCGTGGTGACCGTCGCGGTTGCCGCGGGCTCGAGCCCTGGTGCCTATCAAACTTCGATAACGCCCGGCTCGCTCTCGTTTCAGATGAGCGAGCAGGGCAATACGCTCATCGTGGCGGACAACGCGCGGCAGTCGCTCGCGATCTACCGGGTGGATGAGGGGGACGTTCGGCTCCTGAGCGTCCGCAGCCTCGACCGCGACTTCGACATGGAGGCGGCGAACGACCGGCCGAACGCGACGCTGCCGTCGGTCGACTTTCCGGGACAGGATCCTCCCGAGTTCTCGCGGCCGCACAATGCCGTGCGAACGGCGTCGCAGTTCGAGGGCCAGCCTCGCGGAAACGAGCTCTGGAACGCCACGTACCTCGTCCCGGGATCCACGGCGGAGGTGTTTGGCGCCCTGCGAAAATCCTTCAAGGGCTGGAAGCTGACCAGCGAAATATCAAGCAGCACGAGCCGTTCGCAGTTCCGGGTCGTCAAGGACGGCGCCTGGGTCGAGCTGAGCGTCTCGGCCATTCCCGAGGACCCCGCCCACGTTCAGGTTCAGGTCAGCGAAGGCCGTGAGCGGTCCTGATCGCCTTCCGGCGAAAACGCTAGAACTGGAACCCGACCGTCACCGGAATGAACTTCACGTCGTCCCCGGGCGTGAAGACGTTCACGTACGACGCCTCGACGAAGAACGCCTTGTACGAGTAACCGAACCCCGCGTTCGCCGAGATGTTCGAGTCGGAGAAGCGCACATCCGGCCCGCCGGGCGTGACCGGGTTCGCTCGATCGAAGTGCGTCCAGTAGTACCCCGGTCCCACGAACGCGTAGAAGCCGGTCGTCTTGTGGCCGAAGCGCAGTGCCAGGTCGAGATCGATCCCGTAGGTGTCGCCGCTCGCGGCCCCGTTCTTGCCGCTCGCGTTCGCGTACGAGATCGCCGATCGGCCGCCGGCGATCCCGCGTCCAAAAGCGAGGCCGCGAATGGTCGTCTGCCAGCTCGTGCCGTACCGATCGGTCTCGATCCCCTGCGGAATGAATGCTCCCGCGCCGAAGCCGAGGACGTTCGACGACTGGGCCGACTTGTGCCCCATCGAGGCAGTCGCGGTGGCCGCAGCGGCGGCGGAATGCGTTCCGAGCGACGCGACGAGGGCGAAAATCAGGGCGAAGCCGGGGAGTGCGAATCTCATGGCGCGATTCTACCGGGCGGCTCGAGCCGAAGATAGACGCGCGGAAAAGTTACCCGGCCGGGGACATCCGTCCTCCCGGTGGGACGATCGGATGCGCTCCCAATGGACAAACCCGATCCGGTGCGACCGGCCCATCTTGCTCGGCAGGATGGCCGAATCCTCGATAGGATTCTGCGATTCGAGTACTCCGGTGCTCGGGGTAATGGCAGACTAACGGGCGGCAAGGCTCTTGCTGGGGATGGTAACGACGGATCAACCGTCACGGAGGACAGCACGATGAGACGGATTTCGATCGCTGTGGCCGCGGTGCTTGCTCTGGGCTTGGCGCTTCCCGCCGCCGCGGCGGCCGACGGGAAGGCGCTCTTTTCCTCTAAGTGCGCCATGTGCCACGGGGCCGACGGCACGCCCAAGAAGATGGCGGAGGGCTCCAAGGCCTTCACCGACGCCGGTTTCAAGAAGGACCACACAGCAGAGGCGGTCACGAAGATCATGAAGGAAGGCAAGGGGAAAATGAAGCCGGTCAAGCTCACCGACGAGGAGATGAAGGCCGTCGCCGACTTCGTCGTCGCGATGCCCGCCAAGTAAGCACGCTCCAAGCGGATCTGGTAAGGCGGCCCGGGACGTTTGTCCCGGGCCGTTTTGTCTTCAATGGATCGGAGCGCTCGATTGCTCCCGTGGCAAAATCAATACCCTGCACGGTGGACCCCGGCAGTTCCCGAGGGAGTTCCGGAAAGGAGAGGATCAGATGAAGCGGATGTTGGTCGCGATCGCGGTTGTGTTCGTTCTGGTCTTTGCGGTTCCGGCGATGGCCGCGCCGGACGGCAAGGCGCTCTACGCCAGCAAGTGCGCGATGTGCCACGGCCAGGACGGCGTCCCGAAGAAGACGGCCGAAGGCTCGAAGGCATTCAACGACCCGGCGTTCAGGAAAGGCGCGACCGTCGAGAAGATCGTCAAGGACACGACGGACGGCGTCGGGAAGATGAAGGGCATCAAGAGCCTGAAGCCCGAGGAAACCAAGGCCATCGCCGAATACATCATCGCGATGCCGGCGGCGAAGTAGGCGCGCTTCGGACCGATCGGGGAGCCGGAGGGGGGCTTCCCGCCCCCTATCCGGTCCCGCCGTCCCCGGAGCGCTTCGGGCGTCGCAGCACCGACGCGCCGATGTAGTCCCGGTTCATCCGCGCGATCGTCTCGAGCGGAATTCCCTTGGGACAGGCCGACTCGCACTCCCCGTGATTGGTGCAGCTGCCGAAGCCTTCCCGATCCATCTGCGCGACCATCGACAGCGCCCGCGAGCGCCGCTCAGGCTGTCCTTGTGGAAGCAGACCCAGATGGCTGATCTTCGCCGCCACGAAGAGCATCGCCGCCGCGTTCGGGCATGCCGCGACGCACGCGCCGCATCCGATGCAGGCCGCGGCGTCCATCGAGCGCTCGGCGTCGTCCTTCGGAACGGGGATCGCGTTGCCGTCGGGCGCGGCGCCCGTGGGCACCGAGACGAACCCGCCCGCCTGGATGATCCGGTCGAAGGCGCTGCGATCGACGATCAGGTCCTTCAGCACGGGGAACGACCCGGCCCGCCACGGCTCGAGCGTGATCTCGTCGCCGTCGTTGAACGAGCGCATGTGGAGCTGGCAGGTGGTCGTCAGCTTCCGGGGACCGTGGGGGCTCCCGTTGATGACCATGCCGCACGTCCCGCAGATGCCCTCGCGGCAGTCGTGATCGAACGCGATCGGGTCCTCGTTCCGGGCGATCAGCCCCTCGTTCACGACGTCGAGCATCTCGAGGAACGACATCTCGGGGGACACGTGGTCCGCGCGGTAGGTGACGAACCGGCCCGGCGAGGCCTGATTCTTCTGGCGCCAGACGCGCAGCGTGAGGTTCATGGCTATTTGTAGCTCCGCGTCGCGAGGTGCACGCTGTCGAAGTGGAGCGGCTCGACGTGGCGGACGGGCGGAACGCCGTCGCCGCGGAATTCCCATGCCGCCACGTGGCAGAACCGCGCGTCGTCGCGCCGCGCCTCGCCGTCTTCGGTCTGGAACTCCTCGCGGAAGTGGCCTCCGCACGACTCGCGGCGCTCGAGCGCGTCGAGGCAGATCAGCTCCCCGAGCTCGAGGAAGTCCGCGACGCGGCCCGCGTGCTCGAGCGACTGGTTGAGCTCGTGCCCGTCGCCGGTCACGTGGAGGTTCTTCCAGAATTCCTCGCGCAGCGCCGGGATCGCGCCGAGCGCCTTCCTCAGGCCGGCCTCGTTGCGGGCCATGCCGCAGTCCTCCCACATGATCGAGCCGAGCTCGCGGTGGAACGAGGACGGCGAGCGCTGTCCCCGGATCGACAGGAGCCGCCTCGTCCGGGCGTCGATCTCCGCCGCTGCGGCCTTCACGTCGGGATGCTCCGCCGTCACCTTCGGCAGCGGCGTCGCGGCCAGGTAGTGACCGATCGTGTACGGGATGACGAAATAGCCGTCCGCGAGACCCTGCATCAGCGCGGACGCGCCGAGACGGTTCGCGCCGTGGTCGGAGAAGTTGGCCTCGCCGATCACGTGGAGCCCCGGAAGCGTCGACATCAGGTTGTAGTCCACCCAGAGCCCGCCCATCGTGTAGTGGACCGCGGGGTAGATGCGCATCGGGATCTTGTAGGGGTCCTCGTCGGTGATCCGCTCGTACATCTCGAAGAGATTCCCGTACTTCTCGCGGATCGCGTCCTCGCCCAGACGCTTGATCGCGTCGGCAAAATCGAGGTACACGCCGCGGCCGCCCGCTCCGACGCCGCGCCCCTCGTCGCAGGCTTGCTTGGCCGCGCGCGAGGCGATGTCCCGGGGGGAGAGGTTCCCGAAGCTCGGGTACTTGCGCTCCAGGTAGTAGTCGCGCTCGGCTTCGGGGATGTCGCCGGGACGCCGCGTGTCCCCTCGTTTCAACGGCACCCACACGCGGCCGTCGTTGCGGAGCGATTCCGACATCAGGGTCAGCTTCGACTGGTGGTCGCCGCTGACCGGGATGCAGGTCGGGTGGATCTGGGTGTAGCACGGGTTGCCGAACGCGGCCCCCTTGCGGTAGGCCCGCCAGATCGCGGTCGCGTTGCAGCCCTTGGCGTTCGTCGACAGGTAGAAGACGTTGCCGTACCCGCCGGTCGCGAGGACGACCGCGTCGCCGAGGTGGGTCTCGATCTCTCCCGTCACCATGTCGCGCACGACGATCCCGCGCGCCCGCCCCTCGACGACGATGACGTCGAGCATCTCGTGCCGCGCGTACATCGTGACCTTGCCGAGGCCGACCTGCCGCTCGAGCGCCTGGTAGGCGCCGATCAGGAGCTGCTGCCCGGTCTGCCCGCGCGCGTAGAAGGTGCGCGAGACCTGCGCGCCGCCGAACGAGCGGTTCGCGAGCACGCCGCCGTACTCGCGCGCGAAAGGGACGCCCTGGGCGACGCACTGGTCGATGATGTTGACCGACAGCTCGGCGAGGCGGTAGACGTTCGCCTCGCGTGCCCGGAAGTCGCCGCCCTTCACCGTGTCGTAGAAGAGCCGGAAGACCGAGTCGCCGTCGTTCTGGTAGTTCTTCGCCGCGTTGATTCCGCCCTGGGCCGCGATCGAGTGCGCGCGTCGCGGCGAGTCCTGGTAGCAGAAGCACTTGACCGCGTACCCGAGCTCCGCGAGGGACGCCGCTCCCGCGCCGCCCGCGAGTCCCGATCCGACGACGAGGATCGTGTGCTTCCGCTTGTTCGCGGGGTTGACGAGCTTCATCTCGGAGCGGTGGCGGCGCCACTTGCTTTCGAGCGGGCCTTCGGGGATGCCGGCGCGAAGCTCCATCGTTCCTCCGTTACCGCACGATCCCGGCCAGCACCGCGACCGGCACCGCCATGAAGCCGATCGCGACCACGAGGGCGAACAGCGTCGCCGCGTGCTTCCGCCAGGAGTCGTAACGCGGGTGCGACACGCCGAGCGACTGGAGCATGCTCCAGACGCCGTGCCGGAGGTGAAGGGCGAGGGCCGACATCGCGAGGAGGTAGAAGCCGGTCACGAGCGGCCGATGGAAGCTCGCCACGACGTTCTCGTAGGGGCTTCCCGGAACGAACCTCGGATTCGTGGTGCCGTACGTCAGGTCGAGGAGGTGGTACACGACGAAGATCAGAATCAGCGGCCCGCTCCAGATCATCGTCCGGGAGGCATAGGTCGACGCGTCGTGGGTGACCTTCTTGTACGCGACGGGCCGCGCGGCCCTGTTCGACAGCGTGAGCGTCACCGAGGCCCAGACGTGCAGGCCCAGCGACCCGAGGAGCAGGATCCTGGCGACCCAGATCGCGCCGCCGTGGAGGGCGTGGTGCAGGAACGCGCCGTAGGCGTTCATCGCATCCGGCCCCATGAACACCAGCAGATTCCCGGACATGTGGCCGAGGACGAAGCCGAAGAAGACGACGCCGGTGACCGCCATGATCGCCTTGCGCCCGACCGAGGACGACAGGAACGACTCCCGTCGCGTGTCCGCGTCGCCGCCCAGCGCCCGGGCGCTCTCCAGGGTCCCCGACATCGGCGCGGAGGATAGCGCGCCCCCGCAGGGGCGTTCCACCCTCATTCCCGACGAACCCGGGCGTCTCTTCAGGGGCGGGCCAACCACGCCCAGGCCGCGACCAGGGAGCCGACCGTCAGCGGAATGCCGACGCGGACGTACTCGCCGAAGCCGATCTCGATGCCCTCCCGCGCCGCCGACTCGAACACGATGACGTTCGCCACCGAGCCGATCACGGTCAGGTTCCCGGCGAGCGTCGAGAAGGCGGCGAGCGCGAGCCAGACGCGATGCGCGGACCCGGCGGGGATCGCCGCGAGGTCGGGCATGAAGAGCATCACGGCCGGGACGTTGCTGACGAGCTGCGACAGCACGGTCACGCCCGCTCCGACGCGCGCCAGCGTGACGGCGGTCACCGCGTGCAGCGGTCCGGCGATGCGGCTCACGATCGCGCCGGCGATCCCCGCGTCCGACACGCCCCGCATGACCACAAACAATCCGCCGAAGAACAGCAGAAGGCTCCAGTCGACGTGGCGCAGCGCTTCGCGCGGGCGCGTGGAGCCGGCCAGGATCACCGCCGCGGCGGCCCCCATCGCGGCCCCCCCGGGAGGCGCGCCGAGCGAGAGCGCGGCCACCATGCCGACGCCCGCGGCCAGCGACGACCCCAGCATCCATCGCTGGACGCTCGGCGGGACCCGAGGCGGAGGAACGGCGAGCGGAGCCGAGGTGATCTCGCGCCGGTACCTCCACGCCAGGATGCCGTACGCGATCGCGAGCGCCGCCGCGGACACCGGCCACAGCCCCGCGGCGAACGGCACGAGGCTGATTCCCGAGCGCACGCCGATCAGCGCGTTCTGCGGGTTGCCCATGACCGTGCAGACGCTCCCGCAGTTGGAGGCGACCGCGAGGCCGATCAGGTACGGCGCCGGCGGAAGGCCGATGCGCCGCGTGACGCGGATCACGAGTGGCGTGAGCATCAGGCAGATCGTGTCGTTCATGAACAGCGCCGAGAGGACTCCCGAAGAGACGACGACGAGGGCGAGAAGCTGCCGCCCGCTCGACGCCCAGCCGAGCACGCGGCGCTCCACGAGCTCGAAGAAGCCCGACAGGTGAAGGTAGCCGAGCACGATCATCATCCCCAGCAGGAAGAGGATCGTGTCGAGGTCGATCGCGCTCTTGGCCTCGTCGAACCCGACCACGCCGAATGCGACCATTGCGCAGGCGCCGAGCAAGGCACCCGCGGGACGTCCTATGTGGAGCTTGGGGAACCTCTGGATCCCGATGACCAGGTAGGTAAGGACGAAGATGACGGCGGCCGAGGTCATGCGGCGCTTGTTCAGCGCTGAGCTTTGACCGGATCGCCGCTCACGAGGAACACGCCTCCCGACAGATGGTGCAGCGTGCGCTTGTCGTCGGTGGGGAAGCGCCACAGCCCGTCGACGAACAGGTCGCCGTCGGCCCATGCGGCCAACACGTCGCACACGAACAGGTCGTACCGCTCCTGGATCCCCGGCTCCGGAATCACCCGGCATTCGAGCCAGGCCACGCACCTCTCGATCAACGGCGCCGCGACGAGCGACGCGGGTGAGGTCGCGAGGCCAAGCTCCGCGATCTTGTCCGTGTCCTCGCCGGAGGACTGCCCGGCCGCGAATGCCTCGTCCTTCATGGCGACGGGGGGGACGTTGACCACGAGCTCCCCCGAGGCTTCGATCAGCGTCCGCGTGTAGGAGTCCGCCGCGATCACCGCCGCGATCTTCGGGGGATCGAGATCCAGCGGCATCACCCACGCCGCGGTCATCACGTTCTGCCTCCCGCCGCTCGAGGAGCTGACCATCGTCGTCGGGCCGTGGTTGATCAGCTTGCAGGCCCGCCGCAGCGGGACGCTGACGCGACTCATGGCTTCTTCGTCCCCGTGTAGATCATCTCGACCCACCGCTCGACCGAAACGAACTCGGTGGCCCACGTCTTCCACTCATCGGGCAGCCCGGTCTTCTCCGCCTGGTCGAGCGTCATGCCCTGCGCGATCTCCTTGCGCACGATGCCGGTCGTCGTGACGAGCATCGCCTGGAAGCGCTTGAGATCGTCGATCGTCCCGAGCGGGCCGTGTCCGGGGATGATCTTGGCGCCAGCGGGGATCTTCTCGATCATCGCCGCGACGTTCTTGACGTATCCGTCGACGCTCCCGCCCGAGTCGACGTCTATGTACGGGAACGTCCCGTTGAAGAACTGGTCACCCATGTGGACGACGTTCGAGCCCTTGAAGAAGATGATCGAATCCCCGTCCGTGTGACCGTGCGGGACGTGCACCACCTCGACCGGCTCTCCGTTGAACCAGACCGTCAGGCCGTCGGCGAAGGTGATGATGGGCCACCCTTCCTTGGCCATCGGATCACGCGTTTGCCCGCGGACGACCTGCTTCGCGGAGAGGCGCGCCCGGACGTTGTCCTGGGCGATGATCGTCGCTTCCTTGCCGAAGACCGGGTTGCCCCCCGTGTGGTCCCCGTGGAAGTGTGTGTTCACCAGGAACGCGAGCTTGCCGGGATTGATCTGCTTCAACGCGGCCTTGATCTTGTCGGCGAGCGGGGCGAACTGGTCGTCGACGATGAGAAGCCCGTCGGGTCCGGCCGACACCCCGATGTTGCCTCCGGCGCCTTCGAGCATCCAGATCGAGCCCGCGATCTTGGTGGTCTTGATCTCGACCTTGTCGAAATCGCCCGACTGGGCGGCCGAGGGAGACCAGCCGGCCGCCAGGCACAGCAGGAGCAACGGGATGAATCGTTTCATGACGGGCCTCCGTTCGCGTTGGAAGACAGGATACCGAACTACCCGGAGATCGCCCGCGCTCCTGCGAGAACCGCCTGACCGAGCCAGATCAACCCGACGATGCGAAAGATCCAGAGCGTATTGCGCACGCCGAGCAGAGCCAGGTTGTGGGGCGGAAAGTCGATTGACGGCGGCGCGTCGGTTCGCCGCCCCAGCGGCCAGAGAAACGACAACGCCACCACCGCCGAGGCGACCGGCACCTTGAACAGCCACGCGGCGTTGTCCATGGCGAGGGGGGAGCGGTGCACGATCGCCAGGACGGCGATGCCGAGGTAGACGAGCACGGGCAGCACGATCAGCGCCGCGAGCGGGACGCGCGCCCGGCCGACGGCGCGCGCGAACGCGATCGTGTCGTCGGCGTGCCGGGCGTCGCAGGCCCGGGCCGCGACCGGCTCGCCCCGCGAAACGAACGAAGCGTCCGCACCCGGGCCGTCGAGGTCGCGGCCGCACCAGTAGCACCGGCGCGACAGCCACCGGTCCATGAACGGCCGTGCCACGAACCGGTGCGAGACCATGATCCCGACACCGAGCACGATGCTCGGCGCCAGACCGAGCGGTCGCCTGAGGTAGAGCGCGAGCACGACGGGAATCGGCAGGAAGAGCAGGGCGCCCGTCAATCGCACCGAGGACATCGCGCGGAGTATCCTACGCGACTTGCGAGGGAAAGGATGGAGCTCGGGCACACCTGGATCGGCACCCTCGGCTGGATGCACCTCGTCGGATTCGGGCTGTGGATCCCTTTCCTCGCCATCCGCACGGGGCTCCGTATCGACAAGGCCGCGTTGCCGCCGAAGAAGCGGTACTTCGTCACCGTCCTCGTGCAGCTCGCCATTTTCGCGGCGTTCTCCATCGCCGTGGCGCGCGGCGAGTGGATCCCGCTCTTCCCGCCGCGGGCTCCCTCTGCGGCGTCAATCGCCGCCGGTCTTGGCGCTCTCGCGGGAATGATCGCGCTGGCGCGGCCGATGTGGCGCAAGCGCGTCGCCGAGCGGTCCCGCAAGGTGTGGCTGTTCATGCCGCGCGACGCCGCCGAGCGCGCGCTCTGGGTGGCCAACGCCACGGCCGCGGGCTTCGGCGAGGAGATCACGTATCGCGGCGTCCTGTTCGTCCTGCTCTGGCGCCTCACCGGAAGCGCGCTCGCCGGAGCGTTGCTTTCCGCCGTCGCATTCTCCATCGGTCACTACCTGCAGGGCTGGAAGTCGATGGGGATCATCTTCGGCATCGCCCTGATCTTCCAAGGTCTGACGTGGCTCTCGGGCTCGCTCTACGTCGCGATCGCGGTCCACGCGCTGTACGACATCGCCGCCGGCCTCCATTACGGAAAGTTCGGACGCGAGCTCGGCTACCCGGTGGAGGCGCCTCCCGTCGAACCTCCGAAGAGCCCCGCTCCCGCCATGTGATCGCGGCGAACGGCCTGCTATCGTGCCGCCCGCGATGCGGACCGACTGGATCGAGTACGACGAGGCGTACGAAGGCGGCGCGGGTCGGGTCCACGGCGACGTCCGGGTCCTGAAGAAGGTCGCGAGCGTCGAGCTGGGGAACGCGCGGGACCTTCTCGTCTATCTCCCCCCGTCGTACGCGACCGAGAACCGCACGTACCCGACGCTCTACATGCAGGACGGCCAGAACCTGTTCGACGAGACGACGAGCTTCGCGGGCGAATGGCGCGTCGACGAGGCGCTCGAATCCGCGGCGCAGCAGGGGGTCGAGGCGATCGTCGTCGGCATCCCGAATGCCGGGGTGGAGCGGCTGGCCGAGTACAGCCCGTTCACGGACGCGCGATTCGGCGGCGGCCGGGCCGCGGCCTACGTCCGCTTCGTCGTCGACACCGTCAAGCCGATCGTCGACGAGAGCTTCCGGACGACCTCCCAGCCCGAGCTGACCGCGATGGCCGGGTCGTCGATGGGAGGGCTCGTGAGCCTCTACGCGTTCTTCGAGCGCCCGGACGTCTTCGGTTTGGTCGCGGCGATGTCGCCGTCCGTCGGGTTCGCGAAGGCCGCGCTAGTCCAGTACCTCGAGAGCCGGCCGTTCCGCGGAGGCCGGATCTACCTCGACGTCGGGACGGCGGAGGGCGGGCCGCAGCGCCGCGACCCGCTCGAGCTGCGGCCCGGATCGAGCGCGTACGTGACGGCGGTGAGGTCGGTGCGCGATCTCCTGATCGGTAAGGGATACGCGCTCGGCAAGGATCTGCTGTACGTCGAGGACGACGGCGCGGTCCACAACGAGAACGCCTGGGCCCGCCGGTTTCCAAACGCGCTCGCGTTCCTGCTCCGCTAGCGCGGCACGCGGCGAGCGATCGCGTCCCGGATCGCCAGAAGCCCGTGGCGAAACGTGTCGCGTGGCGGGAGCAAGCTCGCCACCAGCCAGCCGGGGGTGGGGAAGTCGAAGAGAAACCCCGGGTAGACCGCCACGGAGTCCCGCTCGAGCAGCTCGACCGCGAGATCCTCTTCCGCCACCACGTTCGGGAAGCGCAGGACCACGTTCCAGCCGGCGTCGGGTCGAACCACCTCGACAACCGCCGTGCCGTCGAAGACGTCGAGCGCCGCCTCGAGGTTCTCGCGGCAGCGCGAGAGGATCGACTCCGCGACCGGGCGCCCGCGCTCCAGGATCTCGGGGAGCGCGAGCTGAACGGGCGTCGCCACGGACAGATACGTGTCCGCGACGAACTCGAGCCGCGCCATCGCGGCCTCGACATCCACGGGAGGACCGCTCACGACGATCCACGACAGCTTCAGCTGCGGCAGGCCGCGGCTCTTCGACAGCCCGCCCAGCGTGAACGTCAGCCCCTCGGTGCGGCCGGCAAAAGTCTCCGGCGAAGCACCGGCCGTCAGCGGGAAGTCCAGGAACACCTCGTCCACGATGAGCGGCAGCGGCGGCTCGCGATCGCCGCGGACGCGGGCCAGCCGGTCGGCGGCCTCGCGCGTTACCCACGAGCCGGTCGGGTTGTTCGGGTTCACGACGATCGCCGCGCGTGCGCGCGCCGCGGCCTCCTCGGACGGGGGGAGCGGCGCCCAACCGCCCGTCGCATCGAGCCGGTACGGCACGGTGTCCAGGCCGTCGAGAGCCGCGAGGTGCGCAAGCAGCGGGTACGAGGGCGACGGCACGAGCACCCCGGCTCCTGGATCGCACAGCAAACGGAAGAGCATTCCGTACGCGTCGCTCGAAGACGCGGCGAGCACGATGTGCTCCGGATCCACGGAGACCCCCCGGCGCACGAACTCCGCGGCTACCACCTCACGCGCGGGGCGAAGGCCGCGCGGGTCGGGGTCGTACGAAAGCCCCCGCGCGTCCGCGAGGGGATCGAGAAGGTGATCCGGATACAGAAGACCGCATCGGGTCGGATTGCTCACCGTCAGATCGTGGAGAATCGGAGCGTGCGCGGCGCGCGCGCGCGCCCACCGGCTGAGCTCCAGGTCATCGGGCAGCCGGCGGGAGAACATGGGATGATTATGAGCACTGTGACCTCCTGGTTGCTCGAAAACAGCGGTCGATTGAGTGGGTTGTGCAGACTTGGCCGCGTCGACGTTTACACGGTCGTCTTCCTGGCGCTCCTAGGAGCGGCGGCGGCCCAACAACCCTCGAACGATCGCGGTGCGAACGATTCCGGGCCGCTTTCCTGGGGTGCGAAAGAACACGGAGTGCGAACAGCGCTGTCCGCAGGAGAAGAGGAGTTCGCTCTGGGAAAGCCGATGTTGTTTCGACTCGTGATAGAGAATCTGGGGAGGCGAGCGGTCAAAGTTGACCCTATACAGGTTGCCATCAATTCTTCGATGGCCATCGAAACAGGCGACGGCGTCAGCGTGCCCTACATCAAAGGGTGGATCCAGACCGGAATTGGCCAGCTAGTACTGAAGCCGGGGGAACGGGCAGTCCTCTTCGAGGCGCTGGACATCGCGGACCAGTATCTCCTGACGTCGCCTGGGACCTACAACGTTCAGTTCAAACATCAGTACAGTGGCGACCCGGATACAGCGTCAATAGATATTCCGGCATCAAACGTACTCACAATTACGGTGACGGATGGCGCGGTGAAACCGTCCCGATTGGTAGCGAGGAAGTTGCTTGACGCCATGCAACCGTCCGGCTGGAGTCTCCGATGGGTCAAAGAAGGGGATGTGGTTCCCATTGGACGATCGTCGGTCAACGGTACGATTGTGGTCTTTAGTCGTGGCCGCGTGATGACCAAGGATGACCTCCCCGTGCGACTCTGGGTCACCGCGAGTCCCTCCGGGACTACGCCCCCCAAGCAGGACGAAAAGCGTGAAAGCCCCGCTGAACCGATTGGTCGTTGCCCGTGGGGGGACGTGTACTTGAGTGCTTCCACGGAAGAATTCAGCACGGTTCGGAAATTGGCCACGGCGGCGCTCCAGATAGAGGAACCTTGATTCCCGAAAAGCCGTGGCGCGCTTCATGAGTACGGTTCGCCGTTCTGCGCGATACGCCACTGCTATGGCGGCAGTTCTCGCGCTGACCGGCTGCCTCGAACCGCCCGTCTCGGAGTCTCTCGAAATTCGCATGCTTGGCGGGGGTGCGTCGATCGTGAAGGTCGATGTGGCACTGCGCGACCCGGCGGATTACCACGAGCGGCCGAAGGTCCGGGAGCGTCTCGAAGCGGAGGCGCGCGCGATCGACGAGCGGCGGGACGCCTGGAGCCGCAGGTTCGAATCGACCCAGCCCGCTCGTCAGACCGATACATTCGACCGGAAGGCCGGACGGTTGGAGCACGTCTCGCGAGGCGCGCGGCTCGAGTCGATCGACGACCTTCGGTCCTTCCTGCACGATGGCGCGATCGCGGTCTCGTATGCCGATGGGGAGGGCTGGGCCGAACTGACGCTGAGCCCGCCGCGGGGCGGCGGCCGTGCCGGGCCCGCGGTCCGCGAGCGGGTGGCCCGCGAGCTGAACCTCCTGTGCGGCCGGCTCGCGGACTACTTCACGGCGACGGGAGCGCTCTACGCCTACGTCGATTCCCATCCCGAGCGCGCGCGTGCCCTGCTGGGGACGGTGCTGCAGGACTCGAAGACCCACGAGGAACTCGGGGAGGAGGAATCACGTCTGGTCGAAGACGTCCGCCGGACCATCGACGCGCTCGCAACGCTTCTCGACGTGCCCGAGGGCGAGGCCGAAACGCTCGACGAGCTGTCGCGCTCGGTCTTCGACCCGTTTCCCGCTGCCATCGCGATCGGCGTGCCCGGCCCGATCCTGGAGCGCGAGGGATTCGACGGGACCGGAGACGATCCGCTCCGGATTCCCCTGTTCTCCCTCTGGCACGCCTTCTCCCGCCTCGAAGGCCGGTGGCTCTCCCCTGATCCCGCGCTGGCGATGTGGCGCGCGGATGCCGCCGGCAAGGAGGTCGATGCCACTGATTTCGCGAGCCGGCCCCGACGGGCCAATCCGCATCCGGCCGCCGCGGAGATCCGGAAGGCGATCGAGACCGAGCTGCAACCGGCTCCGGTTTACCGCGTGAAGTGGCGGCCTACCGCCGTCGACCCGGACGACGATCCGCTGATGCGGTGACGCGATTCCTCGTTGCGGCGGGTCTGGGCACCGGCTCGGCGGAGACGGGAGTCAGGGCTGACAGGGGGAGCAGCGGCGCGTCGCCGGCGTAGAGCACGCGCTCGAGGAACAGTCCCGACGCCGGCGCCGTCCACTCCGAAGGCAGGCCGCGTTTCGACGGGACACCGGAGATCAAGGCGCCGAACTCCGGTATGGGGAGCTCGTTAGCACCGACCTTGACCAGCGCGCCGACCGTGCGGCGCACCATCTTCCAGAGGAAGTGCGAGGCGACCAGGCGCACGAGGATCAGAGCGCCCTCCTCCACCACTTCGGCGCGCTCCACCGCCACCCGCGTGGAGGTCTGGTCCTTCGGTCGCTCGCACAGCAGGGCGAAGTCGTGGAAGCCGGGGAGCAGCGCCGCGGCGTCCGCGATCGCCGCGGTGTCGAGCCGGCGCTTGACCCACCAGACCGTGCGCTTGGCGAGTGCGGTCCTCCGCCGCGCGATCTGGTACACGTAGGAGCGCGCCACCGCGTCGTGACGCGCGTGGAAGCGGTCGGGCGCGCGCTCCATCGCGAGGAGGTGGATGTCATGGGGGAGGGCGTCGTTGATCCCCTCCCGGAATCGCCGCGGATCGACGGAAGCGCGTAGCCGAAGATGAGCGACCTGGTGCGCCGCGTGCACGCCGGCGTCCGTGCGTCCGGCGCCGCCGAGCTCGACGATCTCCCCGCCCGCGGCGACGACGGCGCGTCGGATCTCTCCAGCGACCGAGCGCGCGTTCGCCTGCTCCTGCCATCCGCGGTAGCGCGTGCCCTCGTACTCCAGATCGATCCGGTAGCTCGCCATCGTCGGTCTTGGCCTGGCGGGATCAGTGCACTGCGTTGAGGGACCAGTCGTCCGGACGGAACTCCAGCTTCACGCGCGCGCCGCCCGCCTTGATCGCCTCTGAGACCGGGGCCGGACCGTGCGCCGCGAGGAACGCGAGCGCTCCGCCGCCGGCCTTGAACGCGCCCGCTTGGGTCTCGAACAGGTGGGGAGCGACGATCGTCGTCTTGCCCCCCGCGGTCTTGACCTCGAGCACGCCCGGGAGCGCGAGGTAGCTCGAGGCCGCGTCATCGAGCTGCGCGTCCAGGCGCGCGCTGTCGTAAGGCTCGGTCCGGAGCGGCGGCGAGGTCTTCGCCGCCCGGTGCAGCGCGAACAGCACCCGCGGGTCCTTGTAATCGTCGAGGAGCTTCCGCTCGATGCCGTCGAAGCTGATCGGCCGCCCCTCGAACACCATCAGGTTCCGGGAAAAGATCTCGTTCGGCTTGAGAGCCTTGCTCAGGTCCCTGATCGAGCGCGACGGGTTTCCTTGGAGGATCGCCTCGAGCACGCGCGCGTTGTGGTAGTTGATCATGAAAGCCTGGCGGTCGGCGGCGGGGAGGCTCTTCGTGTCCGCTGCGCGATACGCCGTCACGACCTGGGACAGCTCCTTGAAGTCGTCCCCGATCGCGCGCCAGGAGGCGTAGCGCACGCCCGCCGGAGTGACGTAGCGCACCAGGAGCTTTCCGTACATTCCATCCGCGGACGCGACGTCCAGCGCGGCCAGCGGCGTGGCGAGCAGCGCCGCGAGCGCGAGCGCTTTCGAAAGCCGGCGAGCGGTCGCAGTCATGAGGCCTCCCGGGTCGGCACGAGCACGCGGATCATCTCCCGAAGGGCCGCTCGGCGCGAAATCTCCAGATCACGACGAGCGGGAGAGCGAGCCACGGCGCATTGGCGCCCAGCACGGTGACGGGGTGAGGGGTGGCGTGCGGGCCCGCGATCTCCTCGAAGCAGATCGTGAAGACGATGGCGATCATCATCCCGGCCCAGACCAGCGCCGGCGTGCGGATCCACGCCTTTTCCCGGACCAGAGCGACCATCGCGGCGAGATAGAACGGGCCGAAGAGGAGGGCGTCGACCCAGATCGTCGCGCGGTACCACGGAGGGCGCGCCCAGACGAGGGGGTCGTGGACCGACGACCACCAGTGGATCGCATCGACGGCGAACCGGGGCGGCCAGAAAGGATACGAGAAGCGCGACGGGTCGGGGATGACGATCTGTTCGATGTCGATCATGTACGTGATGAAGAAGAAGTTGAGGGCGAAGAACGCCACGAGGACGAGGTCGAGCGGGCGCCGGGTGAGAGGTGTCGGGGACACGCAGATCCCGCGCTCAGCTGTTCGGAGCGTCGCCGCCCGCGCCGAACCGCGCCCGGAGGCGGGGTGCCAGCAGGACGAGCGGCGAGACGAGCGTGAAGGCGGAAATGGCGAGGAGGATCGCCGTCAGCCGTCCGACCGGCCGGCCCTCGAGGATTCGCACGCCGCGGATGACATAGAGCGTGTGGAGCCAGACGACGCTGCCGAGCACGAGCGTGATCTGCGTCAGGCGAACGACGAACCGGCGGCGCATCGCGAGCAAGCCGGTCAGGATCAGCATGGCGGCGACCGCCCCGTACCGGCCCAGCCTGTAGAAATGAGCCGCCAGGAGGAGATAGCTCAGCGCGGGAGGCAGGAGGAGGAGGAAGGTCATCGGCCGAAGGTACCGCGGGCGAGGGCGGTCGCGGCGCACATCGTCAAGACCACGAGCGCCGCCTGAACGCGGCTGATCGCGGCGATGACCCGGGCCGGCGCGGGATCGATCGGCTCGCCGCGCTTCAGGGCGATGCGCGCGCGTACGAGGGTCGCCATCGGCCAGACCTCGAGCAGGAGGATCAAGGCGACGAGCCCGAGCTTCGCGTGGAAGACGGGTTGGGCGATATAGTACGCGGTCCCCTTCTCGAGCCCGCCGAACGCGCGCCAGACCCCCGTGCCGATCCACAAGAGTGCGGACGCGCCCCAGGCGTTGTCCGCCGCCAGCGCCCGCTTCCAGCTGCCGGAGTCGAGGGAACCGCGAAGCGCCGAACCCCGCAGCCATATCGCGGCGAGCCCGAGAGGAAGTGCCGCGAGGTGGAGCGTGGCGACGAACCAGCGAAGCACCATGGGCCCTCCCGCAAATCGGCGCAGCAGCTTATCCGAAATCAAGGGCGCGCGACCGCGCGATCGCCGCGTCGTCCGCGCAGGACCGCACGGCCCGCGGCAAGGTCCTCGAACATCCGGTCCATCAGCGCGCCCACTTCCGCGCGCGTGAGCTTGGCCCCGGGCCCTCGCGCGCTCAGTCGATCGAGGCTGGCCCCGGCGAGGAGAGCCGGGCTCGCCGTGAAGGCGACGAGTCCGTCCGGGGCGGCGACCGATTGCAGGACCTCGACGTAGCTCGCCGCGCGGTCGAGGTTGGACCTGGCGAGAGCGAACGCGCGCGGAAAGGGAGCGGGCTCGGGAAGGTAGAAGCGCCCGTCGCTCTCGTCGGACGCGGCGTCCTTGAGGATGTTCACGAGCTGGAGGGCCTCGCCGAAGAACCGGGACCGCCGCCGCAGCCGGCCTGCCGCCGGGGCGAGCGCCGGTGCGTCGAGGAGGAACAGCTCCGTGAGCATCTCGCCGACGATGCCCGCGACGATGTAGCAGTAGTCTCGCAGCTCGCGCATCGTTCTCAGGCGCAGCCGCCCGTCCGCGTCCGCACGCCGCACGACGTCCGCCATCCCGCGCGCGGTCCGCGTGAGATCGCGCCGAAGCACCGCCTGCGCGGCGGCGGGCATCGCGCGATAGGCCGACAGAACCTCCGGCACGCTTCGCAAGAGCTCGACGTACCCCGCGTGCTCCACCGGGAGGTCGGCGAGCCACTCGGCGGGCGCTCCGGCCTCGCCTCCGTCGCGGTCGAGGAGACCGCACAGCCTCTCGAGCGCCGCGACGCGGCGTGACACGGGCCAGAGCGTGGCGTCCTCGAACGTGTCCGCGATCCGGAAGAGCAGGTAGGCGATCGAGACGTGCCCCCGCGTCGGCTCCGGGAGCATCGGGATCGACAGGGCGAACGTCCGGCTCGTCTTGGCGAGCAGATCGTCGAGGCGGCTCATCGCCGCGATCCCCGCCCGGCGGCGATGCGCGTTCCCCCGGCAGCCCGCCCCGCGAGCGCGGCCCCGAGGCGGCCCGGTTTCCGCCCGTCGATCAGGATGGATTCGACACCGCTTCGCGCCAGGCGGCGCGCCACCGTGAGGCGGTGCCGCATTCCGCCGGTGACGTCCGTGCCCGCCGCGGCACCGGCACGAGACAGGGCGGGCGGAGCGGAGGTCGCATCGACGCGTGCGATGGTCGCGCCCGCGCCGTCGTACACCCCATCGGTCTCGCCGACCCAGACGATCCGCCGCACCGCGTCTCCGCGGCGGCGCGCGGCCCGGACGATGGCCGCGAAGACTTCCTCGGTCGAGACGATCACCGCTCCTCGCGCGGCATCGAGGACGACGTCGCCGTACACCACGGGGAGGAGCCCGAGGCGAAGCGCCGCGAACACGGGGCCTACGAACGCTCGGGTCACGCGCCCGTCCCGCGCCTCGAGGAAGCTCGACGGCGAGAGCGAGAACGGGCGGCCGCCCGCCTCCGCGAGGGCGTCGACGACGATCCGGTGAAGCTCCGCCGCCCGCCGCTGGGTCCGCGAGATCCCGTCGAGCCGCCCCCGAGCGTCGGCGCCGCGCACCAGGCCCGCGGCCGCGGCCGCCGCGTGCCCGAACGATCCGCTCCCGTGGCCGACGACCAGGCGGATCGAGGGGGCGGCGGCCCCGGCCTGCACGAGCTCGCGCGCCGCGCGCCGGATCGCGCTCTCCCGAAGCGACCCCGCGCGGCTCTTGTCGGTGATCAGGCTGCCGCCGAGCTTGACCAGCACGATCGCCTCGCCCATCAGAAGAGGTGCTCCGTCCGGCCCTCGGGCCCGATCCCGACGCCGTCGAGCAGGACGTTCCGGACGCCGGGGAGATCCTCGACGACGCGGACCACATCGACCTCGTCGCTCGGCGGGCAGATGACGTGCACGTTGGCGCCCGCGTCCATCGTCGCCCAGGCCGCGACACCGGTGTCCGCGCGGGCGCGCCGGATTCGCTCGAGAACGGCGAGCGTGGCGGGCTTCCAGTAGAACAGCGGCGGGCGGGACGACATCGCGATCAGGTGCAGCTCCACCGCCTCCTCCTCGAGAACGGGTCCGAGGGCCGACAGGTCCCGCGCGGCGATCGCGTGACGCGTCGCCTCGAGCCGGGCGCCGAGCAGACGCTGCCGGGTCTCGAAATGCGGGCTGCTCCCGGCCCGGCGGTGCCCCTCGATCGACGGCACGTCCTTCGGGTCGCCGTCGACGACCACGATCACGTCGCGCAGGTCCCAGTGAGTGGCCGGGAACAGCGTCCGCGTCTCCCCGGCCGGATCCCCCTCGCCGCGCCACTCGACGTACCCGCCGAGCACCGAGCGGGCCGCGGACCCGGAGCCGCTCATCCGGGCGAGCGCGGACTGCTCGTCGATCGTCAGCTCGAGGCCGAGGGCCCGGGCGGAAGCCAGGGTCAGCGCGGCGAAGCCCGAGGCGGAGGAGGCGATCCCGGAGCCCGTGGGGAAGGAGTTGCGGGTGGCGACGCGGAAGCTCCCGCCGCGTCCCGCCCACCGCCGGACCCGCTCGAGCTGCTGCACGGCGCGCTCGCGGAACCGCAGCGAGGGCAGCTCGACCGACCCGTCGTCGCGCACGATGTCGATCCGGTCCGGCTCGTCCGATCCCGCCTCGAACGCGACGGTCGTCAGCGTGAGGCATTCGGACAGCGTCATCGAGATCGACGGGTTGGCCGGAAGCGTGCGCTCGAGGTCGCGCGCGCCCCAGTACTTGATGAAGGCGATGTTCGCCGGAGCCGCGACGGTCGCCTTGGCGTTCACGCGGCTTCGCGAAGAAGTCCCGGCGCGCCGAGCGCCGCCGGGAGCTGGGTCCATCCCCGCGGCGGCGCGAAGCGGGCGTGCCAGCCGGGGTCGGGATGAACGACGAGGACCAAACCCGCACCCGCACCCGTGCGTCCGCCGGCGCCGGACACCTTCGCGCCTCCACCGTCCCGCTCGATCGCGCGGATCGCGGAAGCGACCTGCGGCGGCACGACGCCGAGCGACTCGAGCGCCGTCTCGCACCGGCGCACGAGGGCGACGACGCTGTCCCCGTCCTCCTCGGCGAGTGCGACGCGCAGCTGCCGTGTGGCCGCGTCGATCGTCGCGAGCGCATCGCGGACGGCGAGCGGATCGTCCCGCTCGCGCTCTCGGACGAGCTGGACCATGGCGCCGGTGGTCTCCGCGGGAGCGCCGGAATGGAACAGCCGGAACGCGCTCAGGCCCGAGGACCCGAGGCGGATCCCTTCGCGCCGCAGCAGCCCGTCCTCGCCGCGATGGAACCAGTGGATCCCGCCGTGCAGCACCGCCTCGACGTCCACGCCCGACGGACGGCCGTGCTGCGCGCGCTCGACGGCGAGCGCGGCCCGGGCGATCGCCATGTCGTCCGCGGGGAGGCCGAGCGCCGCGGAGAGCGCGGCGACCACGGCGACGCCGAGCGCCGCGGAGCTGCCGCACCCCGCGCCGGACGGGATGCGCGATGCGATCGTGACCGCGACTCCGGGGAGCGACGCGCCGCCGGCAAGCGAGGCCGCCTCGCCCGCGGCGATCAGCGCCAGCAGGTGGGGCTCGCGCACCGGCACGAATCGCCCGTGGCCGTCGGCGAACGCCTCGGTCCAGCTCGACCGGCGCTCGCCGGCGAGGGTCAGCAGCTCCGGCCATCCCGCGCGGCCGGTCCACCCGATCGTGGGCATCTCGACGCGGACCCCGCCCACCTCCGACGAAAGCACCGAGACGGTGAGCCGCCGGTCGATGGCCGCGACGAGCGCGGGATGACCGTAGACGGCCGCGTGCTCACCCATCAAGATCGTCTTTCCGGGGACGGAGACGACCGTCCCCGCGCTCATGCGCCCCTTTCGCCGCCGCCGTCTCCCGCGCGTCCGAGCCGGGCGTGGGCCCGCGCCAGGTCGCTCGAGGTGAAGGCGGCCATCAGCGAGAGCTCCCCGGCGAGCACCGCGCCGCCGAGGATCTCCGCGAGCCGCATGACCGCAAGACCCGGTCGCTCCGGATCCGGTGCCACGCCGAGAATCCGCAGGGCCTCGCTCTGCGTGTCGAGCGACGTGCCTCCTCCGATCGCGCCCAGCGGCGCGTCCGGCACGAAGATCGACATGTACGCGGCCCCGTCGGGGCGAGGCTCGATGCACGTCACGCCGGTCGAGCCGCCCACGACGTGAGCGGGGTCTTGACCGGTGGCGAGGAAGAACGCGGAGAGGATGTTGGCAAAGTGCGCGTTGTACCCCATGGCACCCGCCGCGATCGAGCCGAGGAGGTTCTTGCGGTACTGCACCTCGGCCAGCGACGCCGCGTCCGTCTTCAGGACGTCGCGCAGCACGCTCGCGTCGAGGGTGACCTCGGCGTGGATCCGCTTGCCGCGCCCCTCGGTGAAGTTGATCGACGCGGCCTTCTTGTCCACGCAGTAGTTGCCGGACAATGCGACGCAGGGAACGCCGGTCGCGCTCTCGATGAGGCCGCGGACGATCCGGTCGCACGCGATGGTGACCATGTTCATTCCCATCGCGTCGCCGGTCGTGAAGCGGAATCTGAGGAAGATCGACGTCCCGAAAACGTACGGCTTCATCTCGGTGAGCTTCAGGAACCGGCTCGTTCCCTCGGCGACGTCGCGGATCTCGGACTCGTGATCGCGAATCCAGGTGAGGAACGCGCGCGTCTCCCGCTGGCTGCGCGTCCGGAACACGGGCGCCCGCGTCATCCCGACGTCGTCGACGTGGACCCGGGCGCCGCCCGCGAGGCGGAGGGCGGTGCAGCCGCGGTTGATCGATGCGAGGAGGGCTCCCTCCGTGGTGGCCATCGGGACGAAGACGTCGCCGTCGACGTGATCGCCGTGAACGGTCAGCGGGCCGACGACGCCCATGGGAATCTGGGCGACCCCGATGAGGTTCTCGCAGTTGCGCTTCGAGGCGATCGAGGCGTCGAAAGAGTGGTGGCCGATGGCCTCCAGGCTCGCTCCGGTGATGCGCGCGAGCGCCTCGCGGCGGATCCCGGCGGCCTCCTCGCCGGGCAGGTCGTCGGGAAGCTCGTGGAAGCGCAGACGCCCGGAGACGAGCGCCTCGATCGTCTCCTCGCGCGCGGTCCGGGGGCCCGCCGAAGCGGACTTGGCCTTGGTCATCGATCCCTCTCCTCGACGATCGCCGCCCGGGCGAGCTCGGGCACGGTTCGCGCGCCGAGACAGAACATCGCGATGCGCAGCTCGTGCAGGATCCGCTCGATCCGCCGCTCGACCTGATCGGCGGAGTCGAGCGCCGCCTCGAGAAACGGCTGCGCGAGCCCGGCGAGGTCGGCGCCGAGGGCGATCGCCTTCGCGACGTCGATGCCGTTGCGCAGCCCTCCGCTCGCGATCACGGTCACCCCGTCGATGCGCCGGAGCTGGCGGATCGATTCGGGCGTCGCGATGCCCCACCCGGCGAACGTCTCGCCGAGCTCGGCGTCGCCGGCGCGGGAGGCCTCGATGCGCGCCCAGCTCGTGCCTCCGACCCCCGCTGTATCCAGGATCCGGATGCCGGCGGAGACCAGCCGCCGCCCAGTCGATTCGGAGAGGCCGCTCCCGACCTCCTTCGCGACGACAGGGACCGGGATCTGTCGCGCGATCTCGGCCAGCTTGGCGAGCAGGCCTCCGAAGTCGCGCTGACCCTCGGGCTGGATCGCCTCCTGGAGCGGGTTGAGGTGGAACGCGAGCGCGTCGGCGCGGACCATGTCGACCGCGCGCCGGCATTCGTCGAGGCCGTAGCGATAATTGAGCTGGATGGCCCCGAGGTTCGCGAGGAGCGGGATACTCGGCGCCACGTCGCGGACCTCGAACGTCGCCGCCTGCGACGGGTCCTCGATCGCGCAGCGTTGCGATCCGACGCCGAAGGCGACACCGCGCCGCTCGGCGGCCTCCGCAAGATTGCGATTGATCCGGCGCGCCGCCTCGGTGCCGCCGGTCATGCACGAGATCAGCAAGGGAGCCCGCAGCGGCTTGCCGAGGAACTCGACCCTCAGGTCGATGCTGTCGAAATCGATCTCGGGCAGCGCCTCATGGCCGAATCGAAAGCGCTCGAACGGGTGCGAGGCGAACTGCATCCGCTCGTCGAGCGCCAGGCGAATGTGGTCCGCCTTGCGGCCGCCCAGGAGTTGTTCCTTGGAGGAACCCATACATTGACATGATAGGGGAAATTCCGTTTTCCTCTCCTGGTTCGGTCTCCTTCTTCGCCGCGAGGCGGTATCCGGGGAGCCTCGCAAGAAGAAGGAGACCGAACCAGGAGAGGAAAAAGCAGAATGTCCCGCTTTAGCCGAGGAAGGGGTACGAGAAGTGGCGCGGCGGGACGAAGGTCTCCTTGATCGTCCGGGCGCTCGTCCAGCGAATCAGATTCAGGTGGCTCCCGGCCTTGTCGTTGGTTCCCGACGCCCGGCTTCCTCCGAACGGCTGCTGTCCGACCACGGCGCCGGTCGGCTTGTCGTTGATGTAGAAGTTGCCGGCGGCGTGCGCGAGCGCGTCGGTCATGCGCACGATCGCGGCCCTGTCCTGCGAGAAGACGGCCCCCGTGAGGCCGTAGGACGCGCCCGTGTCGCACAGCTCGAGGGCATTCTCGAGCTTCGCATCCGGGTACACGTAGAGAGTGAGGACGGGCCCGAAGATCTCCTCGCGCATCAGCTTGAAGTCCGGCCGCCGTGCGCGGACGACCGTCGGCTCGATGAAGTATCCCTTCCGCGCGTCGGATCCACCGCCGACGACGATCGCGGCGTCGCGCGAACGCTTCGCATGGTCGATGTACCCCTTGATCGACTTGAACGCCGCGGCGTCGATCACGGCGCCCATGAAGTTGCGGAAATCCGCCGGGTCGCCGACCCGGATCTCCGCGATCTGCTTCTTCAGGCCCTTCTCGACGCGGGGCCAGAGCGACGCCGGGATGTACGCCCGCGATGCCGCCGAGCACTTCTGCCCCTGGTATTCGAACGCGCCGCGCACGAGCGCGGTGACCAGCGCGTCGACGTCGGAGGAGGGGTGGGCGAACACGAATCCCTTCCCGCCCGTTTCTCCGACGATCCGGGGATAGCCGCGGTAGCGTGAGATGTTGGCGCCGATCGTGCGCCACATCTGCTGGAACACGGCGGTCGAGCCGGTGAAATGGATGCCCGCGAGCTCCTCGCTGGCGATCACGGGGTCGCCGACGGTTCCGGCGGAGCCAGGGAGAAAGTTGATGACCCCGGGGGGGAGCCCGGCCTCCTCCAGCAGCTCCATGATCATCGCGGCGGAGTAGACGGCCGAGGACGCCGGCTTCCAGACCACCGTGTTCCCCATCAGCGCCGGCGCGGTCGGAAGGTTCCCTCCGATCGCGGTGAAGTTGAATGGCGTCACCGCGAAGACGAACCCCTCGAGCGCCCGGTACTGCATGGTGTTCCACATTCCCGGGGCGGATACCGGTTGCTGGCGGTAGATCTCCTGCATGTAGTGGACGTTGAAGCGGAAGAAATCGACGAGCTCGCAGGCGGCGTCGATCTCGGCCTGGTGACAGGTCTTGCTCTGGCCCAGCATCGTCGCCGCGTTGAGACGCATCCGCCATGGGCCCGCGAGCAGGTCGGCGGCCTTGAGGAAGACGGCGGCCCGCGCCTCCCAGCGCGATCGCGACCAGTCCCCCCAGGCCTCGCGCGCGGCGGCGATCGCCCGCGGAACCTCGCGCGCGCCGGCGCGGTGCCAGCGCGCGATCAAGTGGTGGTGATCGTGCGGCATGACGCAGTCGGCGACATCGCCGGTCCGGACACGGCGGCCGCCGATGACCGGCGTGATCTCGATCGTGCGCCGCGACAGCGACTCGAGCGCGTCCTTGAGCCGCGCGCGCTCGGGGCTTCCCGGCGCGTATCCATGGACCGGCTCGTTGACGGGCTGGGGGACGTGGACGATGGCGTTGGGCATCGGCGCCTCGCTGGCGAACGCACCACGGACGCGCCGCGGTGGAAGGGGCCATTCTAGGAAACGAGGCCCTCTCGGAGCCAGCGCGGGTCAGTTATTGGTCTGCTGGAGGGCGTTGTTCGTGGCGTCGGTGTGGGCGGTCGTCCTCTGCTCCATCGTGTCGAGGTTCGGCCGGTTGGGGGCCGACGGGGTCCACGAGTCGTCCGAGGACGACCGGGACGCCGCGGCGGCGTCGGGCGAGTACTGCTCGGGCGGGACGTCCCGGCGCTGGGCCGCTCGATCGTTGTGATTCTTGATCTGCTGCAGCTCGGGAGTGACGGCCTTCCAGTTCCGCAGGGCGATGAGCAATACGACGACCATCACCACGATCAGCATCACGAAACCCAGACCGCCGCCGCCCTGCCGTCTCATGACGAGAAATGTGGGTCGATTCCGCCCGCGCGGCAAGAGGGACGCAAATGGGGGGCCGTGGCATCCTTTTCTCCCATGCGCCCGCGCGGACGTTATGCCCCCAGCCCCACGGGGTCGACGCACCTCGGGAACGCGGCGACGGCGCTGCTCGCGTGGCTGTCCGTCCGCTCCCGCGGCGGAGACCTCGTCCTCAGGATCGAGGACCTCGACCGGCCGCGCGTCGTCCCGGGTGCCGCGGAGCGGATGATGGCCGACCTAAGGTGGCTCGGCCTCGACTGGGACGAGGGACCCGATCGCGGCGGCCCGCATGCGCCGTACGCCCAGAGCGAGCGCGCCGTCCGCTACGACGCGGCGTTCGAGGTGCTGCGCCGCGGTCGAGCCCTCTACCCGTGCTTCTGCAGCCGGAAGGACGTCCTGGCTTCGGCGAGCGCGCCGCAGGCGCCGGGGGACGAGGTCTTCTACCCGGGTACCTGCCGCGGGCTCTCGGAGGCGGAGGCGGCGGAGCGCATCCGCGCGGGTCACCCGCACTCGTGGCGCTTGCGCGTCCGCGCTGCATCGCTCGAGCCCTTCGACGACCTCATCCGCGGCCGCATCGAGCCGGACCCGGAAGCGATCGGCGACTTCGTCGTGCGCCGCGCGGATGGAGTGGCCGCCTATCAGCTCGCGGTGGTGGTCGACGACATCGCGATGGGGATCACCGAGGTCGTGCGGGGCGGGGACCTCGTGACGTCGACGTTCCGGCAGATCGCGCTCTACCGGGTGCTCGGAGCGTCGCCGCCGAGGTTCGGCCACGGCCCTCTCTTGCTCGGCGAGGACGGGACGCGGCTGTCGAAGCGGCATCGCGGCGTGACGCTCGACGAGCTGCGATCGGCGGGATGGAGTGCCGCGCGCGTGACCGGTTGGCTGGCATGCCGGCTCGGATTGCGCCGGTCGGAGGAGCCCATCGACCCTCGCTCGCTCGTCGCCGGGTTCGACTTCCGGGACATTCTGCTCATTCCCTAGGACATCCCCATTCTTCGCAGCGAGGCGGTATCCGGGGAGCCTCGCAAGAAGAAGGGGATAGTCCTAGGGAATGAGCAGAATCCCCGACTACTTCTTCGAGGTGGGGCGCGCGAGCGGCGGGTCGAGCTGAGCGAGCTGCCACGCCATGACGGCCATCGCCGTCGCGTTCATCGCGAGATCGTGCGGGTCGATCTTGTCCAGGGTGTCCGCCATCGTGTGGTGAATGTCGAAGTAGTGAGTGGTGTCCTGGCGCAGGCCGATCTGGGGAACGCCCGCATCCTGCATCGGCGAGATGTCGGCGCCGCCCCCGCCGTCGATCGCCTGCTCGGCCGCGATTCCGGCAAGCGGGGCCGCGAGAGAGCCGACGATCGCGACCGCTCCCGGCCCCGCGGCGACGCCGAACCCCAACGGGCGCGCCCCCCCCGAGTCGGACTCGATCGCCGCCACGTGCTTCGAAAGCTCCGCGGCATGCACCTCGGCGTAGTTCTTCCCGCCCCGCAGACCGTTCTCCTCGTTCGTGAAGAGGACGGCACGGATGGTGCGCTTCGGGCGGACACCGAGGTCGTGGATCAAGCGCATCGCCTCGAGAGTGATCGCGCACCCGGCGCCGTCGTCCTGCGCCCCGGTGCCGACGTCCCACGAGTCGAGGTGGCCACTGATGACGACGAACTCGTCGGGCTTCTCGGCGCCCCGGATTTCGCCGATCACGTTTGCGGACGGCGCGTCGGGAAGGGTCTTGCATCCGAGCCGGAACCAGACCTTCACCGTGTCGCCCGCCGCGAGGAGGCGGTGGATCAGGTCGGCGTCCTCGGGGGAGATCGCCGCCGCTGGGATGCGCGGGGCGTCGTCCTCGTACTTCATCGCGCCGGTGTGCGGGAGGCGGAGGTCCGCGGTCGCGAGCGATCTTATGAGCATCCCCACGGCACCGAGCCGCGCGGCCGTCGAAGCGCCCGCCCCGCGGATCCCGGCGACGTACCCGTACCCGCGCTCGCCGTCGCCATTGGGATAGATCTTGCGGTTGTAGAGCACGATCTTGCCCTTGACCCTGTCCCCGAGCGACCTTGCCTCGTCGAGCGTCGTCGCCTCGACCACGTCGGCGGTGATTCCCTCCGGTGGCGTGCCGTCGCTCATCCCGAGCGCCAGCAGGACCAGCGGATGCTCCGCCGGCGCGAGGATCTTCCCGCTCTCCTCGCCGCGCACCCAGTGCGGGACCGTGACGGGCTCCGTCCACACGCGGTCGAGCCCCACGCGGCGCATCTCCTGGGTGGCCCACGCGACGGCCTTCTGAAGGTTCTCCGAACCCGAGAGGCGCGGACCGATCCGATCGGTCAGGCCGGCGAGGGTCGCGTACGAGCCGTTGCTGCGGAGCCCGGCGTCCACGAGACGCGCGGTGACGTCGGACGAAGCGGACTCCGCCGCGACGAGCCCGCTCGCCGCAAGGACCGCGGCCGCCCACGCCGCGAAACCCGCACGTTCTCGCATCAGAGTCCCCCCGTCCGTCCGGCCGGACGCCGGCTCGCGCATGTTACCTTGCCGCCGGAGGTTGCCGATGGACGTGACTCCGTTCCGGGGGCTGCGGCCGCGGCCCGACCTGGCGGCACGGATCCCCAGCCTGCCGTACGACGTGCTCGACTCGGACGAGGCGCGCCGCCTCGCCGCGGACGATCCGTACTCGTTCCTGCACGTGGTCAAGGCGGAGATCGACCTCGACCCCGCGATCGATCCGTACGACGAGCGCGTCTACCGGCGCGCACGCGAGAATTTCGACGGCATGCGCAACGCCGGCTGGCTCGTGCGTGATGCGAGCCCCGCGTTCTACCTCTATCGCCAGACCATGGGAGGGCACGTCCAGACGGGGGTTCTCGGGGCGGCATCGGTCGACGACTACCTCTCCGGACGCATCAAGCGTCACGAGCACACGCGCCCCGACAAGGAGGACGATCGAACGCGTCACGCCACGGCTCTCGCGGCGAACGCGGGCCCCGTCTTTCTCGCCTACCGCGAGAGCCGGGCGGTCGACGAGATCGTCGCCGCGGAAACGCGTCACGCCCCGGCCGCATCGTTCGAAGCCCCCGATGGAATCGGTCACACGCTGTGGGTCGTCGATGCGGAGGACACCGTGGCGCGACTGACGGCGGCGCTGAGAGAGCTTCCGGCGACCTACATCGCCGACGGGCACCATCGGGCGGCGGCCTACGCCCGTGTGTCGCAGGACAGGCGTTCCGGCGGACGCTTCCTGGCGGCGCATTTTCCGGCGGCACAGCTAAGGATCCTCGATTACAACCGAGTAGTGAGGGATCTCAACGGGCTGGAGCCCGCCGGGTTCCTGCTCGCCGTTCAGGACGCGGGATTTCGCGTGGTCGCTCCGTGGCCGGAGATGCGCCCGCCCCGCGCCGGCACCTTCGGGGTCTACCTCGCCGGCGAATGGAGGCTGCTCGAGGCCGCCGCCGGGACCGTCCCCACGGACGACCCCGTCCGTTCGCTCGACGTTTCCATCCTGCAGGACAGGATTCTGGCCCCGATCCTCGGCATCGGCGATCCGCGAACCGATTCCCGGATCACCTTCGTCGGCGGGATTCGCGGGCTCGCGGAGCTCGAGCGACGGGTGGGCTCGAGCGCCGCCTCCGTGGCGTTCGCTCTGCACCCGACCGGGCTCGGCGAGGTGATGCGGGTCGCGGACGCGGGCAAGGTCATGCCGCCTAAATCGACCTGGTTCGAACCGAAGCTGCGATCGGGACTCGTCGTCCTCCTGCTCGACGAGTCCTGAGCCGGGCTCACCCCCGCGGATGCCGCTTGAGCAGTCTCGAGCGGAGGGCGCCGCTGATTCCGGGACGGCCGAGCAGCCGGCGCACCTGCAACGCGTTGAAATGCGCCGTCAGGCCGTCCGCGATCTCCACCGTTACGCGGGAGTTCGCCGCGAGCGCCAGGCAGAACTCCTCGTCGCGCGCAAACCGCGCATCCGCGGCGAGCGCCGGAATCGTCGAGGCGAGCAGCGACGTCGACGCGGCCCACGCCCTGGCCTCGGGCAGAGTCAAGTTCGGGTTGCGTGCGAGTGCTTCTTGTACCGCCGGGGCAGTGTCATGACGCAATGCCTCGCGTTCCCGCATCCCCCCGCGCATCGCCGTGGAGATGCGTTGCGACAGGGGAAGTGTTTCGAGCGATTTCACGATCTCGCTGTGGGAGGCCCCGACCCTGAGCGGACCGAGAGTCGTGGGGAATGGAGCCTCGAGGAGCCGCGCGATCAACGCCTCGAGATCCGCGGCCTGGACGGCGGTGGGTTCCAGGAACGCAACGGCGATCCGGCGCTTGCCCGTCGACGCGTCCGTAAGGTCGCGTACGATTCTTCCGGGGATCCGGATGGTTCGGCCGCCTCCAGGGAGTCTTAGGGTAATATCTACTCGCTCTTGTAGCGGGTTCGTGGGGGAGGCGATCAAGAGAACGCCCGTTCGGCTGATGTTTTCTGCCCCGCACGGGTGCAACGCGCCGGCCATGTGGAGTTCGACGGACATGCCCGTGGCAAAACGGTGACTTCGGTGACGAAACGATTCGTGACTCGCGCGAGGGTGTTGTGTCTCGTTGTCCATCGGATGCGCTATGCTCGGATCGCGAACGTGCGGGTAACGCCTGGAAATTGACCGCTATGGACGATTTTAGGTGTAAAATTGGGTGATATGGAACCGAGAATTGCCGTAGACCCGGAATTGCTCAAGCTCGTTTCGAAGCTCGACCACTTCCGAGGTTTATGGGTGGCTGGGGTTGGGCTGCCGCCGGAACGGCTGCTGGCACTCAGGCGGGTGGCGCGCATGCAATCGGTCGCCTCGTCGTGCCGCATCGCCGGGAACAAGGCGTCCGAAGGAGAGGTCGCATCCCTGCTCTCCGGCGAGACCCCGGCAACCATGGAAGCCGCGGAGCTGCTCGGGTATGCCACGGCGATCGACCGCAGGTTCCCGTTCCACGGCCCGCTCGTGACGTTCGACGAGGTCGCCGAGCTCAACGCCATCGTCAACGGAAAGTCCGGCACTCTCGTGCCCCCCAGCCCCTTGCGCGACACACCAATCCACCTCGAGGTGTTCGACGCGGAAGGGCGGGCGCTCGGACGCGTGCTTCAAACTCTACCGCCGCGCCTCCTTCAGGACAAGGTCGACACCCTCCTGAGCTGGCTCGAGATCGAGCTGCGCCGCGGCGAGCAGCATGCGCTGCTCGTGATCGGCGTCTTCTTCCTCTACCTCACCGGAATCAGCCCGTTCGAAAAGGGGAACGGTCGAACGGCTCGCGTGATGATCCCCCACCTGCTCCGCCGGTCGGGGTACTCGTTCGTCGACTGCTCGAGCTGGGAGCGGGTGCTGGACGAGCAGCGGTTGGCCTACTACGACGCGATCGACGCCGCCGAGACCAAGATGTGGACCGACGAGGCGGACGTCGGGCCCTGGGTGCGCTTCTACCTCGAATCTCTCCACACGCTGGCCGTCCGGCTCCAATCGAAGATGGATATCGAGACGAGGGCCCGCGAGCTGCCTCCGCTGCAGCGAGCGATCCTCGAGACGATTCGGGAGCACGGCTCGGGGGCGGCGGCGTTGCTGATGGCCGCCACAGGCGCCAACCGAAATACGCTCAAGGACAATCTGCGGCGCCTGGTCGATCGCGGCCTGCTGGAGCGCATCGGGAGCAAGCGCGGGACGTTCTATCGTCTCGCCGGCGCAGACGTTCCCCGGGAGCAGTAGGGCTCCGCTACAGCGCGGCGTCGACGACGAGACGGACCTGCTCGGCGAGCTCGCGAGCGCGGGTGAGCGCCTTGCGCTGGCGCGCGAGAAGTCCGGCGGCGAACGCGCGATCCGTGAGCAACGGAACGTTGATGCGGACGTTGAGCGCCGCCCCCTCGGCGGCGGCGAGCGCGCAGGCGCCCGCCACTCCCGCGTCGGAGATCGAGCTGCGGTTGCCGTCGCGCGCGCAGAGGAGCGCGAGCTCGAGGGCGCGGACCGTCGATTCGAGCACCTCGAGCGGGACGGCGGCCGCTCCCTGATTGGCCCTCTCGATCGCGGCCGCCCGGCGCTGCGCGTCCTCGGCGGTCGCCTTGGGGAGCCGGCCCGCCGCGAGCACCGCGTTGAACGCGTCGGTATCCCTGTCGACCGCGGCGAGGAACCAGTCCTTGAGGGCTTGCGATTCGTTTCCCGCGGCCTGCATCGAAGGCCGAGCCGGCTCCATGCCGGCCTTCGACCAGGTCAGCGCCGCGACCATGGCGGACAGCGACGCCGCCAGCGCGCCGCACAGCGCCGCCGTGCTCCCGCCGCCCGGCGCGGGGGAGTCGCTCGACAGCTCGTCGGCGAAATCACGGACGGTCATCGCGGCGAGCCCGCCGGGAGTCCCCGCGTACCGGTACTCGATCACCTTGGCCGCGGGATCGAACGCAGCGAGATCCGCGAGGCCGAGCGAGAGCACCGCGGAGTGGACGCGCTCCTTCTCCGGGATCCCGGTCGTCTTGCCCTGCTTCGAGAGGAAGTGGTCGCCCGCGGCGAGCAGGGCCTCCCGCGGGATCAGTCCGACGAGCTCGCTCCCCGTGACCCGCAGGCCGAGCCTGCCCGCTTCCTCGCAACACGCGTCGAACACGGCGTGCAACGGCGTCACCTTGTAGTTCGTCAGATTGATCGAGACCTGCGCGCGGCCGAACTCCGGGATGTACCACCCCACGGCCCGGCATTCCTTGAAGCGGCCCGGCACCGTGACCGTCGCTCCGCCGGCGTCCTTGACGATCTTCCCGTCCGGACCGCGCTTGGGCTTGCCCGCCTCGCGGATCTCCTGCGCGATCGCCTGCGCGAGCTTCCGATCGCGCGTGTTCAGGTTCACGTTGTAGGCGATCAGGAATTCCCGTGCGCCGATGACGGTCGCGCCCGCGCGGGCGTTGAACGTCGCGGGGCCGAAATCCGGCCGGTGCGAGGGGTCCTTCATGCGCTCGGCGAGCCCCTCGTACTCTCCACGCCGGATGTCGGCAAGAGACCGGCGCTCCGGTCGCGTCGCCGCAGCCTCGTAGAGATAGACGGGGATCCCGAGCTCCTCGCCGACCCGGCGGCCGAGCGCGCGGGCGAGCGCCACGCAATCGTCCATCGTGGCGCCGGACACCGGCACGAAGGGGCACACGTCGGTCGCGCCGAGACGCGCATGCTCGCCCCGATGCCTCGTCATGTCGATCGAGCGCGCGGCCTGGGCGATCGCGCGGAACGCCGCCTCCGAGACCGCCTCGGGCGTCCCGATCAGGGTGATCACCGTCCGGTTCGTCGCGGCGCCGGGGTCGACGTCCAGCAGCAGCGCTCCGGGGGTGGCGGCGATCTCCGCGGCGATCGCATCGATGATGCGACGGTCTCGTCCCTCGCTGAAGTTCGGAACGCATTCGACGAGTTTCATGGCGGGGGATGGTAACACCCGCGTCCCTCGGAGATAATCGGCCGAATCGAGGCTCCCATGTCGCGTACGCTCTCGCGCCGCGGATTCCTGACCCTCGGGGCGACCGCCGCGGTCGCACCGCTCCTCGCGAAGGCGCGATCGGCTCCGGATGCTCCGTCCGTCGTCACGCCGCGCGCCGCCCGCCCCCTCGTGATCTCCTCGAAGAACGGGAACGAGTTCAAGAACGGCGGGCCGCGAACCGCCGTGGAGGAGGCGTTCGAGCGGATCGCGCACGGCGGCGACGTCCTCGAGGCGATCGTCGCGGGCGTGTCGATCCTCGAGCTCGACCCGGCCGAGGACAGCGTCGGCTACGGCGGGATTCCGAATGCCGACGGCGTGATCCAGCTCGACGCGTGCGTCATGCACGGGACGCGCAAGCGCGCGGGTGGGGTCGCCGCCCTCGAGGGCGTGCGCACGCCGTCGCGCGTCGCGCTCGCGGTGATGCAGACGACCGACCACCACCTCCTCGTCGGGGCCGGGGCCCAGGCGTTCGCGCAGCGGATGGGGTTCAAGATCGAGGACGACCTCAACACCGAGCACTCGCGCGCCGTGTGGCTGGAGTGGAAGCGGCGCTCCGACCCCGAGCACTATCTCGACCCGGAGAAGCGCTCCGCGGCCGGGGACCGCGCGCGCGACGCGATGCTCGCCGAGGGGCTCCTCTCCCCCGATCGCGTCCACGGCACCATTCACATGAGCGCGCGAAGCGCCGCCGGCGAGATCTGCGGCGCCACCACGACGTCCGGCCTGGCGTTCAAGATCCCCGGACGCGTCGGGGACTCGCCGATCCTGGGCGCCGGGAACTGGGTCGACGGCGCCGTCGGCGCGTGCGGGTCGACGGGACGCGGCGAGGCGAACCTCTACGGGCTGTCGTCGTTTCTCGTCGTCGACGAGATGCGGCGCGGCGCCCACCCGAAGGATGCCCTCGCGGAGGCGCTCCGCCGGATCGTCGCGCGGACGGTCGAGAAGCGGCTGCTGAAGGCGGACGGGACGCCGAGCTTCGACGTCAAGTTCTACGCGATGAACGCCAAGGGAGAGCACGCCGGCATGGGGCTGTTCGCCGGGGCCGATCCGAAGTACGCCGTCTGCGACGAGAAGGGACCGCGCCTCGTCGCGATGGACGGATTGCTGCCCGGCAAGCCGGATGCCTGACGTCCGGCGACCGACGGCGGCACGCGTGGCGGCGGCCATCCTCGCCGCAGGGCTCGCCGCGGGGTCGGCACGCGCGCTCCCGCAGGAGGGGCAGGTCTGGCAGTCGGTCGAAACTCCCGGTTTCACCGTGATCGGGAACGCCGGCGTCGAGGACCTGCGCGCGGTGGCGCGGGAGATGGAGTCGCTGCGCATCGTCCTCGCACGGATCGGCGGCAGCCGTCCCGGCGACGTCCATGCGATTCCGGTGATCGTCTTCGCCGACGAGGCGTCGTTCGACCCGTATCGCACCGGTTTCGGGAGCAGCGCGAAGCACGTCGCCGGCTTCTTCACCGAGCGCGCCGGGCGCAGCATGATCGCCCTCACGACGACGCGCGGCGAGGGCGGGCACGCCCCCGTCTACCACGAGTACCTCCACCACGTGATCGAAACGAAGCTCGGACGGGTCCCGGGGTGGTTCAACGAGGGCATCGCGGGCGTCTACGAGACGTTTGCGTGCGACGGCAAGACGGCGACGGTGGGGCGCGCGCCGCGCGACAAGATCCGCTGGCTCACCGCGAAGCCCTGGGTGCCGCTCGCGGACGTGTTCCGCCGCTCCGAGACGGCCAAGATCCACGAGGGGGACGACGAGGCGACGACCGCCTTCTACGTCGAGTCGTGGCTTCTCGTCCACGACCTGTTCTTCGGCCATCCCGCACGGCGCCCGCAGCTCGCGGCGTTCCTCGAAGCGTACGCGAAGGGCACGCCGCATGACGCGGCGTTCGAGGCCTCGTTCCCCGGGGGGATCGCGGCGATCGAGACCGAGATCCGCGCCTACGTGCACGAGGTGTTCCCGTACGTCACGCTGAGCTTCGAGGACCTCAAGGTCCCGGCGCCGGGCGAGCCCCGGAAGCTGGAGCGCGTGGAGGCCCTCGACACGCTCGGGGAGCTGGCCCTCATCTCCCGGGACGACGGGGTGGCGTTCGCCGAGGAGCATTTCAAGGCCGCGCTCGCGCTGGCGCCGTCGGACCTGCGCGCACAAGCTGGGCTCGGCGAGGCCGCGATTCTCGACCGTCGGACCGGCGACGGGCTCGCGAGGCTAGTTGCTGCGATCGACGCCGGGTTCTCCGACCCGGTCGCTCTCCGGCTCGCGGCGATCGCCGCGGTCGCGGGGGACAAGCGGAAGGAGGGGACGGGCGCGCGCGAGGAGTGGGCCGCGGCGTCCGCGCGGTCGCGAAGTCTCGCCGAGCGGGCGTTGAAGGCGTATCCGGACGATGCCGATCTGCTCGCCGCGTACGGCGCGACGTTCGTCGGCCAGCACGGCGACGTCTCCGCGGGGATCGAGGCGCTGACGCGATGCGAGACGCTCGAGCCCGGGCGGCAGGACGTGCGTCACAATCTCTTCTGGCTCTACGTCGAGGCGCGCGATCGCGAGAAGGTCGAGGCGCTCGTCGCGCGGGCCGGCGATGCCGGGGACCCGGCGGAGCGCGCGTCGATGCGCGAGGGCCTCGTCTCCCTCGACCTGCGGGATGCCGACGACGCCGTCAAGGCCCGCGACTACGCCGCCGCGCTCGCGCACCTCCGCTCCGCCAGGGCCGCGACCGGCGACGAGAGCCTGAAGCGGGAGATCGACCTGCACATCAAGCAGCTGGAGCCGATGGTCCCGGCCGCGAAGCGGAACGCGCCCGCCGCGTCGAAGCCCGCGCCGCCCCGCGGGCGCACGCCGTAGGCGACGCGAGCGAGCTCGCCTCCACTCTCACCAAATCTTGCACACGTCCTCGGGCTTCTTCGCGAGCGCGCTCCCGCCCTTGCACTGGAAGGCCCGCGCGAACTCGGGCATGTTCACCACCACCCCGTTGATGCGGTACTTCCCCGGAGAATGCGGGTTCGTCGCCGCCCGGAGGCGGAGGTTCTCCGGAGTGTCGTTCTCGCACGCCCACTGCGCCAGCCCGACGAAGAATCGCTGCTCCGGCGTGAGCCCGTCGACCGCCTGGAGCGTCAGTCCCTTGGTCGCCTCCTTCCAGGCCGCCCATGCGAGGATCGAGCCCCCGAGGTCGGCGATGTCCTCGCCCGCGGTGAGCTTCCCGTTGATCTTGACGTCGTCGACGATGACGTACTGCGAGTACTGGTTCCGGACGCAGTTCGCGCGCGCCTCGAAGTTCTCGCCGTCCTTCTTGGTCCACCAGTCGCGGAGATTGCCGTCCCCGTCGAACTGGCGGCCCTCGTCGTCGAAGCCGTGTGTGAGCTCGTGGCCGATGGTGGAGCCGGTGTTGCCGTAGTTCGGGGCGTCGTCGAGCTTCGCGTCGAACAGCGGCGGCATGAGGACCCCGGCCGGAAAATTGATGTCGTTCATCGAGGCGTTGTAATAGGCATTCACGGTCGGCGGCGACATGTCCCACTCGCCGCGGTCCACCGGCTTGCCGATCTTGGCCAGCTCCCGGCGATTCTCGAAGAGGGTCGCGCTCGCCACGTTGCCGAAGAAGTCCCCCGGCGTGACGGTGAGCGAGGAGTAGTCGCGCCACTTGTCGGGGTAGCCGACCTTGTTCCGGATCTTCGCCAGCTTGTCCTTCGCCTGCTTCTTGGTCTCGGGGCTCATCCACTCGAGGGCGTCGATGCGCGCGCCCATCGCGGCGACGATCAGGTTCGTCATCGCGACCGTCTTCGTCTTCATCTCCTCCGGAAACGCGCGGTCGACGAACTCCTTCCCGAGCGCCTCGCCGAGGTCGCGGTCGACCCACCCGACGCATTTCTTCCAGCGCGGCTCGTCCTCCTTGACGCCCCGGAGCACGCCCCGGTAGAACGCGAAGTCCTCGCTCGCGAAGGGCGTGGACAGGTACGGGGCGCTCACGTTGACGAGGGTCCATCGCAGGTAGGTCTTCACGTCGGCCAGGGGCTCCGACTTGAGCACGTGCTGGAGCTCCTTCATGAACTTCGGCTCCGAGACGTTGAGCCACTCGCGGGGCCCGCCGCCGAGCGCCGCGAAGTACCCGTCCCAGTCGAACGACGGGACCATCGACTTCAGCTTCGCTGGGGAGGTGTGGTGGTAGATCTTGTAGGGGTCGCGCTTCTCCACGCGGTTCAGAGACGCCTTCGCGAGCGCGGTTTCGATCCGCATCACCGTCGCAGCGCCCGCCGAGGCCGCCTCGGGGGAGTCCCCCAGCAATGCGAGCATCTTGCGGACGTGGTCGAGGTAGCTCTGCCGGAGCTTCTTCGAGTCGGCGTCGTCCTTGAAGTAGTAGTCGCGGTCGGGCAGCCCCAGTCCGCCGGCATAGATGGCGATGATCTGCTCCGAGGACTGCTTGGCGTCCTGCTCGACGCCGCTGCCGAACAGCATCCGGCCGGTCGCGTGCCGTGCGTGCACCGCGCCGAGGTACGGTCCGATCTGCTTCGCCGAGGTCATCGCCGCGAGCCGGTCCAGGTCGGCCTTCAGCGGTGTGGCGCCGGCCGCCTCGATGGACGCGGTGTCCATGCACGACCCGAAGAAATCGCCGATGCGCTGCTGCGTCGGATTGCGCGAGGGCGAAGGCTTGGCCGCGTCGGCGAGGATCCCCCAGAGGTAGCGCTGGTTGTCCTCGTACAGCTTCCCGTAAACGCTCCAGTTCGCCTGATCGGGCGGGATCGGGTTTTTCGCCCTCCAGCCGCCGCAGGAGTACGTGTACAGGTCCTTGCACGGATCGACGGATCGATCCATCGCCGTCACGTCGAGGCTCGGCGTGTACGGGAGGGCTTGGAGAGGCGCGTCCTCCGCCCGGCAGAGGGACGAGACGGTCCCCGCGAGGGCGAAAACGGCCGCGGCGACGGCGGCGATGCGACGGTTCATCGTGGACTCCTCGCGCGCCGCGTAGGTTGTGCGTGCCGGCGCGGGTGGACAGTCTACGCGCGAGGAGGGGGCTCCGCCGAGCGGAAGGACCGGGCTTCAGAACTGAGCGGCTTCGGTCGATTCCTTGAGGGCGATCGTCGAGGAGGTTCCGCCGGAGATCACCTGGGCGACCTCATCGAAGTACCCCGTGCCGACTTCCCGCTGGTGCTTCGTGGCCGTGTACCCGCCGGCCTCCGCCGCGAACTCCGCCTGCTGGAGCCTGGAGTACGCCGCCATGCCCATGGCCCGGTACCCCCGCGCGAGCTCGAAGGTCGAGTGGTTGAGCGCGTGGAACCCGGCCAGCGTGACGAACTGGAACTTGTATCCCATGGCCCCGAGCTCCCGCTGGAACTTGGCGATGGTCAGCTCGTCGAGGTGCTTCCGCCAGTTGAACGAGGGGGAGCAGTTGTACGCCAGCATCTTCCCCGGGAACTTCTCGTGGACCCCCTCCGCGAACTCGCGGGCCTCCTCCAAACTCGGCTTCGAGGTTTCGCACCAGATCAGATCGGCAAGCGGGGCGTACGCCCGGGCGCGGTCGATCGCCATCTCGAGCCCGCCGCGTATCCGGTGGAAGCCCTCGGGCGTGCGCTCACCCGTGCAGAACGCCTTGTCGCGCGGATCGACGTCGGCGGTGAGGAGCTTGGCCGAGTCCGCATCCGTTCGCGCGATCAGGAACGTCGGGACGTCCATCACGTCCGCCGCGAGGCGCGCCGCGACGAGCGTCCGGACGAAATGCGCAGCCGGGACGAGCACCTTCCCGCCCAGGTGTCCGCACTTCTTCTCGGAGGAGAGCTGATCCTCGAAGTGCACCCCCGCCGCTCCCGCCTCGATCATGCCCTTCATCAGCTCGAACGCGTTCAAGGGTCCGCCGAACCCGGCCTCCGCATCCGCGACGAGCGGAGCCATCCAGTGGTGGCGCGCGCCGCCCTCGGCGTGCTCGATCTGGTCGGCGCGCAGCAGCGCCTGGTTGATCCGGCGCACCACGCGGGGTACGGAATCCGCGGGATAGAGGCTCTGGTCGGGATAGGTCATCCCGGATGAGTTCGCGTCGGCGGCGACCTGCCACCCCGAAACGTAGATCGCCTCGAGTCCCGCGCGGACCATTTGCACCGCTTGATTCCCGGTCAGGGCGCCGAGCGCGGCGACGTAGTCCCGGTCGTGCATCAGCTCCCACAGGCGCGTCGCTCCCATCCGGGCGAGCGAGTGCTCGATGTGGACCGACCCACGCAGGCGCTCGACGTCCGCCGCGCTGTACGGGCGCTCGATGCCGTCGAAGCGGCCGGTGGGGATCGGCATCTTGGAGTCGGAGGACGGGGCGTTCGTCTTCGACATGGGGGGTCTCCGGGGGGTCAGACCGGCTCCGCGCGGTCACGGTCGAGCAGCAGCTCGTAGGCCGGTAGTGTGAGGAACTCGTCAAACTCCTCGCCGAGCGTCAGGCGCTCGATCAGCGCGATCGCGTTGCCGAAGCGGCCGCGCTCGATGCGGCCCCGACCGAGCTCCTCGATCAGGGACGCGAGCTCCGACCGGAGCAGCTGCTCGACGAGGCCCCGGGTCACGGGGCGCGCGTCGTCGAGCGTGGCGCTGTGGCGGATCCATTGCCAGACCTGAGCGCGCGAGATCTCCGCGGTCGCCGCGTCCTCCATCCGGCCGTACAGCGGCACGCAGCCCACGCCCCGGAGCCACGCCTCGACGTAGAGCGCCGCGACGCGCAGGTTCCAGCGGAGCCCGGCCTCGGTGCGCGGGCCGGCCGGGATCGAGAGCAGCTCGCGCTCCGTCACCGCGGGCCCGGTTGAGATGCGCTCGATCTGGTTGGGGCCCGGCATGCGCGCGTCGAAGGCGGCGCGGGCGAGCAGCACGAGCCCCGGGTGGGCGACCCAGGTCCCGTCGTGGCCGCAGCGCACTTCCCGTTCCTTGTCCGCGCGCACGCTCGCGAGTGCCTCGTCGTTGGCGTGCGCGTCCCCCCGGATCGGGATCTGGGCCGCCATGCCGCCCATCGCGAACGTCCCGCGGCGATGGCACGTGGCGACCAGGAGCCGCGCGTACGCCTCGAGGAATCCCTGGTCCATCGTGACCCGCGAGCGGTCGGGGAGCACGGCGCCGGGATCGGTGCGGTGCACCTTGATGAAGCTGAAGATGTAGTCCCAGCGCCCGCAGTTGAGCCCGAGGGAGCGCTCCCGCAGCTCCCAGAGGATCTCGTCCATCTCGAATGCCGCCGGCAGCGTCTCGATGAGCACGGTCGGCCGGATGGAGCCGCGCGGGAGATCGAGCGCGCGCTCCGTGTACGCCAGGACGTCGTTCCACAGGCGCGCTTCCATGTGGCTCTCGAGCTTCGGCAGGTAGAGATAGATGCCGTGCCCCTGCGCGTGCAGCTCCCGGGCGTTGGCGCCGGCGAAGATGCCGAAGTCCCACAGGCACGCCGGGATCGGCCGGCCGTCGACCTCGACGTGCTTCTCCGGGAGGTGGAGCCCGCGCGGCCGGACCATGAGCACGGCCGTCCTGGCGCCCAGCCGGTACGCCTTTCCCGTCTCGGGGTCGTCGAACCGGATCGTCCTCCGGACCGCATCGAACAGGTTGACCTGTCCCTCGACGATGTTGTCCCACGTGGGCGCGGTCGCGTCCTCGAAGTCCGCCATGTAGGCATTCGCGCCGGAATTCAGCGCATTGATGACCATCTTCCGGTCGACGGGGCCGGTGAGCTCGACGCGCCGGTCGATCAGCTCAGCCGGCGGGGGAGCGACCGTCCAGTCCGACTCGCGGATCGATCGGGTCGCCTCCAGAAACCGAGGGCGCGTGCCGCCGTCGAACCGCGCCTGCATCGTTCGCCGCCGCGCGAGCAGCTCGTCGATCCTCGGCCCGAACGCCCGGACCAGCGCCTCGACCAGCGCCAGAGTCGACGGCGTGAGGACGACCTCCTCCCCGGGCCGGGGCGCCACGACGACACGGAGTCCGGCGCGGGCGGCCATTCGGGCGACGGCTTGGCTGGGCGTCATCGGGGGCTCCGCAAGCGCAACACGGTGCCCCGTGAATGTCTGGGGAGTCCTCCTTGCGTGCCATAGCAAGGTTTGAGATTGAGTGTCATGGAAGTGCGGACATTCTGCGTTTTCCTTCAATTCCTCCATGGCCCTTCTTGGCGGCGAGGAGGTATCCGAGCCCCCAACTACGGACCGGTTCGCTCCGCAGCGCCCGTGGCGGATCCGGGCGGTGGATGGTCCGATTCGGGAGAGGACCCACCCCGATGGATGCGCGTGCCGAGCTGAGCGTCCGCTACGAGCGGCTGCGTCCGGTGATTCCGGCCATCGAGTGGCTCGCGCTCGAGCCGGACGTCGCCGCGATCCTCGCGCTCAAGCGTCGGCGAAACGCGGCGATCCTCGCCCACAACTACCAGCGGCCCGAGATCTTCCACGGAATCGCCGACCTCACCGGCGACTCGCTGGCCCTCGCCCGGGACGCGCTCGCCACGACGGCGACGGCCCTCGTTGTCTGCGGGGTGCGATTCATGGCGGAGACGGTGAAGATCCTGAATCCGGACAAGACCGTGCTCTTGCCCGCCTCCGACGCCGGCTGCTCGCTGGCCGCGTCCATCACGGCGGAGGACGTCCGCGCGCTGCGACGGGACCATCCCGGCGTGCCGATCGTGGCGTACGTCAACACCACCGCGGAGGTGAAGGCGGAGTCCGACATCTGCTGCACCTCCGCGAACGTCGCCGAGGTCGTGCGCTCGCTCGGGGCACCACGCGTGATCGTGGTCCCGGACGTCTACCTGGCGCGCCATGCGGGCGAGCGGTCCGGTGTCGCGATCATCCCGTGGGCGGGACGTTGCGAGGTGCACGAGCGATTCCGCGGCGAGGATCTCCGCCAGCTCCGGCGCGAGCACCCGGGGGTCCTCATCCTCGCGCATCCGGAATGCCCGCCCGACGTCGCCGCCGAGGCGGACTTCGTCGGCTCGACCGCGGGGATGGTGCGAGCGATCCGCGAGAAGAATCCCCCGGAGGCCGCGCTCGTCACCGAATGCGGGATGAGCGACAACGTGGCCGCGGACGCGCCGGGGACGAGGTTCCTCCATCCCTGCGGCCTGTGTCCCCACATGAAGCGAACCACTCTCGAGCGCGTCCGCTTGGCACTCGAGACGATGGCGCACGAGATCGCCGTCGACGCGGAGGTCGGCCGGCGCGCCCGGATCTCGCTTGCGCGCATGCTCGCGGTGCCAAGGGGGCCGACCGGATGAGCCGGGCCGCCCGAGCCTGGCCGGACGTCGACGTGGTCGTCGTCGGGTCGGGTGCTTCGGGCCTGCGCGTCGCGATCGAAGCGGCCCCGCTCTCGGTCGCGGTGCTCACGAAGACACCGGCCCTGCGCGGAGGCTCGAGCCCGGTGGCGCGCGGCGGCATCGCCGCGGCAGTCGGCCCGGGCGATTCCCCGCGGCGCCACGCGCGCGACACCATCGCCGCCGCGGCCGGGCTCACGGACCCGGCGGCCGTGCGCGCGTTGACGGAAGGCGGGCCGCGGACGATCGACCGGTTGATCGAGCTCGGCGTCCGGTTCGACCACGAGCCAGGCGGGGGGCTGGCCCTGGCCACGGAGGCCGCGCACTCGTGCCCTCGCGTGCTGCATTCGACCGATGCGACCGGCGAAGAAGTGATGCGCGTGCTCGTCGCGGCGGCGCGGGGCGCCTCGCACATCACCGTGCGCGCCCCGTGTTTCGCGGAGAGCCTCGTGTTCGAACACGGCCGCGTCGCCGGGGTGTTCGCCCAGGCGGGAGACGGCGCGATGGAGCTCCACCGCGCGCGAGCCGTGGTCCTCGCCACGGGCGGGATCGGCCACGTCTTCGAGGCGACGACGAACCCGCGTGAGGCGACGGGGGACGGCATCGCACTCGCGGCCCGCGCGGGGGCGGCGCTGACGGACCTCGAGTTCGTCCAGTTCCATCCGACGGCGCTCGACACCGACGCGGATCCGCGGCCGTTGCTGTCGGAGGCCTTGCGGGGAGCCGGGGCCCGGTTCACCGGCGCCGGCGGGGGGCGCGAGACGTTTCCAGGGGGCGTGCCCGCCGAGCTCGCCTCGCGCGACGTCGTCTCGGCGTGGCTGGCCGCCAGGGCAGCGCTCGGGATCCGCACGTACCTCGACATGAGCCCGATCGGATGGGAGTGCTTGCGGCGGCGGTTCCCGGGCGCCCACGCGATCTGTCTCGCGGCGGCACCGGGCGCTCCGCTCCCTCCCGTGCCGATCGCGCCGGCGGCGCACTTTCACATGGGCGGTGTCGCGACGGATCGCCGCGGCCGGACCTCCCTGTCGGGCCTCTGGGCCTGCGGCGAGGTTGCGCGGACCGGCGCGCACGGCGCGAACAGGCTGGCGAGCAACTCGCTGCTCGAGGCGCTGGTGTTCGGCGCCGTCGTCGCGCGCGACCTCCGGCGCACGCTCGGCGAAGCCAGGGCGCCCCTCCGCGCCGAGGCCGATCGCGACCTCGCACCTGCGGGCGGGACGCCTCCGTGGGTCGCGAGCGCCGGGAGCGAGGCGCCGCTTCGAGCCGCGGTGAGCGATTCGCTCGGCGTCCTGCGGGACCCCGAGGGGGTCGCAGCGCTGATCCGCGCGCTCCCGTCGCTCGTCCCCGCGGACGCTTCCGGCGAGCTGGCGAACATGGCGCTCGTGGCACGCCTGATCGCCGGAGCCGCGCTCGCCCGCAAGGAGAGCCTCGGCGCCCACCGGTGGGGGCATTCCGCTTTTCTCTCCTAGGACCGCTGCTCCATCTCGATCGCGCGGGGGAAGAGCACGTTGTTCTCGAGGTGGATGTGGCGGTGCATGTCGGACTCGAATATCTCGAGGCCGGCATAGAGCGCCCGGAAGCTCCCGCACGCTCCGTCCGGCGGCCGGTAGCCGCCGGTGAGCCGGCGCAGCGCCGCCAGCGCGATCCCCGCGGACTCGTGCTCGCGCTCCATCACCCCGGTCGCTCCCGCGGCGAGGCCGAGGGGAATCGTGTGGGGGGGACGGAGGCCGCGCGAGACCCGCTCGAGCTCCACGAGGTAGGGGAAGAGCACGTGCTCCTCCTTCTCCATGTGGGATTCGAGCTCCGCGCGCAGTGGGCGATACGTCGCGCCGATCCGGGCGAGCGTCTCGCCGTGGGCCTCCGCGTGGGCGGCGGCGACCTTCGTCAGCAGCGCTTCGAGGCGCGGCAGCTCCGCGCGGAGGGGCGCGTGGTACGTGTCGATGATGTGCCGGACGATGTCGGAAAACGGCGCGGTGGTCCAGTCGTGATCGCCGGATCCGGGTTCCGCGGCGGACGACGCGATCTCCCCGGCGAGCGCGTCGAACGCCACGCCCTTCTCGGCGCAGACCTCGCCGAGGGCCCGGCGTCCGCCGCAGCAGAAATCGATGCCGTGCTTCTGGAAGACCGGAATCGCGCGCGGAACGGCCACGGCAACGTCGGCCACGGTTGTCTCGGGAGTCAGGTTCATCGGGATTCCTCCTCGGTCCGGAACGGTAAGCGCCGCGGGGCCGGTCGTGCTGTGACCTGGGTCACGCGCCCCGACGCACGTTGACGGAACCGGCCGGACTGCCTAGCCTCGCGGCATGAGGAGCGTGCTCGAGACGCTGCGAGACGTCCCGTTCCTGAAGGAGATCGACGAGGCGGCCGTGGTCGACGTGGCCCGGCACTGCGTCGAGAAGGTCGTGCTCCGCAACGAATCGGTCTTCCACGAGGGGGACGCCCCGCTCGGACTCATCGTCGTGCGGGAGGGCGCGGTCAAGATCTACAAGACCGGCGAGGGCGGCCGGGAGCAGATTCTCGAGATCGAAGGACCGGGCCGCTCGGTCGCCGAGCTGCCGCTGTTCGACGGCCGGCCCTACCCGGCGAGCTGCGCGGCGGTGCACGACTCCGTCCTGCTCGTCGTCCGCACGCGCGAGTTCCACGAGATGCTCGACCGGCACCCGGCGCTCTCGCGCGCCGTGATCGCCACGCTCGCGCTCCGCATGCGCCGGCTCGTGATGCTCGTCCAGGAGCTTTCGCTCCGGGACGTGAGGCACCGCCTCGTCGACCTCCTGCGCGAGCTCGCCGCCGGCCGCGACGCGTTCGAGCTCGACCTCTCGCATCAGGAGCTCGCGGCGCGCATCGGCACCGTGCGCGAGATCGTCTCGCGGATGCTCGCCAAGCTCGCCCAGGACGGCGTGCTCCGGGTCGAGGGGAAAACCGTGACCCTGCTGAAGCCCGATCGCCGGCCCTAGCCCCGACCCGAAGAAACCAGCTCTCCGCGCCGATTTCCGCGTGTGACCCAGGTCACAGCGACGCCCCCCCTCGACCGGCGATATTCCCCGTCCGATGCGGACAGTCCCGCATCGCCAAGCGGAAAGGGGTTTCATCGTGAGACGACATCTCGCAGCAGCCTTGATCGCCGCCGCGGCACTTCTCCCGGCGTGCGCGGGACGGAAGGCGTCGACACCCGCGGCCGGCGCCGAGGGCGCCGAGGCGATCGCCGCGGCGCGCAATCTCACGCCGGACGACGTCTCGGCCGCGCTCAAGACCTACACGCCGAGCGGCCGTCACGACGACTACATCATGTTCGCCTCCGGCGGGCACAGCGGGCAGGTCTTCGTCATCGGCGTTCCGTCGATGCGCCTGCTGCGCTCGCTCGCCGTCTTCACCCCCGAGCCGTGGCAGGGATACGGCTACGGCGTGGGCGGAAAGCTCCTCGAGGCCGGTTACGCGAACGGACGCGAGATCAAGTGGGGGGACACGCACCACCCGGCGCTCTCCGAGACCGGCGGCGACTACGACGGGCAGTTCCTCTTCATCAACGACAAGGCCGATGCGCGCGTCGGCGTGATCGACCTCCGCGACTTCGAGACGAAGCAGATCGTCAAGAACCCGATCGCGATCAACGACCACGGCGGCACGTTCGTCACCCCCAACACCGACTACGTGATCGAGGGCGGGCAATACGCGACCCCGCTCGGCTGGGTGTACGCCCCGGTGGCCGACTACCAGAAGTCGTACCGCGGGATGGTCACGCTCTGGAAGTTCGACCGCGCGGCGGGGCGCATCGACGTCAAGCAGTCGTTCGCGATCGAGCTGCCGCCCTACTGGCAGGACCTCTTCGACGCCGGCAAGCTCGCGAGCGACGGCTGGATCTTCGGGAACTCGATCAACACCGAGATGGCGACCGGGGGCATCGAGGAGGGCAAGCCCCCGTTCGAGGCGGGCGTGTCGCAGCGCGACACCGACTACCTGCACATCATCGACATCAGGGCGGCCGAGGCCGCGTTCAAGGGCGGGAAGGCGAAGACCGTCAACGGCTTCGCGGTGATTCCGCTCGAATTCGCGGCGAAGGAGGGGATCCTCTACTTCACGCCCGAGCCGAAGAGCCCGCACGGCTGCGACGTCACACCGAACGGACAGTACGTCGTCGTCGCCGGAAAGCTCGATCCGCACGTGTCGATCTACTCGTTCGAGAAGATCAAGGCAGCGATCGCCGCGAAGAAATCCACGCCCGACCCGTTCGGCGTGCCGATCCTCGACCAGGACGCGGTCACCGAGGCGCGCGTCGAGGTGGGCCTGGGTCCGCTGCACACGCAGTTCGACAACCAGGGGTACGCGTACACCTCGCTCTTCCTCGACACCGCGGTGGCGCGGTGGACGCTCGGCGGCGAATACGCGAGCAAGCACCCGGAGCCGGCCTGGACCCTCGTGACGAAGACGCCGACCCAGTACAACATCGGACACCTCTGCGCGGCCGGTGGGGACACGGTCAATCCCGACGGCAAGTACCTGGTGGCGCTCAACAAGTGGTCGGTCGACCGGTTCTTCCCCACCGGGCCGCTCCTCCCGCAGAACCTCCAGCTCATGGACATCTCCAAGGGCGGCACGACGATGCCGGTGATCTACGACATGCCCATGGGCGTCGGCGAGCCGCACTACGCGCAGATGATCAAGGCCGACAAGCTGAAGCCGTGGACGGTCTATCCCGACGTGGGATGGAACCCCGAGACGCAATCGAAGGACCCGACGGCGCCCGTGGCCGGCGGCGAGAAGATCGTGCGCAGCGGTGCGCGCGTCGACGTCTACATGACCGCGATCCGGAGCCACTACAACCCCGAGCACGTCGAGGTCAAGAAGGGAGACCACGTCTACTGGCACATCACGAACCTCGAGCGCACGCAGGACGCGACCCACGGGTTCGCGGTGCCGGGGTACAACATCAACCTCAGCCTCGAGCCGGGCGAGACCGAGACGATCGACTTCGTCGCGGACCGCTCCGGCACCTACCCGTTCTACTGCTCCGAGTTCTGCTCGGCGCTCCACCTCGAGATGACCGGCTTCTTCCTCGTCAAGCCCTGAACCACGGCCCGGGAGGAGGAGACACCGTGACCAAGCGCGAGATCGAATCGATCGTCGGGCCGCGCGTGAGCGAGACCGAGCGGAGAGCCCATCGGGCGCGCTATCTCGCTCCCTCGGTCCTGCTCGCCTCGGCGGCGGTGCTCCTCCTCGTCTCCCTGTTCCTCCCGTACTGGCGCATGACGCTCCACGCGCCGCAGTACCCGAAGGGCCTCACCGTCACGGCCTATCTCAACCGGCTCGAGGGGGACGTTCACGAGATCGACGGGCTCAACCACTACATCGGCATGCGCAAGCTCGACGAGGCCGCGCGCCTCGAACGCGAGCTGTCGGGCATGGCGGTCGCGTCGGTCGCGCTGCTGGTTCTCGGCGCGATCTTCATCCACAACCGGCGGGCGGCATGGCTGGCGCTGCCCTCGATCGCGTTTCCGATCGGATTCCTGGGCGACCTCCACCTCTGGCTCGCGAGCTTCGGGAACCATCTCGATCCGCACGCCCCGCTGTCGTCCTCGATCAAGCCGTTCACGCCGCCGGTGCTCGGGGTGGGCGTGGTCGGTCAGTTCCGCACCGTCGCCTATCCCGCGGTCGGGATGATCCTCGCGTGGATCGCCGCGCTGGCCGTGATCGCAGGGCTCTACTTCCACAGGCGCGCGTACAAGCCGCTGGTGGAGGCCTCGCGGCACGCCGGCGCCGCCGCGGCGGCGATCGCTCTCGTCGGCCTCGCGCTGTCCGGGAGCGTGCATGCGGCGGCACCGTTCGACGTGGGCGCCGCGGTGGCGGCCGCCCCTGCCGGCTCGATCGTCCACGTGCCCGCCGGTGTTCATCGCGGAACGGTCGTGATCGACCGGCCGATCACGCTCGAGGGGGAGCCCGGGTCCGTGCTGGAAGGCGACGGCGACGGCGACGTCGTGCGCGTCGTGGCGCCGGGCGTGACCGTGCGGGAGCTGACGGTCCGGAAGACCGGCACGAGCCTCGACAAGGAAAACGCGGGCATCCTCGTCCTCGCCCCGGACGCGACGATCGAGAACGTGACGCTCGAGGACGTGATGTTCGGCGTGTACGCCCGCCGCGCGGACCGGATCGTGGTGCGGGGCTGCTCGGTCGCCGGCAAGGACTTCGATTCGACGCGCCGCGGGGACTCGATCCGCCTCTGGTCGTGCACGGGCGGGCTCGTCGAGGGGAACCGGGTCCGCCATTCGCGCGACGTCGTCGTCTGGTTCTCGAAGGGCACGCGCGTGCTCCGGAACGAGGTGCGCGACAGCCGCTACGGATTGCACCTGATGTACGCCGAGGGCACGACGATCGAGGACAACGTGCTCGAAGGGAACTCCGTCGGCGCGTTCCTCATGTATTCCGCAGGCTCCACCCTGCGCGGGAATCGCATCGTCGGGAACCGGGGGCCGAGCGGGTACGGGATCGGCCTCAAGGACAACGACTCCCTCGTCGCCGAGCGGAACGAGCTGATCGGCAACCGCGTCGGCATCTACGTGGACAACTCGCCGAACTCGATCGACTCGCGCGGCACGATTCGCGACAACCGCATCGCGTGCAACGACATCGGCATCGGTTTCCTCCCCGCGGTCCAGCGGAACGACGTCTCCGGGAACGTGTTCGTCGACAACCTCGAGCAGGTCGCGATCCTGGGCCCCGGCGAATTCCACGGAAACGCGTTCACCGTCGCCGGGCGCGGGAACTACTGGAGCGACTACCGCGGGTACGACCTCGACGGCGACGGGATCGGGGACCTCCCGTACCGCGCCGAGAGCGTCTTCGAGGACCTCATGGACCGCCATCCGGAGCTCCGTCTCTTCCAGTTCTCCGCCGCGCAGCAGGCGATCGACCTCGCGGTGCGCGCGTTCCCCGTCGTCAGGCCGCGACCGAAGCTGACCGACACGGCCCCCCTGATCGCGGCCCCGCGGCTCACGCCGCCGACGCCCGGCCGGGCGACCCGGGCTCCGTTCGCGGCGGTGTCGGCGACGCTGCTTCTCGCGTTCGGCTCGGCGGCCGCGCTGACCCGCTCGCGCCTGGTGCCCCGTCGCGAGGCCGCGGTGGCCCCGGCGCGGGAGCTGCCGCTGCGCGTGGAGCCCGCGCCCGGCCGCCCGATGGTCCGCGTGGTGGGCGTCGAGAAGCGGTACGGGAGGTTCGTCGCCGTTCGCGGGGCCTCCTTCGTCGTCGAACGCGGCGAGGCGGTGGCGCTGTGGGGACCGAACGGCGCCGGGAAGAGCACGCTCCTGAAGTGCCTCCTCGGCCTGGTCCGCTTTCGCGGCACGATCGCGATCGACGGCCTGGATACCGCGAGCGCGGCGAAGGCGGCGCGCTCGCGCCTCGGCTACGTGCCGCAAGAGCTCGCGTTCTGGCCCGAGTGGACGGGGAGCGAGCTGCTGGCGTTCCTCGCGAAGCTCAAGCGCGTCCCGCCGGAGCGCGTGGCGTCGGCGCTTGCGGAGGTCGGGCTCGCCGCCCACGGAGGCAAGCCGATCGGATCGCTCTCCGGGGGCATGAAGCAGCGCCTGGCCCTCGCGGGGGCGCTACTGTCCGACCCGCCGCTGCTCGTGCTCGACGAGATCACCTCGAGCCTGGACTCCGGAGGCCGCGAGGGGCTCCTGGCCGTGCTTTCGAGGCTCAAGGAATCGGGAAAGACGATCGTGTTCACCTCTCATCGCCGCGACGACGTGGCGCGCCTCGCGGACCGGGTGCTCGTGCTCGAGCGCGGGCGGCTCGTCGCGGAGATCGCTCCTTCCGAAGTCGAGGAGCCGTCCGCGCACGCGCTGGAGGATCTCGCATGATCGATCCGAAAAACGTCGCCCTGATCGCGTCGAAGGAGCTGCGCGAGTCCGTCCGCAACCGGTGGTTCCTGCTCTACGCCGGCATCTTCGCGGTGCTCGCGGCGGCGCTGACCTTTCTCTCGTCGATGTCCGCCTCCGCGTTCGGCCACGTCGGTTACGGCCGCACCGCGGCGGTCCTCGTGAATCTGGTCGCGCTGATCGTGCCGCTGATGGCGTTGAGCGTCGGGGCCTCGAGCCTGGCGGCCGAGCGCGAGCGGGGCACGCTCGCCTACCTCCTCGCCCAGCCGCTCGATCGGTCGGAGCTGCTGCTCGGGAAGTTCGCCGGCCTCGCGGCCGCCCTTGCCGCGGCCTTGGCACTCGGCTTCGGGATCTCCGCGGGAGCGCTGGCGGCGCTCGGAGCGGGAGGGGATGCGACCGGGTTCGCGCTCCTGGTGGGAGCGTCGATCGTGCTCGCGGTCGCGCTGCTGTCCGTCGGCATGCTCGTGTCGAGCGCCGCTCCCCGCGCGTCGGTGGCCGGCGGAGGTGCCGTGGTCATCTGGCTCGCGCTGGTCCTGTTGACGGATCTCGGCCTGATGGGATCGAGCCTCGTCTTTCAGCTCCGCGCGCCGCAGCTTCTGGACCTGGCGCTCCTGAATCCGTTGCAGGTCTTCAAGCTCGCCGTCCTCGCACGCTTGAACCCGGCGCTCGACATGCTCGGACCCGCCGGTACCTACGCGACGACGACGTACGGAGCGGCGCTCCCGTGGATGTTCGCGGCCGCGCTCGCGGCGTGGGTCGTCCTCCCGCTCGCGGCCGCCGGAGCGGTGTTCGCGCGCACGAGCCGGCCGTGAGCGCGATCCGGCCGGCCGTGTGCGTCGTCCTCGCCGCGGCGCTCGCGGCCTGCAGCGCCCACGTCCCCGAAGGACCGCCCCCGCCTCGTGCCGGCATCGACGTCTGCGCCGGCTGCGGCATGGCTTTCTCGGACACGCGTGTCGGCGCGGCGGTGCGCGCGAGCGAGGGCGACCGGATGGCCTGGCTGCTGTTCGACGACATCGACTGCCTTCGCCGATGGGGATCCGGACACCCGGGAATCGCGAACGGCGCCGCCCTCGTCCGTGACCACGCGCGGGACGCGTGGATCGATGCCGGGACGGCGAGCCTCGTCCGCGCGGACGCGTCCCTGACGCCGATGGGATCCGGTCTGCTCGCGTTCGCGTCCCTCGAGGAGGCGCACGCGTTCGTGAAGGAACACGGCGGAGCCGCGGTCCGCTGGGACGAGGCGCCGTCTCCAATCGAGGTGCACCGATGACGAGCCCCGGAGGCCCCACCGAATCGAATCGGCCCGTCCGTGGCCCGGCGAGAACGGGCATCGTCGCGTTCGCCGCCACCGGCGCCTTGGCACTGGGCGGGACCGCGGCCACGCTCGCCGCATTCCGCTGGCTCCGGCCGGACCTGTTCGCGTTCGCGCCGCGGCTTCTCGACAGGACCCTGGGAAGCCTCGCCGCCGCCGGGATGCTCGTCGCGGCGTCGTGCGGCGCCGTGGCTGCGTTGTGCGCCGTCGCCTCACGCCGGCGTATCGCTTGCGCGATGATCATCACCGCGTCGGTGTTCGGTGCCGGCGTGCTCGTCGTACGCGGGATCGAAACACCGACGGCGCGCCGGAACGCCGGCTTCGTGACCCCGAACACCGGTACCCGCGTTGCGGCCGCGCCGGCCGCGGCCGGACCTGCCCACCTGGCCGACGCCGGGCACGGGAAGACGATCTTTTTCGGGACGTGCGCCGCGTGTCACGGCCCCGAGTTGACCGGCTTGCGCGGGCAGGGGGCAAACCTGCGGGAGAGCGATTTCGTCCGGTCAAAATCCGATGCGGAACTTCTCGCGTTCGTCAAGATCGGCCGGCAGCCGTTCGATCCGGCCAGCAAGCTTCACCTCGCGATGCCCGCGCGCGGGGGCAACCCAGCGCTCAAGGACGGCGACCTCGTCGACGCGATCGCGTTCATCCGCGAGGTGGTAAAGGCGGCTCCGGCCGCCACCGCGGCGGCCGGTGGGGCGCCCGGGTCGCCCGCCAAGGCCGCATCCGGGGCCGGCACGGCTCCGCCGGTCAGCGGCGACCAGCCCTTCATGCTGGATGGTCGTCTCTGGCTTCCTCATTCGGTGATCCCGGCGGCTTCCGCCGGCCCCGACGGGGTACGCGCCGCAACCGTTGCCCTCCAGGTCCCAGGGGCCAGGGCACGCTCGTCCGGCATCGTGAAAGAGTTCTTCGCGCTGGTCCTTTTCACCAATGTGCTGCAGGCGTTCTATCTCGCCTGCGGGATCGCGCTCGCCGGCGTCGCGGTGGCCGGCGTGCTACGTGGCCGGTGGAGCATGCAGGCGATTGCCCTGGTCGCCGGGTACTGGGTTGTCGTGGGTGCGCTTTGTCTCCTCACAGCCCCGCTCCTCTACCTGGCCGGATAGCGCGACGAGATTCCAAGCTTTTTTGATCCGGCAACTTGGACGATCCGGACTATTGGATCCCGGAACCTTGGAATTCCCCATAGATATTGTAGAGTTATGGGTGTGTTCCTTCCCAATGGACTGATTTAAAAGACTTTAACAGATAGTTCTAACACTTATCTTGCCGGGGCACGCCCCTTGCTGCTAGCCTCCTGCGGGCTTAATGCCCATCGAGTAGGGGGATTTTAAGGGATTTGGCGAGATCGCACGGGAGCCGGGGATGGTCCCCGGGAACCGCGCCCCCGCGAAGGGGCCGTCGGACGCTGCGAGCGGCTGAAGGCCTCACATCCGGTGCCGGTCTCTTGGCTGGGAGGTTTTGAATGAAGAAGGTGCTGTTGATGGTGGCCGCGGCGGCGCTGGTCGGGCAGACGTCCGTGCCCGCGCTCGCGCAGGACGACGGGGAAGCCAAGTTCACGTTCAACGGGATGGTCCGGAGCGGGTTCGACTCGTTCAACAACTACTTCGATCTGAAGAACACCGGGACCGCCGGCGCGAACGACGACGGCGTGTCGCTCTGGCCTTACAGGGTCATGGCCGGGATCAACGGCCAGTTCTCCCAGAACGTCTCCGCGCACATCGGATTCCAGTATGTCGGCGCGTGGGGCGACGAGCTCAGCCCGCAGAAGGACGTCCTTCCCCCGATCGGTCAGTTCAACACCCCGTATCAGTTCAACACCCAGGGCGTGCAGCTCTACACCGCCTACGTCGATCTCGCGAAGCTCGGCGGCACCGACTTCGGACTCCGGGTCGGCCGCCAGGAGCACACCTACGGCACCGAGCTTTTCATGGGCGACAACGACTACTACGCCGGGCTGTCGTTCGACGGCATCCGGGCCATGTGGAAGCACGGTCACAATGACTTGAACGGGTTCTATTACCACGTCGCCGAAGGGAACGGCCCGGCAAACTCGTTCCGCACCGAGGACAGCAACTTCTTCGGCGCGACCTACGACTACAACTTCGAGAAGGTCTGGGGCACCGTCGGCGGCTACGTGCTCGTCGCTCAGGACCTCGGCGGCTTCGGACCGATCGGCGCGCCCGACTCCAAGCTGTACACGATCGGCGCCCGCTGGAACAAGGCCATGGCGGCCCCCGGCAGTTACAAGGGCGGCGACATGTTCGACTGGAACCTCGAGCTCGCCTCTCAGACCGGTGACAAGTTCGGCCCGACCGCCGGGCCGAAGGTCGACATCAGCGCGTGGGTCTACGAGGGCTGGTTCGCGTTCAACTTCGGCGGCGACAAGAGCCACGGCCGCGCCCACATCGGATTCCTCTCGACGTCCGGCGACAAGACGAGCACGACCAAGGACGAGAATTTCGTCCCGCTGTACGGCGACTTCCACGCCAACAACCGCTTCGGTGACCTCGACTTCATCGACACGATCGGCAACGGCGGCCCGCAGAACATCACCGACGTCAACCTCGGCTACGAGCACTGGTTCGGCAATCACTCGCTCATGATCGCCGCCCACTGGGCGAAGCTGACCGAGAAGAACGCGCTGACTGAGGACAGCCTCGGGACGGAAGTCGACCTCAAGTACGGCTATCGCTACAGCAAGAACGTCGGCATGGAGGTCGGTCTCGGCGAGTGGCTGCCGGGGAAGGCCCTCGAGGCCGCCTACGGCGTCACCTCGAGCGATCCGGTCTCGCGGATCGCCGCGCGTCTGACGCTCACCTTCTGATCTTCGATCCCGTGCCGGCCGGTGGACCCCCCGCCGGCCGGTTTGATGCCCCCGCGCTTGTTGCGGGGGCTTTTTTTTATCGGAAGCTCCGCAGCCTCAAGCTGTTGAGCACGACCGACACGCTCGAGAGCGCCATCGCCCCCGATGCGACCACGGGCGACAAGAGACGACCGGTGAGCGGGTAGAGCGCGCCCGCCGCGACGGGGATCCCCAGCACGTTGTAGACGAACGCCCATGCGAGGTTCTGCCGGATCGTGGCGAGCGTGCGGCGGGCGAGCCGGAGCGCGCCGGGCACGGCGCGCGGATCGGAGCCGACGAGAGTCACGTCGGAGGCGGCGAGGGCGACGTCGCTTCCGGTCCCCATCGCGATTCCGAGATCGGCCGAGGCGAGGGCGGGGGCGTCGTTGATCCCGTCCCCGACCATGGCGACGCGCCGTCCCTCGGACCGCAATCGCGCGATCTCGTCCGCCTTCCCGCCGGGCAGGACCTCCGCGATGACGCGACGGATGCCGGTGCGATCCGCGACCGCCCGCGCGACGCCCGCGCGGTCGCCCGTGAGCAGGATGACCTCGCAGCCCAGCGACCGAGCCGCGGCGACCGCCTCGGCGGCGCCGGGCCGGACCGGGTCCGCCACGGCGAATCCTCCCGCGAGCACCCCGTCGACGGCGACGAGGACCGGCGTCCGCCCGTCGTTCGCCCAGGCCGCTTCGTACGAGGCCAGGTCCGCGATCTCGACCCCGGCGTCTTCGAGCCATCCCCCGCGGCCGACGAGAATCGCGTGCCCCTCGACCGTCGCCACAGCGCCCGAGCCGGCGATCCCCTCGAACGACGCGGCGGCAGGAATCGAGAGGCCGCGGCGCGCGGCCTCGCGGCGGATCGCCTCGGCGAACGGGTGATGCGCGCCGGACTCGGCGGCGGCGGCGAGGCGGATCATGCCGTCGGCCTCGAACCCCGGCGCGGTCTCGACCGCGGCGACCTCCGGGCGGCCCTCGGTCAGCGTTCCCGTCTTGTCGAAGACCACCGTGTCGACGCGCGCGGCCGACTCGAGCGCCCCGCCGCCCTTGACGAGCACGCCGATCGAAGCCCCCCGGCCCGTGGCCACGAGGATCGCCGTCGGGGTCGCAAGCCCCATCGCGCACGGGCAAGCGATGATGAGGACCGCGACCCCATTGACCAGCGCCAGCGTGAGCCGCGATTCCGGGGGGCCGAAAACGAGCCAGGCGGCCACCGTCGCGAGCGCGACGAACAGGACGATCGGCACGAAGACGGCGCTCACCCGGTCGGCCAGGCGCTGGACGGGCGCCTTCGAGCCCTGCGCCTCCTCGACCATCCGCACGATCTGCTGAAGGACCGTGTCGCGCCCGATGCGCGTCACGCGCATCCGGAACGCGCCTGCGCCGTTGGACGTCCCGCCGAAGACCTCGTCCCCCGGGCGCTTGACCACGGGGACGCTTTCGCCCGTGAGCGCGGACTCGTCCACGGCCGATCCCCCCGAGACCAGCACGCCGTCAAGCGGAATCGACTCGCCTTCCCTCACCGCGAGCACGTCGCCGAGCGCGAGCGCTTCGAGCGGCCGCTCCTCCTCGGTCTCGCCCGCGACGACGTGGGCGGAGCGCACCTGAAGGCGCGCGAGCTTCCGGATCGCGGCCGAGGTTTCCACGCGGGCACCCGTCTCGAGAAGCTTCCCGAAGAGCACGAGGACGAGGATCCCCGCCGCGGCCTCGAAGTAGACCGGCGGCATCTCGTCGTGGCCGCCGGAACTGCCGGCGGACACGGCCTGCGGCGCGATCGTGGCCACGCACGAGTACAGATAGGCCGCGCCCGTTCCCAGGGCGACGAGCGAGCTCATGTCGGCGGTGGCGTGACGGAGCGCGGCCCACGCGCGCCGGAAGTAGAAGCCTCCGGCGAGCACCATCACGCCGGTCGTGAGGACGAGCTGGATCCAGCGGTCTCCGGGGACCGAGAGCGTGCCGTGACTCATGCCGAGCACGAGGACTGGCAGTCCGAGAACGGCGGCGATCGCGAACCGGCGGACGATCTCGGCGCGCTCCGCCTTCCGCGCCGCGTCCTGCGCGTCGACGGCTCCCGGCTCGGGCAGGATCAAGCCGTAACCCGCGCGGCGGACCGATTCCGCGAGCCTGTCGAGGGAGACGCGCCCGGGATCGAGCACCACGGTCGCCTTCTCCGTGGCCAGGTTGACGAGCGCGGTCTCCACGCCTGGGGTACGGGAGAGCGCCCGCTCGACGTTCGCCACGCACCCCGCGCAGGTCATTCCCGTGACGGGGAGGTCGTAGCGCTCGCGCCGGCCTTCGGCGCGCGCTGCTTCGGCGGCGGTTCCGGCCACATCTTCACTGTATCAGCGGGCTGGACGGCGGGTCAGCGCTGGAACGGGCTCAGCCACGCCTCGCGCAGTCCTGCCTGCGCCGTCGTGCTCTCCGGATCGGGAGCGAGGGTGACGACCTCGAGAGGGGGTTCCGCCAGCGGAACCGTCACGTCCAGGAGCTCGTCCCGCCGGAACACGGACACACGCGCGCTCGATCCGGGCGCGCGCTCGGCGAGTCGCGCCGCGAGCCGGCCGCCGTCGACGCGGTGACCGTCCAGGGCCACGATCTCGTCGCCCGCGTAGAGCCCCGCAGCGAACGCCGGACCGTCACTGCGCACCGAGGTCACGATGATCGAGCGTCCCTCGGGCCGCGTCGCGACGCCGAGCCAGGCGCCGCGGTCTCCCTCGGCCGGAGGCCGGCTCCAGGTGAACTTGATGCCGGCGTGCCCGAGTATGCGCTCGAGCTCGAGCTCGTCCGTGCCCGCGACGAAGCGCTCCATGAAGCGGCGGAACGCACCGCCGTGCGCCCCCGCGACCTGCTCGAGCGCCGCGAGGAACCCGTCGGGCTCCGCGAACCCGCTCCCCGAGCGATCCGCCTCGGAAGCGAGGTGGCGTACCACGTCGTCGAGGCACTTCGCCCGCACCGTCGCGGCGCGGATCTCGAGATCGAGAAGACACGCGGCCAGCGCGCCCTTGAGGTAATAGGAGACCGCGGAGTTCACGGAGTTCTCGTCGGGACGGTAGAACTTGATCCAGGCGTCGAAGCTCGCTCCCTCGAGGGACTGCCGCGTGCGCCCCGGCGTCGCCTGGAGGATCGCGATCTCCTCGCCGAGGCGCGCAAGGAAACGCTCCCTGGAATAGAGGCCCGCCGCCAGCACGAAGCGCTTCTCGTAGTACGAGGTGATCCCCTCGACGGCCCAGAGCTGGCGCGTGTGATTCTCGCTGCGGTAGTCGAACGGCCCTAGAGGCTTCGGTCGAATCCTCTTCACGTTCCATACGTGGAAGAGCTCGTGCGCGATGAGCTCGAGGAACGCCTCGTAGGCGGCGCGCGGCCGGAACCCCCAGCGGTCGACGAGGAAGACGGCGCTGTTCCGATGCTCGAGGCCGCCCCGGCCGGAGGCCAGGTGGACGAGGAACGCGTACCGGTCGTAGGGAAGACCGCCGAAGAACGCGCGCTCGGACTCGACGATAGACTTGACGTCCGCGGACAGGCGCTCCTCGGTCTCGTTTCCCCGGCCCCACAAGGCGATCTTGTGCGGCTTCCCGTCGACCTCGAACGCGAGCACCCGGTGCGTCCCGCACTCGATCGGGCAGTCCACGAGCTCGTCGTAATCGCGGGCGCCGAAGCGGAAGATCCCGTTGCCGCCCCCCAGCGGCTCGAGACCCGTGGCGACCTGCCAGCGCTGCGGGACGACGACCTCCACCGACACCGGAGCGTGGGCCCGCGCCGCCGCGTACATGAAAACCGCGGCACCGGTCGCGAACCCGTGCGTCCCGTCGAGGTGGCACGTGCGCACCGACAGGTCGTGCGCGTAGACCGCGTAGCTCGCCCGGACGCGCCCTCCCGCCGGCGTGTTGACGCGCCAGGTGTCCTTCGCCGTCTTCGTCCACGACAGCGGCTGCCCCTCGCGCTCCGCGCGGAAGTCCTGAACGTGCCGCGCGTACTCCCGGATCATGTAGGAACCGGGCGTCCAGGAGGGCAACACCAGGTCCAGCGCCGGCTCGGCCCATCCCTCGAGGGTCACGGTCACCTCGAACAGATGGCTGTGCGGCCGGGACATGGCGAGCGTGTAGGCGACCCGATGGCCGCTCATCGGCCGCCGGCTCCGCGCGGACGCGCGATTGCGGTCGCCTCGATCTCGACGAGCAGATCCGGGCGCACGAGCGACGCGACCGCCACGCACGTGCTCACCGGACGGATCGTCTTGAAGATCTCCCCGTGGGCCCGGCCGACCTGTTCCCAGCGGCCGATGTCGGTGACGTAGATTCGCGTGCGGATCACGTCCTCGAACGACACGCCCGCCAGCGTCAGCGCGCGTCCGATCTTCCCGAGGATGAACTTCGCCTGGGCGTAGGGATCGTCCACCCCGACGACCTGCCCGTTGTCGTCCACGGCCGCGGTACCGGCGACCTCGACGAGGTCTCCGACACGGACGGCCCGCGAGTAGCCGACCGCGGACTCCCAGGGCCCTCCCGAGGAGAAGTTGCGACGCATCATGCCTCAGCCCTCCTTGCGAACGATCGGCCGCCGCGGCGAGCGCCGGGCGACCTCGGAGAATCCCGCGCGACGGAATGCAGAGAGGAGCCCGTGGTGAACGAAGGCTCCGGGCTCCGTGCGATCGGTGTCGGTCGGGTATCCCTCCAGCAGCGAGGCGCCTTGCCGCCTCGCGAACCTCGCGGCGGCCTTCAAGAGCTCGACCGTGATGCCGCGCCGCCGCCAGTCCTTGCGGACGAAGAAGCACGTGACCGACCAGACCGGCGCCCCGTCGACCGGGGCGAGCACCTTGGACCGTGCCAGGCGCGGGTACGCCTCACGCGGTGCGAGCGCGCACCAGCCGACCGGCTCCCCGGCGGCGTAGGCGAGCAACCCGGGCGGAGGACCCTTCGCCACGAGCGCGCGAAACCGGCGCTTGGTTCCAGCTCCCTTCGTGCGCTCCCACTCCGATTGCCCCATGCGCCACCACATGCACCAGCACCCCGCGCACGCGCCTCGCTCGCCGAAGAGGCTCACGACGTCGTTCCAGCGGTCCGGAGTGAGCGGCCGGACGGCGATCGACGAGCGTCTCGCGGCGGGGGAGGGCGGGATCATCCGCCGAGGTTAGCGGCGGCCGCTGCACGGGGCAAGGCACGCCTCGCGTCCGCGATCAGGAGAGCCCGGATCGGCCTCCGCGGGCGGCGACGACGGCCGCGACGAACAGGCCTCCGGCGATCGAGAGGACGAGGAGTCCCACCACGCGCACCCCGTCTTCGGCGCCGCCAAGACGCACGAACGACTCCAGCGCGGCCATCAGGTCGAAGCCGTGGTCCGTCGATACCCGCATGGCTTTCAACGCGCCGAGCAGGGCCGACACGAGCGCCGAGAAGAGAAAAACCACCACGCCGGAGCCGATCCCGGCCATCAACAGCGCGCGCCGTGTCGCCGGCGGCCCGGCCGGCGCTTCCTCGAGGCGAAGGTCCGGCTCGCGGCCCGAATACGGGGCGAACCGCTGGAGGAAGTACAGCCCCGGAATGCCCGCCGCGATGGCGATCGAGAAATACGCCACCCAGCCGATCGCATCGACCGTGACCCCCGCGATCGGCCCGGCCAGGATGCGAGGCAGCGCGAACAGGCTCGACATCAGCGAGTACTGCGTCGCGGAGAAGCGCTTCTGGGTCAGGCGGAGGAGGAGGACCGAGAAGGCGCCCGTGCCCATTCCCGACGTCAGCGTCTCGAAGCCGCTCGCCGCGAGCATCAGCGGGCGGTTGACCGGGCTCAGCGCGACCGCGACGTAGCCGATGTTCGCGAGCGACTGCACGATGCCGAACAGCCACAAGGACCGCCCCACGCCGAGGCCTGTCGTCAGGATGCCCCCGAGCAGCGCGCCGGCGGCGGTGCTCCCCCAGGTCACGAGGCCCAGGACGAGCCCGCGGTCGAACTCGTTGTATCCCATGTCGTGGAGAAACGGGCGCAGCAGCGCGTTCGCCATCACGTCGGAGAGCTTGTAGAAGACGACGAACGCGAGGATCTCGAGCGCCAACGGCCGCGAGAGGAAGCCGACGAAAGGCTGCCAGACCGCCTCGCGGAGCGAGCGCGGGGGCTCGATCGTCTCCTCGGGCCGCGGCGCGAGGGACGTGGTGACGACGAGCGCGAGGAACGCCACCGCGATCACGGCGAGCACGACCGGCCAGGAGGACCACGACGCGAACGTGATCGCGAACGCCCCCGCGAGCCGCATCGCCATCAGGTACGACGCGGTGCGGAAGCCGACGGCCACTCCCTGCTCGTCGGCGTGGAGCACGTCCACGGCGTAGGCGTCGACGGCGATGTCCTGCGTCGCGGCGGCGACGGCGATCGAGAACGCGAGGGCGCCGATCACCCAGGGGGAGTCGGGGTGCCGTCCCACCCCGGCGAGCCACAGCGTGAGCGCGAACAGCGCGACTTGCGCGATCGCCGCCCAGCCGCGCCGGCGCCCGAGAAACGGAGGGACGTACCGATCGAGGAGGGGCGCCCACAGGACCTTGAACGACCACGGCGCCTGCGCGAGCGTGATCAGCCCGACGACCTTGATGTCGACGCCGATCGAGCGCATCCAGTCCGGAATCGCGACGTAGACGAGGCCCAGTGGCAGGCCGGAGGCGAACGACATCAGCGCGACGGAGGCCGTCCGCCACGAGCGCATCGCGAGGACGATTGCGCGGAGGCCGCGCGCTCGTTCGGGGGATCCGCTCAATCCACCGCCATGATCTCGATGGCGTTGCCGGAAGGATCCTTCACGTAGGTCGACCGGGTTCCATCGCGGTGGGTCTCGAGCACACCGAACGCGCCCGCATCCGCGCGGCCGAGCGCGACGTGCGGCGGGTGCTGCGCCTCGATCACGAGTGCGATCTTGAGGTTGCCGAAGTCGAGCAGGGCCCAGGTCGCGTCCTGGTAGGCCACGCGGCAACGAAACGTTTTCGTGTACCAGGCGACGGACTCGGCGATGTCGCGCGCGGAAAGCGCGACGTGGTCGATGGGATCGAGATCGGTCCGGTCGCGGTGCGCGCTCATGCCGGGGCGCTCCTTGGAACCCTGTGTCATCGTAGGTTCCCCGGAGGCGAGGTTCAAGTCCGGCGCCGGTTGCTGTACTCTCGGGGAAACCTTCAAGAACAGGAGATCCTTCGATGATCGTGACCTACGTTCTCTGGATCGCCCTGGCGGCCGCGGGAGACACCCCGGCGGGGCACGAGCACGGCATGGCTCCGGCCGCGGCTCCCGCCGCGGTGCCGCTGTTCACCGATCTCGGGACGTATCACCGGTCGATTTCGACGAAGAGTGCCGCGGCGCAGAAATACTTCGATCAAGGCTTGCGCCTGACCTACGGCTTCAACCACGACGAGGCCGAGCGTGCGTTTCGCGAGGCGGCCCGCCTCGATCCCAAGTGCGCGATGTGCTGGTGGGGGGTGGGCCTGGTCCTGGGTCCGAACATCAATCTCCCCACCGATCCGGATCGGAACGCCAAGGCCGTCGAGGCGGTGGGCAAGGCGAAGGCGCTCGCGGCGCAGGCGAAACCGGTCGAGAAGGCGCTGATCGAGGCGCTCTCCGTGCGCTACAGCCCGGACGCGAGCGCGGACCGGGCGAAGCTCGATCAGGCCTATTCGGACGCCATGCGGACCGTCGTGAAGCGCTTCCCCGCGGACGACGACGCCGCGACGCTGTTCGCCGAGTCGATGATGGACCTGCGGCCCTGGAAGCTCTGGCTTCCGGACGGGCAGCCCGCGCCGGGGACGACCGAGATCTTGGCGACGCTCGAGAGCGTGCTCAAGCGCAATCCGGTCCACCCCGGCGCGAATCACTACTACATCCACGCGACCGAGGCGTCGCCCAATCCGGGACGAGCGCTGGCCTCCGCCAAGCGGCTCGAGACCCTGGTGCCCGGGGCGGGCCACCTCGTCCACATGCCGGCGCACACGTACATGCGGACCGGCGATTACGCCGGGGCGTCCGCCGCGAACGAGAAAGCGGCCAAGGTCGACGAGGCGTACATCGCGAAGAACAACGTCCAGGGCGTCTACCCGATGATGTACTACACGCACAACCTCCAGTTCCTCGCCGCGGCCGCGGCGATGGAAGGACGATCGACCGTGTCCCTCGACGCGGCACGCAAGACGACCGAGGTCGCCGTCGGCATGGCCAAGGATCTGCCGATGGCCGAGTTCGTCGTGCCGTGGTCCGTCTACTTCTCGCTGCGATTCCAGAGGTGGGACGACGTGCTCGCGATCCCCGAGCCGGACGCGACCCTTCCGACGGCCCGAGCGCTGTGGAGGTTCGCCCGCGCTTACGCCCTCGCGTCGCAGGGGAAGACCGACGCGGCGGAGGCGGAGCGGAAGGCGTTCGAGACCGCCCGGGCCGCGGTCCCCGCCGACGCGATGATGAACTTCAGCCCGAGCTCCGACCTGCTCGCGGTCGCCGCGGCGATGATCGACGGGAAGCTCGCCGAGCGGCGCGGGGACACCGACGCCGCGATCGCGGCCTGGTCGAAGGCGGTCGAGTCGGAGGACAAGCTCCCGTACGACGAGCCGCCCGCGTGGTACTACCCCACGCGCGAGTCGCTCGGGGGGGTCTATCTCCGGGCCGGCAAGCCCGCCCAGGCGGAGCGGGTCTTCCGGGAGGACCTCAAGCGGAACCCCGGAAACGCCCGGTCGCTCTTCGGGCTCGCGAAGGCACTCGAAGGGCAGGGAAAGACCGACGAATCAAAGGCGACGCTGAAGCAATTCGACGCGGCATGGAAGGCTGCCGACGTGAAGGCGGACGTCGCGAGCCTGTAAGCGCTCGGGCCGAAAAACCGGGAAAGTGGGGGGGCCGGACGCCGCTGCGGCAGACCGGGATGGTCCCGAAACGTGCTTGCCGGGCCTCACCCGGACCGGCGAGACTGTCACAGTCGAGGGCCTTGGCCCGCGCACGGTGCTTGGGCTACCATGCGCCGGCTCTGTCGGCTAAGTGAGATAGAGGGGCACGGTTCGGCCGAATTGCTGAGAAATCGCAGCGGACGCGGGCGACGCGGTCTGGCCGATGGGGCATACTGCCGGGAAGATGTTGGTCCGAGAGGAGAGAGGATGAGGACGAGTCGTTCCGGCCTGGTTCTCGCAGTGGCCGTCCTTTGCGCCGCCTCCGCCTGTACATTGGGTACGTCCTTCAAGATCAAGATGTTGCTGAAGGAAGGAAACACCCTGTACACCGCCCAGAAGTACGAGGACGCGATCCTGCGGTACGACAAGATCCTCGAGCTCGACCCCACCAACTGGGATGCGAACTACCTCAAGGCCGTCTCGTACCTCGCCCTCTACCACCCCGGTTCGGAGCACCCCAAGGACAAGGAATACGCGGAGAAAGGGATCGCCGCGTTCGAGAAGACGCTCAGCCTGAATCCGCCGAGCGCCGAAGTGAAAACCAAGACGGAGCGGTACTACCTGAGCTTCCTCGACTCGAGCGGCGACAACGCGAAGGCGATCGCCTATCTCGAGAAGCAGCTCGAGAGCCGGCCGAACGACCTGGCGCTGATCCTGCAGATCGCGACCCTCTACCAGAAGAAGGGCGAGTATCTCAAGGCGCTCGATTACTTCGAGAAGCGCGCGAACATGGACCCGCAGAACAAGGAGGCGTGGTACACCCTCGGCGTGAACTGCTGGGCCCGGTCCTACCACGGGGGCTCGATGGTCTCCCAGGAGGAGCGGGAGCAGGTGGTCGATCGGGGGATCGACGCCTTCAACAAGGCGCTGGCGATCGACGGGAATTATTTCGACGCGCTTTCGTACATCAACCTGATCTACCGCGAGAAGGCCAAGGCCCTGGCCGCGGTCGGCAAGAACATGGAGGCGGGGCAGGCCTACGCGAAGGCGGACGAGTACCAGAAGCGGGCGATCGAGGTCCGCAAGACGCAGGTGGCCAAGCAGAAGATCGGCTGAGCGCCGGAGCAGGCGAGGGCGAGTTGCATGTTCGATAACATGCTCGAGAGCACGAAGGCGAGGGCCGGCGACCGTGGCCGGTGGAGCTTCGCCATCGCGGCGGGCGCCCATGTCGTCATCGTGGGTCTGATCATCGTGGTCTCCTACCTCATCGTTCAGGCCGTGCAGGATCCCGACCTGATGATCTCGTTCATCGGAGCCGCCCCGCCCCCGCCCCCCCCGCCGCCCCCGCCCCCTCCGGCGGGCTCGTCGCACCCGAAGCCCAAGACCGAGGTCGTCAAACCGCAGGAAGTCGTCCAACCGACCGTAACGCCCGAGGTCGTCCCGGTCGCGCCGTCGGCGCCGGAGGATGAGGGGGTTGAAGGCGGGGTCCCGGGCGGCGTTCCGGGGGGTGTCCCGGGAGGGGTCGTCGGCGGTGTCGTCGGCGGCGTCGAGGGCGGCACGGGCGACGAGCCGATCCTCCCGACCGGAGACATGGTCCTCCCGGTCCTGATGAAGAAGGTCGAGCCGTCCTATCCCGACGTGGCACGCCGCGCGCGCATCGAGGGGAAGGTCATTCTCCAGGCGGTCGTCGACAAGGACGGGAACGTCGGCGAGGTGACGGTCCTTTCGTCCTCGAACCCGATGTTCAACGACGCGGCCGTCGAGGCCGTGAAGCAGTGGAAATACAAGCCGGCGCTCCAGAACGGAAAGCCGGTGTCGGTCTATTACACCGTCCGGGTCGATTTCAGGCTGCGTTAGCGGGAGTTCCCCGAGCCAGCTTCAAGGAGCCGTTCCATGAACATGTCCCTGATCGAGATGTTCCAGAACTCGGGACTGGTGGCCAAGGCCGTCATCTTCATCCTCATCGGCCTGTCGATCTACTCGCTCGCGGTGATGATCGACAAGTTCCGGAGCTTCAAGGCGGCGCGCGACCAGTCGCTGCAGTTCCTGCCCGTGTTCGTCAAGAACCTCAAGGACAACAATTTCCAGGGAGCGCTCGATGCGGCCCGCAAGTTCAACAAGTCGCACCTCGCCAAGGTCGTCTCCGCGGGGCTAATCGAGTACGACAACGACAAGTCGGACCTCAAGGACAGCCACGATCTCGTCGCGGCGGTCGGACGGTCGCTCGACCGGGCCGTCTCGATGACCTCGGCCGAGATGAAGAAGGGGACGGGCGGTCTCGCCACGATCGGATCCACGGCCCCGTTCATCGGGCTGTTCGGAACGGTCGTCGGCATCATCAACGCGTTCACCGGCATCGCGGCGTCCGGTTCCGGCGGCCTCGCGGCGGTGTCCGCCGGAATCTCGGAAGCCCTCATCACCACCGCGTTCGGCATCTTCGTCGCCGTCCCCGCGGTGATGGCGTTCAACTACTTCACGACCCGGCTCGAGCGGTTCCAGATCGAGATGTCGAACTCGTCTGCGGAGCTCCTGGACTTCTTCCTGAAGAAGCACGAGGCCGCGAGTGCAAAGCGTTAAGACGGAAAACGTCAAGTCCGAGATCAACGTCACGCCGCTCGTCGACGTGGTGCTGGTCCTCCTGATCATCTTCATGGTGGTCACGCCGATGCTGCAGAAGGGCCCGCCGGTGCAGCTCCCGAAGGCGAGCGACCCGCCCAAGAAGCCGGAGGACAAGAACCAGATCCTCATCGTCGTCGCGGAGAACAAGGCGCTCTACATCGAGAAGACCCAGATGGCGGACGAGGCGCAATTCGAGAGCCAGCTGCGCGAGGAATACCAGCGCAACAAGAACGCCACGATCGTGATCAAGGGTGATGCCCGGCTGACCTACGGCGACGTGAAGAAGGCCATGACCACGGTGAAGGCGACCGGGTTCGAGCAGGTCGGCCTGATCTCGACGAAGCAGGAATAGCGGGGCAAGGGGAGACGACTCCATGGCAATGTCAGTCGGCGGAGGCGGTGGGCTCAATTCCGACATCAACGTCACGCCGCTCATCGACGTCGTGCTGGTGCTCCTGATCATCTTCATGGTGCTGGTGCCGCTCGCGCAGCGGGGCTACGACATCGAGATCCCGAAGGAATCCACCACTGTCACGCCGCCCGATCCCGACCATCCCCAGATCATCCTCGCGGTCAACGCGACCGACTGCCCCGTCGAGCAGACGCTCACGGCGCCCGGCCTCCCGGCCCAGTGCAAGGTCTACATCAACAAGGACGAGATCGACGCGTCGGACCTCCCGAAGAAGATCGGGGAGGTTTTCAAGAACCGGAAGTCGTCCGACAAGATCCTGTTCCTCGCGGCCGAGGAGAAGCTGAACTACGAGGCGATCATCCGGATCCTCGATCTCGCCAAGAAGGGGATGGACGACCTGAAGGTCGGCATCGTGACCGACGAGCGGCTGGCGCGTCCCACGAGCCTTCCCGGCGCGTAGTCTCGCGCGCAAGTTCGCATCCGCATTGACAGTCCCCGGGGAGCATTGCTAGAACCTCCCCCGGCCGAGTTCGCCCGAGGGGCGGATCGGGGGAACCAACGGAGGCCGGAAACCTCCGCAGGGGCGCATCCGGGGCCCGCGCCCCGGTAGGGCAATCCAGGCCCGAGCCCGTCAGCTCACCCCGTAGGCCGCTGGAAGGTATCGTGTCGCCTGGCTTGGCCGTCGGCGCCTTCAAGAAGTTGCTCGTGGGCAAGCCGATCCCGTCCCACCTCGCACATCGCGAGCGATTCACGAAGGCGACGGGGCTCGCGATCCTCTCGTCCGACGCGCTCTCGTCGGTCGCGTACGCGACCGAGGAGATCCTCCGCACGCTGCTCATCGCGGGGACGGCCTCGTTGTGGCTCGTCACGCCGATCGGGTGCGTGATCGCGGGTCTGATGATCGTCATCGCGATCTCCTATCGCCAGACGATCATGGCGTATCCGTCCGGCGGCGGGGCGTACTGGGTCGCCCGGGAGAACATCGGCACGGTGGCGGGCCTGGTCGCCGCCGCCGCTCTCCTGCTCGATTACGTCCTGACCGTCGCCGTGTCGATCGCCGCCGGCGTCGCCGCGATCACCTCGGCGTTCCCGGCGTGGCACCTGAGCCGGGTCGAGCTGTCGCTGGGCTTCCTCGCGTTCCTCGCCATCGGAAACCTCCGGGGGATTCGCGAGTCGGGGCAGATCTTCTTCCTTCCCACGTACTTCTTCATCGCGGGCATGGCGCTGCTCATCGTGGTCGGAGCCGTCAAGGTGCTCGGCGGCGACGTTCCGGTGGCGCAATCCGCCGCGAGCGCCATCGTACCGAACGAGATGGTGCCGCTGTCGATCTTCGTGATCCTGCGCGCGTTCGCGAACGGCTGCACGGCGCTGACCGGGATCGAGGCGATCTCGAACGGGGTTCCGGCGTTCAAGCCGCCCGAGGCCAGGAACGCCGCGATCACGCTCATCCTGATGATCACCTGCGCGGTGATCATGTTCATGGGCGTGACGCTGCTCGCCGGCGCGTACCACATCGTCCCGCACAACGAGGAAACGGTGATCTCGCAGCTCAACCGCGCCGTGTTCGGCGGGCGGGGAGCGATGTACTACGCCATCCAGGCGGGGACGACGCTGATCCTCGTCCTCGCGGCCAACACGGCCTTCTCCGATTTTCCGCGCCTGGCCTCGATCGTGGCCAAGGACCGGTTCCTCCCGCGTCAGTTCGCCAACCGCGGGGACCGCCTCGCGTTCTCGAACGGCATCATGGTGCTCTCGCTCCTCGCCGCGATCCTCCTCATCGCCTTCGGGGGAGACACCCACCGCCTGATCCCGCTCTACATGCTCGGCGTCTTCGTCTCGTTCACGCTGTCGCAGCTCGGCATGGTCCTCAAGTGGAGGCGCGAGAAGAAATGGGGGTGGCGGGTCGGCGCGTTCGTGAACGGGCTCGGCGCGACGCTCACCGCGATCGTGCTGATCGTCGTGTCGGTGACGAAGTTCTCCGAGGGCGCCTGGATCATCATCGTTCTCATCCCGCTCATCGTGATGCACTTCGTGGCGATCAATCGCCACTACAGCCGGGTCGCGAAGCAGCTCTCGCTCAAGGGGCTGACCCTGTCGGACACGAAGCACAACACGGTGATCGTCCCGATCGGAGGCGTGCATCGGGCGGTGGTTCAGGCGCTCGATTACGCGCGCACGCTCTCCGCCGACGTCCGCGCGATCTACGTGGACGTCGATCCCGTGGCGACGAAGGAGGTCAACGATCTGTGGGCGACCTGGGGCCGCGGGGTCCGCCTCGAGATCCTGGCGTCTCCGTTCCGGTCGGTCATGGCGCCGCTCCTCGAGTACATCGAGATCACCAACGACGAGCGCCCGGACGACTTCATCACCGTGCTGCTCCCGGAATTCGTGCCGGCGCGGTGGTGGCACCACCTCCTGCACAACCAGCGCGCGCTCCTGATCAAGGGGGCGCTCCTGTTCCGCCGGAACATCGTCGTCACGAGCGTCCCGTACCATCTCGAGAGCTAGTTGTGAAGTCTCAGGACGTTGTTCACGGCCCCTAGCTGTTCACCCGGGGCCTTTTCGGAGAAGCTGATGGTGACCAAACCGTCGCCGCTTCGAAAAGGAGACCCGGATGAACGCTCACAGTTTGGCCCGCACGACCCCAGTTGGTCGAGCCCTGTTGGTTGAGGGCGTTTTGTGTGGCCAGCGATCGGTCTCGCAGACCGCCGCAGCCCTCGAGATCAGCACGCGGACCGTCTACAAGTGGTTGGCTCGGTATCGATCGGAGGGGGCGGCGGGTCTGCGAGACCGATCGTCGCGACCCCATCTGAGCCCGACACGCACTGAGCCGGCGCGTGAGACGGTGATCCTGTCCTTGCGTCGTGGCCGTCAGAGCGGTCCGCAGATCGCACGCGCACTCGGGATGCCCAAGGCGACCGTGGCACGGGTCCTGAAGCGGGCGGGATTGCATCGGCTGCGCCTGGTCGACCCACCGCCGACCCCGCGGCGCTACGAGCGCAAACGACCCGGCGAGCTGCTGCATTTGGACGTGAAGAAGCTTGCCCGAATCGCAGGTCGGATCGGACATCGAATCCACGGAGACCGTACGCAGCGAGTCAGAGGGGCAAACTGGGAATTTGTCCATGTCTGCATCGACGATGCATCGCGTCTTGCTTACGCCGAGGTTCTTGAGGATGAGCTCGGCCCCACGGCGGCCGGCTTCCTCGAACGAGCGCTCACCTGGTACCGCCAGAACGGCATCCGCGCGGAACGAATCCTCACCGACAACGGAGGCTGCTACCGCTCTCACGCCTTCTATCAGCTGTGCATGCGTCGATCGATCCGGCTGCTCAAAACCCGTCCCTACCGCCCGCAGACGAACGGCAAAGCTGAACGCTTCATCCAAACCTTGCTGCGGGAATGGGCTTACGCCAGGCCCTACAGGCACTCCTATCTGCGAACACGTGTCCTCAAAACGTGGCTG
>Ga0306926_10000013_pt1 | contig 157642 bp, 135 predicted proteins | sample flu12Cox44000178_FD_203759 | JGI IMG/M metagenome (GOLD analysis project Ga0306926, IMG submission 203759) | Lab enrichment of tropical soil microbial communities from Luquillo Experimental Forest, Puerto Rico - flux8day.12C.oxic.44.000.178 (v2)... | ecosystem: Environmental > Terrestrial >... | reverse complement strand
CGCTGCAACTGTGTCGCTAACAATTGGTAAGTTGTTGACATCAGTGATTGGGCCTGGCCCGACACCAACTTCGGCTCCGACGCCGCTATCCGTCACGCCCGGAGCGGGGGCGGGTGCCGCGGCACCAGAACGCCCGAAGATGACGAACCGTGGAGTAGCATCGCGATTCGATCCATCTGCCGCGCCGAGCATGGTGAATCCCGTACCAAGGAAGTTTCGCTGATCGGGGTTCGTCGCACGAACGGTCAGGTAGTCGCCCCATTCACCCTTGCCAGTTTGCGGGTCAGCTTGTGGACCGCGCTCGCCTTCGGAGACGACAACATCTTTGCGCGAACCCGTTAGTATCCCAACAACTTGAGTGGGGTTACGCGGCCCACCGCCGAGCATGTAGCTAATACCCACCTCGTTCTGCGAGTTGGTCGAAAGTCCCGCATAGCACGTCGCCGAATCTGGATCGAAAACGTTGATGTTGTCGATTAGTGTGAGATCAGCGACGTTGATCTGAGCAATCTGCACAAACGGTTGAGGACGAAGATTCGAGTTTTTGTCCACGCCCCATGCGAACCAAAGCTCGCTGCTGCGGCGCGTTGCACCTGTAATGCGCGAGTCCGCTCGATCAAGCCAGCGTGATCCATCCTTGCACACGGATCGATATCCATTTCCGCCTATCCAACGAGCCACTCCGACCAAAGATTGGATCGGATCCTGTGCTTCATCCCAACGGAACACGGCAAGGGTGCTCGTATCCTTGTGCGCGGCGAAGTATCCCGATGATCCTGTGTTCTGAGCCACCCGAAAGCTTTGGTAATCCATCGACACGAAGGGTTGTATCGTCACGTTTCCGGAAGCGATGCTATCTAACGGAATGCGCGCAACACTCGAGCCTGCCTGTCCGTTGGCCTGGAAGACGTTCGTCGTCACGTATAAGAATTTGTCGCCAACGGCGAGATCAGGAAAGTCGAGAAATGCACCTTTCACGCCAAGGCTCGCCGTGGTGATGTCATAAAGCCGCCATTTACCTGCGATGACGTCGGCCGTCTTAGCAAATGCCAAGCGCTGGATGTTGTCACCGGTATCGGGACCGTATTGGAGCAGCCATACAAATGTATCAATTGCGGCAATGTAGTTGACGATTTGGTCGCAGCAGAAATGCGAGTTCGGTGGATCTGAAGCTGCGAACGCTGATGCAGGATCGATGTATTGAAAGGTCTTGCCTTGGTCCGATGACATCGCCGCATACCAATTTCCGGTATAGAAGACAACGTCGCCGTTGATTGCCGCGCTAGGTTCACCGACATTGGCCCCAGTATCCTGTCGGGCCGGCCCGTCAAGCGCCGTGTTCGTGAACACGGCGACGTCCTGAGAGGCATCGTCGAGCGGAGCCAGAAGCCTGCGGGGCGCAAGAAAATTTGCTTCGCGCCACGTACTGTGGAAATTTCGCTCGGCTCCCTCGCGTATGAGCGGGAGAGTGCGTCGCGGATGGATCCGCTTGGGCTTCTGGAATGTTCGCGGCAGCTGCAAATGGACAACCGCCACGGGCTGATCAGCTGCTGGTCGCAGTGCGACTGCCTTCCCCACTTGAGCTGGATTTTGTGGCATTCGAGGCTCCCTTCCGTTTCATAGAAGACCTTCTTCATTCCTCCGGAGGGTGCTCTGGCACTGTTGGTAGCGGCCGTCGCGGGTGAATCTTCTTGTCATCGGCGAGCGGGTCGGGCTCTTTCTTGTACTTAGTGGTAACGCGTCCAGCGAGGGGCAGCGCAACCCCTTTCTGAGGCACGGAAGTATCCGTGTCCTTGTCTGGCGCCTGACCATCCGACGTTGTCTTGTCGGATTGCTTGAACGGATCACCGATCATGTATTTCGGTTGGGCGGACTCAGCGTCTTGGCGATCGCCACCCTCCACCCATGTTTTTTTCCTTTCGGGCTTCACGCTGTCGCACAACGATTTCGGGGTTCGGCGTGTACGTTATATACCCGTTTCTTGTAACATACAACTGGGGAAAGACTTTTTCGGCGATTCGGTCCCGCGGCCACAATTCTCATGATGATAAACGCCGCCAAGTTGTAGTTGACAGACGCAACTGGATCGGAGCAGGCTTGTATGCTGCAAGTGTGCGGGCACCTACGAGCTAACGCGCCTTTGTTGGACGTCGTGGGCCAAGAGACGCGTTTGCAGCCGAGCCACGGTTCGTTCGACCCCGACGTCGAGCGAAGTCATGCAGGCACAGTTTGAGTGGTGCCTTAGGAATTGCAGCGACCTTAACGGCCAACCGTGCGAGAGGGGCTCATATGGCGAACGACGACGCAGTGAAGAGAATCGAAGAACGATTGACACGTCTGGAGTCGATGCTGTCGCAAATCGCGGGAGGGGGGCAGGGGGGATTCACTCCTCCTGGTGGCGCGGTCGTCGATCCCGCTCCTTGGCCCGGTGGAGGCTGGGGCACGTTTCCAATTCGGTGGCCATGGCCGCATCCCGTCGTGGATCCGGGCCCCACCTGGCCGCGTCCGGTGGTCGACCCTGTGCCATGGCCGCATCCGATTGCGGATCCCGCGACTCATTGGCAGGCGGCGGCTCTGCAAGGCATGGCATTACCACGTTCGGTGGCATCGATCGGGAGAGTGGTCGATCCGCCTCCACCCGATGTGAGCCGGTACACCGCGGTGCAGCTGGAAGCGTCGCTCCATTCGATTGCTGCCGAAAGAGCGCGCCTCGACGCCCTGGAGGGAATGATCAAGAAGCAGCTCGAGACGCTGAAGAAGCAAGCCTGAGCAGCAGCTCTGCCATTTACGCGCGGTCGACAACGAGCTGGAGGAAACGCTCGTGAGAATCGTTGATGCGGATCAGGTACGGTTGCCGGCGCGCGACCCTAACGCGCGCAGACAAAAGGTTCTGTTGATCGGTTTTCAGGACCAGGACAACCTGGGTCTCCGCTACCTCATGTCCGCTGTCAACGCGTGCGGTCACGAGGCACGGATCCTGACGTACGGATCCGATACGGAGCACATCCTCCAGCACGTTCGCAGGTATCAACCGGAAGTCGTCGGCTTCTCGCTCATTTTCCAGTACATGGCCCCGGATTTCGCCCGCGCTATCGCAGCCCTTCGCGACGCGGGCGTTGCCTGCCATTTCACGATCGGGGGACACTACGCGAGTTTCGAGCCCGCTGAGCTTCTGATGCGTACGCCAGGCCTCGATTCGGTGGTGCGTTTCGAGGGCGAGATCACACTCGTGAAACTGCTGAACGCACTGGGGACCGGGCAGGATTGGCGATCGATCCCCGGCATCGCGTTTCGTGCCGACGATGGCGAGGTTCGCGTCGCGCCGCTCGCTCGCGTTGTCGAAGATCTGGACCTTCTTCCTCGACCCGATCGTGCGTCGATCGACTACGAAGGGCATCCGATGCCGACCGCCTCGATCCTCGGCAGCCGTGGATGTCCATGGGATTGCTCGTTTTGCAGCATTCGACCGTTCTATGAAGACCAAGGGGGTCCGCTACGGAGGCTGCGCGAGCCCAAGGCGATCGTCGAAGAGATGCTCGAACTTTACCGGCGGCGGCGTGTTCCTATCTTCCTCTTCCAGGATGACGATTTCCTGGCGGGCGGGAAGAAGGCGCGACGCTGGGCGATTGAGATTGCCGATCGCGTTGCCGAGCACGGACTCGCCGGCGAGATGGCATTCAAGATCAGCTGCCGCTCGGACGAGATCGACGCCGAGTTGCTTTCGCGTCTGATCGCAGGGGGACTCACGCACGTCTACATGGGGGTCGAATCGGGCGACGAGGAATCGCTCGTCAACATGAGCAAGCGCATCACCCCCGATGTGCATCTGCGGGCGGGCCGGATGCTGAAGGCGGCGGACCTCTCCTTCGATTTCGGTTTCATGCTGGTCGATCCCTACACGAGCTTCCGGAGCATTCGCCAGAATGTCGAGTTCCTCGAGGAGTTCATCGGTGACGGATGGACGGTCGCCCCCTTCTGCCGCATGCTCCCGTACGCCGGTACGCCGATCAAGCGCAGGCTCGAGTCCGAGGGAAGGTTGCTCGGAACCCAGTTCGAGCCGGACTACAAGTTTCTCGACCCGAAACTCGATTTCTTCTACGACTGGATGGTGAGAACGTTCTACAAAAGGAACTTTACCAATCAGGGCCTGTGCCACATCTTTCGCGGCTTGCTGTTCGAGGCTCATTTGCGGCTGACTCGGCACAACGGTGTTTCCGACGCGCAAAGGGACTATCTTCACTACCTCACCGCGATCTGCAATCGTGTCGCGTGCTATACCCTTCGTTGCGCCGTCGATCACATCGAATCCACGCCGCTCTCGAAGCTGGAGCAGGATCGAAGCTATCTCGACGGCCTCACCGCGCATGAAGAGCGGGAAGAGGCCAGGCTCACATCCGAGGTCGAGCGGTACTACGAGTGGGTGCATCGCGACCACAGCCAAATGCCGGGCCCGGCGGGCGGCTTCGAAAAGTCCTGGACATTCTATGAGGGCGACCGCGAGGCAGCCGGCGTTGGCGCTGCCTGAGTGCCACGCTCTCGGGCAGACGCTCTCGGTCCAGCCGCTTCCGCCAATCGCGGGGGCGAATCTGTCGCGCAGCGTGTCGCCCTCTCCACTCCCGCTGTAACGAGGGCAACATGACCGAGCGCGTGGATGTGACGCTCGTCTCCATGCCGTTTGCTGAGCTCCAGCGTCCGTCCATCGCCCTGGGCTTGCTTCGAGCTGCCTTGTCGGGAACCAGGATCAGCAGCGAAGTTGTTTACGCGAATTTTCGCTTCGCCGAGGCGATTGGCTTGGTGGCCTATCAGGCGATGCAGTCGACCCCGACGGACCATCTGCTCGGTGAGTGGTGCTTCGCGAGTTGCTTGTTCGGGGATTCACCGGCTCGCGACGAGGAGTATCTGAACCTGGTGCTGGAGGTCCGCTGCCACGGATTCCCTGCGAGCCTGGAAGAGCGTAAGCACCTCATGCAGTGGGTGAGATCGCGGGCCCACGCCTACATCGACGCTCTCGCTGCCTCCATCGTCGAGCGCCAGCCTCGCATCGTCGGATGCAGCTCGGTGTTCCAGCAACACTGCGCTTCTTTGGCGCTGCTGAGGCGCGTACACGAGCTCAGTCCGGATACCATCACGCTCATGGGCGGCGCCAACTGCGAAGGCGAGATGGGCGTCGAAACGTTGCGTGCGTTCCCATGGGTCGATTGTGTCGTTTCAGGCGAAGCGGATGCGCTTTTCCGCGATCTATGCCACCTCTTCCTCGAGCACGGCCGTGCCGTCGAGACGCAAGATCTACCCTACGGCGCCATGTCGCAGGCAACGCTCGCAACAAGCGTCGCGCGTCCGCCTCGTCCGGTCCTTCACGACCTCGATGCATTGCCTACCCCGGATTACGACGACTACTTCAAGACCGTGAAGAGCTCGCCGTTGGCCCCATTCATCCGGCCGGGACTTCTCGCCGAAAGCTCGCGCGGCTGCTGGTGGGGCGAGAAGGCGCATTGCACGTTTTGCGGCTTGAACGGCCAGGGTATGCGTTTTCGCTCCAAATCACCCGAGCGAATGATCGCGGAGATGTCGGAGCTCGCAGAGCGCTACGGAACGCGCAGCATCCAGTTCGTCGACAACATTCTCGACATGTCGTATCTGCGCACGCTGCTGCCGACGCTCGCCGCTTCTCGCGAAAGGTATCTCCTGTTCTACGAGACCAAGGCGAACCTCAAGAAAGAACACGTGAGACTGCTCGCAGAGGCCGGCGTTCTCTGGATTCAGCCCGGCATCGAAAGCTTGGACGACAACGTGCTACATCTCATTGCCAAAGGAAACTCGACCGCTATCAACCTGCAGCTCCTGAAATGGGCTCGGCAATATGGCATCGACGCCGCATGGAACATGCTGGTGGGCATTCCAGGCGAACAGGACAAGTGGTACGCCGACATGGCGAAATGGCTGCCATTGATTTTCCACTTGCAGCCGCCCACAGGCGTCAACCGTGTGCGCTACGACCGCTTCAGCCCTTACCACTCGCACCCACAGATCTATGGTCTTTCGCTGACGCCGAGCCGTGCCTATGAGTATGTCTACCCGCTGCCGGTAGAGTCCCTCATGCGTCTCGCTTACTCGTTCGAGGACACCGCGCAGCGCGAGCACGTTCATCGCGCGATTCACGAGGCACGCGGCCAGCGGGAGCTCCAATCGGTCGTAACCGATTGGAACGCCGCCTGGAACTCGCCCGGACGACCCGTGTTGCAGGCGCGTCACGGCGGGCGACGTGTCGAATTCCTCGATACGCGTCCTTGCGCGCCTCGCAAAGTGTGGACTGCCGGAGGGCTTCACTCTGACATCTATCGCCTGTGCGATTCGGCGCAATCGTTCTCGACGCTGCTCGAGGTTCTCGGTGCGCTGCGCGATAAAGAGGTTTCAGCCAAGGACGTCGAGGAAGCCGTCGAGGACCTCTGCGAAGCCAAGGTTCTGCTGCGCGTTCGCGCCAAGCTGCTGAGCCTGGGCATCTCGGAGAATGACGATCGGGCATGCGTCCCGACTCGAGAAACCGCCTCGCCCGAGGGGGCAGTCTAGGTGCCTCTGACCTGACGACGCTACCGCAAGCCTCGGCAGCGCAGGTTACGAGGCTACGTCTTCAGCAACGACTCGAATCTGCAAGGAGGGAACATCCATGAAGTGCCGCAAGAATCTCAGAGCGCTCTTCGCAGAGTACAACGCTGCGTCCGCGGCGGACAAGCCGAATACCGCGCTGATGAAGCTCAAGGGCGCCATTCTGGCGCTGAAGAACCCGGCACTTCATCCCAGCCAGCTCATCTCGCGTGCCGACGTGGTTGCCGACATCAACAGCGACATTGCCGGGAACATGCTGGGTCCGGGGTCCACGCTGGTCACCCGCTACGATGACTTTGTCTGGGCGCACCATCAGGTCATGATGCTCGGGCCCAACGACCCCAATGGACCCAACTGGGCACATCGCGGGCCGGCCTTCGGACCCTGGCACCGGGAATTGCTCAGATTGTACGAAGCCGAGTTGCAGAACGCGGCTGGCGATCCCGATCTGAGGCTGCCCTACTGGGACTGGACCACGGACCGGAGCGCAGCGGATCCGGGTTTTCCCTTCACGGTCGACTTTCTGGGTGGCGACGGCGCTGGCAATCCCCACGACCAGGTCACCACCGGCGACTTTGCCGCATTGCCTCTGAATTGCGATGAGGAGGGTTTCGGCTATCTGCGCCGCCACTTCGGAGGCGATGGGCCCGGGCTGCCCACACGCGCGAACGTGCGAGGCTGCGTGGGTATCACGCCGTATGACAGCAACCCGTGGAACCTGACTTCCGCCACGGCCAGCAGCTTTCGCAACACGCTGGAAGGCTGGGTGGGGCCGGGACAGATCCACAATGCGGTACATCGCTGGGTAGATGGCTCAATGCAGCCCGGCACGTCGCCCAACGATCCCGTTTTCTTTTTCCATCATTGCAACATCGATCGCCTCTGGGCGCTGTGGGAGCAGAAGAATCCCGGTGCGGCACCGTATCTGCCGGATAACACGACAGGAGCGGCCAACGGCATGACTCGTCTGAATGAGGACATGTCGACATTCGGTCGTACGGCGATGGACCGCTATTTCGGAGTCGATATCACGCCCGGCAACGTGGTCAACAGCAAGGCGATTCAATGGTACGACACCGACCTGCCAGAACTGAGCAACGAGACCGGGGGCACGCTGGATTTCGCCAATATTCCCGAATCCCTCACGACCTACAGGGCGGTGAAGTTCCGCGTGAAGGGCGGCAGGCCGGTCAAGTTCCGCATCACGGGCATGCCTACCGGCCAGTTCGGACTGACCAGTATGGGCACCGATTTCACGGCGACGCCCGATGACAACGCCGCCTTCTACTACGGGTACGTGTGGGTGCAATTCGTCGCGGTCGCCGGGGCCATCGCGCCGAGCAGCGTGGACATTCACGCTTATATCGTCGACGACGAGGGCTACTTTGCAGCCACCGAGGGCGGCGAATACCCGCTGGGTGATTTTCACGTCACGCTGACGGCCACGACCGTGGCGCGCCAGAACAACTCCGTTGCACTCGTGCTGGACCGCTCTGGCAGCATGTCCGATCCCACTGGCGGCAGCAGCACGAAAAGTTCGCTGCTCAAGAACGCCGTCAGCGTGTTCAACTCCTTGATGCTTCCCAATGACGAGATCGCGCTCGTCTCCTTTGACGATCAAATCGCAACACCCGCTCCCATACAAGCCGTGAGCGCCGGCGCCGTGCCGCCTGTCCTCGCGAGCAACGCTCTTGATCCGCGCGGCCTGACCTGTATCGGCGGCGGCATCGAGCAAGGTTCCACGGAGCTCGGACTTGCGACGCACACCAAGCGTTCGATGGTCGTCCTGACAGACGGCATCGAGAACGTGCACCCGTACGTGGCGGAACTCCCCGCCGGCACCATCACGGACCGAACTTATGCCATCGGCTTCGGCCTGCCGGGGGATGTAAGCACCGCAGTCCTGCAGCAAATCACATCGAACACGCACGGCGATCTGATCATCACCGGCAACATTTCGACTGCCGAGCAGAGCTTCAACCTCACCAAGTACTTCGTGCAAGTGCTGGCCGGGGTCACGAACATGAATGTGCTCCTGGATCCCCAGGGCTCGCTGTTCTTCGGCTCCAGGCACGTGATCCCCTTTGACGTGACCGGCGCCGATATCTACGCGGACGTGATCGCGCTGTGTCCCGTTCCACAACTACTCGATTTCAGCCTGGAGACGCCCGACGGGACTATCATCAAGCCCACCGGCAGCGGGCCAAACGTCAGGTACGTTCTGCGCCCGCAAGTGGCTTTCTATCGGGTCACGCTGCCGGCGCTGGCCGCCGACGCCGCGGGCAGCCACGCCGGGACGTGGAAGGCGATTCTCGCGCTCAAGGACAGAAAATCCATTGACAAGCTGCTCGGCAGCCGCGAGGTTGCGAGCGCGCTCGCGACGAGCCAGATCGGCGAATCGCTACGCTACAGCCTGGTGGCGCACGCCTATTCAAACCTGAACTTCGACGCCAGCCTTCAGCAGGACTCGCTCGCGCCGGGCGCGAAGGTCACCCTGCGCGCTTCGCTCAAGCAATACGACGTTCCATTCACCGGCACAGTCGACGTCTGGTCGGAAATTGCCGCGCCCGACCTCAGCACGATGAGTCTGCCCCTGAGTAAGGTTGCCGACGGAGTTTATTCCGGAACTTTCACAGCATTGCTGCCCGGCGTGTATCCATGCCGGGTGCGCGCGGAAGGCTACGCCGATTCGAAGGATAAATTTACCCGCGAGAAGACGCTCACAGCCGCCACGTATTACGGGAACTATGGCACAACACCGCCTGGCGATGCGCTATGCGAGTTGCTGCATTGCCTGACGTCAGAGCACGTGCTGACCAAGGATGCGCTTGCGCGCCTGCGCAAGCTCGGCATCGACGCCGAGGCGTTCCGCAAGTGTCTGGAAGAGAACTGCCCGAAGCCGCAGGAACACGTGTCGCCACCGGGCAAACCATCGCGCCGGAAGCCGCGACTCGACATAAGGAAGGAGAGACCTGCGAAGCCGATCCGGCTGCCGAAGGTGAAGCCGGGCAAGCCGGCTCCTCCTCCGGCGTTCCCAACGATCATTCATATGTTCAGCAAGCCAGAAATGTCGGCTCCGACTCCGAAACCTTCATCGCCGATGGGTCGTGCACCAGCCTTCCCGCGCATCGTGAGGATGTTCAGCCTTCCAGAGGAGAAAGGGTCGATGCCGCCCGATAAGTCGAAGAAGCCGAAGCGGAAGAAATAGGGCCTGCTCTTCGACATTCGGATGTGGCGCTGACGGGCTTTGAGCATCGGGGTTACTAGCCAATGACTCGCCAGCGCCGGCGGTTCACGGGGCGTATCACCGTCAGGTCCTGGGTGAGGTGACCATGTCAAGCGCTGACCTTCCGGACGACGAGCTAAGAAGGCTTGACCGGTTGGCGAACCGATGCATCCGTTACCTTGTTCTGGTCGCCCTCGCGTCATTTCTTGTTGGAGCGTACCTTCTAGCGCAGTCGCAGCTCTTTTCTCAACTGCTACTAGGCTTCTGTGGGAGCGCGGTCGCGGCACTTACATCGTGTCTCGACCGGTATGCAGCGGGATTCGAACGTGAAGATGGGAAGCCTTTCCCGACGAACGCGAAGACCGGCGAGGGAAAGTTCAGTCGGCGCTTCGCTCGCTGGCTATTCGTCCGCCCATTCCTGGGCGCGATTGTCGCTCCGGCTTTTATCTGGGGCTTGGCCCACTTCACAAAGGACCCGGGGCCATTCTTGACTCAACCGGAGTCGTTAGGATTCAGCGCTTTCACAGCAGGCTTGCTCGCCAAATCTGTCGTTGATTTGATAAAAAATTTGTTCAAGAACGTATTCAAGGGGTGATGAAAGCTCGAGGCGCTCGATCGCGGCGCTGCTACGTGCGCACGGCTGCGATCAGTCGCTGTGGCGAGGCTCGGCGTTCCACATGGCGGCGTGATCGGACGCAGCGTCGTTCCTGCCTTCTTTATCGTCTCGCAGTGCGGGAACAGCGTTCGGTTCGTCCCGCCCAATACACCCATCGCGATAGATACTCTAGCTTCGCCTGCCGTTGGCTCGTAGAGCTTCGTTCTAGGCAAGCGAGGACCGCTCTTCTGAGGATGCGAATAACCATTGGCAAAGGCGACTCATTCGGAATCGTGCGGGATTCCGTCCCGCCAGGCTATAAGGGTTTGGCCAGACTTCTTATGAAGCATGGTGCTTGGCTTGCTCTCGCGACCAGCTGGTTCGGAACTAGGCGCTCGCCCCACGAGGGCAGCTCGCGAGGCTAAGAAAGACGGGTGCAGGACCCTTTAGAACCTCGATTCGTTCGACGTTATTGAGATTAAGTGTCGGGATCGACGGATTGAAGGCACCTCCCCACGGGACACCATCCACGACAAGGAGGAAGGCATCGAATTCGTGCAACCCCCAGAACGAAGGCACAGCTCCGGCCGGACCGGTGTCGCCACCCGGCGGCGCTTCAACGCCGGCAACAAGACTTAACGCAGTGCGTAAATCGGTTACCCCGCGCGCACGTAGTTCACTTCCTTCGATAACCGTGACACTGGCCGGAACCTGATCCACGGGCTCGGCCATTCGGGTCGCCGTGATTTGGATAGGCGAGAGCTGAACAGCCTCCGCAGCAACAGCCGCCTCCCAGGCTCCCGATTGAAGGGCTCCCAATACACCGATCGTCAACACCCGGTGAAGGTCCGTCGACTCCAACACCTTCGCGATCTCCGTCAGTACGTAGAGAGGTGACGAACGTCTCGGTTGCTGCAACTACACCATGACTGAATCACGGCTCTTTTTCGTCGGGTCTTGCGTCCCGGCGCGGTTTTTCGTCCGCTGTGCTGGTCGCACGGCCAAATAGATAGCCTGCCGTTGCGCTTAACACGCCGATAACGCCCGTGAGCGTCTCCGTCGTCTTAACGTCGATCACGAGGGTGGAATGGTGTAGCTCGGCTCGAGCGGCTCCACCACATTGACATCCCGCTCCCAGCCCTCGTTCTGAAGTATGGTCTTCTCGATCGCGATCTGCGGATTGTTGGCATTGAGTGGCGATTACCCCAATCCCCACGCTCGCGGCCGTAAGCAAGATATCGCCGGCCGATCCGACATCACCGCTCAAGACGATCCGCGCGGCGCGAGCGTCCGCGTGCGCGACTCTTACGACGAGTGCCTGGGTCCCGCCGTTCACGTAGAAATCTCGGACCGCGTAGCTCAGGGGCGACAGGAGCGCGAGACCACCAAAGAACCTCGTAATCGGCGAAGCTCGTGAGCATCGTCGGCGCATTCGTGGGTCCGGCGACCGCGCGTCCGACAAAGTCGGTGACCGATGTCGGGACCCCGGCGATCGTGCGCACGCCGTTGGGGCTCTCTTGAACGTAGACGCCGGGGTACGTTACTGCTTTGGGCATTGCGCCCTTCTACTGGCGATGGTCACGAGATGATCAAACAATAACCTCCACTACGTCAGCACCCGCCGCGTGAGAAGGATGATGGTTGGCGGAGGGGGCGGGATTCGAACCCGCGTTAGGGTATTAGCCTAAACACGCTTTCCAGGCGTGCGACTTAAACCGCTCATCCACCCCTCCATACCCGCAATTGTAGCGGCACAGTGAACCCGTCACGAACGGGTAAAAGATTTGCCTGGACTGAGCTGAACCACGGATGTAGACCTGTAAGCGCGAATCTATTTCGATAGGTGGATCGCTTGGTTGACCCGCTGGGTGGTAACTCGTCCGGCGGGCGCGGCGCGCGCTCGACAGTGCGGTGTTGGTAAGCGCTTCTGCGGGAGTCTTGCAGGATCCGAAGCTGCGGCGGTATCCGGTGGAATAGGACTGCCCGTTAGTCGCAGGGTTAGAAATGACGGGTCACAGACCGGCGAGATTTTTTTAGCGTAGGTGCGTTTGAGGTTCACCTGGCGTCGTACGGACCGGCGCCGGCAGATGCTTTGGTGACGCTCGGGGGGCCGGGCTTGAAAGCGTCGGGGGCATTAGGACAGTTGAGCTTCGCGCGCAGTCATGCGGCGTTTTATGATTGGCGTTGGGCGACGCCTAGTGACACTTCTCTGCGACTCGCCCTATCGTGCCCTGCTTTCTTGGTCGAAAACGCCACCCCACGGCTATTTGGTCGACCTGCTGATCCTGCTGGGACTGGCCAGCAAGAAATGCATTGGATCACGGTTCTGGCCACTGGCCGAGCAATTTCGTGTTGACTTGTAGTGTACTTCGTGATGCCATAAATGGCGCGGTGCGCCCAAACGGGTTAGGGGTAACGCTAGCAGGGAGGAAGAATGGACGGCGCAGGAACGCCGCAACCCGTCATCGGTATAGCGAGATATGAGAGTTCATGGTTTTAAGTCTCGCACCATAGGTAAGGGAGAAAATTCATATGCTGACACCCATGGTAATTGGCGCTGCCATCGGAGCCCTCCTGATATTTCTGGGGTTCGTCGCGCTGGTATCTCAGAAGACATACCTGGATCCCAAAACCAATGCTCCCATAGAAATTGATTTGCCGATCCTGGGAAAGATGAGAGCCAACTATCCAGCCCTGGTCTTTGTCTTCCTGGGGTGTGCGCTCGTGGTCTTTGGTCTCAACAAGTACACGGGTGTTCAGACTGACCATTGGCAAATCGACGGCACGATGATCAGCGACAATCCGATCGCCGACTGGCAAAGCGGAAAATTGCAGGTATTTCCCGTTTTTGATTGTAACGTCACCCCTTTGAACGCCAAGACCGGCACATTCACATTCACGATCGATGTTCCCCAAGGGACGCCTATCGAAGACGAAATCCAACGGATTCAATACACCAACGCCGAAGGAAACATGCTGATCATCCCCAAAGACCAACTTCAGTTAAAACAAAAACATCAGGAATCGATGTTGGTTGCCGAAACGCCCACTTCCAGATCATACAAAGTGCAACTTGTGGCGATACCACGGTAATAGAGGGGGAGTAGCCGTGACGAAGATTCTCATTCTGCTGATTGGCCTGATGGCCATGTTGCCGGAGACAGCCTCGGCCGATTATTTCAAGTTTCTGGATAGCAACACGCAGTATTACATTCCAAACGCACGCGTCATACTGGATGGGAGAACGATAGGCTACACCGACGCATACGGCCGCATTCGAGTGGAACTTGCGAATGGTGATTACCAGGTGCAGATTGAGTTTCGGGGCGGCCTCAAGACGACGCGCCTCCATATCGATGGCGGGAGAACACTTAAGACGGCAGAAGCTCGGTGATAGTTTGGTGCGCGCCTTCGCACGCCCACCATACACGCACCCGCCAATTAGCAGGAAGCTCAAGGGGTCGAACGCTTGCTACACGCAAGTTCGAGCGTCTCAAGCACTCGTGCCTGCGGCAGATCGTTCGGCGTCGTTTGCCGAAGGAACCGTCGGAATCGAGATGTGTGCCGCGGTTTGCGATGGAGCTAGTTTCCACTTAGCGGTTTCAGCCTAGCGAAACAGGCCCGCTGAAACTATGCGTTTAGCAGACAACGCGATTCGCCGCCTCAGCTAGTTAGTGGAGTGAGGCGCACCGAGGACACGGGCGAGGTTAGGGCCACCTGGGCTAGGCTTGTCAGCATCTTCTGGTGCTTGGCAAGCAGCTCGGCCGCTGCCTGGCCAGCCCCTGCTTGAGTGCCATCAATCGCGTGAAGCGTCACATGCACTCGAGCATGTAGCGGATTCAACCCAGCATCAAATAGAAGCTCGTGGACGTCGAGTTCCACCAGACGTACAGGTAGCCTGCGGTTGACACCCCAGGTAAATACTGTCGTGGCATGCATCGTGGGTTGCGAGTCTTCGCGAAGAAGGAGCTCTAGCGCCGCGAGCACCGGGTGCAGGCCGAGAGAAGCGACAGCTTGATTTGGATCCTGCATCGCGTTGGCGGAATCGAGCACAAGGGTAAACCGAATCATCTCGGTGATCGTCGCAGCCTGTGCAACAACCATTTGCGTCGCGCTTGAATTGATTGTACCGATCAGACTGGCGGGACCGCCGAGCCCCCCGAATACGCCCCCTCCGGTTCGGGCGTCGGTCCCTGGGATCCCTCCAGCGCCCGCCAGTCCGCCAGGAAAACCTGGGACTGAAGCACCTTCGCCAGAGTCTCCGGATGGCACACCCATGGATGCCGCCGAGAGGGGAAGCGCGCCTGAGTGGAGCGAGTGGCGAAGTGTGTCTGGGTTGTACTGGAACACAATCGCGCTCAATGTGGACATCGCGTCGTCGACGCGCACCAACGCACCCTTGACTGGATTCACGGACGACACTTAGAAAAGAGTCTCAGAATTAGCAAGATCGGGGAAGATCTAGGAGGGTGGAATGGTGTAACTCGGCTCAAGCGGCTCCGCCACATCGGCATCCCGCTCCCAGCCTTCGTTCTGAAGTACGATTTTCTCGATCGCGATCTGCGGATCGTTCGCGTTGAGTTCTGGCAGCGCCTGGTACTCGGATACCCAGCACCGGTATATCTTGTACGCGATCGTGACTTGGCCCGCCTCATTCATCAAATCCAGGATCACGTCCTTGCGGAAGTCCTTTAGCGATACTTCCGTTCCTGCTTGGACAAGCCACACTTTGTTGGCCCACTGCTCGAACTCGTGGTCCTGTGTCACACCCCGCTCTAGCGTGATCGGCTCATATCGAGTTGTGCCGGGTGAACGATGAGAGAGACTGGGATTCCCACCCTCGCGGAACTCCAGCACTTCGGTGATCCGATGCAGCGGGCTGACACGGGAAATGCCCGCCACGATACGACCATCCCATCTCAAGCGAAATTTGAAGTTCTTGTAGGGATCGAGCCGCTGGGGATTCACTGTGAATTGCGCCATCGCTTCTCCTTCAGCGCACTGCTATCGGACGCGACGAAGGCCCATCAGCTGGGCTATTGCAGATGCGGAGGTTGAACGGAGCCTGGACGCCTTGCTTGGTGCGGCAACAGGTTCCTACGGATCCTAACGGACTGCGCATCCGGGCGGGCTCGCGATGCGTCTGTTTCTACAAGCCAATCTACGCCAGGATATAGACGAGCGAGGCGGGGCCGAGCGTAAGGGCGACCGGCAGTGCGAGTTTCAGTCCATTACGACGGTTCTTCTCGATCCAGATCAGCACTGCGATCGCCGCCATCCACGCGAGCGCGTTCACGGCGGCGCCGAGAAGCATCAGCGGCTCACTTCGCGAGTAGGGGGCGCGAGGGAAACAACTGACTGAGTTGCCGAGCGAACGGGTCGAGGGCGTCCCGGTTTGTGCGTTCGACGCCATCGGGCCGAACGATCCGGAGTCCAGAAACCGGGTAGCCACCACTCGATCGGATTTATGCCGTTCATAGCTAAGGACGATTCAATCGTGCGGATACAACATATTGAAATAGCATCAATTTCTCTCGTGACCAAGCCAGAAGACTTCGTTGGGGATGGATAGCGAATATTCGCCTTGCGGCGCGATTGGGACGGAGTATCCTTCAAAATGTTGGATACAGAATGTCCAGATACTACCTGAACCAGGACTCGCAGGGCAGCGAGTTTCTGGTTCTCCGCCGACACCAGCCTGTTTTGTCGCTCTTCCTCTAGTCGGGACACGTCTGATGCCGCAGTGGATCAAGGAAAGACCTTGGTTGACCTGAGGCGGGGGGACTTCCATCGGGCTCTTGAACAGTGCCGAAGCGCTCACGCGAATTTCTCGCGTGCGCATCTGCAAGAGCAAGCACCTTGAACTAAAAAGGAGACAACATGGCAAGTCGAGTGAATCACCAGGAAGTTGTCAAGAAAGCACTGGACATCAAGGCGGTGGACTTCGCCGCGGTTGGAAAGTTGGTCGCAGAACTTGGGCCTGCGCTGTCGCTCGCAGACGAGCCATGGGAGGGATTCTGCGGAACGATGCGCCGATTCATCCATGTCTACGTTGTCAATCCAGGCCTTCCAAACGTTGAAGTTGAGAACCTTGCCGCGCTTCGCAACGTTGCGGGCGAGTTGAAGCGCTAGCTGACGTGGTAATGAGAGTGTGGCAGAGCGTCTAAGCGCAGACCTATGGTCCCGCACAAGACTTGGCCCACAGAGGACCTTGTAGGGCGCCTCTGTCACGCTCTTGGCATAGCCAACAACGTGATCGAACGACTCGCGACAAACGGGTATACGGATGAAAAGCATCCAGCTGTAAACGTTCGACCGGAAAAGCTGATCTCGGAGACAGCGCTCCTTGCGTTCGTCGCGTCAGCGGTTACCGATCACCGCAGGGTAGCGGAGAGCGTGGAATCGCTGGTCCGACTGCTCATCCCCCATGCGCGTAGCGATAAAGTTCTCTTGGGTGTCTGTCTTCACCCTGCGCTCGCGCTTGACTACGCTCAGGGACACGTCTTTCTTTCAATGATTGGGTACCCTGATCGTAGGTTTGATCGGTTGCTCAGACAAAGCATTGGTTCACAGGCTGCACTCGGACGTGAGAGACCTCCCCATAGGATGTTGGAACAGCAGTGGATCATGGAACTTTGGGACGGCGCCGCGATTAAGAACTTAACCTCCGTGCGCGCAATGACGTCAGCGTCCGCTCTGAATTCACCGATGGATCTTCTTGGCGCGAGTCGAGAGGACATTTACGCCTTCACCCATGCGCTCATGTACGTGCGGCGGTTCAACATTCGACCGCTGCGTATGCCTCGATCAAACGCGACAATTGTCGCAGAGGTGGAAGCTGCGCTTTCCCGCTGTTTGGATGAACAGGATTACGACCTTGCTGGAGAGCTCTTGCTGACTTGGCCGCTCATCGGCCGTCCATGGAGCCCCGTTTCTACATTTGGATTTCGAGTGCTAACGTCTGTTGAGGATGAGGCGGGTTTTCTTCCCACTCCAAGCACCCGCATCGATCGGATCAACGCTCTTGGAGCGGAAGAGCGCGTCGATTATTTGCTTGCCACGATGTACCACACCGTCTACGTAATGGGACTCCTCTGTGCGGCAGCTCTGCAACCTGGGTGCGCGCCATCCTTGTCGATCGCGACGGCAAACAGAACGAAGGGGGCAGCCGCGGCGCTCCTGGAACGTCTATCAGCGGACAGCGACATACCGCATTGGTATAGCGAGATGCTCAAGCTAACTGATCGCGAGCGCGACGCTATTGCAGGCTTTTTGCTTAGCGCTGCGCTCCGCCGAAGGTATTTGGCGCAGGATTACGCAGGAATTCGGGAGCTGTTGAAGGTGGGCCTCGAGTTCGGATTGGTGAAGTCCCCGGCCGCCAGCCAAGCTGGCGAGATGCTAGAGCGTCTTGCCACCTTTGCAGGAATTCGAGCTCGGGCATCGAACAACATCTACGCCAAGCGGATCGCGAGCAAGAGAATCTCGATGTAACTGGCCGGGATCCAAGCATAGCCGTATGCGGGAACGGTGCGGGAGTGAGTCCCGCACCGTCCGGCATAGTAAAGCGAACTCCCGCAACGGGCATCCGCAGTTAAGCAACAAATACATCAACTTACGATACTAGGCTCGAACTACGAACCAGGGGGTCGTGGGTTCAAATCCTGCCGGGCGCGCCACCAATTCAATGGCTTAGGTGATCAGCACCTAAGCCATTTGTTTTGGGGGCACGCGGGGGCACGCGATTTAATGAAACGCCTGTTCTGGCCCTGCGACTCTTTGGCCCACAACGAGTGAAACCGGTTTGCCAATGCGAGCGCGGTCGTGCGGTTCTTGTCGTGTTTCGACTCGGCTGCGAGCTGCAGCAGATCATCGGTGAAGCGACTAGCGCCTCGGGCGGTCGCGCGTCAGCCTTGATGACGAGTCTCGCTATCAGTTTTTCGACGCGCTCGTGTTGCGCTCGCGTCGTCATCGGCTATTTGACCTCACTTTTGCTTGGCTTGACGCCGGGACCGCAGAGGCCGACACGTTCGCCGTGGCGTACCCCGACGCGTTCACCGACTGAACCACAGCGGGTGCTCAGCACCGATGACAACGACCGCTTTCTGGACAATTCGAGCGGCCGCAATCGGTCGAATGCGGAAGATTGAAGCGGATAATAGTACGTATCGATCCTCTGGTTAGAAACCAGCCAATCTTGCGTTTACTTATCGATCGCACGAGTGCGGCCCGCTAACTGCGACTGTCGCAGTCTCGCCAACAAACCGCGCAGCCGGCTTTCAGCGATTGCGCTGCGCCGCCCCTGAAATCGTCGACAATGCCGTTTCCTATGGCCGCATCGGTGGATAGTCGCATTCGTGCCGGCCCCCCGGGGGGCGCCTTGCGGCTGCTCCGCACCGTTGACTGAGCCGATGGCGCACCTCGAGATCGTCGACCTCACCAAGCGTTACGGCGCAGCAACGTCCGTCGACCGGCTGTCTCTCACGGTGGAGCAGGGCGAGTTCATCTGCCTGCTCGGCCCCTCCGGATGCGGCAAGACCACCACCCTGCGCATGCTCGCTGGCTTCGTCGAGCCCGACGGTGGAGAGATCCGCGTGAACGGCAAGACCATCTCGGCGCCGACCGCCGTGCTGCCGCCCGAGCGGCGCAACATGGGGATGATCTTCCAGAGCTACGCGGTATGGCCGCACATGACGGTCCGCGAGAACGTAGGCTACGGCCTGCGCATGCGCGGCGTCGCTGCCGCATCGCGGGAAGCGCGCGTCGCCGCGACCCTGAGGGCCACCAAGCTGGCGGACCTCGCCTTGCGTTACCCGGCGGAGCTTTCCGGCGGCCAGCAGCAGCGCGTCGCCTTGGCTCGAGCGCTCGCGCCAAACCCGGAGATCCTGCTGCTCGACGAGCCGCTGTCGAACCTCGACGCGAATCTGCGCGGCGACATGCGCCTGGAGATCCGGCGGCTGCACGACGAGTTCCGGAATACCTCGATGTACGTCACACACGACCAGGTGGAGGCAATGACGATGGCCGACCGCATTGTCGTTATGGATGCCGGCCGCATCGAGCAGATCGGGACACCCGAGGACGTGTACGATCGCCCGAACTCGCGGTTCGTGGCCCGCTTCATCGGCGGCAGCAACGTGCTCGACGTGAAGCACCTGGGCGGCCACGCGGTTTCGTTCAACGGCCACCGGCTGAACGTCGGCGAAGGCGAGTTTGCGGGGCCGGGCCGCGATATGAGCATGTGCGTGAAGACGCATGACGTCGAACTGCTAACCGGGCTGCCGAGCGATGGCGACAACGTGCTCCCTGGGGTGGTTCGCAGTCAGGCCTACCTCGGCGGCCACCGTGATTACGTCGTCGATGTGGGACAGGATTTACTGGTTACCGCACCGGCGGGGGTCGTCGTCCCGCCGGGCTCGCCGGTAAACGTGCGCTTTCGCGCCGAGCGGTGCCGCGCGCTTGCGCGGTGACCACGAAAGGAGGAGGAAACCATGAAATTGTCGTGCCGCACCGTACTCGCTGCGGGATTCGCCGCAGTGATCGCCGTCCCCGCGTTCGCTCAGGAAACAACGGCCGCGGTGCTCGCCGCTGCCGAGAAGGAAGGCAAGGTGATCTGGTACAGCTCGGTGGACGTGAAGGTGGCCGAAGGCATCAAGAAAGCCTTCATGTCGCAGTATCCCGAGATCGATGTGGACGTGGAGCGCTCGGGCTCCGAGCGAGTTTTCCAGCGGATCAACCAAGAGTACCAAGCGAACATACACAACGTGGACGTAGTGAATTCGTCCGACGCGTCCCACTTCCTGTTCTGGAAGCAGCAAAAATTGCTCGCTGCGCACACGCCGCCGGACGTCGCGAAGTTCCCAGCGCAATACCGGGATCCCGATGGCATGTACTACGCGTGGCGCGCTACGCTCGACTGCATGGCGTACAACACGAACCTCGTGAAGGAATCGGAGGCTCCGAAGAGCTACGCCGACCTGCTCGATCCCAAATGGAAAGGCAAGCTCGTGAAGGCCCATCCGAGCTACAGCGGCACGAGCCTCACGGGCACCTTCGCGCTCGTCAAGATATTGGGCTGGGACTACTTCGAGAAACTCGCGAGGAACGGCGTACAGCAGCTCCAGTCGACGACGGCCCCGCCCAAGACGCTCGCGTCCGGTGAACGCGCGGTCATGGTTGACGGTAACGAGTACAACGTCTTCATCGAGATGGACGCCAACAGTCCGATCAAGCCCATCTACGCGAAGGAAGGCACGCCTTTTGTCACGTCGCCCACGGCGATCTTCGCGGCCGCTCCGCACCCCAACGCGGCGCGCGTGTTCCAGAACTTCCTCTACACGGTCAAGGCGCAGCAGATCCTCGTCGACGCGGGCGGACAACGTTCGGTGCATCCGGACGTCAAGGAACCCACCGGCCGCACGCCGCTCAAGGACGTCAAGTTACTGCCCGACGATCCGCAGGCCATGCTGCTACAGATCAACGAGATCAAGAAAAGGTACACCGCAATCTTCGGGAGCTGAGGTGGCCAACGCGATGCCGGCTCAGGCGGTCGCGTCTGAAAGCGGCGCCGGGCCGGTACATGCGCGTGGCATCGATCTGACGAAGCCCTTTTCCGTCTTCATGGCGGCGTTCATGGCTGCACTGGTCCTCATCCCAGTGAGCTGGCTTGTCGTCACCAGTTTGCGCGAGGATGCGTCCAAGGTCTTCACGCTCGCGCACTACCGGCAGCTCTTCATGGATCCGGCGTTCGTGAAGCCGCTGCTCACGACGTTGTGGACCTCGGCGGCGACGGGCGTGCTTTCGCTCGTTACGGCGGCGCCGATGGCGTACCTCGTCGCGCGGACCGACCTTCCCGGCAAGCGGCTCCTGCGGATGCTCGTGCTCGCGTCGTTTGTGACGCCACCTTTTCTCGGTGCCTTCGCCTGGGTGCTCCTCGGTGGACCCAATGCTGGGCTCATCAACCAGTGGTATTACGCGCTGACTGGCCTCAAGCCTTTCGAAGACGCGTCGCTCATCAACATCTTCTCCGCGTGGGGCATGGTCTTCGTGATGGTGCTTTACACGTTCCCCTACGTCTTCACGTTCGTTGCCAACAGCCTCGATATGATCCCGTCGGATCTCGAGGAAGCGAGCGCTATTTTCGGCGCGCGCCCGTCGGGTACCGCGCTCAACGTAACGCTGCCGCTCGCGATGCCCGCGCTGCTCGCCGGCTTCATCGTCGCGTTCCTGCAATCGATGACGCTCTTCGGCGTGCCCGCGATCCTTGCACTTCCGGCCGGTGTTGACACGATGACCACGAAGATCTGGAGCCTCTTCCAGTTCCCCCCCCAGTTGGGTCTCGCCGCGGCAGCCTCGTTGCCATTGCTGCTGGCTACGGCGGTGTTGCTGCGCACTCAGCAGACGATCATGGGGCGCCGCGGCTACTCGATTCTCGGCGGGAAGAGCACGGGCATGCGGCCCGTGAAGCTCGGGTGGTGGAAAGCGCCGGCGCTCGGTCTGTTCGCCTTCGTGGTGGGGTGCTCGGTCGTCCTACCGTACGCGGTGCTTGTGCGTACTGCGTTCCTCAAGAACTGGTCGGCGCCGATGGCGGGCAACTTCTCGCTCGAACACTGGCGGTTCGTTTTCCTCGAGTTCAGCCAGACGCGGTTGGCTTTCCTCAACACTTTCATCCTCGGGGCGAGCGCAGCGACCGCGGGAACGATTCTCGTCGTGACGGTCGGCTACCTGAGCTTGCGTCGCGTCGTGTGGGGGCATCGCTACCTCGCCTTCCTTGCGACTGCGCCGGTGGCGATTCCAGGTATCGTGCTGGCCGTGGGCCTGTTCCTCGCCTATACCCAGCCGCCCTTCTTGTTGTACGGAACGCTTGCGATCATCTTCCTCGCGTACCTCACGAAGGAGATGCCAGTCGGCTACCAGCAGGTGTCCGCCTCGCTCAAGGCTGTCCACCCTGAGCTCGAGGAGGCGGGTCGCATCTTTGGAGCGACACGTCTGCGTACACTTTGGGATATCACCGCGCCGCTCATCCGCAATGGCGTAATTGCCACGTGGATCCTGATCTTCATCGGCTCGATCCGCGAGCTCTCGGCCACCATTCTGCTGTTCACCGCCAGGACCAAGACCATCTCTGTCGCGATGTTCGACCTGCGCGAAAGCAACGACTGGGGACCCATTGCGGTGCTGTCCCTGACGATGCTCGTCGTGTGTTTCGCCCTCATCGCGGTCATTCATCACTTCAGTGATCGAAAGCGACCATGAATCTGCCTCTCGTTGGACTCGCCCTCGGTGATCCCACGGGCATAGGCCCCGAGCAAAGCGCGCGGGTCCTCGCCGATCGGCGCCTCGCGGATGCGGCCAGGATACTGGTGATTGGCGACGCGCGCGTGCTCGAGCGGGGCGCGGCTCAGGCTGGTGTCGCGCTCGAGCTGCGCCGCATTGCGGAGCCCGAGGACGCGGACTTCTCGGGGCCCGCGGTGCCTGTCCTCGACCTTCGCAATTATGATCCCGCAGCCATTCCACCGGGCAAGGTCTCGGCTGAATCGGGCCGTCTGACCGGCGAGACATTGAAGTACGCAATCGATCTCGCGCTCGACGAACGCCTCGACGGCATCACTTTCGCGCCACTCAACAAGGCGGCGCTTCACGCCGGCGGGTGGAAGTTCAACGACGAGCACCAGCTCTTCGCGCATCTCACGCATCACGCGGGTTTCTTCGGCGAGATGAACGTGCTCGACAACTTGTGGATGTCGCGCGCGACGTCCCACGTGTCCCTGCGCACGGCGATCGACCAGCTCGACGCGAAGCGCATCTGCGACGCACTCACTCTCGCCGACCGGACGATGCGCGGCGCCGGCTTTGGGCGGCCACGCATCGCGGTGTGCGCACTCAATCCCCACGCGGGCGAGGACGGCCTCTTCGGAAGCGAGGAAATCGACATCATCGCACCAGCGATAGCAAAGTCCGCCGCGCGCGGCATCGCCTGCACGGGACCGTATCCCGCTGACACCGTGTTTCTCAAGGCGTTTGACGGCGAGTTCGACGGTGTGCTCTCGATGTATCACGATCAGGGCCAGATCGCGACCAAGCTCAAGGGCTTCAACCGCGGCGTGACCGTGACCGCGGGTCTCAAGACCGTATTCACCACACCGGCCCACGGCACGGCATTCGACATCGTGGGCCAGGGTAAGGCGACCACTGGCGCGCTCGAGCAGGCCGTGCGGCTCGCAGCGCGCCTCGCCGCCTCGCGCAAGTCCGCCGTGCGCGCATGAGTGGGTTTTCTTCTTCGGAGACGCCATGACGACGGACAAGAGCGCGCATCCCATCACCGACGACGTCGCGGCCTTCGCGATCTCGGCCAACGCCGCGGACATCCCGAAAGAAGTCGCGCATCTCGCCAAGCGCTCGGTGATCGACGGCATCGGGCTCGCGTTCGCCGGCGCTCGCTCGGAGTGCGGACGTATCGCACAGCGCTACCTCGGCGCTCTCGGTCTTTCCGCCGATCGCGGGAGCACCGTCATCGGCACGTCGATGAAGGTGCCGGCGCGCTTCGCGGCGTTCGCCAACGGCCTCGCCATTCACGCCGACGATTACGACGATACGCAGCTCGCCGTGGCCAGGGACCGGGTCTATGGCCTGCTCACGCACCCCACCGCGCCCGTTTTGCCGCCGGTGTTGGCGATTGGAGAGCGCGACCATCGCAGCGGCGCCGATCTGATTCTCGCCTATCAGGTCGGTGTCGAGGTCGAGTGCAAGGTGGCCGAGGCGATCATGCCACGCCACTACCAGCACGGCTTTCACAGCACTGCGACGTGCGGCTCGATTGGTGCTGCGGCCGCAGCCGGACGGCTACTCGGACTCGATCGCGACGCGATGCGGCGCGCGATCAGCATCGGTGCAACCCAGGCCGCAGGCCTGCGCGAGAATTTTGGCACCATGACCAAACCCTTCCACGCTGGCCGCGCGGCCGAGAACGGCATGGTGGCTGCGGAGATCGCGGCGCTCGGTTTCACGGCGTCGCCCAACGGGCTTGAGGCCGACCGCGGCTTCTTCCGCGCGGCGGGCGGCGGTTATGCGCCCGAAATGATCGAAGGCAAGCTCGCTCGTCCCTGGACCTTCGAATATCCTGGCGTTTCCATCAAGCCGCACCCTTCGGGCTCGCTCACGCACCCTGGCATGGCGGTCATGATGGAGCTGATCCGCAAGTACGACATCCGGGCCGCCAACGTCGCGCGCGTAACCGTCGGCACCAACCACAACATGCCGAACGCGCTGATCCACCACTGCCCAAAGAACGAGCTGCAGGCCAAGTTCTCGATGGAATTCTGCATGGCCATCCTGCTGCTCGAGCGGCGCGGCGGGCTCGAGGAGTTCACTGACGAGGTCGTCAACCGTCCCGACGTGCAGGCGATGATCGCGAAGATCGATTTCGGGGTGAACGCGGAGGCGGAGGCCGCAGGCTTCGACAAGATGACGACGATCGTCGAAATCGAGCTTGCTGACGGCTGCAAGGTTTCCGGGCGGGCAGACTTCGGAAAGGGCAGCCCGGCGAACCCGATGGCCGACGTGGAGCTCTCCGACAAGTTCCGCCAGTGCGCCGCCTGGGGAAGGGTGCCGGGCGAACGCGCGGAACGGATCCTCGCGATGCTTTGGCGGATCGATTCGCTCGCGGACGTGAGCGAGCTTGGCGGGCTTCTCCGTGTTTGACGGCTTCGCTGTCCGTGACTTCGAGACACCGGGCGCGCGCATCCATGGTCGCGTCGGCGGTTCGGGTCCGCCGCTCCTCCTGTTGCACGGGAACCCCTTGACGCACGTCTCGTGGCACAAGATCGCTTCCCGTCTTGCTGAGAAATTCACGGTGGTCGCGACGGATCTGCGCGGTTACGGCGACAGCGGCAAGCCCCCCGGCGGACAGCGGAGCATCGGATATTCGTTCCGGGCGATGGCCGAGGATCAGGTCGAAGTGATGCGTCAGCTGGGATTCACGCGATGGCGTGTCGCGGGTCATGACCGCGGCGCTCGCGTGGCGCATCGTATGGCGCTCGATTTCCCCGCGGCCGTCGAAAAGGTGGCGTTTCTCGACATAGTTCCCACGCATCACGTCCTGAACAACATCCGGCGCCAGTGGGCGGTGGACTCATACCACTGGTTCTTCATGGCGCAACCGTTCGACTACCCGGAGAAGATGATCGAGGCCTACGGCTATGAGCGCTACATCCGCAGGAAGCTCGACAAGAAGGGCGTGGGCATGAGTGGCTTCACCCCGGGGGCGCTCGCCGAGTACATTCGTTGCTGCAACGCTGAGAACATTCATGCGGTATGCGAGGACTACCGCGCTGCCGTCGGCATCGACCTCGATCACGACGAGTCCGACCTGCACGTGAAAATCGAGATGCCAATCCTTGTATTGTGGGGCGAACGCAGCCACGTGAACCGAAGCTACAAGCCGATCGAGGCATGGAAGGAGCGGGCGCTCGACGTGCGCGGCAGGATGCTGCCGTGCGGCCACTATCCCGCCGAGCAGGTGCCCGAAGACACGCTCGCCGAGCTGCTCGCCTTTTTCTGACGCGTCGTTTCACGGAGTCTGGTGCGATCGCGGAGCATCTCGAACGTCCCGGATACGTGAGAGCTAACCGGTCAAGGCATACGCGGCGCTAACGCGCGCACGCCGGGCCACGATCACACCACAGCTGTGGCTACTCCTTCCACGGGGTAATCGAACCTCACCTGGTAGATCTCATCGCGGTGATTTTGCGGGGATCAATAAGGCGCGGTCACGCACAGTGCTGCAGATCAGGGGGAGTGCAACGGCGCCCTAGACCTGCTTCTTCAATAACTTGCACGCGGCAGCTCGAACTACGAACCAGGGGGTCGTGGGTTCAAATCCTGCCGGGCGCGCCAAATTTCCGACGCCACTTCAAGCGCTTGCCGTTTCATGCGGCGAGCGCTTTTTGTTTCAACGTCACGAGTCGGCGAGTTTTGCGGGGCCGTCCATCGCACACGCGATTCGCCGCCTCCAACAAGCTTCGAAAGTTTGACCGCGGAGTAGTGGGTGGTGACGCGCCCCGATCGATAGCGAGGTGTTAACAGAAGGCCCAGTCTGACGCCGAAGAGAGCCAAGCTGCCGCGACCGATGGCGATCCGTTCAGGCGCGCTGCAGCTAAGCGGATCGCCACGATTACCGGCACCAAACGCCGTGGCGAGCACCCGCGACATGATCCAGACCACTCGCGCTTGCGCTTGCCAGACATCGTCGACTCCCGTAGCGTTCGTGCCCCAACTGACGCGCGCCACAAGAACGCCGAACAAGGGTCCTGCCGGCGTAAACTGCCGTCCTGCATGATTGGAGCTGAAACAGTGCTGGAGCACGCAGTTCAGGCTGGGCAAATTCAACGCATAGACGTCGTCGATTCGCACACTGCGGGCGAGCCGACGCGAGTCGTCGTCGCTGGCGGGCCCGATCTCGGGCAAGGTCCGCTCGCCGCAAGGCGCGAGCGATTCCGCGGCGAGTTCGACCGCTACCGCTCGGCGATCCTGAACGAGCCGCGCGGGTCGGACGTGATCGTCGGCGCGTTGCTCGTCGAACCCGAAGATCGCAACTGTATCGCGGGCGTCATCTTCTTCAACAACGTTGGCTACATCGGCATGTGCGGGCATGGCACGATCGGTGTCGTCACCACGCTCGCGCACCTCGGCCGCATCGAACCCGGGACGCATCGCATCGAAACGCCGACGGGCATCGTGACGACCGTCCTGCACGAAAATGGCGAAGTGAGCGTCACCAACGTGCCGAGCTTTCGGGCGCACGCGGGCGTGAGCGTCGATGTTCGGGATGTCGGCCGCGTCACGGGCGACATCGCATGGGGCGGCAACTGGTTTTTCCTAGTGCAGCACCGTGAGCCGGCGTTGGAGCTCGACAATGTAGCGATGCTCACTGACCTCACGCGGCGCATCCGGCGTGCGGTGATCGCGAGCGGGTTCGCGGACGTCGATCATGTCGAGCTGTTCGGCGCGGGCACAAGCGATCGTGCGAACGCCAGGAACTTCGTGCTCTGTCCCGGGGATGCGTACGATCGGTCGCCCTGCGGCACAGGTACGAGCGCCAAGCTTGCGTGCCTCGCGAGCGATGGCAAGCTCGCGGAGGGACAAACCTGGGTTCAGGAAAGCATCCTCGGCACCCGCTTTTCAGCCTCGTACCGGTGGCTGGACCGATCGGCCGGAAGAATCGAGCCAACCATCACGGGCGTCGCGTTCGTGAACGCGCGGAGCACGCAACTCCTCGACGCGCGCGACCCGTTCTGCTGGGGCATCCGGTGAAGTGAGCAAGCATGTCGCCGTCATCGGCGCCGGTGTGATCGGCCTGTGCACGGCCGTTTACTGCATCGAGCGCGGCTGGCGTGTCACGGTGGTGGAGCGCAACGGCGAGACGCGCGACGGATGCTCGTTCGGCAACGGCGGCATGATCGTGCCCAGCCACATCGTTCCCCTGGCTGCTCCCGGTGCGGTGACGCAGGCGCTCAAGTGGATGCTGCAGCCGAGCGCCCCGTTCCATATCAAGCCACGCGCATCGTGGCCGCTGGTCGATTGGGGTCTCAAGTTCTGGCAGGCCGCCAATGCCGAGCACGTGCGCCGCGCCGCGCCGCTGCTGCGCGATCTGAACCTGGCGAGTCGAGGCTGTTATCAGGACCTCGCGGCGGCCACCGATGGCGATATCGAAGTCCGGCTGACGGGCACACTAATGCTGTGCAAGACTCGGCACGCGCTCGATGAGGAGGCGAAAACCGCACAGCTCGCGCGGGAGCTCGGCATGGAGGCGCACGTGCTCGATGCGCGCGCCACGGCAGCACTGGATCCCGGCACGCGGATGGACGTCGTCGGTGCCGTGCATTTCCCGCTCGACGCGAGCGTCACACCAGACCGGCTCATTTACACGCTGCAACGACGCGCGCGCGAGCACGGCGCGCGATTCCGCTGGAGCACTGGGGTGACAGGATTTCGCGTCGAGAACCGTGCGCTTCGTGCCTTGACGACGGCGACGGGCGATGTCATCGAGGCAGACGAATTCGTGCTGGCCGCGGGTGCGTGGTCCGGGCGGCTCGCGCAAGAGCTACGCCTCGGATTGCCCATGCAGGCGGGGAAAGGTTACAGTCTCACGCTATCCCGCCCGCGCGTCCAGCCGCGTCACTGCGCAATCCTCGTCGAAGCGCGCGTGTTCGTCAGCCCCATGGGCGAAGCGCTGAGAATCGGCGGTACCATGGAAATGGCGGGCCTCGACGAGACCGTGAAACCGATTCGCGTACGCAGCATCGTCGAGGCGATGCCGCGCTACTACCCTGATTTCGAGCCTGCCGACTTCGGACGCCTCGACGCATGGCGCGGGCTGCGGCCTTGTTCTCCCGACGGCCTGCCGTACATCGGACGAAGCAAGCACGTTTCGAACCTCGTGATCGCCGCGGGTCATGCGATGATGGGCGTGAGCCTCGCGCCGATCACCGGCAAGCTCGTGGCGCAGACGCTGGCTGGCGAGCGGCCAGACATCGACCTTTCGCTGCTCTCGCCCGACCGTTACAACTGAATCAAGAAGAGGTGCTGCCATGAAATGGACCGGCGTGATTTCCGCGATCACCACGCCTTTCAAGTCCGACGAGAGCGTGGACCATGAGTTTCTCGGACGCCACGCGCGCTGGCAGATCGAGAACGGAGTCGACGGCGTCGTTGCGCTGGGCTCGCTTGGCGAAAGCGCCACGCTTGCCTTCGACGAAAAGCTCGGCATCCTCGACACGCTGGTGAAGACGCTCGGAGGCGAGCGCGTGGTTGCCGGCATCGCGTCGTTGAGCACGCACGAAGCGGTCGCGCTCGCGAAAGCGGCGCAGAAGGCGGGATGCGCGGGCTTGCTGGTCCTGCCCGCGTACGTCTACAGCACCGACTGGCGCGAGATGAAGGCGCACGTGCAAACCGTCATCCGCGCCACGCCGCTGTCGTGCATGCTGTACAACAACCCGCCCGCGTACAAGACGGACTTCGTGGCGCCGCAGATCGCCGAGCTTGCACAGGAGAACGCGAACCTCGCGGCCGTGAAGGAATCGAGCGGCGATGTGCGACGCATCACCGCGACCAAGGCATTGTGCGGGGGTCGCCTCGCGCTCTTCGCGGGTCTCGACGACATGATTGTCGAAGCGGTGCGCATGGGCGCGGTCGGCTGGATCGCCGGGCTCGTCAACGCGTTGCCGCGCGAGACGATGGCGCTGTTTCGTGCGGCCGTCTCGGGTGACACCACCAAGGCGGACGCGCTCTACCGCTGGTTCCTGCCGTTGCTGCGCCTGGATACGGTGCCCAAGTTCGTGCAGCTCATCAAGCTCGTGCAGCAGGAAGCGGGGCAGGGCAACGAGCGCGTTCGCGGCCCGCGCCTCACGCTCGCGAGCAGCGAGCGCGAAGAAGCACTGAAGGTGATCCGCGCAGCGCTTGAGCACCGGCCCGCGGTTTGATCGGCGGATTTGCGACCGCGGCTATCGCTATCTTCGGTAGCGGCGCTGCGCGACCCAATTCGATGCAACCGTCAGCAGAAGCGTTGCCGTCATCAGCACGAACGCAAGCGCACCGCCGAAGGGCCAGTTGGTCTGTCCCGCGAACTGGTCGTAGACCGTCGGGCCCATCATGTGGAACGTGGGGCCGCCAAGCAGCACCGGGGTCGCGTAGGCGTTCATCGCCAGGATGAACGAAAGAATCGTGGCTGCGGTTACGCCAGGCATCGCAAGTGGCAGGATGACGTGACGGAACGTGCGCAGCGGGCCGGCACCGAGACCAAGCGCCGCTTCCTCGATCGGCCGCTCGATGCCCTCGAGCACGGCCTGCAGGGTAAGCACGACGAACGGCAGATTGACCGCGACGATGCCGACGACAACCGCGAACCCCGTATACATGAGTTGCAGCGGCTCGCGCACGAGGCCGACGCTCATCGCCACCGTATTGACAAAACCGCGATTGCCGAACAGCACCATCCAGCCCGCCGCGCGCACGGCGTTGCCGACAAAGAGCGGCAGGATCACGATCAGCAGTAACAGGTTCTTGTAGCGTGACCGTGTGCGAGCCAGAACGTAGGCCATCGGAAAGCCGAGGACCACGCAGATCGCAGTGCACATCGCCGCCACCCGGATCGTGCGCAGCAGGACGGCGATGTAGAACGGATCGGTGAAGAACTTGACATAGTTCTCCGCCGTGAAGGCGTCGACCATCATCTTCGCTGGCGTGAACTGATTCAGGCTGTACCGGAAGAGGATGGCAATCGGGATGACGATGCCGATCGCCACCACGATCGACGCCGGTGCCAGCATCGCGGCGGCAGTCCACCCGAGCGCGCCTTCGCGCTCACGTGGCATCGCCGCCGCGGTCATCGACGCTTTCCGATCGCGATGCGAGGGGTCAACCCTTGAACGTCTTGTCCCACCACTCCTTGAGAGCCGAGTCGTTCTTGGCCAGGTATCCGTAGTCGAGGTCGATCAGTCGCTTGCGCTCCTCGGCATTGAAGCCGATGCGCCGCTCGGTCTCCGACGGGATATTCGCATTGGTCACGCTCGGGTTGTAGCCCATGTCCTCGGCGAACGCCTCCTGCGCCGAGATGGCGAGCATCTCGTTCAGCCACACATGTGCGCCGTCCTTGTTCGGTGCGTTCTTCGGTATGACGAAGCCGGAGATGTAGAGCGGAATCCCTTCCTTCGGCGCGACGGTGTTGACCTTCGCGCCGGCCTTTTGCCACTGGACCGCTCGCGCCTTCCACATGATGCAGATGCCGACCTCCTCGCTCTGCAGCGCCTGCGCCATCGCTTCGTTGGTCGGGAGGATCTTCGCGCCGGCCTTGCGGCACGCCATCAGGCGGTCCTTGCCGGGCTCGTAATTGGTCATCGAGCCGCCTGAAGCGAGCGCAGCCGCCATCATCGTGAACTGATACTGGATGTCGATGATGCCGAGTTTCGCGCCGTGCTTCGGGTCGAGCGCGTCGGCGAAGCTCGTCGGCGGCGTGGCGATCAGCTTGGGGTTGTACAGAATCACCTTGCCGGAGTAGATGTGACCCACGCCGTACGGATACCGCATTTGCGACAGCAGATTCTTGGCATTCGGAATCTTCGAATAATCGATCGGCAGACAGAGGCCCGCGTCGTTCATCTCGAACATCTGCGCAGCGGAGAGTCCCTGCAAATCGCTGGTGCCGCGCGGAAGCCGTGCCTCGGCGCGCATCTTCGCGCGTCGCTCGGGGTCGCCGCCGATGTCGTGAACGACCTCGTACTTCAACGGAACCATCAACGGCGTGTCGATGTTCTTCGCGAGCAGCTTCGAATAGTCGCCGCCCCAGGTGCCGAGCACGAGGCGTCCGCCAGATTGCGCATGCGCAGACGGCCATGTGCCCATCGCCGTTACGCCGGCGAGCGCGCCGGCGGCTTTGATCAATCGACGCCGCGAAATGTCCAGCCGATAGTCTTTCATTGGGACCTCCTCCGATGTCGCGATGGCGTGTCGCTTCAGCGCGCGTCGCCGCCATCGTCGGCGAGCACGAGACTGGCCTGCGCGGGCCACTGCAAATGAACGCGATCCCCGACCGCGTGCGCGTGATCGCCCTGCTTGTTGGGCGTTTGCACGAGCAAGCGGTCGGCAGGTGTCAGTCGAACATGGTATTCCAGAATACCACCCAAGTAGGCCGCGAACTCGACGGTGCCCGGAAACGAGTTGTCGGCGCTGGCGTCGACGTCGGCGACGATGGACAGGCGTTCGGGCCGCACTGCAAGCGTCCGCCCGTTGCGCGACGCGCCGTCGGTACATCGGATGCCGAGGCCGCTTTCGGTGCGGAAGACCCCGGGCGCCTCGACGTGGCCCAGCAGAAAATTCGTGCGGCCGACGAATCCAGCGACGAAAGCGTTGGCGGGATGCTCGTAGAGCTCGCGCTGCGTGCCAATCTGCTGTACTTTGCCATGCGACATCACGACGAGGCGGTCGGCCATCGTCAGCGCTTCTTCCTGGTCGTGCGTCACCATGACCGTGGTCAGGCCGAGCTTGCGTTGCAAATCGCGGATCTCGACCCGGACCTCGGCACGGAGCTTGGCGTCGAGGTTCGACAGCGGTTCGTCAAGCAATAGGACGAGCGGCTCGATTACCAGCGCGCGCGCTAGTGCAACGCGTTGCTGTTGACCGCCCGACAGTTCGCGCGGCAAGCGTTCGGAAAGGCCCTCGAGGCGCACCAGCCGCAGCACCTCGGCAACCTTGGCCGCGATCGTCGCGTCCGGCAATCGACGCATCCTCAGGCCGAAAGCAACGTTGTCGCGCGCAGTCATGTGTGGGAACAGCGCGTAGCTTTGAAACACGAGTCCTGTGTTGCGCTTCCACGGCGGTCGGTGGGTGATGTCCTTGCCGGCGAGCCGGATCGCGCCCGCAGTCGGGGCGACGAAGCCCGCGATCATGCGCAGCGTCGTCGTCTTGCCGCAGCCCGACGGGCCCAACAGCACAACGAGCTCGCCCTGTGCAATGTCGAGATCGATGCCACCGACAGCGGCGACATCGCCGTAGGTCTTGGAAAGGCCCTGGAGCTCGAGCCGCGCCATCGCTACAACACGCGTGTGAGTTTCACGTAGCGGTCGCTGATCAGCATGCCGGTTCCGATCAGTGCGATCTGCAGCAGCGACACGGCGGCGATGGTCGGGTCGATCCGCCATTGCAGATACTGCAGGATCGCGATCGGCAGCGTGGTCTCGCCCGGAGCCACCAGGAACAGCGTCATCTCGAGATTCCCGAACGAAACGATGAACGAGAACAGCGCGGCGGCGACGATGCCGGGCTTGATTGCCGGCAGCGTGATCCGCCTGAACGTCTCGAGCGGCGTGGCGCCGAGGTTCTGCGCCGCTTCCTCGATCGAGCGGTCGACTCCGACGAGGCTCGCGCTCAGGAGGCGCACGGTCCACGGGATCGTGATCATGATGTGCGCGAGGACGAGCCCGGCGCGTGAACCGAGCAGCGGCAGCCCCGTCGCGAGTTCGATCTCGATCTGAAACACGTAGATCGCGGTTCCCGCCACGATGCCCGGAACCACGAGCGGCAAGAGGAGCAGCGTATTCAACGCGTCGCGGCCAACGAACCGTCGGCGCACGATAACGAGGCTCGCCGGAACTCCGAGCACCAGCCCCCCGATCATCGCCGCAAGGCCGACTTGCAGACTCGTGAGGAATCCGCTGACGAAATTGTTCTGGTCGAAGATGTGCGCGAACCAGCGCAACGTGTAGCCTGCCGGCGGGAACGTCACGAGCTCGTTCGAGAAGAAGCTCAACCAGCAGACGAAGACGAGCGGCGTCAGGATCAGTGCGTAACCGACTGCTGCGGCCGCGAGCAGCGCGACGCGGCCGATCAGGCGTGAATCGGCGGGCGAAACGTATCGCGTGCGAGATACCGGTGAAGCTCCGAGCGTCGCGTGTGCCATCAGGCCGCGAGGCGGTTCTTGTGGAAGCGGCCGGCCGTCATGATGACGGACAAGTGCTCGCCCTGGCCCGTGAGCACCTCGAGACTGCGGATCGGATCGCCGTCGACAACGAGGATATCGGCGAACGCTCCAGGGGTCACCACGCCAAGCTTGCCGGGCATGCGGACGATCTCGGCCCCTACGATCGTCGCCTGGCGAATGATCTCGATCGGCGACAGGACCTCGCGACGAAGCAGGAACTCGCGACTCTGATCGACCTGGAGCTGGCCGAGCAGGTCGCTGCCGTAACCGACCTTGATACCGTGGCGCTTGCAGATCTCGAGCGAGCGCAGCCCACCGTCTATCACGAGGTCGTTCTTCGCGAGCATGTCGTTCGTCATGCCGAACTCGCGGGCGCGCTCCTTCATCGCGTAGTAGGCGACGAGATTCGCAACGAGATACGCGCCTTTCTCCTTCATCAGAATCGCCGACGGCTCGTCGATCAGGTTGCCATGCTCGATGGTGCGTACGCCCTGGCTTACCGCACGCGTGATGGCGTCCGGCGTGTACGCGTGCGCCTGCGCATAGCGGCCGAACGCGTGCGCCTCCTCGACGGCGGCCGCGATCTCGGCGAGAGTGAACTGGCGGCTGTCGAGTGGATCGTACGGGCTTGCGACGCCGCCTGACACCATGATTTTGACCTGATCCACGCCCTGCCGAAGTTGTTCGCGCACGGCGGCGCGCACAGCATCGGCGCCATCGGCGATGTCCAAGCAAAAGCGCATCGCATTGCAGCAGTGGCAGGCGTCCTTGTGAACGTCGGTGCGGCGCCGCGCGTCGGAATGTCCGCCCGTCGGACCCAGCGCGCGGCCGGCAATGAACATGCGAGGGCCCGGCAGCAACCCTTGAGCGACGCCGTCACGCAGACCCCAGTCGGCGCCCCCGGTGTCGCGCACCGTCGTGAAGCCGCGATCGATCATCGCCCGCATCAGCGCAGCGGCGCGCACGGTCATGAGCGTCAGCGGGATCGCTTCGAGATAGCGGAAATTCACCTCCGACAGCATCACGTGAACGTGGCAGTCGATGAGGCCCGGCATCAGCGTGCGGCACGCGCAGTCGATCGTGGCGGCATGCGGCGCCTTGATCGGTTTCGCCGAGACTTCGCGGACGAACTCGCCCTCGACCAGCACGGACATTCCGCCCTGAAGTGCGTCAGCGTGAGGATCGAGCAGGTTGGCGTTCTTGAATACGACTTGACCCATGCTGGGATCCTCACGGCGCGACAGCGCTTTGTGCGGGCTAAGATCTTGCCACGGTCCGTTTCATTCCGGACTCGAGCACATCTACATCAACGGCAAGCGGATCGCGGGCAAGAGGGTTCTCGATGTAACCGAAGGGCAAGGGTAGTCCATGCGGGAACTGTGCGGGAATGAGTCCCGCACAGTCCAGCACAGTTCAGCAAACTCCCGCCATGGGCGACCGCAATCGTTTAATCAACACCATTGCTCATGGCCCCCTCTTGAAGCTACGAGCCAGGGGGTCGTGGGTTCAAGTCCTGCCGGGCGCGACAAATAATCAATGACTTAGGTGATGGTCGCCTAAGCCATTGCCCTTTCAGGGGCACGCCCGGGGGCACGCGATCGTGAGTGAAGCGGCAGAACGATCGGAGCGCCAGACGCTTCGTCTCATCGAGCGCTGAATCAGGGCAATCTGCCCGCCATGGTTCGATGATCCGACTATTTCTTAGCTTGCGTGGCAACCGGTGAACCTGTCTCTGCAGCAAGGACGGCGATGCGAAGTGCGCCGGGTCCCGACTGCTCCCGCATTGCCGAAACGAGACCGCGCGCCAGCCCTTCGCGTGCGCTTGTGCCTGTCATCGGGATCACGAAGAGGCCATAGAACAGCCCGACGCCTACCATGGTTCCCTCTGCGTGCGAGTTCACGTCGCCGAGCAGCTGCGCCTTGCGGAGGTCGATCACCGTGGCCAGCGCCGTCACATGCTCCTTCTGCGATCCTGCGCCGTAGAAGCCAAAGGTCACAAGGAGGCCGCCTTGCTTCTCGCCGGCGCGTCTGGTGACTGTGCCGGCCAGAACGAGATAGTCGGTCCCGAGCTTGTCGTGGACACGCGCACAGGTAGCAGGTTCGAGCGCCCGCGCCAGCGTGATGTCCGCGTCGAGAAATGCGATGTCGAGGAATTCCTGCGCCGCCACGACCGTAATTGCCTTGTCCTCGTCTCTGATTGCCTCGGCGAGCTCCTCGATCTGCTTGCGCGGACCCAGTGTGATGACTGTATTTGCTGGATCGAGCGCAACCTCCTGGTTTCTGACGACATCAGCCGGCGGCTTGTAAGGCACGACGACGCAACCGCCCATCACTACGCTCGTAAGGAACGGGCACAACCAACGCGTCACGCGGTCCGATCGCATTGCATCCTCCCGTAAGAACGGTTGAATCAGGGCTTCTTCTCGCCGGCGACAGTCACGCCAGCCGTGTCGTCCACCATCCACTGATACGTCTGGTAGCCGCGGCCATAGGTGCGGGCGCAATGCAGCGAATAGACGTGCCCGCCCCGTAGTTCCACGTCGGCCGATGCAGTCGCGGATATGAAGCCGCTCCGCTCTACCAGGACGCTGGCCCCGTGCACGCACGCCCAGTTGACCGGATAGGTTCCGGGCAGGAGCTGCGCGCGTGAATAGTCGGCATGCGATACGTTGCGATCGCCGATCGTTGCACGCGCCGCGTCGTTGAGACTGACGATTGCGAGTTCGTTCTCCGACCGCGTTGGCCCCGGATACATCTTGTAGACATACTGGGCAGGTGCGCAGGAACTGGTGCTACCCAGCACGACGCAAGTTGCAATCGTCGTGACGACAGCCCTCCACAAAGAGTCCTGATTGAGGGCATCGGTTGGGCAAGGGCGCCCGAACTGCTCAAGCGGACGATTCCAGGGTCTGGTCATCGTTTCCTCCCGCGAATGAGGGATCTACCCGCGGCACGAACGATCGGCCGTGCAGGGGAACGATGTCGAGCGGTATTTGAAAAGAAGCGGCAGACGCTACTGCGGGCCGCCACCGGCGCTACCGAATGGCTCTAGCCCCCTCCGATCTCCGTTTGAGAGGTCGCGGTAGTCCAAGCATTGGATTCAGGAGGCGGCCGGCTGGCACCGGGGCGCGATCGTGACGACGGAGCGCCCGAAACTCAAGCGGCTCCCAAGGCCGTATCGCGAGCAGCATGCTCGCGCCGTGGCGCTCGGATAGCGGAAGAGCGCGATCTGCGGTGTGAAGCTCGCCAAACTCACTTGCGATCTGACGCATCCGCGCGGTCACTTCCGCTCGGCTTCCCCGAGAAAGCATCCCGCTGATGAAAAGGAAGAGTTCACCGGGGCGGTCAAATTTGGAAGCCAAGTACTCGGACTCGATTCGAGCGCGGAAGTACCGCTGAAACGGACCGTCCGGAAGCCAAGAAAACGCGCGATCGATACGCGAACGGATGCGGTTGTCCGGTGCGAGTTCGATGATTCCGTGCCGGTCAAGCCGTGCCAGACAGCGCACACATTCGGCACGCGGAATATCGTAGGTATCCAGGATCTGCTCAAGGGTCCAATTGCCGACGGCGCACAGCGCGATCAGCATGAACTTGGGGCCGCCGGAGATGATCTCCTCTTCCTGCGCGGCAGTGAGATGCGTCATTCCGGCGGGCTGCGCTGTGGCCTCGCGTGCGAGTTCACCGAAGTCCAGACCAGCGATGCGGCACACGTCATCCAGGCGCTGCAGCGTGAAGTCACGGCGAGAGAACATCCGCTTTACGCCGGCCTCGCTCATGCCGAGTCCCTCGGCCACCCGCGCATAAGTGATACCACGCCCTTTCAAGGCCCGCTTGAGCACGTCGATGAGCACAGCTGGGTGCATGGCGCCTCCCTCCTTTGGTCCCCGTCTCTCTGAAAGATGGGTTTCACCCGCATTGGTCCGCGGGTACTCGACGCTGGCGCAGATGATTACAGCGATTGCTTGCAAGCAGCTGACGGCACAACACCGGCCCCTGTGTGCAATACAACGCCAGAACTCAGCCACGTCAGATGTCCGCTTTTGGCCGAACGCGGACATTCGACTCCTACCCAAAGTGATGATCGGCCTCACGCTCGGGGTTGACCGGACGTGACCAACCAAGAATGTGCGTACTCGGGCCCATCGGGTTCGCTCAAAGCCCGCAAAGGAATAGCAGTGTGGCTCATCACGAGCCACACGTCATAGAGCTTCCTTCGGTACACGAGTGCTGTCTGCGTCCAATCCTGCATCGCGCAATACGCCGCGCGATCGAGATTCCCGCGAGGACGTCCGCGTCGCCCAACCGCCTGACCGACCGCGCCGTCGCGACCACGCGATAGTTTCGATCGCGGTACGCCTTGACGAGGGCTGCACCGATGCCCTGCGATGGGCCTGTGATAACGGCAACTTTCTGCTCGATACCCATACGAGCCTCAGGCGCCCACGCCCGAAATGGCCGTCACCCCGCCGTCGATCAGGAAGTCCGCTCCGACGACGTACGCAGAATCGTCCGACGCGAGGTAGACCGCCAACTTCGCGATTTCCAGCGGATCGGCCATCCGCTTGCTTGGATTGTGGGTGCGGAGGATGTCCTTGACCGCGTCGCCCTGCTCTTCGCCTGGGAAGCGACCGAACATCGCCGTGTCGGTCGGGCCTGGGCTTAGGGTATTCACGCGAATCCCGCGGTCCACGAGTTCGGCACTGAGGATTCGAGCGAGATGGACGACCGCGGCCTTGCAGGTCGAGACGGTCGACGTTGTCGGCCACCCCTTATGCGCACCGACGGACGCATTGATGATTACAGACGAGCCTCGCCTGAGTAGCGGCAGGGCCTTTTGAACCGTGAAGTACGCCCCTTTGAAATTGACGGCTATCACCTTGTCGAAACTTTGCTCTGTCACGTCTTCGAATAACAGGAACTCGCTGTAACCAGCATTTACGAAGACTCCGTCCAGGTGTCCAAACTCCCGCTTGATCGTAGCGAACATCGCGTCGAGATCGGAGAGATGGCTGACGTCCGCGCGAATAGCGAGGCTTCCGTCGCCAAGCATCTCCTTAGTCGCCTGCAGCGACCCCGCATTCAGGCCGCAGATGGCGACGCGCGCGCCCTCTCGGTCGAATTCCTGCGCTGCGGCCAGCCCAATCCCGCTGTTGCCGCCGGTGATGAGAACATTCTTGCCTGCAAGCCTACCCATTTTCGTCACTCCTTCAGATTAAACAGATCCGTGTCGGGTACAGTTATGGACAAAAAAAGTTGATAAAAAGTTAGCCGATGTCGCGTACCAGCTCCGCGAGGCTCGTTTTGGTGAGAGCCTGCTCGACGGCGTCGTTCGCGGCGTTGAAGATTGGGCCAAGCCTTCGTTTCATCGCACAGGCCACGACGCATCGGTCGTGCACCTGGCTGCGCTTCGCAAAAACTCCGTTCTCGCTCTCAACCGCCTTGTAGATCTGACCGAGTGTTATGCGAGATGGCGGGTGTCGGAGACCGACGCCGCCGTGGCGACCCTGGCGGAGAACGACCAGTCCTTTCCGCTCGAGTAGCTTCAGGATCTTCCGCACGACGACCGGGTTGGTTCGGAGGCTTTTCGCGATTGCTTCCGAAGTCGTCCCCTCGTCGCCGGCGTGGGCGACGAAACTCATGATGTGGACGGCACTCGCCAAGCGGCTGTTCGTGGTCATAACATAACTGTATCGGTTACCTTTAATGCTGTCAAGAGCAGCGAAGCGACAGATTCTTGGTCACGGTGCCAGGGTCCTCAAGCGGGCACGCCAGTGCCCTCCGACGCGCGGCTCTCGTAGGTCGTCCCATGCCGACGCTAAACTACGCGGCGTCCAGGCCCTTCCCCGAAGATCGCTGATGCCCGCCAAGGTCACGCGCCGCGACTTCCTCGCCGCTGCCGCCGGCGTGACCACCGCCGGTCTCGCGGGATGCTTCGGGGGCGACGCAACCTGCATGTCCGATGCCAACGGCCTCGTGTGCGCGCTGCCGGAGCCGAAGGAAGCGCCGTTCGACGCCGTGGTCGTGCTGATGATGGAGAATCGCTCGTTCGATCACATGCTGGGATGGCTTCCCGGCGCCAACGGGCGACAGCAGGGATTGACCTACGTCGACGAAGCCGGCGTCGCGCACGCGACGTGGCCACTCGCGCCGGATTTCCAGGGGTGCCAATACCAGGATCCCGACCACACGTGGGAAGGCATCGCGATTCAATATGCGAACGGCGCGTGCGACGGGTTTCTGAAGACGCGTACCGATCCCGACCGCGATGCGGATCTTTTTCCGATCGGCTATTACCGCCAGGAGGATCTGCCGATTCTTTCCACGCTTGCCACGGCCTACACGACGTTCGACAACTACTTCTGCTCGATGCAGGGACCGACGTGGGAGAACCGGCTGTATCAGCTGACCGGGACCACGCAGGTTGGGATGGACAAGGTCATCGATCACTTCCCGCGCACGGATGCCGAGCGCCCATGCACGATCAATACGGCGATATTCGATCGCGTGCGCGCGGCGGGACTACGCACGACGTACTACTATCATGGTGAGCCGATGACCGGCCTTTTCCAGAGCAAGCGCTACGACGACATCTCTGCGCCGATCGGCCAGTTCTTCGAGGATGTACGCCGCGGCGCGCTTGCCAACGTGGTGTTCGTCGACCCGGACTACACGGATGCGGCGGAGGACGCGGGAACGTCCAACGATTACCATCACCGGGGCAACGTGCTCGTCGCGGAAGGCTTCGTCGCGGAGGTCTACAACGCGTTGAAGGACGGCCCGCAATGGGGGCGCATGGTGTTCGTGCTGAACTTCGACGAGCACGGCGGCTTTTTCGACCACGTCGTTCCGCCGCCATGCCACGATGACACCGTGCAAACGGGCAACGGCCCGTTTCCCGATCTCAAGCGGCTCGGGTTTCGCGTGCCTGCCATCGCGATGGGCCCGTTCGCGCCGCGCAAGATCGAGACGGCAGGACCCTACGAGCACTGCTCGATCCTGAGCATGATCGAATGGCGCTGGAGCATCGCCCCGATGACGACACGCGACCGCACCGCGAAGAACCTGGCCGAGGCGCTCGACTTCAAGAATCCGCACGCGGCGGTCAACCTGCCTGCGTTCACGCCGCCGCCCAACGTCGGGTGTCCGACGAATAGCGCGATGTAACGCCGAACGCCTTCTCGACAAAGCAGGTTGCTCGGACGCTGCGACGCCTGTCGCTTGGCACGCTGTACGACAAGCGCCGCACCGACGTCGCCCTGATGGCCACAGGCTGCGGATGCGGGAACGAGTTCCGCATGGTCCGGCGCAGCTGAGCGAACGCCCGCAACGAGCGCCCGCCATCAACAACGGAGCTATGCGACGGCTCCTCTGCCGCTAGGTAGCGGCCGCTCCAAATAGGCGTCCTGCGGCGCTCGTGATTGCCATCGCCAGCGCGCCCCAGACCACAACCCGCGCCGCGCCGCGGAGGATCGAGGCTCCACCGGCCCTCGCCGCCAGTGCCCCAAGGACGGCCAGAGACACAAGCGATACGCCGGCAATCACCGGAATATTGAACCCATCGGGTGTGTAGACTCCGGCGATGAATGGTATGCCCCCTCCCACTGCAAAGCTGAACGTCGACGTGATCGAGGCTTGCATGGGTCGTGCGGAGAGCACGTCGGTGATTCCGATGTCATCTCTTGCGTGGGCACCAAGTGCGTCGTGCGCCATGAGCTGCGATGAGACGTCAGTCGCAAGCTGGCGATCCAGACCACGCCGGACATAGATGTCCCGCAACTCCGCGTGCTCGCCATCGAAGTCTTGCTCCAACGCTTGGCGTTCGACAGAGAGGTCTGCCTGTTCAGCGTCTGCCTGAGAGCTTACCGAGACGTATTCACCAGCGCCCATGGACAGGGACCCGGCAATAAGCCCGGCGAGGCCAGCCACCAGGACTTGGCCCTGCGTAGCGTGCGCAGCAGCGACGCCGAGCATCAGGCTGGAAATCGACAGGACACCATCATTTGCGCCGAGCACTCCGGCGCGAAGCCACCCCGATCGGTGGGTGCGGTGCGTGTGGCCCGGCATGCTTCATGATAGTCGCCTTCGCGTCCACGCCCGAGAGGAAGCTTTAAAGTAGTGCGGCCGCGGTTAGGCGCGTTGGCGGAGCAGGATCGAGTTTGCCCTCGTCAAATACATCCTTGCCCACTATGTCGAGCCGCAGCTTCCACAATTCCATCCTGCGCCAGAGGCCGGGGCTCAGCCCCACCAGTGCCGTGAACATCCGGGTGAAATGGCTTTGATCCGAGAACCCACACGCAAGCGCGACTTCGGCGAGCGGCAGCGCGCGGTCGCGCAGCAGATCCTTCGCACGCTCAACGCGCCGGCTAAGGAGCCATCGATGCGGGGGTACCCCGATCGACTGACGAAAGGCGCGGGCGAAGTGCCGGGCCGACAATCCGCATTCCTCCGCGAGTTGGCTTAGCGGAAGCTTTCCGTCCAGATTCGCGTTTATCAACTCTTTCGCTCGCCGCTCCTGCCAGGGTGCCAGCCCTCCGCGTGAGATCGAGACCCCCTCGCGCAGCGCGGTGCTTTGAAGTTGTAGCTTTGCCTTCAGATCGTCAATCTGCCTGAGCGCCCGCTCGAGCTCGATATTCGTCACGCGAAGCGCGCGGGTTCGCTGCGCGACTTCCCGAGCGAGCTCCTCGGCGAGACGCTTTTGCTCGCCGAGCAGCCGCACCTCCTGGAGGCTCACGGTAGCCATCAACTCGTACTCGACGCGTCCAGAAATTCGACGGGAATCGGGGTTGTGAGCATGAGGCTGATTCTGTACTGCGCCTGGTCAAGCAAAGAGTGCCGATGCCTATGCCATGTGAAATTCGTGATCAACGAGCAGCGCGCGACGCGCATCAACCCACCGCTTTCTCGAGCCCTGCGCTACGTCCCCTCACCTGATTGGCGACCGGCAGCTTGCGAATCCGTTTGCCGGTCGCTGCGAAGATCGCGTTGGTCAGCGCCGGCATCACGCACGAGGTTCCCGGCTCGCCGATGCCGCCTGGCGCCTCCGGGCTCTTCACGAGCACGACGTCGATTTGCGGCGCCTCGTGGATGCGGAGCACCTCGTAGTCGCTGAAGTTGCTCTGCTCGACTCGGCCGTCCTTGATCGTGATCTCGCTGTAAAGCGCGGCCGACAAACCGAAGATGATCCCGCTCTCCATCTGCGCGCGAATGGTGTCCGGATTGACCTGGATTCCGCAGTCGACCGCGCACCAGACGTGAGTCGGGTTGACGGCACCATACTTGTCGATGCTGACCTGGACCACCTGGGCAATGAAGCTGCCAAAGCCGATGCAGAGCGCAATGCCCCGGCCCTGGCCAGACGGCAGCGCCTTGCCCCATCCGGATCGCTCCGCGGCAATCTGCAAGACGTTCTTCGCGCGCGGTACCTTGTCGAGCAAAGCGACGCGGTAGGCAAGCGGATCCTGCTTCGCACTGGCCGCGAGCTCGTCCATGAAGCTCTCGACGACGAACGTTCCGCGGGTTGAACCGACGCCGCGCCACCAGGTGGTATGGATTCCGGCGGGCGGCTCCTGCCGGACATAGTCGACGTGAATGGCGCCCACCGCGTAGGGCTGATCCGCCGAGCTCTCCACCGCGTCCCCATCGACACCGTTCTTCAGCGCTTCCGGGCTGAAGTAGCGCGCGATGATGGACGAGCCGGCGATGCGATGCGACCAGCCCACGGGCTTGCCTTGCGGATCGAGGCCCGCGCTGATGCGGTCGTAGTAGTGCGGGCGGTAGACGTCGTGTTGAATGTCTTCCTCGCGTGTCCAGATCACCTGCACCGGACCGCTCACTTGCTGCGCAATCTGCACCGCCCGCAGGATGCCGTCGTATTCGAGGCGGCGGCCGAATCCGCCTCCGAGCAGATGGTTGTGAATGCGCACCTGCTCGCGCGCGAGCCCGGTGAGTTTCATGACCGCTGCCTGCGCCATCCCTGGGACTTGAATGCCGACCCAGATGTCGCAACCGTCCTTCGTCATGTCGACGGTGCAATTCATCGGCTCCATCGTTGCGTGCGCGAGGAACGGCTGCTCGTAGACCGCCTCGACCTTGCGCGCGGCGCCGGCGATGACCGCGGCCGCATCGCCTTCATGACGCGCGACCGCACCGGACTTTTCCAGGGCGCGCTCGAGCGGGCCGACGATGTCGGCCATCGAGACCTTCGCATTCGGCCCCGCGTTCCACTGCGGGCTCGCCGCAGCAAGGCCCTGCTTTGCGGCGAAGGTGTGATTGGCGACCACGGCCACCGCATCATCGAGCCTGACAACCTGGCTTACGCCGGGGACCGCCTTCGCCTTCGCTTCGTCCACGTCGATCAGCTTTCCACCGAAGGTCGGCGATTGCGCCAGCACGGCGAATTTCATCCCCGGCAGGCGCGTATCGATGCCGAACTTCGCGCTGCCGTCGACCTTGCCGGCGCAATCGAGACGCCGGTGCGGCGTTCCGATGAGCTTGAACTCCGCGGGCTCCTTAAGCGCAACTTTCACGGGCACCGGCAGCTTCGCCGCGTCGTCGACCAGCGCTCCGTACTCGAGCTTGCGCCCGGTCGTCGGGTGCACGACCACGCCGCTCTCCGCACGACAGGTCGACGGATCGACCTTCCAGCGCTGTGCGGCCGCCGTCACCAGCATGACGCGTGCCGCCGCGCCGGCCTCGCGCAGCGGACCGTAGAAGCCGCGAACGGATTTGGAGCCGCCCGTCATCTGGATGCCGATGGCCGGATTCACGTAGAGCTTGTCATCGGCGGGCGAATGCTCGATCGCGATCGTGTCGACGTCGACTTCGAGCTCCTCCGCGACCAGCATCGGCAGCGACGTGTAGGTTCCCTGGCCCATCTCGATCATGGGCGAGACGAACGTCACCTCGCCGGCGCGGTCGATGCGCAGGAAAGCGTTTGGCGCGAACGGCGCGTCGGTCGTCAACGTGTCGCGCACTTCGCCGCGGGCGGGCAGCCCAAAGCCGAGCAGGAGGCCGCCGCCGATGGCGGTCGTGGCCGTGAGGAAGTTACGGCGCGAGTTTGAGGCGAGTTCTTGAGTCCTCATTTCACGGCTCCTATTGGCCCGCGGCCCTCTTGATTGCGGCACGAATACGCGGATAGGTACCGCAGCGGCAGATATTGCCCGCCATCGAGCGGTCGATATCCGTATCGCTCGGTTTAGGCTTGGCCGCGATCAGTGCGCTTGCCGACATGATCTGACCGGACTGGCAGTAGCCACACTGCGGCACGTCCAGCGCAAGCCAGGCCGCCTGGACTTTCTTGCCCGCGGGTGTGTCTCCAATGGCTTCGATCGTGGTGATCCGCTTCCCCGCTGCAGCGGACGCCGGCGTGATGCAGGACCGCGCCGGCCGTCCGTCGATATGAATCGTGCACGCCCCGCACAGGCCGATGCCGCAGCCGAATTTCGTGCCGGTCATCGCGAGCACGTCGCGCAGGGTCCACAGCAACGGCATGTCGTCGGGAATATCGAGCTGGCTGGGCTTTCCGTTCACGTTGAGCGTGATCATGGCTTTCTCGCTTTTTCACTGACTCATGATTGCCGCGTAGTCAGCTTGGTTGCCCGCCCCGCTCGGCAAGGCGCGCTCCCTCTCGGCGTACCACTTGTCGTTTCGTACAAGATCAACCGACGAATAGGGTCACTGCAATCTGCGCGACAACGGATTCTGTGTAGGACACGACCCAACGTCGCGTCGGACTGAAGGCGAGGCTCCAAAGCCGCAGATCGGATTGAGTCGAGGTCCATTCGGTCAGCCTATGCTCCGGAGGTCGTTCGTGCAGTTCTAAAACGCCGAAACCGTGCAAATCTTCTGAAATTCCCTGAGCGGCCGCGACGGCCCCTTGCCGAGTGTTGTGCCCGATGGTGAAAGTGCCGCCGTCGCCCGGTTTGGAGACGACGTCGATAGCCCCGCCAAGGGGTTGTTGATGTCGTGAGCGATAGCCGCAGCCTCCCGTCCGATCGCCTCCATCGCGGCCGGGGACGGATTCCGCCGCAGTGCCGTGCTGCCGAATGGGGTGGCGTGCATGGTCGGCTGCTCGTGAGCGCTTCCCTTACGTGCCTTGGGCCGAATTCCGCTTGCCGGCCGCGATCGCCCCGCCAACGCAGGCAAGGAGCTCTTCGGCGGCAAATGGCTTGGCGAGATAGCAATGCACGCCTGCTTCCCGCGCCCGCTTACGCACTGCGTCGTCGGGGTAGCCCGTGATGAGAATGGTGGGAATGGGACTTCCCGATGAAGCGAGCCGCTGGTGCAGCGCGAGTCCGCTCATTCCCGGCATCCGCATGTCCGCAACGAGCGCCGAGACCTTGGCTCGCTGCGGCGATTTCAGGAAAGCTTCGGCAGAGGCAAACGTCGCGGCACAGAAGCCCGCGGAGTCAAGCAGGTCCTTCGTCGTGTCGCGCATCGATTCGTCGTCGTCCACGACGGCGACCAGAAGCTTCTGCGTCCGCTTCGATGTGGCCATGGCAGAAGCCTAGGCTCATCGATGGCGCGAGGCTATTGGGCGTGAGTCGCGCGGACTACGACTTTGGTTTAGCCAGTAGGTCGCCCATGCGCACGAGCTCCTGGATGGACTGCGCATGCATCTTGTGCATGATCTGTCCGCGGTGGACCTTCACGGTGCCTTCCGCCACGCCGAGTTTGGCAGCGATGCGTTTGTTTGCATGGCCGCCGATCACCAGCGCCATGACTTCGCGCTCACGCCGCGTGAGCGTGGCGAAGCGTTGCTCCAGCTCGGCGACGGCCGCCATCGCCTGACGCTGCGCGCGGTCACGGTCGATGCCGGCGTGGATGGCATCGAGTAGCTCTTGATCGCGGAACGGCTTGCACAGAAACTCGACCGCTCCCGCCTTGATTGCGCGCACCGACATCGGGATGTCGCCGTGACCGGTAATGAAGATGACCGGAAGGGGCACGCCCGCCCTGGCCAGCTCCTCCTGGAACGCGAGTCCGCTCGCCCCTGGCAGTCTCACGTCGAGCACGAGACAGCTCGGCGCATCGGCGCGCTTCGCCTGCAGGAACTCCTGCGGCGTAGCGAATGCCCGCGGCTCGAGGCCGACCGAGGCGACAAGATCCTCGACGGCGTGCCGCATGGACGGGTCGTCGTCGATCACGAAAACGACCGGCCGCTCCGCAGCCATCTACGTGGTCGCCAGGACCGGCAGCGAAAAGCAGAACGCGGCGCCGTGCGACCTGTTCGGGCCCACCCACAGGCGTCCGCCGTGGGCCTCGATGATGGCGCGGCTGATGGAAAGCCCCATTCCCATGCCATTCGCCTTGGTCGTATAGAACGCGTCGAACAGCTGGTCCGCGTGACTCGAGTCGACGCCGGGACCCGAGTCGCGCACTTCCACCCGCACCGCATTTGCATCCTCTCGTGCCGAGCCGATGGTGAGCTGGCGGCGACGATCATCGACCGCGCTCATCGCTTCGATGGCATTGACGACGAGGTTGAGGACGATCTGCTGGATCTGGATGCGGTCGGCTTCGACCGTCGGCAGGTCCGGAGCGAGCGAGGTCGCCACCAGGATTTCATTGCGACGCACCTCGTCGTTCGTGAGCGCAAGGACTTCGAGGATCGCCTCGTTCAGGTCGAAGCGGTCCTTGCGCGGCTCCTGACGCTTCACCAGCGCGCGCAGCCGGGCGACAACCGCGCTGGCCCGCGTACTGTCATTGACGATCCGCTCGAGAGAACGCTGTGCCTTAACGAGATCGGGCGGCTGCGCCGAGAGCCATCGCGAGCAGGCAGCGGCGCTCGCGGCGACGGCACCGAGCGGCTGGTTCACCTCATGAGCGATCGACGCACCGAGCATCCCCAAAGTCGACGCGCGGTTGGCGCGGGAAAGCGCGCCTTGCGCCTCGCGCAGCGCTTCGATGGCATGCATGTGCTCGGTCAGATCGCGCGAGATGCAGAGCGCTGCCTCGACGCGCTCCGAGCCGAGCCGCAGCGGCGAGTAGGTCACCGATCGATAGGCGCGGCCGACGCTGGAATTGAACCACGCCGCGTCGCTGACCTGCTCTCCCGCGAAGCACCGGTCCAGAAGGGGCTTGACGTGCTCGAACAGTTCCCTGCCGCCGACCTCCGCGATGTGCATCCCGACGAACTTCTCCGCCGGCATCTTCCACCGCTCTTCCGCGACGAGATTGACCTTCTGAAGGCGGCAATCCCTGCCGACAATGGCCACGGCGTCAGGCATGTTTTCGAACACCTGGCGGGTCATATATTCCGCGCGCTTGCGCTCGGTCAGGTCGAGCACGAAAGCCACACCCTGGTTTCCGTTCTCTTCGAAGGCAGCCACGCCGATGAGCACCGGCACGCGGCTGCCGTCCTTCCGGAAGTACTCCTTCTCGAAGGGCTGCAGGGTCCCGCTCCTTGCAAGCTCAGGAGTCAGCCGTTCGTCGCGATCACGCCATTCCGGTGGTGTCAGGTCCGTCCAGCGCAAGCGATTCGCGACGAGATCCTCACGGCCGTATCCGACCATGGCGAGGAACGCGTCGTTCGCATCGAGGATCCGACCTTCGAGCTCCCAGACGAAGATGCCGATGATGTTGGCGTCGAACAGGCGTCGGAGCCGCGATTCGCGCTCGGCGAGATCACGGTACAACCGGCTGTTCTCGAGCGAGATCGCTGCTTGCGAAGCGAGCAGCTTCAGTACCGCCGTGCGTGCAGGGGCGAAAACGCGAGGAGCAACTCTGTTCTCGAGATAAAGGACACCGATGAGTTTGGCCTGATTCATGAGCGGCAGACAGAACACCGAGCGAACGTGCCGCCCAGCGATGTACGGATCCGTCGAGAACGGATTCGACAGATGCGCGTCGTCCAGAATCACGTTCTCTCGGCTGTTCAGAACGTAGCGGAGGATCGTTTCCGGCAACCGGAACCCGGTGACGGGCTCGTTGCACAGGCGAACCGTCAGGGCGCCGCTGCTGGTTGTGGCTTCCGCTGCAATGCGCTGCTCGTTCGCTCGCGAGAGTATTAAGAGCGCGCGTTCCGCTCCTGCGTGCTCGACCGCTGTGCGCATCAGCGTATCGAGCAGCTTCTCGAGACCCAACTCCCCTGAAACCGTTTGCGATACCGCGATTACCGTCGCAAGGTCCAGGTGTTCGACCATTGCGCCACCCGCAGCAGGCACGACGTTGTCTGTCTTCGAGTGGGGCTCGCTCCGATCGGCGATCTGCTTTAGCAACGTCCCTACATCGAAATAAATGCGCGCCGCAGTGATCTGCCGCTTCGCTGAATCGTACTCATAAACCCCGCAGCCAGGGACCTCGACGCGAGCGTGGGTCGCGTCACGGCCGCCGAATGGACCCTTGTGCTCGGCTTCAAAGCTCCATTCAACGACGACGACGTTTCGTCCGAAGATCCAATTCTTGACGGTATGGCGATTGCCGGGAAAGCCCGCGATGAAGGGACGAACGAACTGCTCGCGTACGGCCAAGCTCCCCTGCATGAGCGTTCCGGGAATCTGAACCGTCACATCGTCCGCGTAGTAGGACATGATGCGGTCCTCATCTATCCCTCCCCACGCGTCAAAGTACTCGTAGATGAACGACTCGATGTCAACAACCGATCGGAGTGCGCTACGAGTCGCCATGGCTATCTCCGTTGTCTAGACTGCAAGTTAAGGCACCGCTTTACAGCACACTTTTTGAAGACCGTCGATTGTACGAAGGTGCTAATGGCGATCAGCATAGAGTCAGGAGTTGCGCGCGCAGTTCCAAAACACTGAAAATGTGCCAATCTTCTGAAATCTGGTCAAAATTAACCCCTAGAAGTGTAGAGTCATGCCCGCCCGCGTCCCGTTTCGACGGTTTGAGGCATCGACATGACGTCCCGGGCACCCATTGATCTACCCGTTGTTTCCGGAATCGAAGTCGTCCGCGCCGGTCGCGTCGAGGCATTCCTGCATACGCGTCCGGCGCTAAGCAGCGCGGCGATTCGATGGGGAGGTCTCGCAGTCGAGGATTACCACGTTCCTGCGTGTGTCATTGCGCAGCACGAGCACGTGCATGATTTCCTGCACGTGGTATTGAGCGGGACCGTCCAGTACGAAGTCCGCACTGCGGGAAAGTGGCTTCACTACACTGCGGAGCCCGGGACTACATTCGTCCTCCCGCGGGGCACCGTGGACGAGCTGCGTTGGTCGGGTCCCACGCATCGGATTGCGGTAGCCCTACACCCGAGCTTGTTGCTCGGTGCCATCGACGAGACTATCGGACAGAACCATATCGAGCTTACAGAGCACTGGAACGCTGTGGACCACCACATCATGAGCGTGCTACTGGCGCTCACGACCGACCTCGATGCGGGGTCGCCAGCCGGACGACTCTACGGTGAATCCCTTGCCAATGCTCTGGCGGTGTACCTGCTGAGTCGTTACGCCGTACAGCGCCGCGTGCCGATGGTGCCCAAAGGAGGGCTTCCTCGATGTCGGTTGAAGCGCGTGCTTGACTATATCGGCGACAATCTGGCGGAAGACGTCAGCCTGTCCGACCTCGCTGAATTGGCGGGCATGAGCGCTCACCATTTTGCGCAGTTGTTCAAGAGAAGCATGAGTTGCACGCCACACCGTTATGTACTCCAGGAGAGAATCGAACGGGCAAAGATTGCGCTGAGGGATCCGCGGTGCACAGTCCTGGACGCGGCCGCTATCTCGGGATTTCCGAATCCAAGCCACTTCGCCCGAATGTTTCGCCGGTTCGTTGGCGTCACTCCGTCGCGATTTCAATCCGATCAAACGTCGTTGCTCAGGATTACGCAGCGGCAGGCGACTTCCTGACCGCGCTTTAAGTTCGCGGCCCTCGTACTGGCTTTCAAAGGCGTTACTGAGGGCAGGCAGGCGCTGCCGCTTTGAGTTCACGCCTTGGCGGCGACGTTCTGAGTCTCTCGGACCGGTGTACTGGCCGCAGTAACAGAGGAAGAACGGATTAGCGAACCCGCCGTTCCGGCGTCGCAAGTGTGCGGCTATTGATGGACGCGACAAAGCCCTAGCGCTCTGAAGCGCGAATCAGTCTTACGCCGTCGGTGAGAACGCCTGGCACCAGCCAGCGGCACTCACGGTCCCGTCGACGATGGCGCACGTCCCGGTGCCGCCGCCGCTGGGCGAGAAGTGCTTGCAATCAGAACAGGTCTTGCCCTCGTGAGGATGGTCCTGGTAGAGAAAATCGCTTTTCGCAGCCTTCGCGCGGGCGGGTTGCAATGCACTAAGCGATGCGAGGCCTGCGAGTGCTGCCACGCCGCGAACGAGAATTCGGCGGCGTGTGATATGGATCGTCTTTGCTTCCATTGCATTGTCCTTTCCGATCGATTTCCGATGATCATCTGATCGCGATCTGCACCAAAACATCGGGACAGCAGCGTCCGTGTGCAGGGCGATCAGACGAACCTGTCCTAGAACATGAGCCATGCCATCAGGAAGAGAGTGTTGTTGTCGCTGGCATTGCGGCCGAAGCCGTCGTAGTTGGTCCGGCTGCCGTTGAAGGTTCGGTAGCCCGTGTATTGCAGCAGCAAGCGCATATCGCGGCGGGGGAGCCAGTCGATCTCCGCGACGTAGCCGTTGGTCCTCGGGCTGCCGAGCGCGCTGCCGGTCACGGGAAGTCCCGTGTTGTAGAGCGCGTCGTCCACATCTCCGCTGCTGTTGAAGTAGGCGAGCGTGACGCCATACTTGGTGTCGTAGTAATAGCTCACCTTGCCTTTGAAAGTGCGCAGTCGATCGGAGGGATTGGTGGCGCCGCCGCTGGCGAAGGTCGCGCCGAGGTCCTGCTTTTCCCGGATCCAGTTCAGTTGCGCCGAGAAGCGATGCCGATCGGTGACGTACTGGTACTGCGCATCGATGCCCACGTCGACGAAGCGATCGGTGGATCCCGTTGGGTCGAGACTGTCGGGGAACTTTCGCACGTTGATTCCATAGGTACCGATCTCCACGGAGTGCGCGCCCTCATCCCACGTGTGCTGGAGCGCCAGGCGCCAATACGGCGCATAGCCGTCGAGGACTGCGTCGGTCGCTTTGTCCGTGCCCGCGCGAAAGACGGAGAAAGCGCCGTCCGCCGTGCGATATGCCGCGACTTCCGCGTAGAGGGTTTCGTTCCACAGGGAGTAAGCGCCGAAGCCGACCACTTGCTGGCCGAGACCCCCATCGATCAAGACCGCCGCATTCGGCGCGACCGCCACGCTCGAAGAGGCGAACGGGAATCCCCACGCCGGCGTCGTGTTGTAGATGTCCGACACCGTGGGGTTGTTGTTGATGCTCACGCCATAGGAAAGCTTCGTGCTCTCGCGTTCGAAATGATTGGCATAGCGCAGATCCACGTTGTCGATGGCGCTATGGTGGGCGATGCCGTCGTAGGTCCACTGTGCGAAGGCCCCGAAGTGCTCGGCAATCCGCCCCGCGTAGAAGAGACTCGCCTGCTGCAGGACGACACTGTTGTTCTTCGGGAAATTGCTCGCATCGGCACCCGCCGTGCTCTCGGTATTGGTGAGCGATCCTTGCAGCATCGCCGCCAGCGGCAGCTTCGGCGGCGGCGCATCGTCTTGCATCGATATCCACGGCAGCCAGGGACGCTCCCCCTTCACCTCTCGCATGAGCGTGTAGCCGCCGAGCTTGAATTGCCTGCCGACGGAGGTGAGCTCCGGCCAGCTGAAGTGACAAGTGACGCATTCGAAGCCCGTCTGGCGGGCAAAGCTCGGAACTGCTTGCGCCGGCCGAGGAGTCAGAAGCAGCAGGATTGCGATGGCTGCGGTCACGGACAGCTTCATCCGGTAGCGCTTCCTGTTCTCTGTTACTCGGAGGCAAGCGCTCTCTCTCGACGCGAGATGGCGTGCTCCATGAGCAGGTCAACATGATTCGGACTGCGCGCCTTCCTGTGAAAATCTGTTGTCTCGCGAGGAATAGCCAGGACGAACCGGTTGTTCGTTTTTCATAATGAACGAGGGACACGCTGTTTTTCTGTAAGCCGTTTGATAGCTGTTTACCAGCACAGTTGTGTCCCGAGAATTGGTGATCGCCTACTCGAGACTGGTGCATCGCGCGCCGTCCTCGTGCGAAAGTAGTATCGGTCCGGAGCGAGTGCGAGCCGACAACGATTTGAATCGTCCACGATCGCTTCTCGCGGAGCTGCCGCCGAAAGTGAAGCCACGCGGTGATCGCGTCGCCTGCATCGCGGCCCCATTCGTCGGCCTCGTTGGTGGTGAAGCGTGACGGCGTGGTACTGGTGCGGCCGCATCGGAACCCGCGAGGAATGCCAATGGACGCGATCGACGTGCGGGCCGAAAATCCCCAGTGACCGCTACGGGAGCGCCTCCAATGAGCTTCGTCCTTGTAGTCGCACTTCTTTCCGTTACCCTGGCCGCCTCCGGTTGCGCGATGGGCGTGTCAGACAGCAAGGGCGCAAACCAGCCCATGGCTCATACAAGCAGGAACGCGTTGGACTGGGCGGGCACCTATCAAGGTACGTTGCCCTGCGCCGACTGCCCTGGGATTCTGACCCGCATCGAGCTCGCTCAGGACGAGACCTTTGTCCTGAGCATCCAATACATCGACAGGGACGCGGCTCCTCGGACCTCACGCGGCACGTTCAAGTGGGACGCTGCCGGACGAACCATCGAACTGCAGGGGCCCGCGGGCCCGCCGTGGCACTTTCAGGTGATCGAGGGCGGACTCGCGGCTCTCGATCGCGAAGGCCAGCCCATAACGGGAGCGCTTGCGTCTGGCTATGTTCTCGCGAAAGTCGGCGGTGGCCACGCAGGGACTTCATCCCCCGATGCATCGCTGGCCGGCAGCCCATCATGGCGGCTCTTCGAACTCTTCGGCGCTGCCGTCACCGCGGCGGACACCGTCGAGCAAGTACCCAATATCCACTTCGACGCGAAAACCCAGCGCGTCTACGGCTACACTGGTTGCAACCAGTTCACAGGGAGCTACAGCGTGGAGGCAGGCGACCGCCTGCGGCTCTCGCAGCTTGCGTCGACGCGGCGCGCGTGCATAGGTCCGGATCTCGAACCGCAGTACCTGCGCGCCCTGAACTCTGTGGATCGATTCGAAGTGCGCGACCGTGAACTGTCGCTCATGCAGGCCGACGGGACCGTCTCCGCACGGTTCCGAGCAGCCGAGTTACCGCCGGCCCCCGGCCATTGATGCTGGCGCGTTCCTCGCGATCTGGAAGCGCGACGGTGGATGCCATCGAGACACCTCGATCGGAACAGATCATCAAGCGCTCGCCGTAGTACGCGGCGAGCGCTTTTCAATTCAGCGTCACGAGTGCGGGAGTATTGCGGGCGAAGGGGCGTGTCGTCGTAGACGAACGCGCACTGAGAGCGCTGCCCATGCACGCTCTCGAGCACATCGCCGTTGCAGGCGGCCCTTCCTGTACACGGCTTGGTTCCATCCGCGCGCTAACCTCAGCAGACGCACCCCGCTCGCTGACTGCGATCACGCGCCGCTCATGGTGCCAAGAGGTTCGCGCAGTGGCCCGGCTGCTGGGGAGTCGAGGAAATGTCGCCGCCGCGCGGCACGCACTGACTTGGCGGCAGCGCCTCGTTGCCCTCCACGTGCCCGACCAGGAGTTCGAACGCCATCTGCGCATGCGGCTCGATAAATTCCAACTGCGGGAAGCTGGGCAGATTGGTCCTGTCCTTGTAACTCTCGATGTGATTGCCGTTCTGGATCTCGTAGAGCCGATACTGCGGCTCGCGTTGGTTGTTGTTGCCTTTTCGCGATGCGTCGACCACCGTCTCATAAGCGCGTGCTCCGCGCTTGATCGGAAGCAGCGCGTCGAGCGTTCCCGCGACGGTGATGAGCGGTCTCTTGATCTTCCCGGTCGTGGCGATGGCGGCGACCCGCGCGGCAATGGAGGGATCGGCGGCCACGCGTGCAAGATAGTCGTAGCCACCGGTTCCGGTGATGTCGCCCACGCCGTCGTTGTACGTCTGCCAGGTGGGGTCGAAGCGCTTCTGCCACTGGCATTGCGTGACTTCCCAGAACTGGTTCCAGTAGTTTCCCCACAGCGAACCCGTAAGGGTCGGCGAATTCACCACGTCGGGAGGGTAACCCGCGGCCACGATGTTCTGCGCGCCCTGGCTGTTCGAACTGAAGCCCGATGCCAGGTAATCCGGCCAGTTCGCAATCGCCGGCGGCAGGTCGATCAGGATGTTCGGTCCGGCGGGATCGACGAACGTGCCCTCCCAATCGACACCGCCGTCGAAAAGATTGGGAGCCTCCTCGATGGCACGGCGAACCTGATAGCCGCCGTTCGAGGTGCCCACGGCGTAAGTGTGCGCGGGAAAATGGTTGTACGCGCCCTTCGTGGCGAGGCGTCCGAGCTGCGCCGCCTCGATCATGTACTGCGTCCACTGCGTAAAGGGCTTCAAGAGATCATTGTCGTAAAAGTGAACCCACACGATTGAAAGCGGATTCAGGCGGCACGGCGTGGGGTCACTCGCAGGCGGCGTGTTCGACACGCCGGCGACTTTCAGGTTCAGGACGCCTTTGTTTTGCGAGGCATAGGCGTAGCCCTGCTGGACGACGTAATCGCTCCATGCGAAATCGCCGTTGAATTCGCTGCGCGTGCCCGAGGCGCCGGCGACAACCAGCTTGCCGTTCCAGTCATCCGGGAGCCGGATTAGGAATCGCGCTTGTCCCGTCGGGTCGTCGGTGAGCCAGGCGTCGAGCTGCACACCAGGAACGGACTTGGTGATTGGCGTGCGGTTCGTCGCGAGCGCCGGGGAGATGACGCTGCGGTCGGTCGTGGGCGTGAAACCGCCTGGCGGCAACGGCGTGATCCCGTCGGCGAACGTCGTGATCGAGTTATCGGCCGGCGTGGTCAGCGGATTGGCAGTCGTGAGATCGGTGCTGTGAAAGCAGATCGGATTGGAGATTTGCGTGCCCAGCGCCTGGATCACTTGATCGCAGGTGACGGCGGCGCTCGCGGCGGACGAAGCGCCAAGGGCAATCGCGGCTAGCGATATCTTTCGTAAGACCATTATTTTCTCCAGCAGGTAAACGAATACGGATAGCGGAACGCATGGCCCGCTGCCTTCATCATCGACAGGCTGCGGTCGACGTGACGGACCTTCGACAACGTACTTTCTTCAGAATTCTGAGTCCAATCGTCGACGGCGATCCCTGACCGCAATGAAATATGCCGGTAACTTTCGGGAACGCGTCCGCATGGGCCGACGTTGGCGCACGTTCCGGGGCCGGCGACGGCAATTTGCTCACCACTGCAAATCTTGGAATTGCGACTGCGGACGGGGGCTTGGGTTCGCGAATCAATCCCTGACGGGTCGCCAACAATCGGCGGGTCAAGTCAACAATCGACCGATCCCGCATTTTTTTCTGGCTTATGGCCGGGCTAGGCCGAAGCAAGCGCGTTGCGCCGGATCTGCCGCGACGATGCTACGCTCGCGCCTCGTGATGTCAGACAGGTAGGAGCGGCTCATGACGCAAACGGAGCGCGGCACTGCCTCGGTTCGGAGCCGTGACCCCATCGATAACGTTCCCATCGATGACGACCGGCTCGCAACGGAATCGCGAACGCCGGCAGTCGATGTACGCAGTAGTTAAGTCTTGCGCCGCTTCGCTCTGCTATGTCTCACGCTGGGTACGAAAGGTAGTCATCCGAGCAACCGATCCAATCTGACCGCGGAGGAACGGCATGGCTTCGACCGAGCAGAAGATGTCGCGGATGCAACTCACCGCCATGGTGGTCGGGTCGATGGTCGGCGCGGGGATCTTCTCGCTTCCGCGGACGTTTGCGAACGCCACCGGGCCGCTGGGTGCGGTCATCGCCTGGCTTATCGCGGGTACCGGCATGTATATGCTGGCGCGCGTGTTCCAGTCACTAGCAGAACGGAAGCCCGACCTCGACGCGGGTGTCTACGCTTACGCGCGGGCGGGCTTCGGTGATTACCCTGGCTTCCTCTCCGCTTTCGGCTACTGGATTACGAGCTGCATCGGCAACGTCTCGTACTGGGTGCTGATCAAGTCGACGCTGGGCGCGTTCTTCCCGGTCTTCGGCGACGGCAATACGGTCACCGCCATCGTTGTCGCATCGATCGGCATCTGGGCGTTCCACTTCATGATCTTGCGCGGCGTCCAGCAGGCCGCGTTCATCAACAGTGTCGTGACGGTCGCGAAGATCGTCCCGCTCATCGTCTTCGTCATCATCCTGATCTTCGCGTTCAAGCTCGATCTATTCAAGGGCAACTTCTACGGCGGCGGACTCGGGGACATTGTCGAGCAGGTCCGCGCAACCATGCTGGTCACGGTGTTCGTCTTCATCGGGATCGAGGGCGCGAGTGTCTATTCGCGCTACGCCAAGGAGCGCGCCGACGTCGGCGCGGCGACCATTTTTGGCTTCATCGGAGTGACGTCGTTGATGGTGCTGGTGAGCATGCTTCCGTACGCGGTGCTCGCGCGGCCGGAGATCGCAGGCTTGCGCCAGCCTTCGGTGGCAGGTGTACTGGAAGCCGTCGTCGGGCATTGGGGCGCCGTTTTTATCAGCATCGGCCTCATCATCTCGGTGCTGGGGGCCTACCTCGCGTGGTCGTTGATCTGCGCCGAAGTGCTCTTCACCGCGGCCAAGACCCGGGACATGCCGTCGGCCTTCGCCAAGGAGAACCGGGCCAAGGTGCCGGTGGCTGCGCTCTGGCTTACCAACATCATCGTGCAGCTCATCGTCATCAGTACCTATTGGTCGCGCGATGCCTTCTCGCTGATGTTGAACCTCACGAGCTCGATGTCGCTGATCCCGTATTTCCTCGTCGCCGCCTACGCGTTCAAGCTCACGCGGCGCGGCGAGACGTACGAGGTGCGACCCGAGGAGCGAACGCGCGATCTCGTGATCGCCGTCGTCGCCACGCTATACACCGTTTTCATGCTCTGGGCAGGTGGCATGCGGTACATCCTGCTCGCGTGCATCCTCTTCGGGCCGGGGACCGCTCTGTATTACTGGGCGCGCCGCGAGCAGCAGAAGTCGCTGTTCACGCCGGTCGAGTGGGTGATCTTCCTCGTCGTCGTGATCGGTTTCGTCGCGGGCGTCTACTCGCTCGCGACCGGCGCGATCCAGATGTAGTCGTCAAGATTTCCGCAACGGAGTCCGTCATGGCGCAAAGCAAAGCGAAGGAAGTCAAGTTCGGCGTGCATTCCGAAGTCGGTCAACTCCGCAAGGTGCTGGTGTGCGCGCCGGGGCGAGCCCACCAGCGCCTCACGCCGTCCAACTGCGACCAGCTGCTGTTCGATGACGTGCTGTGGGTGGAAAACGCCAAACGCGACCACTTCGACTTCGTGCAGAAGATGCGCGACCGCGGCATCGAAGTGGTGGAGATGCACAACCTCCTGGCCGAGACCGTCGCCGTTCCGGAAGGCAAGAAATGGATCCTCGACAACCAGGTCGTGCCGAACCAGGTCGGCCTGGGCTTCCTCGACGAGCTGCGCAGCTACCTCGACGGTCTCGACAACCGCAGCCTCGCGGAGACGCTGATCGGAGGATTGTCGATGCACGAATTTCCCGAGTCGGTCGGCGGCAAGGCGCTCAAGATCGTCAAGGAAGCGGCGGGCGCAACCGAATACCTGCTGGCGCCGCTGCCGAACACGCTGTACACGCGCGACACCACATGCTGGATCTATGGCGGGGTGACGCTCAACGCGCTGTACTGGCCCGCGCGCCACGAGGAGACGATCCTGATGGCCGCGATCTACAAGTTTCATCCGGACTTCGCCGGCAAGGTGAAAGTCTGGTGGGGGGATCCTACCGAGGATCACGGCTTGGCGACGCTCGAGGGTGGCGATGTGATGCCCATCGGCAAGGGCAACGTGCTGATCGGCATGAGCGAGCGCACTTCGCGGCAAGCGATCAGCCAGGTCGCCGCGACGCTGTTCAAGAACGGCGCGGCCGAACGCGTGATCGTACCGGCGATCCCGAAGATCCGCGCGGCGATGCATCTCGACACTGTCTTCACCTTCGCCGATCGGGACTGTGTCCTGCTTGCGCCTGATTTCCTGGCCAAGACCAATACGTTCTCGTACCGCCCGAGCAACCACCCGAGCGGCGTCGAGTTTCACAGCGAGAACAAGCCTTTCGTAGACGTGGTCAAGGAAGCGTTAGGGCTGAAGAAGCTGCGCATCGTCGAGGCCGGTGGAACCGACTATCAACGGGAGCGTACGCAGTGGGACAGCGGCGCCAACCTCGTGTGTGCTTCGCCAGGTGTCGTCTATGCCTACGACCGCAACGTTCACGCCAACACGCTGCTGCGCAAGGCAGGCATCGAGGTGATCACCATCGTCGGTGCCGAGCTCGGGCGGGGGCGGGGCGGCGGTCACTGCATGACTTGTCCGATCGTTCGAGACGCAGTCGATTTCTGACGCGGGCCGCAAATCGCCATCGTGGCGCGCGGCGACGGTGACTGCCACTTTCTTCAAGGAAAGCCCCGAACTCGTCGCCAATACCTCGAAGTCATGCCCTGATCACGATTACGTGTGCTCCATCGACCACGAAATGCCACGATTTCGTTGTCGACGGGGGAAAGCGAACGGCGGTTTCACGCACCATCTGGAGAGATTCGTGAGATACGTATACATCGGGCTCGTCGTCGTTTTCGCCGCGCTGGTTCTGCTGTTCGTGGCTCAGAATTTCCAGACTGCAACCGTCGCGCTGTTTTCGGCCAGCATCACGCTACCCATCGCCTTGCTGGTGATCGCGGTCTACGTGCTGGGAATGGCGACAGGCGGTTTTGCGCTCGCTCTGCTGCGAGGCGTGGTTGGCCGCGCGAGACGCCGCGGTTGAGCGTCGATGTGCCGTCGGGAACGCTCGCGACCCAGGGACGCCGATGCGAGCCAAGCCAACGCCCTGCGACCCAGCTAAGGGGCGATTGCTCGCCGCGGACACCGAGGACGCGTTCGATGGTCGCCGCATGCCGGATTCGCGGTCATTCGCCGTCGGACAATCCGGCGCGGTCCGATCACGAGGGATGCGGTTCGCTTAGCGCCTACTCAATCGCCTGCGCGGGCGCGGATCGCATCGGCGCTCACCATCGATCGGCGGCGCGGACTACCTGCTCGAACGCGCACGCGCTCACGCGGTACGCGCCGGCTACGGCGATGATGTTCTCGCACTGCGACGCGCGAGACATCGCCGGGTCGCAGGTTAGTGATTGAAAGTCTCGAAGGCCGGTCCGCGGCTCGCGCGTTCGAGCGCGCGCAAGCGCCGCTCGAGGTCCGCGTGATCGGTCGCGGTGGCGAGATAAGCCTCGTCCACCGAAGCCGGGGTCCGCCACCAGTCCATCAGGCGGGAGATCAGCAGCTGCGGATTCGTATGAGGTGAAAACGTGAGCATCGATTGGCGATCGTTCATGACTTGTTGACACGGGCGTGCAACGCCGGGTTCCCGTGCGGAAACAATTGATACATGCACGGGTTCGGCGAGCTTTAAATACAGGGGGTTAGGGACGCTAGTGTTGTCGAAGGCGAGGGCGAGTGTGCCGTCGCTTGCAGCGTCGCGACCGGGCGAGCCTCCGGGTAACGCCGTCGTTTTCGCCCAGTGTATGGGCGAATTGCGACAGGCGCGGGAAGCCGGCGCCCGCGCGGGATGCCGTCTCGGGCCCGCAGTTCCACCAGAGTCGCTCGCTGATGCGCGCGGGCACGGCTTTCAGTAGGGTTCATCGAGCGTCTGTCCCTGTGGGCTTCGTTCGGCGCCGGATTGAGCGGGTTCGAAGCGTACCTTCAGTCCGCCTTCGACCAAGCCGCGAGTCGCATCGGACCCTGGCCGCCAAACGATTGCATCCGCCAGTAGATTGGAATAGAGTTCCAACATTGATCGTTGTTGAGTCTTTGGATTCTTCCCCAAGCCCGAACCGGAGAGCCTCCTGGCTTGCACACAACGGTGCGAGGGCAGCGCGGGCCCCGGAGCGAGTCGGATGCGGTTCATGTTCAACGGACGCGGCGACGTCAGCGCGACGACGTAGAGGAACGGCAAGCGCATGCAAGCGACGCCATCGCCGCGCTCGGCCGCGGATATGGAAATCCCGGCCGAGCGGCTTCAGGGCTCGTCGCTCGATGCGTCCGACACTCCGGCCAAGCATCGTTCGAAGACCGCATGGGCCATCCGCCGCATCGCCTGGAATCTCCTGCCGCCACTCACGTTTCTCGCGATGATCGGCCTCTGGTGGGGCGTGGTCGAGCTGTTCAAGATTCCCGCCTACCTGCTGCCCGGCCCGCAGGCGGTGTTCTCGCGGCTGGTGACGAACTCCTCTCTGCTGTGGACACACTCCCAAGTCACGCTCACCGAGATCATCCTCGGCTTCGGCATCACGATCGTGACTGCGATACCGCTGGGCCTGCTGATCGCGCTTTCGCCGCTATCGAAGCAGCTCGTCTATCCCCCGATCATGCTGATGCAGCTCGTGCCGAAGATCGCGGTCGCGCCGTTGTTTCTCGTCTGGCTCGGCTTCGGCATGGAATCGAAGGTGCTGCTGACTGTGTTGCTCACCTTCTTTCCACTGCTGATCGCAAGCATCAGCGGTTTCCAGATCCTCGACGACCGGCTGCTCTACCTTACGCAGTCGATGGGGGCGACCAGCTGGCAGACGTTCCGCTATCTGCGATTTCCCGCGGCGTTGCCAGTGATCTTCTCCGGCATCAAGACGTCCGCAACCATTGCGGCGACCGCCGCGATCGTCGCGGAGTTCGTCGGCGCGAACCGCGGCCTCGGTTATGTCCTGTTGCGCGGTACGAGCACGATGGATATCGAGCTCGTGTTCGCGGTGCTCGTGGTGCTGACGCTGATCGGCGTTGCGGTCAATTACGTCGTCGAGTTCTGCGAATGGGCGATGACGCCGTGGCAGCGCGCCAAGAACACATGAGGAATCAACCAACGTCGCCGGCGCTCGCTTGCCGGTTCATGAAAACGGGCGCGCGTTCGAAGCGCCTGACGACTAGAGGAGGAGGTTAGACCATGCATGCGCTCGTCAAGGCAGTCGTCGTCCGCGGGATCGCCGTGGCACTGGCGTTCGCCGCGGGAGGATCCCTCGCCGCCGATACGCCGGTTACCTTTCAGCTCAACTGGATGGCCGGCGGGCCGAACGCCGGCTTCGCTGCGGCGGTGGCGGAAGGCTATTACAAGGACGCGGGCCTCGACGTCACGCTGGTCCAGGGCAACGGCTCGGGCAATACCGCGCAGCTCGTCGCGAATGGGCGCGCGCAGCTCGCGTACGCAGATGCGGTGGCGGTGAGCCAGCTCATCGCCAAAGGCGCGCCGATGAAAGTCGTCTCGACCATCTACCAGTCGAATCCGAACGCGGTGATGTCGCTCAAGAAAGCGGGAATCAAGTCGGTCGCCGATCTCAAGGGCAAGAAGGTCGGCGTGCCGTCCGGGTCGTCCCAGACGACGATGCTTCCGCTTCTGCTCAAGTCGAATCAGCTCAAGGAATCCGACGTCAACATGATCGACATGCCGGTCGCCTCGATGGTCCCGGCGCTGCTGCAGGGCCAGGTCGATGCGGTGCTGGGATCGATCGACGCGTATCAGATCCAGGCCGAGTCGCAAGGCGCGCAGCTCGACGTCTACCGCTTCGCCGACTACGGCGTGCCGACCGTCAGCACGTCGATTTTCGCGAGCAATGGCTACCTCAAGGACAACCCGGAGGTGGTGAAGAAGTTCATCGCAGCGAGCCTCAAGGGATGGAGCTTCGCGCTCGATCATCCGGACAAGGCGATCAAGGATTTGAAGCAGGTGTTCCCCGAAGTCAACGAAAAGCTCGCGACCGCGGAGCTCGCGGCGATCACGCCCCTGTTCTGCAGCGGCGGCGCGAAGTACGTCGGCAAGGCGGAAGACGCGTTGTGGTCGAAGTCGCAGGATCTGCTCTCCGAGGTGAAGCTCCTTCCCGCGGGCCAGGATCCGAAGAGCTACTACACGAACGACTATCTGCCGCCGGCCTCCGCGATGCGGGCGTGCAAATCGTCATAGCGGTTTTGAGGCGGCCCGGGAGACGCGAAGAATGAGTGGCGCGAGGCGAATCGGCTACACCTACGCCGACTTGCACGTGGGTATGTCGTTCCGCAGTCCCGGGCGGACGATCACCGACGCCGATCTCGTCGCGTTCGCGGGGCTCACCGGCGACTACTCGGAGCTGCACACCAGCGAGGTCTACGCGAGGAACAGCGAGTTCGGGCGGCGGGTCGCGCATGGGATGCTCGGGCTCGCCTACGCGCACGGGCTCATGTGGGCGCGCACCGGCGAGCTTCGCGAAACCGCGATCGCATTCCTCGGCCTCCACGACTGGAAGTTCACCGGCCCGATCTACGTCGGCGACACGATTTTCGTCAATTACCGGATCGCCGAGTTGCGCGACAGCAAGTCACGCCCGACGCAAGCGATTGCGGTGTTCGATGTCGAGGTCGTCACGCAGGACGAGCGCGTCGTGCAGCGCGGTCAAAAGGCGCTGCTTGTGTCCAAGGTGCCGCTCCGTGCCGTCGAGGCGTCGAGGTCGGCGTCAGGCAAGACGCAGTAGTGGAGCACGACACGCGTGAGCGTTCAAACGACAAATGAAGTGAAGAGCGGCGTCCCGATCCGGATCAATCGGGTGACGAAGGTCTTCGGCGAGGACACGGATAAGCCGTTCCGGGCGCTGAAGGCGGTCAGCGCCGATATCGAAGCCGGCGAGTTCGTGTCGGTCGTCGGTCCGTCGGGCTGCGGCAAGAGCACGTTGATGCTGATGGTGGCCGGGCTTCTGCGCCGCAGTCGCGGCGATATCGCGATCGACGGCCGCTCCGTCGTCAAACCGATCACGGATGTCGGCACCGCGTTCCAGGACCACTTGCTGCTCGACTTTCGCACCGCGTTCGACAACGTGATGCTGCACGCCGATATCCGCAAATTGCCGCGAAAGCAGGTCGAAACGCGGGCGAGAGAGCTCTTCGCTCAACTGCGACTGACGGCAGCGATGGACAAGTATCCGCGCCAGCTGTCGGGTGGAATGCGGCAGCGTGTGTCGCTGATTCGCACGCTTGTGCACGATCCACCGCTTCTACTCATGGACGAGCCGTTCGGCGCGCTCGACGCGCTGACGCGCCTGCAGGTTCGCATGGATCTCGAAGCGCTGTGGCTCAAGCGCCGCCCGACGGTGCTGTTCATCACGCACAGCGTCGAGGAGGCGGTCGGGCTGTCCGACCGCATCCTGGTCATGGGTCCGAGCCCCGGCGAGGTCGTCGAGGACATCGAGGTCGAGCTGCCGCGCCCGCGGCCGATCGTGCTCGGCGACGTCGTGGAATTCGGCGCGTACGTCGATCGCATCCACCGGCATTTCGAGCGCCTCGGCGTGCTGCACGGCGCCGACGCGCCAACGCTTGCGGCGGGTACCGCCGCACCAGCGTCATGACCGCGCCGCCGGCACTCGACGGCGCGATGCCGCACGGCGCACACGGACCGGTGCGCCTGACCGTGGAGGGTTTCGTTGCCGAGATCGCGCTTGCCAACGGCTCGCTGAACCTCGTCACCAAACCCTTGTTGCGGGCATTGCACGCAGCCCTCGTGGAAGTGGCGGCGAATGCCGGTATTCGTTGCCTGATCGTGCACGGTGGCGAGGCGCGCGCATTCTGCGCAGGCAGCGATATGCGCGAGTTCGAGCATCTCGGCAGGGACGCGAGCGAGGAGAAGATCCTGTTCGAGGATATGGTGCTGCGGATGCTGTCGCGAGTACCGATGCCGACGATTGCGGCGATCGACGGCCCGGCGCTTGGTGGCGGTCTCGAGATCGCGCTTGCCTGCGATCTTCGCGTGTGCCGCGGCGGTGTCGCGTTAGGGCTCACCGAATCGCGGGTGGGTGGGCTCGCGGGCAACGGGTCTGTGCGGCTCGCACGCCTGATCGGACCGGCGCGCGCGACGGACATGCTGTTCACCGGCGAGACCGTGTCGACCGATCAGGCGCTCACATGGGGACTTGTTAATCGCGTCGTCGAGCATTCGACGGCGATCGAAGAGGCGCGTCGGATGGCGTCGACGATCGCAAAGCGCGGGCCGTTGTCGAATCGCCTTGCGAAGCGGCTGGTCGAGGCTGCCGACGATCTCCCGCTCGACGCGGCACTGTCGATGTCGACGACGGCGCAGCAGCAGATCTTCGACAGTCGCGACTTGCGCGAAGGCGCTTCCGCGTTCTTCGCTAAGCGCGAACCGGAGTTCACGGGCCGATGACCCACGAGCTCCTCACCGAACGTGGCGCGCGCGCCGCGGCCACGACAGGCCGTGCCCGCGACGGTCCGGCGCTGCTCGGGAACGCTGCGGTGATCGTCTGGAACGACGTCGCGGATGAAGGGCGCGAGCGGTTCTATCAGTGGCACGACAACGAGCACATCCCCGAGCGCCTCGCGCTCCCGGGATTCCGCCGGGGCCGCCGCTTCGCGAAGCCGGGGCACTCGCCCGAGTGGCTCACGCTGTACGAGGCCGACGACCTTACCGTCGTCACTTCGCCCGAGTACCTCGCCCGACTCAATGCGCCGACGGAAGCCACCCAGCGGACGCTCGAGTATTTCCGCAATACGTCGCGCGCCGTGTGTCGACTCGTGCATTCCGCGGGATCGAGCACCGGCGGCTACATGCTCGCGCTGCGCCTGAGCCTTCCCACCGAGCGCGGCGACGCGATGCGCGAGTATCTGAGCGCCAATGCGTTTCCTCGCGCGCTCGAGCTCACCGGCGTCGTTGCATGTCATCTCTACGCCGCCGATGCCGGCGCGAGCTACACCGATACTGCGGAATCGAGCACCCGCGTGTTCGACGTCCCGTCGTGGGTTCTGCTCTGCGAGGGCACGATGGCGGGTGCGGGAGACGCCGCACGGCGGCTTTTCGAGGGGCGCGAGTTCGCCCGCCTCGGCGTCGAAGTGCGCAGCGACGCTGCCACGTACGCGCTCGAGATCTGCAGACTCGCTTCAACGCCCTCACTTCGCTAGCGGTCCCGAATACGCTCGAACCATGGAGAAAATCACAGCGGACGAAGCGGCAGCGCTCCTGCAGGATGGGGACGCGATTCTGATCAGCGGCTCGGGCGGCGGACACGCGGTCCCCGAAACCCTGCTCGCGGCCGTCGAACGCCGATTTCTCAGTGAGGGGAAGCCGCGGGGCCTCACGTCGGTGAGCGTGGTCGGCATCGGGGATCGCGCAGCGCTCGGCGCCACGCATCTCGCGCACGAAGGCTTGCTCAAATGCGCGATCACGAGCGCTCTCGTCGACTCGCCTGGGCTCGTCCGGCTCGCCGCAGAGAACAAGATCGACGCGTACACGCTGCCGCAGGGGGTGCTGTCGCAGCTCATGCGCGACATGGCGGCAGGGCGCCCCGGCCTCATCACCCGCACCGGCCTCCATACCTTCGTCGATCCGCGTCAGCAGGGTGCCCGACAAAGTCCGCGGACACCGCCCGATTTCGTCGAGGTGATCGAGCTCGACGGTGAGGAATGGCTCCGCTTCAAACCGGTGCCGGTGACGGTCGCGTTCCTGCGCGGGACGACCGCAGACGAGGACGGCAACGTCACGATGGAGGAAGAGGCGGTCCTGGGCGAAATGCTTGCGATGGCACAGGCGACACGACGTGCCGGCGGCATCGTCATCGTCCAGGTGAAGCGCATGGCGACGCGCGGCACGCTCCCGGGAAAGCAGGTGAAGATTCCCGGCATCCTCGTCGATTTCGTCGTCGTCGATCCGGATCAGCGGCAGACCTACGCGACGTACTACGACCCGAGCTACTCGGGCGAGCTGCGCATTCCCCACGACAGCATCCAGCCGCTGCCGTTCGGGCCGCGCAAGGTGATCGTCCGCCGCGCGGCGATGGAGCTGTTCCCCGGCGCGATCTGCAATCTCGGCGCCGGCGTGTCGACGGGGCTGTCGACCATCGCCGCCGAAGAGGGTCTGCTCGATGCCGCCATCCTCACCAACGAGCAGGGCATCATCGGCGGCGCTCCGATCACCGGGCGCGACTCGGGAGGCGGACAGAATTTCGCGGCGATGATCGAGCAACCCGCACAGTTCGATTTCTACGACGGGGGTGGGCTCGATCTCGCTTTCCTCTCCTTCGCGGAAGTCGACCCGGCAGGCAACGTCAACGTGAGCCGCTTCGGCAATCGCATCATTGGCCCGGGTGGGTTCATCAACATCAGCCAGAACGCGAAGTGCGTGGTCTTCGGCGGCACGCTCACGGCCGGCGACCTCGACATCGGGTGGGAGGGCGGCCGCACCGTCATCCGCAACGAAGGCCGGCACCGGAAATTCGTGCCGGCGCTCGAGCAGGTCTGCTACAACGCGAGCATGGGGCGGAGCCAGGGACAGGTCGCGTTGTTCGTCACCGAGCGCGCGGTGTTCCGCGTCGGTGACAGCGGACTCGAGCTGATCGAGATCGCGCCCGGGCTCGACGCCGAGCGCGACGTCATTGCGAACATGGGATTTCGCCCCGCGGTCGCGCGCGATCTGAAAGCAATGGACGCACGCATCTTTAGCCCGGGATTGATGGGACTGTCCGCGGAGATTCACGCCAAGCCGGTGAGCTACCGTTCGGCGCGCGTCGCCAAGTGGCGCGCCGAGAAAGGCGAGCGATGAGCGCGATCCACATCAATGGCGCGACGCGCCTGTACGCCATCGTCGGCGACCCGATCGCGCAGGCGAGGTCGCCCGAAGCCTACTCCGCGCTGTTTGCCGATGCCGGGATGAACGCCGTGATGGTGCCGATGCACGTGCGCCCTCAACATTTCGAGGCCACGATGCGGGCCCTGCTTGCCCTCGGGAACCTCGATGGCTTGGTCGCGACGGTTCCGTACAAGGCGCGGATTGTGCCGTTTGCCGATCGTCTCGGAGCGACCGCGGGCTGCATCGGCGCGCTCAATGCGCTCCGGCGCGAAACGGACGGCACGTGGACCGGCGAGATGTTCGATGGCGCGGGCTTCGTGCGCGGGGCGGCTCACAAGGGACAGGTCTTGCGCGGCCGGCGCGTTGCGCTTTTCGGCGCGGGCGGCGCCGGAAGCGCGATCGGCTGCGAGCTCGCCGCGGCAGGCGTCGCCTCGCTCGCGATCCTCGACCCGCAGGAACAGCGTGCCGGCGAACTCGCGCACAAACTCGCCGACGCGTTTCCGACGTGTCGGATCGAGGTGCGCGAAACAGTACCGAACGACGCCGACATGATCGTCAATGCATCGACGGTCGGCATGGGCGAGGGGGATGGCCTGCCCGGCGAACTCGGCGCACTCGATTCCGGCACGCTCGTCGGCGATGTGATTGTTTCGCCGACGCCCACACCGATCATCCGCCAGGCGATCGATCACGGCTGCGCGTACGTGACCGGAATGGACATGTTCGCCGGCCAATCCGATGCATTGCTTTCGTTTTTCGCACGACGCTAGACCATGGCCCACATTCCGGCGGAACGCTGTCTCGGCATCATCGAGCTTCTGGCCGACGGCGCGCGCGAAATCCCGCTGGGCGAGATCGCCGACGCGCTCGATTTGCCGAAGAGCGGCACGCATCGCCTGCTCGGCACGCTGGTGGAGTTGGGCTGGGCGGAGCAGCAGCGCGAAACCGGGTTCTATCGGCTTACGATGCGCCTCGCGGTTCTCGGCCAGCGCTTTTATGTCGCATCGGGATTGCCGGACATCTGCCAGCCGGTCCTCGACCGCTTCGCGCACGAGTGCCGCGAGTTCGCACGCCTTGCCGTCGTCGATGGGAACTCCCTCGTGTGGATTGCGCACGCGCAGGGTGCGACGGGCGGACTCCTCTATCAACCTGCGGAAACGATGGGTCCCGTGCCGCTGTTTCCGACCGCCAGCGGAAAGGCATGGCTGGCGACGCTCCCGCCGAACGACGCCGTGCAGCACGTCGCCCAACAGGGCGGCTTCACGCGGCTGGATCGGTTCGGTCCGAACGTCATCCGTTCCGTCGAAGCGCTGCTCAAGGAGCTTCGCGTCACCGCACGGCGAGGCTACGGGCTTGCCGTCAATGAAGCGGAGCCCGGCGTCACCGCGCTTGCCGCGGCGATCCGTTCGGGCGGGGAGCGCGCAACCGTCGGCACGGTGAGCATCGCCGGCCCGACCGCTCGCATGACGGAGACTCGGCTGCGCGAGCTCGCGCCGATCGTGACGCAATGCGCCGCCGAGTTGTCGACCTTATGGCCGATACGGCCGCGCCCCGTTGCCACGACACCGTTTCGCAAGCACCCGCGCGAAACCGCACGACGGCGTATGGCGCGCGCGAGTGAGTCGGTACGACGCGCTAAGCTCCGTCCTCTTTGACGGGTGCAATTGCCCGGTCCTCGATAGGATCGACGAAGACGTGGCTTCGATGCCACTCCTCGCCGTCACGTGACCGCCGCGACGCAGACCGATGAAAGCACTTCTCTGCTCCGAGTTCACTGGCCTCGATGCCTTGCGCGTCGAGGACGTTGCGTCCCCGGTGCCCAACAAGGGCCAGGTTGTGATCACGGTCAAGGCAGCGGGGGTCAACTTTCCGGACACGTTGATCGTTGCCGGGAAGTATCAGATCAAACCTCCATTGCCTTTCGCGCCGGGTGGCGAGTTTGCGGGCGTCGTTAGGGAAGTCGGGGAGGGCGTTACGAGCGTGAATGTGGGTGAGCGCGTGCTCGGCGTGTCGCTGTACGGTGGATTCGCCGAAGAGGCCGTAATCGACGCGAATCGCGTCGTTCCCATCGCGCCGAGCATCGGCTTCGATGTGGCTGCGGCGCTGATGTTTGCCCATGGGACGTCGTGGCATGCGCTCAAGGATCGCGGGTCGCTCCGCCCGGGCGAAACGCTGCTCGTCCTCGGCGCGTCCGGCGGAGTCGGGCTCGCCGCCGTCGAGATCGGCAAGCTGATGGGCGCAACGGTGATCGCGGCCGCGTCGACCGATGCGAAGCTCGCCGCATGCCGCGAGCGGGGCGCGGATCACACGATCAATTATGCGCACGACGATCTCAAGGACGCCGTCCGCGCGCTGACCGCGGGCCGCGGAGTCGACGTCGTCTACGATCCGGTGGGCGGAGACTTGAGCGAACCCGCGCTGCGGGCGATGGCGTGGAAGGGCCGGTTCCTGGTCATCGGCTTCGCCTCCGGCACGATCCCCAGGATTCCGCTCAACCTTCCGTTGCTCAAGGGAATCTCGATCGTCGGCGTGTTCTGGGGCGAGTTCATGCGACGGGAGCCGGAACGCAACGCCGAGAATGTGCCGGATATCATGCAAGCGGTCGCGGCCGGAAAGTTGAAACCGCTGATCTCCGGTCGCTATCCGCTTACACGCGCTGTGGACGCCTTGCGCGCGATCGAGCGCCGCGAGGTCACGGGGAAGGTCATCATCGAACCCTGAGTTCGAACCGGTCGCAGTTGACGGCCAACGACTCGGCGAGGGTGGCTGCGGACGCGTTGCGAATCCGAAACCCGAATCGCGGCGAGGCTAAGCTCCCGCACCGGTGAACTGCGCCTGAAGCGCGGCCATCCGCGCAAGCCATTTGTCCGGATGTGCCGCCTTCTTCGCGTAGTAATCGGCGACGCGGGGATGCGGGAAGATAAGGAAGCGCTCTGCGCGCAGCCCGTCGATGACGGCCTCGGCGACGTCATCGACGCTCAGGACGCCGTCGAGACCCGCGCTTGCGCCAGTCCCGTCGAAGGCAGCCACCATCGGCGTGCGCACGGCCATCGGACAAAGCGCGGACACGCGGATGCCGAAGCGCCCGTAGGTGAACGCGAGCGACTCGGCCAGGCCGAGCGCGGCGTGCTTGGTGACCGTATAGATGACCGATTCCGGCGTGGCCAGCAGGCTCGCCGCCGACAAGGTCTGCACCAGATAGCCTTCGCCGCGCGCGATCATCGAGGGCAGCACGGCCTTCGCCGCGAATGCGTGCGCCATCACGTTCACCTGCCAGTCGCGCTGCCAGCGCTCGAAGTTCGTCTCGCGCAGATCCCAGCCCGGCGTCAGCACGCCGGCGTTGGAGCAAAAGAGATCGATGTGTCCATGCTCGTCCAGCACGCGCGCGACGAGCGACGCGATGTCGTCTTCGCGCGAAACGTCACATTGGATCGCGGTCGTGCCGGGAGGTGCGCCCTCGTGAACCAAATCGGCGACCACTACGGCCTTGGCACCTTCGTTCAAAAAGCGTTGTGCGAGTCCCGCGCCGATACCGCTTGCGCCACCGGTCACCACCACCACGCGATTTGCAATCTCCATGTCATCTCCGATCGTGCACGCAAGGCCCGGGCGCCACCGCAGCGCCGCGCTCCGTCAGTACAATACGTGACCCCACCAGCGTCGCACATCGCGCTTTCCGCGATGCACGCGAATCGCCTGTCTCCACTAGGAGCATTCAAATGGACATTCCAGCGTGGTTTGAAACGGCACGTCCGATCCTGATTGCTTTCGGCCTGAAGGTCCTGGGCGCGATCGCCGCCTACATCGTTGGACGCATGCTGATCGGCTTCGGATCGAGACTCGTCATGCGCGTGCTCGAGCAGCAGCACGTCGATACGACCGTTACTCGCTACGTCGGCTCGATCATCGGCGTCGCCCTCAACATCATCCTCGTGGTGGCGATTCTCGGGTATTTCGGGGTGGAGACCACGTCGTTCGCCGCACTCGTCGCGGCACTTGGGATCGCAATCGGCGCGGCCTGGGGCGGACTGCTGTCGAACTTCGCCGCCGGCGCGTTCATCCTGGTGCTGCGTCCGTTCAAGGTCGGCGACTACGTGGTGGCGGGCGATGTCGAAGGGATCGTACGCATGATCGGCCTTTTCAGCACGACGATCGACGCTCCGGATAACGTGCAGACGCTGGTGGGCAACGCGAAGATCATGAACGGCACGATCAAGAACTTCAGCAGCAATCCCTATCGCCGGGTGGAGCTCTTGGCGCAAATCGACCACAGCGTCGATCCGGCGGACGCGATTCGCCGGCTCAAGGAGACGCTGCCGCGGATTCCGAACGTGGCCATCGAGCCCAAGCCCGATGTCGAGATCCTGACGTTCAACGAGCGTGGACCGGTGCTCGCGGTCCGGCCGTACTGCAATACCGAGTATTACTGGCAGGTCTACTTCGACACCAACCGCATGATCCGCGAAACGTTCGGTGCGGCAGGTTATCCGGCGGCGGAGGCGCATGTCCGCATGCGGCAGCAGGCGGCGTAGGAATCGCTCGGCGGCAACTTGCGTCCGCTGGCGCCACGGCGGCACCTTCGGTGCCTAGAGTACGCGGACTCGTGCGCAGAGTCTCGACAGTTGGCGCAGGTGTGATCGCGCGCGCTTGGCTGCGTGAGCACGGCGCGGTCGCTATCGCGCAATCGAACCTTCTCCGCGACTTCAGGGCCGATACCCGGCGACGAGCCTGGCGAGTACCAGCGGTTCCTCGTCCGGGCCCCGGAATGTCGAGTTCGCCGCCGTGCTCCAGGAGAATCCGTTGATTCGGCCCAGCGGGTCCGCATACACGCGCAAGATGCCTCGACCGAGGCCGTCGTGATCGCGACCGTTCGGGCCGCGCCGGTGGCGCGTATCCGTCGGCCCGTGTCCGCTTTCCGAGCTGTCGATGACCGTGACCAGCCAGGCGTCGCCGTGCGGGTCGCGGAACCCGCTTCCCGCCCGAGCGGGGACCTGATCGACGAGCATGATGTGCCCCGTCTCGTCGCGGCGTTTCAGATAGTTCACCGCGATGAAGTCTCCGGGACGAGGTTCGGTGATCCGGCCGAGATGCCGGAACCCGGTTTGCTCTTCGATCGCCTCGTAATAGCGTTTCGCGGAGGGACGATGGCTGCCGAACCAGCGCTTGAAATCCTCTGGCGTGTAGCCGTACGAATGCATCAGGAGATGATCGATGAAGCCGCTGCAGTCGGTGTAAGACGCGACCGTCCCGGTCCAGACGACCGTGCCCTGGCCATGCTCATAGCTGGTATTCGCGAGATCGAGACGCGCGACGAGATCGCGCGCGTTCGCAAGGCAATCATTCGCAGCGGGAAGAGCAGCAAACGCCATGGCGCCGACCGTCCAAGCAGCGATCATCAGAACCCGGCGCCGATCCGGTCACAAGACGATCGATGCCCGAGGTCGCCGGCGCGCTACTTGCTCACCAACCGTGCCGGAATGCTCAGCGTCAGCAATGCACCGAGCACCAGCACGACCGCGAGACCGTACATCCCCACGTCGGTGCTCTGGGTCGCATCCTTCAGCCAGCCCACTGCGTAGGGGCTCGCGAAGCCCGCGAGATTGCCGAGCGAATTGATGAGACCGATCCCGGCTGCGGCTGCCGTGCCGGCCAGAAACGCTGTCGGCAGGCTCCAGAACAGCGGCAGTGTCGTGAGGATGCCCATCGTCGCGAGCGTGAGTGCGGCCATCGCCAGGACGGTGTTCTGTCCCCACACGACACTGAGCACGAGGCCAAGCGCGCCCAGCAGCGCCGGAACCGCCACGTGCCACCGGCGCTCGCGCCGGGCGTCGGCGCTGCGCGACGCGATGATCATCGCAACGACGGCAAATGCATACGGCACCGCGCTCAGCACGCCGATCACGAAATTGTCCTTGACGCCGGTCGACTTGATGATCGTCGGCAGCCAGAAGCTCACGCCGTACAAACCGGCAACCAGGCAGAAATAGATCGTGCTCATGAGCCAGACGCGCGGGCTGGAAAGCACGGCGAGGAGCGGCGGATCCTCCTTTTCCGCATCCTCGCTCGCAATGTTGCGCTCCAGGATCGACTTATCCCCGGGGGTGAGCCAGTGCGCCTTGGCAATGCGGTCGTCGAGATAGAAGAGCACGATGAAGCCGACGAGGATCGACGGTATCCCCTCGAGCAGGAACATCCATTGCCAGCCCGCGAGACCGGAAACGCCGGCCATCTCGCGCAGAATCCAGCCGGAGATCGGTCCGCCGATCACGCCGGCAAGCGCGATCGCCGTCATGAACAGCGCCGTCACGCGTCCGCGCCGCTGCGCCGGATACCAGTAGGTGAGATACAGAATGATGCCGGGGAAGAATCCGGCCTCCGCCACGCCCAAGAGGAAGCGCATCACGTAGAACATCGTCGGCGAGCTCACGAACATCATCGCCGCCGAAAGGATGCCCCACGAGATCATGATGCGCGCGATCCACACGCGCGCGCCGACCTTGTGCAGGATCACATTGCTCGGCACTTCGAAGATGAAGTAGCCGATGAAGAAGATGCCGGCGCCCAGGCCGTAGATCGTCTCGCTGAACTTGAGATCGGAGAGCATTTGCAGCTTGGCGAACCCGACATTGACGCGATCGAGATACGCGACGACGTAGCAGAGCAGCAGGAACGGCACGAGACGCCACGAGACCTTCCGGTAGATCGCATCCTCGTCCGCGATCTCGGCGCCGGTCGCGGTCGACGCGGCGGGGCGAGCGTGGCCCAACGGCGAGGCTCCGGGCCGAGTCAGATCGTCCATCGCGATGCCCTTTCGCTAGCGGAGCGTCGCATTGTATGCTCGGAGGCGTCGGCTAGCGCGAGCGCCCGAGTCGCGGTCCAAAGTCGCGCGATCGACGCCACCCGACGCAGGGCTAACCATGAGCGCACCTTCGTTCGACGAATTCAAGGCCGCCGCCCTCGCCGAGGGCTTCGACGAGGTCGTCGAACGGCGTTGGGCGCCGTCGACCGTAGTCGATACGCATACGCATCCGTTCGGATTGCGTGCGCTCGTGGTTCAGGGCGAGATGTGGCTGACGGTCGGGAACGACACGCGGGATCTTCGTCCGGGCGATGAATTCCGCCTCGAACGCGACGTGCCGCACGCGGAACGCTACGGCAGCGAGGGCGCGACGTACTGGGTGGCGAGGCGCAATTCGCGCCCAAGCGCCTGACGCGACCGGCGGATCGCCAGGCAACCCCGGCGGGCGCGCGCGACGCGCGTTCAAGGCGTTCGGTTCGCCTCGATCATGGCGGCCCAACGCCGCAGGTTCGCATCGGACTCGAGCGGAAATCCCTTGTAGTCCTGCCACAGCTCGATCGCCGTGGCACGCATCGAGACACCTTTGCGAATGACCGCGTCGAAGTCGGGTGGAGTCTCCTGCGCGGTCTGGAACACGATCTCCGGCCCGAGACGCTTCATTTCCGCGTAGATCGGCACCAGCGGCCGCGCGAGTTTGCGGTCGGTGTCGAGGTCGTGATTGTCGAGCACGCAGCGCACACCGAGCGTGCGGCGGCATTCGCGCATCACCTGCTCGGTGAACGCGGCGTCGCCCATTCCCTGATTCGGTCCGGTGCGCAGCGGATTGACCGAGAGGACGATGCGGGAGCGCTTCCATTCGGAGTAATCCTCGATCCCGTTGCGGAGGCATTGCTTGTACGGCACCTCGCTGAAGCCCGCGGCGCGGATCGGCTCCTGCACCGATGCTTCGGACGGCGAGTAGAAGGGCTCTGCGGTGAGCGACATGCAGGACAGCATCGACACTTCGCGAATCAGCGGAAACGAGTCGTACTTCGCGGCGAGCTTGTGCTGGAATTCGCGCCACGCCTGACGATATTCCGGGCTCCAGAATCGCCCGAGCGTGCGGTGTTTGCTATTGTGCTCGATCCGGATCGGCGGGCCACCGATCGCCTTCGCCCATTCGGGCGCCTCGAAGCCGGCCCAGACGCGCAGGCGCACCGCAATCGGCTTCTGCGGATTGCGCTCGTTGTATTCGCGCACCTGCGCAAGCGCCTGGTCGATCGGATTGTGCTCGGGAATCGCAGCGCCGCGCTCCGGCTCGAGCTGACGCCACGTCGAGATGACGACGAGTCCGCCGAAGATGCCCGCCTTCGCGTTGAGCGGTTCGAGGGTGTTCACCGGATCGCCGCCGCTGCCAACGAACTTGAACGCCCCCATGGACACGAGGCCGCGGATCGGCGGTTTGGGACGTTGTTCCTCGGCCGCCGAAACGATCGTCGTGAAGAACAGCGCGCTCGCCAGCACGCAGCAAACGCGGGTCATCGGGTCGAACCTCGCCGGACGAAGGGGAAAGTTCCGGGCCGCAAGGTTACGCGATTTCGCTGCATCGCGGGCTCCGGCGCAATAAGCGCCAGGCGCCTTCGGGGATCGCTCGCAAATCCTTGGTCGACGATTCTCCACAGGCTTCGCCGAACGCGGCAGGACGCGAGTCAAACCGACCGGGGGCATGCGGCTTTTTGACCGATATCAACGAGGATCGATGACGTGCGCGCTAGGATTCACGACGGGGTGATCGGCGCCGGCCGATCACGAAAGGACGTCATCATGCAGGCCATCCGTATTATCCACGAAGAGCACCGCACGCTGGCGGCGGTCCTGCATGGCATGCTGTATCTCACGCGCATGATCCGCGAGCAGGGCGCGAAACCGAACTTCGAGCTCTTCGGCGCGATGCTCTACTACATCGACGCATTCCCCGAGCGCTTCCATCACCCGAAGGAGAACAACTACCTGTTCCAGCTCCTGCGGATCCGCCACCCCGAGGCGGCGCCGCTCCTCGACCAGCTCGAGAACGAGCACCGGGTCGGAGCACAAAAGATCCGCGCACTCGAACAGGCGCTGGTGCGCTACCACCACGGTGGCGCAACGGAGTTTGCACAATTCGCCGCGGCGCTGGAAAATTATGCTACGTTCCATTGGGACCACATGCGCGCCGAGGAGGACAAGGTGTTGCCGCTCGCGCAGAAGCATCTGACCGAGGGCGATTGGGAGGCGATCGACGCGGCGTTTCTGGGCCACACCGATCCCATGCTCGGCGTCGAGGCGGGCGAGGAATACAGTGCGCTGTTTCATCGCATCGTGAACTTGGCGCCCCCGCCGATCGGCGTAGGTCCGGCGGCGAAGAAGGCGACGTCGTCGTCCTGACGCGACGACACGGCGCCGCTTAAAGCTTGCGCGATGTTTGGCGTCAGCGGAAAGCGCGCGGCGGGAACCTTTGCGGCGCCTCTCGCCGCCGACGCCCGCACCGGCGTCTGCTTTCATTGCGCGACGCCGAATCCGCCGGATGCGCGCTGGCGTGCGACGATACGCGGCGCCGACCGCGTCTTCTGCTGCGCGGGATGCCTGGCGGTCGCCCAGGCGATCGACGCCGCGGGTCTCGACGCGTTCTACACCGCCCGTACCGCGCCCGCGCCGCGACCTGCGCCGAACGACGCGGACCTTTGGACGCACTACGACGCGGCTCCCGCGGACTGGTCACGGGCGCGCGGCGATCACGCGCGCGAAGTGTCCCTGCTCGTTGAAGGGTTGACCTGCGGTGCCTGCGTCTGGCTGATCGAGCGCGGTGTCGGACGCCGGCGCGGCGTGCTCGAAGCCCGGGTCAACTTCGCGATGCGCCGGGCTGCGGTGGTCTTCGATCCCGATCGCATTCGTCTTTCCGAGATCCTGGGCGAGATCGCCGCGCTCGGTTATCGGGCGTATCCGTATGATCCCCGCCAGCGGGAGATCTCCGCCCGCCGCGAAGCGAAAGCGCTCCTCGCGCGTACGGCGGTCGCGTGGCTCGCGATGATGCAGGTCATGATGCTCGCGCTGCCCGCGTACGTCTCGGACGACGGCGTCGCGCCGTCGCATCAGCGGCTCCTCGACTGGGCGAGCCTCGTGTTGACGCTGCCGGTAATCGGCTACTGCGCCTGGCCGTTCTTCCGCGGCGCGTGGCGCGATCTGCGCATCCTGCATCTCGGCATGGACGTGCCCGTGACAATCGGCCTGGCCGCGGCATTTGTTGCCAGTGCTCTCGCAACGCTCCGCGGCGGCGGCGCGGTTTATTACGATTCGGTGACAATGTTCGTCGCGCTTATCCTCGCCGCACGCTACCTCGAGGCGACGGCGCGCCAGCGTGCGGGCGCGGCGATCGAGCGCGTCGCGCGGCATCTGCCCGCGACCGCGGAGCGCTGCCCACGCTGGCCGATCGCGCGCGAAACGGACGTCGTTGCAGCCGCTGTGCTCGAGCCCGGCGACGTGATCCTGATCCGGCCTGGCGCGAGCGTGCCCGCCGACGGTGCAGTGGTCGACGGCGACTCGTACGTCGAGGAAGCGTTCATGACCGGTGAGAGCCGGCCGATCGCACGGCGCGTCGGCGACCGCGTCCTGGCGGGCTCGCTCAATCGCGATCGGGCGCTCGTCGTTCAAGTCGAAGCCGCGGGCGAGGCCACGCGGCTTGCGGCCATCGTGCGCCTGACCGAGCGCGCCGCAAGCGCGCGGCCGCGCGTCGCGCACATCGCTGATCGCGCGGCCGGGTGGTTCGTCGCTGCGCTGCTCGCGCTCGCGTTGGTCACCGCGCTCGTGTGGTCGCAAGTCGACCCGGCGCGAATGCTGGCGATTACCTTCGCGCTGTTGGTCGTGTCGTGTCCGTGTGCGCTGTCGCTCGCTACGCCAGCCGCGATCGCCGCTGCGACCGGCGCGCTGGCGCGTCGCCAGGTCGTTCTCGCGCGACCGGATGCGCTCGAAGCGCTGAGCCGGGTCACCCACGTCGTGTTCGACAAGACGGGCACGTTGACGCATGGCCGCACGGCCATTGAAAGCGTGACGACGTTGGGCGAGTTCGATCGCGAGCGCGTGCTGGCCATCGCGGCGGCGCTGGAAGCGTTCTCTGAACATCCGCTGGCGCAGGCGTTTCGCCCATTCGACACGGGAACCGTGATCGGGGAGGGGTGCACGATCGTCGCCGGTCATGGTGTGGCCGGCTCGATCGAAGGCCAGCTTTGGCGCATTGGTCGCGCTGAGTTCGTCGGCATGCTGTCCGGCGCCTCCGAGGCGCAGCTGTACCTTGCGCTGAGGAGAGTCTCGCCGCGGGCGACGCCGATCTTCCTCGGCAACGAAGCGGGATTGGCGGCAGTGTTCGCGTGCACGGACACGCCGCGGGCAAACGCGCGGCGCACGATCGATCGGCTTGTCGCTCAGGGTGTCGAACCGCTGCTCTTTTCCGGTGATCGCCAAGCCGTCGCGACGGCGCTTGGCGCCACGCTCGGTATCGCCTCCGTACGCGGGGACATGACACCCGAGGACAAACGCGCGGCGATTGCGGCGATGCAGGCGCGCGGGGCCGTCGTGGCGATGGTGGGCGACGGCGTCAACGACGCGCCGGCGCTCGCGCAGGCGCAGGTCTCGCTCTCGCTGGCGTCGGCGACACCGCTCGCGCAGTGGACCGCGGACGTCGTGATCCTCGCCGATACGCTGTCGCCGATCGCACTGATCTTTGATAAGGCGCGGCGTACGCGCCGGGTGATGTACGAAAACCTGGGCTGGGCGACGTTGTACAACCTGATCGCGATCCCCGCCGCGGTTTTGGGCTGGGTGACTCCGCTCGCTGCCGCTATTGGCATGTCGGCTTCGTCGCTGGTCGTGGTCTTGAACGCGCTGCGTCTTGCGCGCGCCGAGCCTGATCGCGCGAAGTCGCACCGCGATCATGCGATCGCAACGGGCTGACCCGATGGACGCGCTGTTCCTGCTGATTCCGCTCTCCGTCGTGCTGATCCTGGCGATCGGCGTGGTGTTCTGGTGGAGCGTCGCCAGCGGCCAGTACGAGGACCTGGAAGGGCCGGCGGAACGAATCCTGACCGACGACGAGCATCTCGATGCGTCGTGACGTCATCCCCCGCTTGACGTGGATCAAGGGGAGTCGGACGATGCAAATCTAGGATTCAAGTTTTTTGGTCGAGACCACAGCGCACAAGCGCGTCGACGAGGGGCATCCCGGCATGGCAACGATTGCAGCGACGACGGCGGCGATTCCCGCTGCGCGCGAGACGACGTTCAACTACAAGGTCGTGCGCCAGTTCACGCTGATGACGGTCGTATGGGGGATCGTCGGGATGCTGGTTGGCGTGATCATCGCGGCCCAACTCCTCTGGCCCGACCTCACCTACGGCGTTCCCTGGCTTTCGTACGGGCGGCTCCGCCCCCTGCACACGAACGCAGTGATCTTCGCCTTCGGAGGTTGCGCGCTCTTCGCAAGCTCGTACTACGTCGTGCAGCGCACCTGTCAGGTTCGGCTGTTCTGCGACTGGCTCGCGTCGTTCACGTTCTGGGGCTGGCAGGCGGTCATCGTCCTCGCCGCGATCACGCTGCCGTTGGGCTTCACGTCGAGCAAGGAGTACGCCGAGCTCGAATGGCCGATCGACATCCTGATCACCGTCGTCTGGGTCTCCTACGCCATCGTGTTCTTCGGCACGATCGCCAAGCGCAAGACGCCGCACATCTACGTCGCCAACTGGTTCTATGGCGCATACATCCTGACGATCGCACTGCTGCACGTCGTCAACAGCGCGGAGATGCCGGTCACGTTCTGGAAATCGTACTCGGCGTACGCGGGTGCGCAGGACGCGATGGTGCAGTGGTGGTACGGACACAACGCGGTCGGCTTCTTCCTGACTGCAGGCTTCCTCGGGATCATGTACTACTTCGTGCCAAAGCAGGTCGGCCGCCCGATCTATTCGTACCGGCTGTCGATCGTCCATTTCTGGGCGCTGATCTTCACCTACATGTGGGCGGGCCCGCATCATCTGCACTACACGGCGCTTCCTGACTGGACGCAATCGCTCGGCATGATCTTTTCGCTGATCCTGCTCGCACCCTCGTGGGGCGGGATGATCAACGGACTGATGACGCTGTCCGGCGCCTGGTACAAGCTCCGCGAGGACCCGATCCTCAAGTTCCTGATCGTGTCGCTGTCGTTCTACGGAATGAGCACCTTCGAAGGCCCGATGATGTCGATCAAGACGGTGAATGCGCTCTCGCATTACACCGACTGGACGATCGGGCATGTGCATTCGGGCGCCCTGGGCTGGGTCGCGTTCATCTCGATCGGCTGCATGTACTTCCTGATCCCGCGGATGTTCGGCAAGACCGAGATGTGGTCGACGAAGCTCATCACCGTCCACTTCTGGATCGCGACGCTCGGCGTCGTGCTGTACATCGCCGCGATGTGGATCGCGGGCGTGATGCAGGGGCTCATGTGGCGCGCGACCAACCCCGACGGCACGCTCACCTACGCCTTCGTCGAGAGCGTGAAGGCGACGTATCCGTTCTACGCGATCCGGCTTACCGGAGGCGTGCTGTTCCTGTCGGGCATGCTGGTCATGGCCTACAACACGGTGCGGACGATCTCCGGAGCGCGCGCTTACGAGGCGCCGATTCCGGCGGCGCCTGCGCATCCCTGACCCGGGGACAACTCGACATGAAGCTCACTCACGAAGTCGTCGAGAAGAACCTGACCTGGATGGTGGTGTTGATCATTCTGGTCGTTGCGGTCGGGGGCCTGGTCGAGATCGTGCCGCTCTACTTCCAGCACTCGACGACCGAGCCCGTGAAAGGCCTGAAGCCGTACACGGCGCTCCAGCTCACCGGGCGCGACGTCTACATCCGCGAAGGCTGCAACAACTGCCACTCCCAGATGATCCGCCCGTTCCGCGCCGAGACCGAGCGCTACGGGCCGTATTCGGTCGCAGGCGAGTTCGTCTACGATCATCCGTTCCTCTGGGGCAGCAAGCGCACGGGACCGGATCTCGCGCGAGTCGGCGCCCGCTACTCGGACGACTGGCACCGGGTCCACCTCGAGAATCCGCGCGACGTCGTGCCCGAGTCGAACATGCCGGCGTATCCGTGGCTCGCAAAGACCGAAGCCGACGCCGGCAGTATCCGGGCCAAGATGCGTGCGCTGCGTACGCTCGGCGTGCCCTACACCGACGACGACATCGCGAAGGGCCCCGAGGAATTGAAGGGCAAGTCCGAGGAGGACGCGCTGGTCGCGTACCTGCAGAACCTCGGTGTGCTCATGAAGAACGCGAGGTAGCGATGAGCGTCACCTCCATCATTGCCAGCATTGCGACCGTGGTCACGTTCGTGATGTTTCTCCTCATCGTCTGGTGGGCCTACGGCCTGCGCAAGAAACGGGACTTCGACGACGCCGCGAACGAGCCCTTCGCCCTGCCGGAGGAGTCGTCTGACGACGTGGCGGGGACCCGCCGGGGGCGCACATGAGCGACTTCACGTCCGGCTTCTGGAGCCTCTACGTCATCGTGCTGACGATTGCCTCGATCGTCGGATGCGGCGTGCTCCTCGTCGTGATGAGCAAGGCCCGTGCGAAAGCGCCCACGTCCGCGACCGCGCCGCCGGGCACGCCGGTCAAGGAAACGACCGGGCATGTCTGGGATGAGGATCTGCAGGAGTACAACAACCCGTTGCCGAAATGGTGGCTCAATTTGTTCTGGATCACCCTGTTTTTTGGCGTGATCTACCTGATTCTGTACCCCGGCCTCGGCAGTCTCCCGGGCGTGCTCGGCTGGACGTCCGCCGGCGCGTATGCGAAGGAGCGCGACGCTCAGAACGCGATCACCCAGCCGCTCTTCGCCAAGTTCGCGAAAATGGACGTTCAACAGCTTGCGGCCGATCCCGAAGCGCACGCGATGGGCGAGCGCATGTTCCTGAACTACTGCGCGCCATGCCACGGCTCGGACGCGCGCGGCGGGAAGGGCTTTCCGAATCTCACCGACCGCGACTGGCTCTATGGCGGGAGCCCCGAACAGATCACAGCCTCCATCACAGGCGGGCGCAATGGCATCATGCCGCCGATGGGCGCGGCGCTCGGCGACGAAGGCGTGAAGGACGTCGTGGCCTACGTGCAGTCGCTCTCGGGGATGACCCACGATGAATTGAAGTCGCAGCTCGGCAAGCCGCTGTTCTCGCAGAACTGCGCCGCGTGCCACGGGCCGGACGGCAAGGGCAACATCGCGCTCGGTGCACCAAACCTGACTGACAATATTTGGCTGTGGGGCGGCTCGCAGGCGACGATCACCGAGACCGTGACCAAGGGACGGCGGCTGGCGGCTGCCGAAGGGACGACGGCGATGCCGGCGTTCAAGGATACGCTGGGCGACGACAAGATCCGTCTCGTGGCAGCGTACGTGTGGAGCCTGTCCAACCCCGCCGCACCGGCGAAGTAGAAAAGACATCGAGGCTGCATTCAGGCAACGGCCGCGGGAATGGCAGTCAAGCAGGCATTGATCGACGTGGCGAAGCCGACGATTCCGTTGCGCCCGATTCCCGCCACTGCCCCCGCCAACGGGGCAGACGACGTCGCGCTGTACGAAGTCCGCAAGAAGATCCATCCGCGCGCCGTGCACGGCTGGTTCGCCGCGTGGCGCGTCGCACTGATCATCGGCACGCAGGTGATCTTCTACGGTCTGCCGTGGCTCACGTGGAACGGGCGGCAAGCCGTGCTGTTCGATCTCGGTGCGCGCAAGTTCTACATCTTCGGCCTCGTGTTCTGGCCGCAGGATGTGATCTATCTCGCGGTTCTGCTCATCCTCTCCGCGTTGTCGCTCTTTTTGTTCACCGCGATCGCGGGCCGCCTGTGGTGCGGGTACGCGTGTCCACAAACGGTCTACACCGAGATCTTCATGTGGATCGAGCGCAAGATCGAGGGCGATCGATTGAAGCGCATTCGCCTCGACGCTGCGCCGATGTCGCTCGAGAAATTCGTGATCAAGGCGCTGAAGCACACGGCGTGGATCACGCTGTCGGTGTGGACCGGCTATACCTTCGTCGGCTACTTCACGCCGATCCACGACCTGGGCGTGCGCGCGATCCTCTGGCAGCTCGGGCCGTGGGAATCCTTCTGGATCGCGTTCTACGCGTTCGCGACCTACGGCAACGCCGGCTGGATGCGCGAGCAGGTGTGCAAGTACATGTGCCCCTACGCGCGCTTCCAGTCGGTGATGTTCGACCGGGATACGCTGGTGATCGCTTACGACACGAAGCGCGGCGAGCCGCGCGGCGCCCGCTCGAAGAAGCTCGACCACCAGGCCGCGGGCCTGGGCGACTGCATCGACTGCGAGATCTGCGTGCAGGTCTGTCCGACGGGCATCGACATTCGCAAGGGCCTGCAATACGAGTGCATCGGCTGCGCGGCGTGCATCGACGGTTGCGATCAGGTGATGGACAAGATGGGCTACCCCCGCGGCCTGATCCGCTACGCCTCCGAGAATGGGCTCGAGCACGGTTACGACCGGCGCACGATGTGGAAGCGGGTCTTGCGCCCGCGGACCTGGATCTACGGCGGGTTGCTCGTCGCCATCGCGGGCATTGCGGCCGCAGGCGTCATCCTGAAGAATCCGCTCAAGGTCGACATCATCCGCGATCGCGGCGCCCTCGCGCGCGAAGCAGCGCCGGGGATCGTCGAGAACGTCTACCGCGTACAGATCATGAACACCGATGAGCGTGCACGGCAATTCACGATCACCGCGGAGGGCCTTGCGGGATTGCAGGTCGTCGGTGTCGAGCAGCCGATTGCGGTCGAAGGTGGTGCGACGCGGCTCATCCCGCTGCGGCTTCAGGTCCCGGCCGAGGCCGCGGAGGAGGGGAGCCGCAGCGACCGGCCGGACGCTCGTTCGCGCCATATCGAATTCGTGATTCAAGCCGCGGGCGACACCTCGATCTCGCGGCGCGAGAAATCAACCTTCATCTTTCCGCGCTAGTCCCCATGAATATGAGCGCACGCGCCTTCGATCCGTCTGCCCGCACCACTCATGTGCGCCCGTGGTACCGCGAGCTCTGGCCGTGGCTCCTGATCTCCGGGCCGGCACTCGTAGTGGTCGGGTGCGTCTACGCTATGTGGCTCGCGGTCGCCACCGACGACACGCTGGTCGCCGAGGATTATTACAAGCGCGGCCTGTCGATCAACGAGAGGCTCGAGCGCGCTGCCAATGCGGCGCGGATGCAGATCGCAGCGCAGGTCACGATCGGTGCCGATGGTGGCGTCCGCGTGGCATTGAGCGGCGCCGCGCCGTCGCTGCAATCGGTGCGGCTCGTGCTGGCGCATGCGACGCGCAGCGGGCTCGATCGAAGCGCGGTCCTGGAGCGAAATCAGGACAACATCTTCGTGGGCCACCTCCCCGCCCCAGGGACGGGACGGTGGCTTCTGAGCGTCGAGGCGGACGACTGGCGACTGCCCGCCGTCGAGGTGTCCGAACCCATCACGAACGTGCGCCTGCGCGCATCACCGTGACGCTTCGCTGACCACGCGATGAAAACCGCATCGATCCGCGGCCGCAGCCTGATGTGGGTGATCTGGCCCGCGTTCCTCGTCGCGGGCGTGGCGGAGCTCATCTTCTTCTCGATCTTCGACCCGTTCGATCTGCACTTCTTCGGCGCACCGCTCGATTGGTCGCGCCAGGCGATATACACGCTCGGATTCTTTGGCTTCTGGGGGTTGGGGATCGCGTCGTCGGCGCTGACCCTGTGGCTCGAGCGGGCGCCGGTCCTGAGCGGGCCCGGTGACGTCGACTACGATCGTGAGCCGGATTAGGATGGTCCGCGCCGCGGGGAACGCGGTCGCGTAAACGGAACTTGACGATGGCGCAGTCTGCGTTGATCGCGGCGTTTCTCGTCGGGCTGTTCGGGGGCTTGCATTGCGCCGCGATGTGCGGCGGCTGGCTTTCGATCGTGGCGCTCCGCGGCCCGCGTGCATCGGCACCGCTGGTTCCGCGGCGCGTGCTTGCGTGGCGCGAAGGCGCCGCGCATGCCGGCCGTCTCACGACCTACGTGCTGCTCGGCGCGGCGCTGGGCGCCTCGGGCGGCACGGTACTCGCCGTCGCGGTCGCGCCCCTGCAGCGCGGCCTCTACGTTGCGGCGAACGTATTCCTGCTGATCCTCGCGCTCGAGCTCGCGACGCGGGCCTTTCGTGCTCCGTTTCTCGAGCGCGCCGGCCTCGCCGTGTTCAGCCGCGTGCTTCCGTCCGTGCGGGCGCTCGCGGCGCGCGACGATGGCATCGCGCGCTTTGGTCTCGGCGCCGTTTGGGGACTGACACCATGCGCACTCGTCTACGGGGTGCTGCCGGTGGCGCTGTTGTCGGGAGACGCGCTGAGCGGCGCCTCGGTCATGCTGGCGTTCGGGCTCGGAACGCTGCCGAATCTGCTCGCTGCGACGTTCGTCCTGCGTCGGGGGCGCACCGTCCTCGATCGAAGCGCAGCGCGCGTTGCCTGCGCGGCGGTCATCGGCTTGTTCGCGCTCGCCGGGTTGTTCCGCGCCCTTTTCGTGCCCGAAGCGCTGGGGCAGGGACCGTTTTGCATCGTCGGATGAAAGAGCCTGCCAAGCCCGTTGGATCGCGGCAGCGTTGAGACCATTGCGGCGGCTCGAGCGCCTCGCCGTCCACCTCATGACCTGACCTTCGTCCGCTTTACGCGAAGCGGATTCTGAAAACCCGACTTGGCACGCGTGGCACGGGCGGGCCGCGTGCTCCTGTGATCCAACCCCCGATCGGGGGCTAGCCGCGGAATTGGCGATCGACGGCGTGTGCGGACGGAAGGAGCTAATTTTTCTGGATCGACTCGCGTGCCTTGCGCCGTTCCTCGTCCTGCTGCAGCAGGAGCGTATACGCCGTGTAGTACTTGTAGATGTTGCTCACGTAGTTCACGGTCTCCGAGCCGATCCTGTCGGCGGCGACCAGCTCCACGTTGTTGAACCAGCGGTTGGGATCGAGGCCGCGCTTGGCCGCCTCCTTGCGGAGCTGCGCGATCTTTCCGGGGCCAGCATTGTACGAGGCGAACGCGAACAGCGCCTTGTTGAGCGGCGTCATCGGCTCGTCCTGGTAGTACTTGTCGATCATGAAGCGCATGTACTTGACGCCGCCGTGCACGTTCGGTTCGAGCGTGTGGATGTCTCCGACCTCCAGCTCCTGGCCGGTCGCCGGCATGATCTGCATCACGCCGATCGCGCCGACGGGGCTCTTCACACTCTGATCGAGCCCCGATTCCTGGAATCCCTGCGCCATCATGAGCAGGTAGTCGACGTCGTATTGCTGGCCGTACTTGCGGAAGAGATCCACCGCCTGGCCGAAGCGCTTGCGCTCGTCCTCGCCCAACGCGTTCTTGGCGAACTTGGGATCCTTGACGTAGCGCTTGATGATCGAGTTGCCGAACTGCGTGCCCCGGCCGTGGCGCTCGACGAACTCATCGAGCGCGGCCCTGAGCTTGGGACTCCCCTTGCGGATCATGAACGCGTTGTCGCCGCCGTCGTGCAGGACGGCGGCGTTGTTCCATGCGATCTTGTCGAAGACGCGATGCCACATGATGGCCTTGTAGCGATCGACGATCGTCGGCGGGATGAGCCCGGCGTTCAGCATCTCGAGGATGTCCTCGGCTTCGAGATCCTCGGGCGCCTCACGGATCTTCACCGGCGCCTTGCCTTCGCTCGCGAACTTCCTGTTCAGCGCCTCGATATGCTCGTAGTAGCTCGTGCCATTGCGGATGAAGACTTCCTTGCCGCTCAGCTCGTCGACCGACGCGATCGGCGCTTGCCCCGGGCCGGTTACGACGACCTCCTGGATCCCGCTGAACATCGGGGTCGAGAAATCGACGAGCTTTTCACGCTCCGGTGTGATGATGAGGTCGGCGAATATCACGTCGCCGTAGCCCTCGTTGAGCTTCGGAATGAGGTCGTTGCGGCCCACCGGCAGGTAGATGACGTGAACCTTCAGCGTCTTCGACTTGAGCTTGGCGTTGAGGTCGTCCTCGAAGGCCTTGAAGATGTCGTAGGAAATGCCACGGGAGCGGCCGCGCTCGACGTAGTAGAAGGTCTTGGAGTAGGGGACGAGCGCACGGATCAGGCGCCGCTTCTCCATGCCGTCGAGATCGCCCTTCCAAGGGCGTGTCCCGACCTGCAGGCCTTGCCCGGTCGACGCCTTGGTCGCGCTCTGGGGGGCTATTGCGTCTGCGCCAAACGCGGGCGATATCCAGACTGCTGCGAACAAGATGCCGAGCGCGGAGACCAACGCTCTGCTGCGACGGATTCGGGTCGAGGGAACCATGATGTACCTCACTGCTTCAGTTCACCATTTCCGCGTGCGCGGCTTCGAGCTCGACGCCCGGCCGGTGTGCGCGTGCAAGCGCGATCTGCCGATCGATCTCGGCAAAGTCGTGCTTCTCCAGCGGATAAGGCTTCGTGAGCGCCGACCAGTCGACCTCGATCCCGAGGCCATCGACGCTGCGGACCGAGAGGGCGTTCGAATTCGCCGCTTTTGAGCGTGGCACCGGTGGGATAGACGAAAATCCCGGGTGGCTCGATGGGCTGCGCGGTGGACGCGCCGGCGAGCGCAAGCGTGAAGCTCAACACCGCCCATCGATATCCGCGATGAGGCATGTTTGTTTTCCTTCTGGCGGACGGACCGACGCTCCCGCTAGCGCTCCGTTGACAGGCGCGCCAAGAACTCTTGGGCATGCTACCACCTCGGCGTATCGCCTAGCGCGACAACCGGATACTGAGCAACCGCGCGTCATTGCACACTTCCCCATGCCGGCCCTGGTTCACTGAGGCAAGCCGGTCCTACGTGGTGCCGCAATCCTGCCTACAGCGCAAATCGGCAGCGTCCGGCAGCATTTTCGCGCGGCGCGCGGAATAGTCTTCCTGCGACGTTTTCGTCGCGGCGCGCACGCGGCTGCGTGGCGCGGACGTAATGCGTTTTCGACTGGAGGAGCCATGCAACAGCGGATAACCGTTTTCGATACCACGCGCCGATGGCTAAGCGTCGCGGCACTTACATCGCTTGCCGCGTTTTTCGGATGCGCGACACAACCGCCCACCGTCCCGCCGGGCCCGACGGCGGAACAGCAGCAACTGATTGCAGATTCACAGACCACGGTGTCGCACTTCCTGCGCGATCCCGACATGACGTGGTTCCAGCAGCATCTGGGTCAAGCGAGGGCCGTGCTCGTTTCGCCGCAAGTCGTGAAGGCTGGGTTCATCTTTGGCGGCTCCGGCGGGCGCGCAGTGCTCTACACACGGAACCCGCAGTCGGGAGGTTGGAGCGGCCCTGCCTTCTATAACCTCGGCGCGGCGAGCGTCGGCTTCCAGGCGGGCGTCTCCGTATCCGAAACGGTCGTCCTCGTGATGACCGAGAAGGGGTTGAACTCGCTGATGTCGCCGTCGTTCAAGCTCGGTGCGGATGCGAGCATTGCGGTCGGGCCGGTGGGCGCCGGCGCGGGCACCGATATCACCAGCGACTTCGTCGGCTTCAGCCGCTCGAAGGGCGTGTACGGCGGCCTGAACCTCGAAGGCGGCGTGATCTCGGTCGCCGACGACTGGAACAACGCGTATTACGGTCGTGTCGTATCGCCGGTCGACATCGCAATCCGCGGTAACGTACGCGGACCGGCGCCAACGGGACTGGCGAACGAACTCGATCGCGCGACCGCGCGGCGGACAAGCTCGGCGCAGTAGATCAAACGCCTCGGCAAGGAAGAAGGGCGGAGTACGCGACTCCGCCCTTTTTCATTCGTACGCCGGGCGTTGGACGTTCATTTTCGAACTTCCGCCGCTCTCCGTTCACGCTCCTGGATTTCGACCCGGTCTGCCGCACTCACCTTGCTCTCGCCGATGAGGACCATGCCGCTCAGTTCCGGTACGCAACCTGCGTCTATGCGCGTCCCGACAAGTGATCCTGCATCTTCATCATCGCGACGGTGGCCGCGATGCCGCCGAGCGTGTTGATCAGCCCGCGGTGCTCGGCATAAAAGGCGCCGAGCTGGTCGGCGACACCGGGATGCACCTGGTTCGCGTGATTGACGACGTCCTGCACCTGCTGCGGCGTCAACTGGGAAGCCTGAGCCGGCGTGATCTGCGCCTGGCCGGGAGTCATGACTTTTGCAAGTGTGCCACCGGCGAGGCTCCCCATCACGGCCGGCCCCAGACTGGTCATGAGCTGATTCAGCATGCCGGCTTGTTGCGCGCCGTTCGATTGCGCGAAGAGTTGCGACACCATGTTGCCGATCGCCGGCGTCTGGTCCGAGTTGAACGCTGCGGTGATGCCTTTTGCCAGCACATCGTTCGGTGCGTCCTGTGCGATGTCACTGAATTGCGGAGAACCCTGTTTGTTGCCGATGGCTTGTGCCAGAGAATCCAAGAGTCCCATGACCATCTCCTTTCAAAGCTAGCTCTGCTGCCTGTTCCGGGCGATCAGGTGATAGATGACCAGCAACACGACCGCGCCGAGAATCGATGCGATGAATCCCGCGGGCTGGCCCTCCGCATAGAAGCCCATCATCTGGCCGACGAAGGTGGCGATGAGTGCACCGGCAATGCCGAGAATCGCAGTCAGCCAGAATCCCGACGGACCCGCGCCTGGCGTCACCCACTTGGCAATCAGTCCCGCGACGAATCCGATCAGGATGGTCCAGATCCAATGCATCATGAGCGTCTCCTCAGGCGGCAAGGCGCCTTGTTGGTTGAGGGTTGTGATCGATGCGACGTCAAATTCGTAGGTGGCCGTCACTGATTTGGTGCGTCTCGCATCGTTACCCGTGCCTCGAGATGGATGCGACGGGGGGCTAGTGAGATTCTCCCTATCGCTCGCGGAACCTGCAACGGCGGACGCGCAAAAAAGAATTTAATCGTAAGGGCGGCAACCGCTCCGATTCTTCACCTTGCGCGAGGGAATTGCCAGCGCAAATGCTGCGCCATTTCTGACGACTCGCTGAATGCTACTCCGCCTATCGAATCTCCACCATAAGACGGCACACGATTTTTTAGGGCACAATCCAATCCCCGAGCTGGGGTCTTCGTTACTGCGACGGGATCTGTAACAAATTTTCGCCGGAGACTGCGCGCAACGGACTCTCCAAGTCGAGTTTGTTTCCTTCTAGAATATTCGCCACGCCACCTGGCGCGTGGCGGGTGGTCGGGCTCGAAACCGACGCGATGGCGGCGACAATTCGCAGGCGGCAGGCATCGCATCTGTATCCGGTGCAGGTTCAGGCTCGCCCGGTGGCCGAGCGAAGGGCGTTCGGCCTTGCACTGCGCAAACATTGTTCCCGGAAGGCGCACGCGCGGTGGCGGCCTCCGCATGGACGGGCCGATCCGGTTGCCACGCTGATTGCCTCCAACAGGGGGCGGCTCAAGAACCTGATCCCGCTGCGCTACGGGCGCATGATGGCGTCTCCGTTCACGTTCTATCGTGGTGCGGCGGCGATCATGGCCGGCGACCTCGCACGCACGCCCGCGACGGGGGTCATGCTGCAGGCCTGCGGCGACTGTCATTTGCTGAACTTCGGCGGGTTCGCGACGCCGGAGCGCAAGGTGGTCTTCGACATCAACGACTTCGACGAGACGGCGATTGCCCCGTGGGAGTGGGACGTCAAGCGCCTCGTGGCAAGCTTCGTGATCGCGGGACGCTCGAATCGCTTCAGCAAGCAGGCTTGCCGGGAGGCGGCATGGTGCGCTGCCCAACGCTATCGCGAACAGATGGCGGAGTACGCGGCTTCCTCGGTACTCGGGTCGTGGTACGCCGCGATCGACCTCGAGGCGCTGGTCACCACCGGCACCGACGAGGATTTCCGGCCGTTCACCCGCAGGAAGGTCCTCGAATCGGCCGAGGCGGGCGACCAGCATCACGAGCTCCACAAGCTCACGCATCAGGAGGGTGACGAGCCCCGGATCACCGACTCGCCGCCGCTCGTCTATCACATCGACGATATCCAGAAGCACCGCCGGTACCACCGGGCCATCGAGCGCTCGTTCGCGGAGTACCGCGAGACGCTCATCCCCTCGCGGCGCGTCCTGCTGGACCGCTACCGGATCGTCGACGTGGCGATCAAGGTCGTCGGCGTCGGCAGCGTCGGCACCGAGTGCGGCGTGGCCCTGATGATGTCCGGCAACGGCGATCCGTTGTTCCTGCAGTTCAAGGAAGCGCGCGCGTCCGTGCTCGAGCCCTACGCGGGCCCGAGCGCGTTCAAGCATCACGGCCAGCGCGTGGTCGTGGGCCAGCACATCATGCAGGCGGCGAGCGACATCCTCCTGGGATGGGCGACGTGGAGCGACGGCAGGCACATGTACATCCGCCAGCTCTCGGATGTGAAGATCAAGCCGGTGATCGAAGTGATGAAGCCTGTGAACCTGAGCCGTTATGCGCGAGCCTGCGGTTGGGCGCTTGCCCGTGCCCACGCGCGGTCGGGCGACGCCGTGATGCTCTCGGCATACATGGGCAAGGGAACGCAGTTCGAGGACGCACTCGCATCGTTCGCCGTCGCCTACGCGGATCAGAACGAGCGCGACTATGCGAAACTGATGAAGGCCATCCACGCGGGCCGTATCCCGGTGGAGCGGGGCGTGAGCTAGGGCGGCGGTACGAACGGATCCATCTTTCCAATAGTCTTTCGATCTGGAGGTGTGACCATGAAGGCAAAGACGCTGATTGCATCGACTGTACTGTTGACGAGCCTTGCGGCCTGGTCGTTCGCCTTTGCAGCGGATGCCCCTGCGGGTTCGACCGGCGAGTGCAAGGACGGGAGCTATACGTCCGCGGAGAACAAGCGAGGCGCGTGCAAAGGTCACGGCGGCGTGAAGGAGTGGTACGCCACCGGGAAGAAGACAGAGGAAAAGAGCGCCAAGTCGGAGCCCAAGTCAACCGAGAAGAAGACGACCGGAACGAGCGCGGCCCCGGCGACGGCAGCAGCGCCTGCTGCAGCGCCCGCGGCACCGGCAACCGCGAGCACAAGCAACAAGATGACGGCGGCGCCCAAGACGCAAACCGGCATGCGCAGCGAAGCGGCTCCAGGCGGCGGTGCCGGCAAGGTCTGGGTCAACACCAGCTCGAATGTCTACCACTGCAGTGGCGACGAGTGGTACGGCAAGACGAAGGCCGGCGAGTACATGACCGAAGCCGAGGCCAAGGCGAAGGGAGCGCACGCCTCGCATGGGAAGGCGTGCAGCTAGCCCACGTCTTGAGGCCCGGCATTGACGGCCGAGCCAAAGGTTGTGGCGGTGGGCTCCGGCGCGCCGCAGGTTCTGACGCGAGATCTGCTCCTCGGCCCTGATGCGAGGGCCGGCATCGTGCTGGGGAGTCCGACTCGTTGCTGCCTTAACGCAGCGCAAAGTCGACGCGCGTCGTCTTGCCCTTGTCCTTGATGCCTTCGGCGCTAAGGCGCGGCGCGACGACGAAGACGCGCTCTTCCGGCGCGTGTTCGCCTTCGACGATACTCGCGCGGACCGCATCGGCGCGACGGTCGGCGAGGGCGCGCAGGTCTTCGTCGCCCACTTTGGTGTTGGCGAGGAGCGCGGCTTCCATCTCGTCGCGCGGAAGGTCCTTCTGCAAGCCGATCACGTTGCGCGGCTTGTTCGGAATGTCTGCGGCCTTGTAGGCGCGCGTCAGGAGCGGTTCGTACTCCGTGGGCGAGACTTCGACGGCGTCCACCGAAGGCGGCGGCTCGCCGCTTTTCACGAGATCATTGAACTTCTGCAACTTCACCTGGCGCTCGACCGCCGCATGCTTGAGCGCATCGCGATCCTGGCCGGGATCGACGCGGCCCGCGATGTCGAGCTTGAGTGCAGGACGGTCGGTCAGTGCCTTCGCCACCGATTTGGTCTTTGAATTCCCCACTTGATCGAGCACCGCCGATCCGGGCGCGAACTCGACGTAGGCGAGCTCCTCGCCATGGCTGCCCGCGAGCGAGCCCAGAAGGGCGAATGGTGCGGTCACCGCCTTCAGGATGAGGTTCACGAGTGCGCGGAAGACGAGGCCGCCGACCGAGAATTTCGGATCGTCGAGCGATCCGCTCACCGGAAGATCGAACTCGATGTTGCCGTTGCGATCCTTGAGGAGAGCGACGGCGAGGAGCACCGGCGCCTTGATCGCGTCGGGGCTCTCTACCTTGTCGCCGAAGGTGAGCTGGTTGAGGATGATGCTGTTCTGCGCGGTCAGCTTGCGATTCTCGATCAGGTAGCTCACCTTCATCGAGAGCTTGCCTTTCGTGATCCCGTAGCCGATGTACTTGCCGGAGTAGGGCGTCAGCGGCGGAAGCTCGATGTCGGTGGCGTTCACCTTCACATCGAGGAACAGATCCTTTGCCAGCGGATTGATGCGGCCGGTGATGTCGACCGGCGCGCTGCCCTGGACGCTGCCGTGCAAGTCGATGTCCGCCGGCTGATCGAACGCGAGCGTCGACAGGCTTCCCGTAACACCCGTGAGATCGGCGGAATAGTTGGGGCGGATGAAATGATCGGTGTAATCGATATCGCCGTTCGAGAGCGTGGTCTTGCCCACGCGGAGCCAGGTTGTCGCGGTGCCCGGGGGCGTCGCGACCTCGACCGTCTTGGGCTCGTTCGTCGGCGTGGGCGGCGCAGTGGCCGGCGGGCGCGAGCGCTCGAGCTGCTGCAGGTTGAACTCGCCGTTCTCGTTCAACAACAGCCGCGCAAAGAAGTTGTCGAGCGCGACACTGCCGATGTTGACCGCGAGCGGCTCGAGTTGCGCATCGACGCTTCCGAGCGTAAGCGACTTCCATTTGAGGAGATCGGTCGCGTTCGCGTCATCGAGAGCCACGATATCCGTGAGCGTGACGTCGCCCTTGAAGCCGGCGCGTATCGGCGTCTCACCGCTGAAGTTGATCGACCCGCGTGCGGATGCGGCACCTCCGGTCAACACGATGCGCGCCTCCCGGGTCAGATAGGCCTGGAACGGGACGAGATCAATATCCTTCGCCACCACGTCGAGTGTCGTTGCGAACGGGGATCTTGAGAACGGCCCGGAAAGCGAGACCGAGCCGCGTTTGCCCACGGTCGCCAGCAACGTCGCGCGACCGCTGCCCTTGCCGATGTTCGAGAAGTTTTCCACCTTGAGCGCGAGCCGACTCAACGCGAAGTGCGCGGCAGGCGAAACGGTTTCGTCGGTGACAGTAGCCGAATAATCGTCGACGGTCAGCTTTGCGAGATCCACCTGCCACGTGTTCTCGCCGCCGGTCGGCGTGACACCCTTGGCCGAAGTGCGTACGAGTCGCTGAAAATTGAGTTCACCACTCGCGTCCCGGCGAATCGTAGCGACCGCACCGCGGCTCTCGACAAGCTCGAAGGTGACCACATGCTTGATCGCATCGACTGACCCGCCGTGCACGGCGATCGCAGGCACACGCCACATTGGTTCTTTCTCGTCGGGGTCGCGTAATTTGAGATCGCTGACCTTCGCGTCCAGTGCGCTCAGCGCAAGGGCCGGCGATGTCGCGCTCCCGTCGAAATGAAAATCGGTCGTGCCACCCAGCGTGCCATCGTCGACCACGAGGTTGAGCGCGCTTCCGTAGTAGGGAAAGAGCACGTCGAGCTTCAACCCGGCGATCTCGAGCTTCCCATCCGCGCGCACCGGATTGAGCGCGAGCGTCCCATGCTCCGACCAGTGGGAGCCGCGGTCCGTCGAGAACGAGGCGGTCACGTCCGCACGCGCATCCCCGCTCGACGCAAGATTCTTGATGGCGATGGCGATGTCGGTCAACGTGCTGTCGAAGGCCGGCGTCACGGACGCGTCCGCGAGATGCACCGTACCGCGATTCACCGCGATGTTCCCGACACGGAAGCGGAACGGCGGGCCGGGTGCGGCCGGGCGCTTATCCGCCGGGGCGAGCGCGGCGAGATTCAATGTCCCATCCGCGGTTCGCCGAACCTCGAGGTTCAGTCCATCGGCTGTGATCGAACGAAGATCGGCACGGTTGCCGATGAGATCGAGCTCACCGATGTCGACGGCGAGTGTCTGAGCGCGAACCAGCTTCGGACCCGATCGCTCGTTGACGGCGAGGTCCGCGACCCGCAGCATTCCCTTGAGCTTAAGCTCCGGCGGATCTTTGCCATGCCCGACAAAGGAAAGGTCGAGCTTCCCGTCCAACTGCCCCGATTCGGCCTTGAAGGGAAGGGCGACCGGGACGTAGTCGATGTAATTGACGAGCTGCAGCCCGGTGAAGTCGAAATGCAGGACCGTCTCGCGGGTGTCCATGAACGGCCGCGTCTCGCCGGTGATCGCGACGCGATGGTCGTTGACCAACGCGGAGAGGACGGGCTCGACCTTGATCTCGGTCTGCGTGGGCAGGCTCGAGATGAACGGGATACCGAGCTTCAGATCGGTCACCTGGTATTGCCGATGCTCGGGGCGGTCATCGAAGACGATATGACCGTCGACGACTTCGATGTTGCTGACGGAGAAGGCGGGTGTCGGACCCGGCGCGAGCGCCAGATCGATGAGGTCGGAGATGTTGTAGGTCTTGTCTGCGTTACGGACGAGATTCATCGTCGGACGCGTGAGCTTGAGCTCCTTGACGACCGGTGCCCAGCGGAAGAATGAGGCACTGCTGGCATTCATGTAGAGCTCGTCGAACGCCAGCAACGGCGGCCCGGCGTCGCGTCCCGCGATCGAGACTTCGTGCAGCGTCGCAGACAACGCGAACGGGTTGATGTCGAGCCGCGCGATCGTCACCTTGCGGTCCAGCGCTTCTGACAACCGGCGCTCGAGAACCGGCTTGAGAATGTAGGGTGCGGCGAGAAAGCCGAGGACGGCGACCGCGATCAGGATCCCGACGATCCAGAGCAGCGCGCGAAGCAGCCACGCGTGTCTCTCATGCACCGCCGACCCGACTCGGCGCCACGCCGCGCGTGCGCCGCCGCGGTCTGCGGGCACGTCTGAACGAACTGGGTCGAGGTTCATGCGCCGGGGTGGGAGACTGACTGAAGCCCTGCGACTGTAACGCCAACCGGGTCCCCTTGTCCCGCATGCCGGCGGTTCGCTTGGATCTGCGCGATCGACGGTCCACTAGTTCGGCGCAGTTCAAAGCGGCAAGCCGAGGGTGAGCCAAAGGTTCCAGCCCTCCGGCCGATTCTGCGCACCGAATTCCCGAGACCTTGACGTTCATGCAGCCCTCCTGCTCGAGAGGGCCCGGTCGCCAGCGCGCCAAGCGCGGAAAGGAGCGCGGCTCGGCTTCGCAAAATGCTTTGTCGATCAGTGCAATTGCGTCGCATCGGGCTCACGTCACGCCTCATCGAACGCGCACTTACGTTCGAGTGCGGGCGTTTTTGTGGAAGCCCAACGTTGATCAGCGCTTCGCGAAAAAGACAACAACGTGTGGCACAGGGTTATTCGGCCAAACCGACGCCGCGCGCAAGACGACGTTCGCTGCGACCATTGAGTCGTTGGCATTGCCGCCGGGTGTCCGCGTTTCCCCGCGAATAGGCGTATGCTTGATTCGCGTCCGTGGCAAGCTCGGCGCCACGGCTCGCACACGTGCGCTTCGTGCACCCATCCAAGTGCAAAAAGGAGGACCGGCATGACTCAGCTCACGATCAATGGCAAGTCGCATACGGTCGACCTGCCTTCCGATACACCCCTGTTATGGGTTCTGCGCGACGACCTTGGGATGACCGGCACCAAGTTCGGCTGCGGCTTGGCACTTTGCGGCGCGTGCACGGTGCTGATCGACGGTCAGCCGGCTCGCGCTTGCATCACGAGCATCGACGCCGCAAAAGGCAAGAAGATCACGACGATCGAAGCCATCGGCCTCGACCCCGTCGGCAAGGCGGTGCAGGCCGCATGGATCGATCAGAACGTGCCGCAATGCGGCTACTGCCAGGCCGGCCAGATCATGTCGGCGACGGCGCTCCTCAAACAGAATCCCAAGCCCACCGACGCGGACATCGACGCCGCGATGGCGGGGAACATCTGCCGCTGCGGCACGTACGGGCGCATCAAGAGCGCGATCAAGCAGGCCTCCGGCCAATCGGGAGCGATGTCATGAGCCTACCACTCGATTCGAGGCACGTTGCGCATCCCGAGGGCGCTGACACGGTCCATATCGTCAACGTCAGCCGCCGTCGGTTTCTCCACCAATCGCTCGCGCTCGGTGGCTTCGTGCTGGCGGCCGGGGTCTCCTCGGCGCCGCGTGCGGCCGACCCGCCGAAGTACGGCGCGGACGGGATGCCGAATGGCTGGCGCGACAGTCCGTTGATCTTTGTCGCGATCGCCGACGATGGCACGGTCAGCATCGTCTGCCATCGCTCCGAGATGGGGCAGGGCATTCGCACCGGCATTCCGATCATCGTCGCCGACGAGCTCGAAGCAGACTGGAGCAAGGTTCGAGTGGTTCAGGCGCCGGGCGACGAGGCACGCTACGGCAATCAGGACACCGACGGTTCGCGCTCGACGCGTCACTTCTTCATGCCGATGCGCCGCTGCGGCGCGGCCGCGCGGATGATGCTCGAGGCTGCTGCCGCCGCGCAGTGGAAGGTTCCGGTATCGGAAGTACAGGCCAAGAACAGCGAAGTGATCCACACGCCGACGGGGAAGAAGCTCTCCTACGGCAAGCTCGCGAAGGCTGCAGCGGCACTTCCAGTGCCGGCGGACGACTCGATCAAGCTCAAGGATCCGTCGCAGTTCCGCTATATCGGGTCAGGCAAGCAGAAGCTCCTCGACGCGCCGGACATCGTGACCGGCAAGGCGCAGTACGCAATGGACACGCGCCTGCCGGGGATGGTGTACGCGGTCGTTGCGCGGCCACAGGTGTATGGCGGCAAGGTCGTCAGCGTCGACTCGACGGAGGCGCTGAAAGTGCCAGGCGTTCTCAAGGTCGTGCAGATCGACCCGACGCCCGGACCGCCATCCTTCAATCCGCTGGGCGGTGTCGCGGTGATCGGGCGGAACACCTGGGCGGCAATCAAGGGCCGGCAGGCGCTCAAGATCGTGTGGGACGACGGCCCGAACGCAAGCTACGATTCGACCGCATACCGGGCAACTCTCGAGGCCGCTGCGCGCAAGCCCGGCAAGGTCGTCCGCAACGACGGCGACTATAGCGCCGCCGCGGCGAGCGCGGCCAAGCGCATCGAGGCGGAGTACTACATTCCGCATCTTGCGCACGCGTCGATGGAGCCGCCGGCCGCGAGTGCGCGCATCGTGAACGGCAAGTGCGAAGTCTGGGGCTGCTTCCAGTCGCCGCAGGCCGCGCACGACCTCGTCGCGAAGCGCCTCGGGATGTCGGGGCAGGACGTGACTGTGCATGTCACGCTGCTCGGTGGCGGTTTCGGCCGCAAGTCGAAGCCGGACTACGGCGTCGAGGCGGCGGTGTTGTCGAAGGCGATGGACGGCAAGCCGGTAAAAGTTGTCTGGACGCGCGATGACGATCTGCACAATGACTATTTCCACACGGTGTCGGTCGAGCACCTCGAAGCGGGGGTCGATGCGAAGGGAATGCCCGTGGCGTGGCTGCATCGCACGGCTGCGCCGACGATCATGTCGACGTTCCAGCCCAACGAAGTGCAGGAGGCGAATTGGGAACTCGGCATGGGCGTCATCAACGTGCCCTTCGCCATTCCCAATATCCGCATCGAGAATCCCGATGCGGTCGCGCATACGCGGATCGGCTGGTTCCGCTCGGTCTCCAACATTCCGCATGCGTTCGCGGTGCAATCGTTCGTTGGCGAGCTTGCGGCCGCCGCCGGGCGCGATCCGAAGGATTACTTGCTCGAGGTGATCGGTCCGCCGCGCGTGGTTTCGCCGCAGATGCTGGGTGACACGTGGAATCACGGCGAGTCGCCTGAACGCTATCCGGTGGACACGGGACGCTTGAGACGTGTCGCCGAGATCGCGGCGCGCGAAGCGGGGTGGGGACGCACGTTGCCGAAGGGGCGCGGCCTCGGCATCGCCGCACACTACAGCTTCGTGAGCTACGTCGCGGCGGTGGTCGAAGTCGCGGTCGACGACAAGGGCGAGATCACGATCCCGCGCGTGGACATTGCGGTCGACTGCGGGGCCACCGTCAATCCGGAGCGGATAGTCGCGCAGATGCAGGGGGCGTGTGTGATGGGGGTCGGTCTGGCGACCGTCAGCGAGATCACCTTCAAGAACGGGCGCGCGGAGCAGGACAACTTCAACACCTACCTGGTGACCCGCATGCCGCAGGCGCCACGCGAGATTCGAGTGCACATCGTCGGAGGCCCTTACGACAAACCGCTCGGGGGTATCGGCGAGCCGGGCGTTCCGCCGGTACCGCCCGCACTGTGCAATGCGATCTTTGCCGCCACGGGAAAGCGCATCCGGCAGCTGCCGATCCGCGATCAGCTCAAGACCTGACGCCACGGTCGATAGCTCGAGCGCGAGTCGAGCGCATTTCGCCAGGACGCCGGCCCCCGATCGGGCCGGCGTTTTCTTAGGGCTCGGCCTGATCGTCCGGTGCCAGCGCCTGCGCGAGCCTCAACCCGACGAGCTGCGCCACGACGATGGCAATGTAGAACTGTCCGAAGATCGCTTCGAGCATGGCGAAGGCGGTCGCGGGCGGACGCGTCGGCGTGATATCGCCGTAGCCCATCGTCGTAAGGGTCACCACGCTGAAGTAGTTGAAGAGCGCGCGTCGGCCGGCGCTGTCCGAGAATCCCTTGAGAGTGTCCGGCACGCTGAAGGAATCCGGTGCGACGATGGCGATGGCGGTGTAGACGTTCGCCCACGCCCCCGCAGCGAGGATGTAGCCGCAGACGGTACCGAGCACTTCGTCACCCGTGATCGCCTTCGTTTCGAAGATGTTGCGCAGGATGATTGCGACGCCGAAGCCCAGGAATCCGGCCATCAGGACGTGATGCACGACGGCCTGAGTTTCGAGCAGGGACGTCGGGATCGGCAGGTAGCGCGAGAAACTGAATACCAGCGCCGCGACCGCGGCCAGGCAAGCGACGACGCGCTCCCAGCGCCGCTCGAAGACCACGAGAACGACCGCAAGCGCCAGCACGAGGGCCAGAGAGTCCGACAACCAAGCGACGACCGACCGGCGCGCCCAGGAGTCGACCACGAGCACGGCGACGAGCGTCAGGATCAAGAGGAGGTATTTGTGTTTGCGCATCGTCGTCCCTCGGCGTCTCCCCGCGCGTGAGCTTACGCAATTCGTCGCGCTCCCGCCATGGGCGGCGAAGCGCCGAGGGCATCGCGTCGACGCGACCGTGTCGGACCGATGCAACGCTTTCTCGCCATCCGTCGGCGACGCGAGTGCAAGCAGGCAATCGTCGCGTCAGCGCGTGCTATCGTCGCCGCGAGGTGGTCGATCGAATGAAAACTGGCGTCGTCTGCGCCTCCCTGTTCGCGAGCGTCTCGCTCGTCGGATGCGCTTACATGGCGGTCTCCACGGCGCCGCCGAAGCAGGCGTCGACCAAGCGCACCGAGGCGGCGGTCAAAGCCGATGCGCAGTTCTGGGAGGTCTTTCACGGCGGAAAGTACGATGACATCGCGACCGTACTGAATGCCGAAACCGCGGCGTACCTCGAGGATCCGGGCGATGCCGTCACCGCGGCGCACGTCGGGTGGCTGCACATCTGGCGTCTTTCCGAGCGCGCCCGCCACGAAGTCATCCCCGCGACGATCACCGACGACGCGACGGTCTCCCGCAAGTACTTTCAGGAAGCAGTGACGCTCGACCCGAACGACTCGCGCTATCTCGGGTTTTTGGCGGCGGCGACGCTCGCCGAGGGGACGATTCACCGGGACGAAAAGGAGACGCGGCAGGGCTACTTCCAGATGCTGGATGCGATCGACGCGTGGCCCGAGTTCAATCTGTTCACCGCAGGCTATACGCTGAGCCAGCAGCCGTACGACTCGGAGCGATATGCGCAGGCCGTGGAATGGCAATGGCGAACGCTCGACGTGTGCGCCGGCGAGCCAGTGAGCCGCTCGAATCCCGACTACGCGCGCTTCATGAAACTCGCTGCGACGACCGGGCGCAAGCGGGTGTGCTGGAACTCTGCGATCGCCCCGCACAACTTCGAGGGCTTCTTCCTGAACATGGGTGACATGCTGGTCAAGGCCGGCGACTGGAAGACGGCGCAAAAGATCTACGCCGATGCCAAGCTTTCACCGACCTATGCGCAATGGAAATACCGCGGTGTGCTCGAGCAGCGGATCGCGAACGCCGAGGCGAACGTCGCGGCGTTTCGTACCAGCGATCCGAAACGCGACGGCGCCAGCTCGCGAATGATGTTCGTCTCGACGCTCTCGTGCATGGGTTGTCACCAGGATTGAAACGTGCGACGCGGGCCAAGACCAATGGCGGTGCACCGCGATCAAACATCCTGTTCCTCACACGTCCTTTTTGGCGCCCAGCAACTCTCCGACGGCCCGGTGCGCCTCGTCGATCGCGGCGTGTGCATAGGGGTCCCACCCCGCATCGGAATTGGCGATGGCAATCCGGCCGGCGCGCGCTTTGGCGACTGCGGCGGGATCGGCGTTGTCATCGAACAGCGAATTCTCGGTATACGAATATCCGTGACCCCAGCGGTTCACCGTGATGGCCGCGATGTCGGCGTCCGCATCGAATCCACCCGGCCCGAGCATGCGGGTCAATTCATCGCGTGCCTCGCGCTCGAAGGTTTCGAACGGCGTCACGTAGAGGAGCGCGCGCGCAACCCGCAGTCGCGTACGCACGTCCACACTCGTGTCTCGCGAAACCGGCACGTGCACGAGATGGAGCACGATCGGCTCGTCCGGCGATCGCGCGCAGCGATAATCGCCGAGGCTCACCGGGTAGTCGAGCTTGAGGCGCGAATAGTAGCCCATCGGGTTCGTGATCTCGTGCACGCCGCGCGCCACCCACGGCCGCCAGTGACGCACCGCAATCCGGACGTAGACCAGCGGCGCCTTCACATTGAGCGCGAGCGCGGCTTTCTGCTTCTGTGGCAGCTCGCGTGCGAGGTACGGAATCATCATGTTGTAGCCGGCGAGGATCGCGTGGCCGGCGCGCACGCGCCGAAGCTTGCCGTCGCGAACGTAACCCAGGTCGACGCCATCGGATCGATTGCGCACAAAGACCACCGTGCTGGATAGACGCAAACGGGTCGCGGCACCCGGCCGATCGAGCTTGCTGTAATCGAACCGCGCGGTGACGATGTCGTCCATGCCGTTTCCCGCGGCGACGCTCGGAATCAGACCCCGCACCATGAGCCTTGCGAGCGACGCGTTGCCGTCGGGAAAGTGGTAGATGTAGGGCTCGTCCAGCTCGGCGGAGGCTTCCGCATCGCGCTCGAGGCCAAGTCCGGCGAAGCCGGGATAGCCGGTATCGAAAGCGTCGCTTGCCGCGATGCCATCGATCCCGAGCGCGAAGAAGTCGAGCGGGCGCCCCTGAAACGTGTCGGCGGCGCGGCCGTCGAGCTGCCAGTGCTGCGTGAGCCAATCGCGGTAGCTGGTCTTCTCGAGGATCGCCGTCTTCTCTTCGCGTGTTTTGCCGGCGAGCGGGTCGCGCTTCGACGTGTACAGCTCGATCAACTGCGCGCGTTGCGCCTCGGTCAGCGGAAAATCGGCGATAAAAGCGTCGGACGGGCGCGCGTTCATACGGTCGGGGGAATGTCATCCGAGACCATGCGCATCGGATCGCCGACAACGAGCTTGTCCTCGCCGAACGTTTCGCGCTTGAAAAACACGCCACGCGAGAGGCCGAGCGACGGATAGAGGGTGCGGTCAAATGCTGTCTCGAAGCGCTGGACGTCGACGCCGAGCGCGGTCAGCAGCGCCTTGGCGTTTTCGCTCCACAGCCCGTTCGGCGACTGGATCGACTCGCTCCCGCCGTAGCCGATCAGCGGCCTGCCGTCGACCGCGAATTCGTTGCGCGTCGCGTGTCCTCCGAAATCCGCGTGATTGTCGAGGATCAGGATGCGGGAGCGAGGCCGGCGTTCTCGCCAATATCACGCCGCGGCGAGTCCGCTCAATCCCGCGCCGACGACGACGAGATCGTAGATCTCGGAGACAGGAACCCGCGACGCGTCGAAGCGCATGCCGTCGCGCAGGGCATGCGCGGTATCGAACGAGCCGGGCGCGCTTCCACGGGAGCCGGTCTCTCCCGGGGGATAGACGCTGGTCCGCGACGGCGTCCCGGCCAGCAAGCTCGCGGGCGCGACCCCCGCGACGACCGCCAGCGCCATGCCGTTCAGAAAATCGCGGCGGGTGATGCGATCCATGGCGTGATGTTAACGTGAATGGCGCGGGTGACGACCCTTGAGCGTTGGCGCCCGCGTCTGCACAATGCGGTCCGCTGTCGCCTCGACGCCACTCGATCGCCCGACGATGCCCGTGGGAGCAAATGTGAAATCGCCGATGTCCGTGTGGGTGGTAATCGCGGTCGCTTCCGGACTCACTTGCACGGTCACGCCCGACGCTGCAGCGCAGGATCCGAGCGCGCTATGGCGGATCGTCCACGAGCAGTGCGTGCCGCGCGCACGCGAGTTCGGCGTGCCGCTGCCGTGCGCCGACGTCCAGCGCGAGTACGCGATCCTCAAGGACCTGCGCGGCAAGAGCCAGTTCCTGCTGATCGCGACCGCGCGCATCTCCGGCGTCGACGACCCGGCGATCTTGCTGCCGGCCGTACCGAACTACTGGCAATCCGCCTGGGAGGCGACGCGCTTCGTGGAGGCGCTGCTCGATCGCCACCTGCCGCGCGACGCGCTGTCGCTCGCGATCAATTCGGCGCGTTCACGCTCGCAGGATCAGCTCCACATCCATATCGATTGCGTGAGCGAGGACGTGCGCAAGCTGCTGCGCGATCGCGGCCGCGACGTCGGACGGACATGGGCGCCGTTTCCCGCTCCACTCTCCGGTCACGCCTACCGGGCGATGCGCATCGACACGCTCATCCAGCCGGGCGCTACCCCATTCGAGGTGCTTGCGCGTCTCCCGGACGCGCGAGCCGACATGGCGGCCGAGTCGCTGGTGGTCGTGGGCGCGACCTTCGAGGACGGGAGCAGCGGGTTTTACCTGCTCGAAACGCGCGTTGCAGGCGGCGAGGAGTTGCAGGACCACGACTGCGCGGTCGCGAGCGGGTCCTAAATACCGACTCAACGCTCGAGCGCGGAACGATTCCATCCCGCGAGCTCAGCCGCGCGGTCGTAAGTGGTCTCGAGAAAACCGGTGAGCGCGGCTTCGGGTGACGGCGCCGTGCGAACCGCATCGTACGGCAACAAGAACTCGTTGAAGTCGCGACTGTAGAACGCCTCCGGGGGTTCGGCTCGCACGTCCTTGAACCCGGGTGGTTCGGGCGCCGCGTAGGCGTAAAACGCCGGCTCGTCGAAGGCGCCGCCGCCCGGCCAGAAGCCGTGGCTGATCACGGCGTGCGAGTAGGCTTCACGCGTGATCGAGTCCGCGCCCGGACGTTCCGGCGCGCGTTCGCCAGAATAACGCGTCACCGCGAGATCGAAGCTGCCCCAGAAGAAATGCACGGGGCTGCACTTCCCGACAAAGCGCCCACGAAAGCGCTCGAACACCGGATACATCGACGCCAACGTGCGCCAGAACGCGTTCGCGGACGCGGGATCGTACGCATGGTGCGTGACGTCCTCTTCGAAGCGTATCGGATCCGGAATCTCGACGGGCATAGGCCAGATATGCACCGCGATGCCGAGTCGCGCGAGCCGCTGCATGATCTCGGTGTAGAACGCCGCGACTGTCCTGGGCGCCAGGGGCATCAACTCGCTGCCTCCGTCCGAGCATTCGATCAGCAGCATATGGTCGATGAAATCGAAGCGGATCGTGAGCGTACGCACGCCGGCACGCAATGGGGGTGTCGTAAGGCCGCGCCCGGTCAGATGGAACGCGACGTTCCACCAGTGATTGACCAGGGGCGTCATCGTGAGGCAGAGCTTGCCGACGATCTGCGACCACATGTGCAGCGTCGCATAGGTGTCGCGCCAGCCGGCGAGTGGCAAGGGGGGCCACGATGCGCTGGACGATGAGGAGGTACGCATGGGCAGCTCCGGCGCATTTTCGCGCTCCGGGATGCGATTATTCCTCAAATCGCATGGGCGCGAGGCGTCAGCGCAAGTGTAGGCGCTTTCGTGCGTCGCCAGCCCCGCCGGCGGCGTCCGTTGACGCGTAGCGCAACTGACTGCGGAAATGTGGAAGACGCCGCCGGTCGCGACCGGCAGCGCCCGCGGACGCGGCGAGTCTACTGCCGTGCGTACGTGCCGGTGGGCGCGCCGTTCATGAAGTTGAAGGTGTTGTTGTTGTCGCCGAGCGAGAAAATCGTGCCGGGCGCGACGGGATCGATGCCGACAAGGCCGTTGCGTGTGATGCGGGTGCTCCCCATCCAGATCACCGAGTTGCCGCTCGAGCGCGTTCCGTCACCGACGTTCTGCAGCGACGACGAGTCGGTCAGGTTCAGGATCGACGTCCCGCCGGCAGTGGCCTGCGCCACGAAGCCGTTGCCGTTGTTGTTCTGCGACACCGATTGCGTCACGACCACGTCGGCGACCCCGCCCGCAGTCGTGTGGATGTCGAAGCCGTCGCCGTTGCTGTTGGTCACGACGCTGTTCTTGACCGCGATGATCGTGCGGTCGGCGAACTTCATGCCGTACGAGCTCGAATTCCCCACCACGGTGTTGGTGATGCTCCCGTCGGCGATCGCGGTTCCAGTGGGCGCGACCAGGATGCCACCCGCGGTTTCGTGAATCGTCGTGTTCACGATGGAGAGCGTCGCATTGCCCGACGGGGCGAACCTCACGCCCTCCTGAGTGGTGCCCGCAATCTCGACGTTCTCGAGATTGAGTTTCCCGCCGCTGACGAAGTTAACCCCGGTTGTTCCCGTGCCGATCCCGTTGATGGAGATGTTGCGCAATGTCACCACCGCGGTACCGGGCGTACCGCTACCGCCGTCGTTGATCTGGACACCGAAGAAGCCCGCCGAGAGGATGGACGCGTGCGTTCCGACGCCGGCGATCGTGATCGACTTCGTGATCGTGACCGAGCCAAAGCCGCCCGGATCGAGCGCATCGATCTCGCCGCCGACCGCCGTCTTCGAGATCGCGCCCGCGAAAGTCTTGCAGGGCGCGGTGCGGCTGCAGGGATTCGCGTCATCGCCGACGCCGGAGACCCACGTGCGAGTGGCCTGACCGAAGGCCGGCGCGCTCATCGCGAGGCCGAGCAGGGAAACTGCAAGGATGTTCTGCAGACGACAACGGTCCATGGAACGAATCCTTTCCAAGGGTGATTCGTGGAGATTGCCAATCGCGCGCTCCCAAACGCGCGATCCTGCCGCGATCGAGACTAGGGCGAATCGCGGGTGGCGTCAACGACGCAGGTCGGAAAGCGACGGCTTTTCGTCCGCAAATGGCACGAGGCGCCAATGAAGTGTGCGCTACAGCATGCGCTAAGATGCGCTCCTCGGGACGTCCTAGGCGCGGCCCGTCGGGGAGCGGCATGCATCGCAGCGGATGGGTAGCATTGGGAATCGTGGTCGCCGGCGCCGCGGTTCTCGGCTCGTCGGTTGCGCTGGCGCACCAGAAGAGCGAGATCTCCATCACGCGCCAGCCCGGCATCATCTACCTGCCGTCGCACGTGATGGAGAAGCAGCATCTGATCGAGAAGCAGGCCGACAAGCTCGGCGTGCCGAACCTGAAGGTGAATTGGGCGTCGCTCTCCGGCGGCGGCGTACAGACCGACGCGCTCCTGGCCGGCAACGTCGACGTCGTCAACACCGGCGTTGGCAACATGTTGCTGTTGTGGGACCGGACGAAGGGTGGCGTCAAGGGGATCGTCGCCAACTCGGCGCTGCCGCTGACGCTGATCTCCCGCAATCCGAACATCAAGACGCTCAAAGACTACGGCCCGACCGACAAGATCGCAGTGCCGACCGTCAAGGTTTCGACGCAGGCGATTCTGCTCCAGATGGCGGCGGAAAGGACCTTCGGACCGGAGCAGACCACGAAGCTCGATTCCAATACAGTGCAACTCGGCCATCCGGACGCGGTGCTCGCGCTCGCGAACCCGCAGGGCGAGATCACGAGCCATTTCTCGGCGCCGCCGTTCTCGTTCATTGAGCTCAAGACGATCAAGGGCGCGCACGTCATCCTGACCTCGCCCGAGATCATCGGCGGCCCGCTCACGCAGTCGCAGTTCTTCACGACGACCAAATTCGCCGAGGCGAACCCCAAGGTCGTGGCGGCGATCAAGGCCGCGTCACTCGAGGCGATCGAGTTCATCAAGAAGAATCCGCGCGCTGCCGTCGAGATCTATCGCGAGGTCACCAACGACAAGACGAGCGTCGACGAGCTGGTCGAGCTCCTGCAGCAGCCGGGCATGATGGATTGGATCGCGGCACCGCAGGGCACCATGAAGTTCGCGATGCATCTCAACAAGGTCGGCACGCTCAAGACGATGCCCAAGGCGTGGACCGACTACTACCTGCCGGTCGCGCACGACCTGCCCGGGAATTGAACCCGCGAGGACCCGGCTTGGAGCGAGCATGAGCGGACTGACTGGCGCGACGCGCGCAATGCTCGAGAAAGTGAGCGTCGCCACGATCACCACGGCGCTCTTCAAGCGCGGGCTGCGCAATCAGTTCATCCAGGACGTCCATCCGCTCAATCGCCACGCCGGACCGATGGTCGGCGAAGCGTTCACGCTGCGCTACATCCCGGCGCGCGAGGATTTGAATCCGATCACGGTGTTCAAGGACCGCGCGCACCCGCAACGGAAAGCCGTCGAAGAATGTCCGCCGGGTGCCGTGATGGTGATCGACAGCCGGAAGAATGCGCGGGCCGCCTCGGCGGGCTCGATCCTGGTGGCACGGCTGATGAAGCGCGGTGTCGCCGGGATCGTCACCGACGGCGGATTCCGCGACTCGCCGGAGATCGCGAAGCTCGCGATTCCTGCCTATCACCACCGGCCCGCATCACCTACGAACCTGACCGTCCACCAGGCGCTCGACATCAACGTGCCGATCGGGTGCGGTGATGCGCCGGTGTTTCCGGGCGACGTCATCGTGGGGGACGCCGAGGGCGTCGTGGTCGTGCCGGCGCACCTCGCCGACGAAATCGCCGCCGAGGCGACGGAAATGACGGCGTTCGAGGACTTCGTCACCGAGGAGGTGATGAAGGGACGCTCGATCCTCGGCCTCTATCCCGCGACGGAAGAGCAGACCCTGCGCGACTTCGAAGCGTGGCGCAGGAAGCATGGCCGCTGACCTCCGGGTGCCGCTGATGCCGGGCGTGAGAATGCCAATGCAGCCCACGGCCGCGCGCGAGTTGATCCGGTATGCGCTCGCGATCGCGGCCGTTGCGACTGCGGTATCACTCGGTGACGCCTGCGCGCAGTTCGATGCTGCGAAGGTGCAGCCCGATCCGGACAACGTCGCCCGCCAGTTTGCGGATCCCGACGTGCGATTCGATACGCCGGGATTCGCCGCCGGACGGTCCGATTTTCCCAGCCACGCGGAGGTCTTCGCCTACCTTGCCAACTTGGCGGCGGCCTCGCCGCATGTGCGCATCGAGACCATCGGACATTCGCAGGAGGGACGCGCGATGGCGCTCGTCGTACTGACGGGGACGGACGGACACGGCCCGAAGCGGCCGACCGTCATGATCCTCGGGCAGCAGCACGGGAACGAGCCGGCGGGCGGCGAGGCGGCGCTCGTCCTTGCGCACGAGCTCGCAATCAAGCGGCCCGAGCTGCTGGAACGCGTCAATGTGCTGATCGTGCCGCGTGCGAACCCCGATGGCGCGGAGCATTTCGTCCGAACGACGGCGAATGGCGCCGACGTCAATCGCGACCACCTGCTCGTGCACACGCCGGAAGCGCAGGCGATGGCCGGCGCGATGCGTCGCTATCCGCTCGATGTGGTGCTCGATCTCCACGAATTCACCGTCGGGGGTCGATGGATTACCAAGTTCGGCGCGCGCATGCGTTACGACGCGTTGATCCAGGGTGCGACGACAGCCAACCTCGATCCACGCGTTGCCGAAGCGCAGGCGCGCTACGTTGCCGCCGCACGGTCCGCACTCGAAGGCGCGGGGCTTCGTGTCGCGGACTATCACACCACGGCGGCAGCGGCTCAGGACAAGACGGTCTACATGGGCGGCATCAACGTCGACACCGGCCGCAACGTCGGCGGGTTGCGGAACGCGGTGAGCATTCTCCTCGAAACACGCGGGGTAGGTCTCGGCCGGGAGCATTTTGCGCGACGGGTGGACACACACGTCATCGCAGCGATGGCCGTCATCGAAAAAGCGGCGGCAGAGGGTCCGCGATTGGTCGCCATGCGTCGCGAAGCGGGCGCGCGCATGGCTGCGGCCGCGTGCCGCGGCGAGCTCGTCGTCGCCAGCCGGCAGACGCCGATGCGCCGCACCTTGAGCTTTCTCGACGCGCAAACGGGGGAGCCGCGCGAGATCGAAGTCGACTGGCGAAGCTCGGCGGAATTGGAGACGCTGCGCCAGCGCTCCCGGCCCTGCGGGTATCTGCTGGCGCCAAGCGAGGCGCACACCGTCGCCTTGCTACGCGAGCTTGGTATCGAGGTGGACCGGATCACCGATCCGAAGGCGGGCTTCAGCGTCGAACGCTACGTCGTGGACAACGCGGGCGCCGGCCAGCGGCAGGACGGTCGCGGCGCAATCGACGACGGTGAAGGCGAGGGCATCCGGATTCTGGACGTTCACACGGAGACCGCGAGGATCGTCTCGCCCAAGGGCAGCTTCTTCGTACCGATGCAGCAGCCCTTCGCGGGGCTGGTGTCGGCAGCACTCGAGCCGGACTCACAGAACAGCTACGCCGCCAACCGCATCCTCGACATCGACGCCAATCGACTGCAGCGTGTGATGGAAATGCCGGCGAAGGGCGTCACCGCAGCGTTGCCGTAGGGCGAGCGCGCTCGAGTCCGTTACCGCCGCTCACCCGCGGACGTCCGCGACGAAGCGTTACGCCGGAACCCGCGCGCCAACCACCGGCACCATCCACACCGCGTACCGGAATGGATCCCGGATATCGGCGATCATCTGGTCGAAGTACTTGAGCGCTGAAGCGGCATCGATCGGCGTGTACTCGGCGACCACTCCGGCATAACCGTCGCGCCAGGCCTCCATCATCGTCGCGAAGGTTTCGCGCGGCACGCGCACCGTGTCGACGACGACATAGTCGACCGTGATGTCGCGGAAGTTTCGTCGCGCGAGGATTTCGAAGATGTGCCGGCCAATATAGAGGTCGGTGCCGGTCGCATCGCCAAAACAGGCCGGAGCAATGTGCCAGAAGTCGCGCAGGTCGGGTGTACCGCGCTGGAAGTGCAGCATGCCGTAGTCTTCCGGGATCAAATGCAGATAGCCGTCCGGACGGGTGACCCGCCTCAACTCCTCGATCACGCGGTCCGCGTGCGGAATCGAGTGGAGGACGTGGCGACAGCAGGTGAGGTCGAACGTCCCGTCGTCCGCGTGCAGCTCGTACACGCTCTGGTGCTCGAAGGCGAGCCGCGGCGAGAGATCGCGATAGCGCGTGCGCGCCAGCTCGAGATGGTGATCGACGATATCGACGCCGAGCACGGTGGCCGCTGGGTAGCGCCGCGCGAGGCGCGAGGAAACCTCACCGGTGCCGCATCCCGCATCGAGGATACGCGGCGCGCTGGGCAGCGCATAGCGCCTGAATAAGGGCATTTCCTGCGGCCAGATCGCGTCGGCCTGTGCGGCGAGGGTCCGCACCATCGATTCGTCCGCCATTTGCTCGGCGTGCGGGTTCAGGTCGTCCATGTCGTCTCATCATCGGAATGCCGTGTCCGGCGGTGAAATGATTGGTGCGTGCCGCGCGAGCTTCGCCGAGCGGGCCCGGCGAAGATCCTCCTGCGAAGCGTCAACTGTGCCTTTGGCGACGGTCGATCTCAAGCGCCCGGCTGCTCCTTCCACGCTGCGAGCAGCGTGCGCGCGAATCCGGTCCCGAGCGCCTCGTCTTCGTGCATGAAATAGACGTGGGTCCGGCCGACCGGCTGTTTCGCGATGATCGCGGACCACGCGCGGAGGTCCGCTTCATCGTAATGCGTACGGCGCAGGCGGATGTACGCCCAATCCGACGTCGTGACCATCGGTGTGTCGCCTTTCTCCGTGTCGGTCACGCACAGCATGACGTTGCGAGCGCACAGTGCCGCGTAGATCTCCTCGTCCTGCCAGGTATCGCTGCGGAATTCGAAAGCGAAGCGTCGGTTCGCGGGCAGGAGTTCGAGGAACGAGCTCAGTCGGGGGAGATCCTTCTTGAGGAACGGCGGCAGCTGGAAGAGGATCACCCCGAGCTTCGTCCCGAGGAAGCTCGCCCGCCGCAGGAACTCGGCGACGCTCTGCGCCGACTCCTTGAGACGCTCGATGTGCGTGATGCGGCGCGGCGCCTTGAGCGTGAAGCTGAAGCCGTCGGGCACCTGCTCGATCCACTGCTCGAGCATCGACGGGGCCGGCATTCGGTAGAACGTGTTGTTGATCTCGACCGTCGAGAAATGACCGGCGTAGTAGCGCAGCATTTCGTTCGCCGGCAGCTTCTCCGGGTAGAAGTGGCCGTACCACTCCTTGTAGGAGAAGCCGCTGGTGCCGGCGAGAAGTTGCATGGTGCGTGCCCTTTTTCCGTAGCGCGCATAAGCCTTAGCCGGGCTTGAAGCCGACCTTGGCCATCACGCCGCGCGAAAGCGTACCTGCGTGAGCCTCGATATCGCCCCACGGATCGCGCCTGAGCTTGGCGAGGCGCTTCGGTACATTACCCACATTGAAGTACGCATAGCGAACGTCGGCCTTGAGCTCGTCCCAGCCGATCGGTGTCGAAACCGGTGCCTTCTCCTTTGCGCGCGTCGAATACGCCCCGACGGCGGTAGCGCCCTCGCTGTTGCGCAGGTAGTCGATGAAGACCTTGCCGCCGCGGGAGACCTTGAGAAGCTTGGAGGTGAAACGGTCGGGAAACGTCTGCTCCAGAAGCTCGGCGACGGCCTTGGAAAAGCCCTTCGCTTCCTCCCATTCGACCGTGGGTTTGATCGGTACGACGACATGCAATCCTTTGCCGCCGGTGGTCTTGAGGAATGGCGTGAGGCCGATGTTCTCGACCAGCGTCTTGACGAGCAGGGTGGCCTGCTTCAAGTCCTCCCACGACACGGTCGGGTCCGGATCGAGATCGAAGATCAAACGGTCCGGATATCCGAGCTTCGGCTCGCGCGATCCCCACGGGTGAATCTCGAGCACCCCCATCTGCAGCAGCGACACGATTGCCTCGATCGAATTCGCCATCATGTAGAGCGCGGTCTTCCCATCGCTCGCCTGGATCTTGACGCGCGAGATCGCCTCGCTCACGCCGGATTCGGCCTTCTTCTGATAGAAGCACTCCTGTTTCCACCCGTTGGGACAGCGCACGAGCGTGAGCGGCCGATCCTCGAGGTGCGGCAGCATCCATTCGCCAATCGCGGCGTAGTAGAGCGCGAGATCCCGCTTGCTGATCTTCGCCTCGGGGTAGAGGGCCTTCGCCGGATTGCTGATCGCAACGCCGCGGACGACGTTGGGATCGGCGTCTGCACCGGGCTTCGCCGCTTTCGGCGGAGGCTTCGATACGGATTTTGCGGGCGCCGGATCGTCGTGATCATGACCACGCCTCTCCGGCTTGGCGGCGCCATCTCCCTTCGGGGCGGCGGGCTCTTCGCGCTTCACGTCCTTCGCGGCCTTGTCCTCGCGCAGGCCCTGGAACGATGGGTGACGCAGCGTGCCATCATCGGTCCACTCGGAGAACGCGACCTCGGCGACGAGGGTCGGCTTGATCCAGTGGACTCCCTTCGCTTCATACCCGCGGGGCGGATTGCGAAACGCCGGCGTCTTCACCTCCAGCGCCTTGACTTTCTTGGCGAGCGCGTTGAGCGACGCCTGATCGAAACCGGTGCCCACACGACCTGAGTAGCTCAACGTCCCGTCGGACTCGTAGACACCGAGCAGCAACGCCCCGAAACCCGTGCGCGAACCCTCGGGATCGGTATAGCCGCCGACCACCATCTCCTGCCGTCGCTCGCATTTCACCTTCTGCCACGTTCCGCCGCGGCCGGCGGAATAGGGAAGGTCGCCGCGCTTCGACACCATCCCTTCGAGGCCGAGCTTGCACACGTTGTCGAGAAACGGCCGACCGGGTACAGCGAAGTGCTCGCTGTATTTGATGCTAGCCGGTGCGTCGGCGAGCAACTCCTCGAGCAGGCGCTTGCGCTCCACGAGCTTGACGCCGCGCAAGTCGTAGCCGTCGAGGAACAGAAGATCGAAGGCCATGAACGTGAGCGTCGCTGACTTCGGATCGGAGAGCGCGTTCTGCAAGGCCTGGAAGCGGGTCTTGCCGTCCGGATCGACGACCACGACTTCACCGTCGACCCATGCCGATTTCACCGGAAGCCGCGCCAGAGCCTTCACCACCGACGGGAATTCAGCCGTCCAGTCCTTGTCGTTGCGCGAGATCATGCGCACCTCGCCGCTCTCGATGCGGCACAGCATCCGATAACCGTCGAGCTTGATCTCGTGGACCCAGTTTTCACCGGCGGGCGGCGACTTCCCGAGTGTGGCGAGTTGGGCCTCGAGCTTCTTCGGCATCGGCGCCTGCTTCGCGCCCGCGACCTTGGCGAGGCCCTTGACCCCGCGAGACTTCGGCTGGGCGCGCTCGATGGCGCCCGCTTTTACGTTCTCCGCTGCGGAGCGGTTCGAATGCCAGACGCGATCGGCGTCGGCGGCGATCTGCTTCATGTCGCGACCGGACACTACGCTGTCGGGCTCGTCGTCCGCGATCTGCGCCTCGGCGCCAAGACGCGCATACTCGTCGGCCTCCTTGATGAGCAGCCAGCTGTCGCCGCCGTACTTTCCGCTCTTGCTCTTGACCAGGTTCCAGCCGCCCTTGAGCTTCTCGCCGTCGAGATCGAACTTGAGGCGACCCTTCGCGTAGCCTTCGTTCGGATCCGACTTGGGAATCCACGTGCCGCGGTCCCACACCATCACCGTGCCGGCGCCGTATTGCTTCGCCGGGATCACGCCTTCGAAGTCGCCGTACTCCATCGGATGATCCTCGACATGCATCGCAAGACGCTTGTCGTTGGGATCGAGGCTCGGGCCTTTGGGCACGGCCCAGCTCAGGAGCACGCCGTTGAGTTCGAGGCGAAAGTCGTAGTGGAGCCTTGTCGCGGCATGCTTCTGAATGACGTAGCTCAGGTGCTTCGAGCGTCCCGTCCTGACCTCGCCGGCAGGCTCCGGCGTGATCGCAAAGTCGCGTTTCTGACGGTACTTTTCGAGGCCCATGGCGGAGGGAAAAATTGCCTGTACATCAATATGTTGACGGCACGAGCCTCGAAACGCCCTATATATGGTGCCCGTTGAACTGGGCGCGGCATTTTGGCACGATGACGAAGGCAGGCACCCCCTGCCTTTTTTTCGGAGGTCTCAACATGGGCGCGCGCGCGTTGGCCTCGGTCACCGTCACTTTCGGGATGGTTTCCATCCCGGTCAAGCTCTTTGCGGCGACGCAGGCGCAGGGTGCCGTTTCGTTCAACCTGCTGCACGCCACGTGCGGCTCACGCCTCAAACAGCAGTACGTCTGCGCCCGCGAAGGCGTCATCGTCGAGCGCGCGGACATGGTCAAGGGTTACGAATTCGCCAAGGACCAGTACGTGAGATTCACGCCGGAAGAGTTGAAGGAGATGGAGGAGAAGGGCACGCAGACGATCGAGATCAGCGAGTTCGTGCCGGCGGACAGCATCGATCCCGTCTATTATGACAAGGCGTATTTCCTCGGTCCGGACAAGGGCGGCGCGAAAGCCTACGCGCTTCTCGCCGAGAGCATGCGACAGACGCATCAAACCGCGGTGGGGCGCTACGCCGCACGCGGCAAGCAGTACATCGTGCAGTTGCGCGCGGTTCCGGGCGGCATCGTCATGCAGCAGCTTCTGTACAAGCCCGAAGTGCGCGACATCTCGGAAGTCGAGGTGGAGACGGCCCCGGTCAAGGAGAACGAGCTCGCGCTCGCGAAGCAACTGATCACGCAAATCTCGTCCAAGACGTTCGATCCGATGCAATACAAGGACGACGTGAAGGAGCGGATCGAAGCCGCCGTGCAGCGCAAGGTCGCGGGGCAGGAAATTGCGATCTCCCCCGAGGAACCGGCGGCAACCGCGCAGGTGATCGATCTGATGGATGCGCTGCGTGCGAGCCTCGAGAAGACCGCGGGCAAGCGCGCACCGTCGAAGGCGGCACCTGCCGCCGCGGCGGGGGAGGCCAAAGCGGCGCAGCGCAAGCCGCCGAGGAAGGTCGCCGAGGTCGTGACGGAGACGAAGCGGAAAGCGGCGCGGCGGTAACGACGTTTCGTCGGGCACGCTCGTGCCCGACGTCTGATTCATGACTTGAGAGTCCGACCGACATCACGTCGCCGGACTCGTGCGTCCTTTGGTTCCGAATTCCAAAGTCGCCGCGCGAATGTACTCGGGGCTATGATGTTCCCGTGACCGAAGGCTATTCGCTTTCCGCCGTCTGCAGGCTGCTCGGCCTCTCGCGCTCGATCGTGTCCGGGATGATCGATGCCGGCTTCGTGTCGCCGACGCGCGGCCGGCGGCGGGAATACCGTTTCAGCTTCCAGGATCTCGTCGTGCTGCGCACGGCACAAGGCCTCAAGGCCGCGAAGATCCCGCCAGCCCGCATCCTGCGCTCGTTGCGCAGGCTGCGCGCGCAGCTGCCGGAAGAGGTCCCACTCGCAGGCTTGCGCATCGAAGCGGTGGGAGACTCCGTCGTCGTGAGTGAAGGCGACGCGCAATGGCGGCCCGACGACGGCCAGTACGTGATGCAGCTCAAAGTCGAATCGCCCGGCGGAAAGCTCGCGATCCTCGACGCGGAGCCGCAACCCGCGCCCGCTGCGCGCCCGCACGACACGCAATGGTTCGAGCACGCGCTCTCGCTCGAGGCCGCGCGTCCGGACGAGGCGCGCGAGGCGTATCGCCGCGCGATTGCCGATGATCCCACCGACGTCGCGGCGTATATCAATCTCGGGCGCCTGCTGCACGAGCGCGGCGACCTGAAACAAGCCGAGGCCGTCTATCGCCAGGGCCTCGCGGCGTGCCGGCCCGATGAAACGCTGTGGTTCAATCTGGCGGTGTTGCTCGAGGACATGCGGCGTCCCCGCGATGCCGCCGACGCCTATCGCGCCGCGCTCGCCGTCGCGCCAACGATGACGGATGCGCATTACAATCTCGCGCAGCTGTGCGAGACGCTGGACCTGAGACAGGAAGCCGTGCGGCATTTCAGCGCTTTCCGCAAGCTCACCGCACGCCGCTAGTTGCGGCCGACCTCGCCGCCGCGAACTCGATGCCTTCGAACACCGCGACGCGCCGCATCCTTTTCGTCGGCAACAGCTACACCGGCCGCAATCAGCTGCCGCGGATGATCGCGGAGATCGCGGCCGCGGCATCGACGCCGAAGAACGTTCAATGCGCGGCGGTACTCGCCGGCGGTGCGAGTCTCAAGCAGCACTGGAATGCAGGCAAGGTCCAGGTGGCGCTCGGTGGTCCGCGTTTCGACGACGTCGTGCTGCAGGAGCAGAGCACGCTGCCAGTCAAGAACGCGGCGCGTTATCACGACAACGTTCGCCGCTTCGTGCCCGTGATCCGCGAGCACGGGGCGCGCATCGTGCTGTACCTGCCGTGGGCGCGGCAGCAGACGCCTGAGCGCCAGGCGGATTTGAATGCCGCTGTCGACGCCATTGCAAACGAAATCGATGCGCTCGTCGTGCCGGTGGGACCGGCGTGGGAAGTTGCGCAGCGCGAGCTCCCAGGCATTGCGCTGTATGAGGACGACGGCAGCCATCCAACCGCGCTCGGTTCGTTTCTCGCGGCCTGCGTGTTCTACGCGCGCCTGTTCGACGATGGTGTAAACGGCGAGGACGTTGCGCACCGACTCGGGATCGAGCCCGCGACGGCGCAGACGCTGCAGTCGCTCGCGTCTCGATTTCGCGCGAGTCCCTGACGTCGTTCTTCAGGCGCTTGCGGCCTTCGAAGCGCTCGTCGCGCTAGCGCGTCGGCGCGCCGATTTCGACCGCGACGGCGGGCGCGACTCGGTCGACGCCGGCGACTGTGGCGCAAAGAACGCCTGCTCGCTCGCCACCAGCTTGCGCACGTAATCCCACACGGCGCGCACGCGTTGCAGCCGATACCAATCGGCGTGCGTCGCAAGCCAGAAGCTGCGGCGGAAGATCACTTCGCCCGGAAGCACGGGCACGAGATCGGTGCCTGCCGCGAGGTAGTGGGTGAGGACACCGACCCCGAGCCCTGCGCGCACGGCGGTCACCTGCGCCAGCATGCCGGACGACGCGAGCCGCAGCCGATGATGCGGCAGGAGCTCGTCGAAATAGCGAAGCTGCGGGGACAGCAGGAGCTCATCGATGTAGCCGATCAGCTGGTGCCGTGCGAGGTCGCTCGTGCGTCGGATCGCGCCGCGGCGTCTCAAGTATTCGCGCGACGCGAACAGTCCGTAGCTGAAGTCGGCGAGACGGGCGGCGATATAGCGGCCGCGCTGCGGTGGGTCCAGCGTGACCAGAATGTCCGCCTCGCGCGCCGCCAGGCTCGGAAACTGCGGCAGCGTCAGGAGCTCGAGGTCGAGGTCCGGATGATCGGCAAGGAGCTCGCCGAGCCGCGGTGCGAGGAACTGGGTGCCGAAGCCTTCGGGAGCCCCGAGGCGCACGAGGCCGCTCACTCGAACCGCATGCCCGCGCGCGTCCTCGGTCATCAGCGCAATGCTGTTCTCGATGTTCTCGGCGTGCGCGAGCAGGACCCGCCCGGCCTCGGTCAGCAGGTAGCCCTCAGCCGTCGACTCGAACAGGCGACATCCCAGCATCCGCTCGAGGTGCTCGACGCGGCGCGAGACCGTCGTGTGATCGACGCCGAGCTTGCGCCCCGCGTGGGAGAGCCGCTTCAGCCGGCCGAGTTCCAGGAAATACCGCAGATCGTCCCAGGACATGTTGTTGCGGATTTTTGCACAGTGGATGTTGCTGAATACGCCAACTCGCGCGCGCTGTCGAGCGCTAACATGCGACCCGGTCTGACCAATATCACACGCAGCCCGTGCAATGCGGGCGACGCCGATGAGGCGACGGCGCAGCTTATCGACACAGGGGAAAGCTCGGAGATGAAAACGATCTCGACACGACTGAAGCTCGTCGCCGTAGCCGGCGGATCGGCCGCGCTGCTCGCCGGCTGCTGGGGTAACTCGACGTTCCAGCCACCGGAGTTGAACGCGCTGCCGGCCAACGTCTACAACGTGGTCGGGCCGAATACTTATGACGGGGTCACCGACGATCTCCTGACCGCGGGACTCGGGAAGACCGGACTGTCTAGCGCCGCGCCGGGCTTTGTCGACCCGCTCAACCCGACGACCACCGAACTGCGCAAGCGCGCGATCTACACGGCCTATCGCGGCATCATCGATTTCACGGCGGCAGGAGGCTTCGGAACGCTCTACGGTCCGAACATCGACATCAACGGCAACAACACGCTCGGCGACGGGAAGATCGCGGGCAAGGAGTATGTCGCGTACCTCGATGACGGCAGCGGCAAGAAGAACGTCACGATCATGGTGCAGATCCCCGCGAGCTTCGACAAATCGAAGGCCTGCATCGTGACCGGCCCGTCATCGGGATCGCGCGGCGTGTACGGCGCGATCGGCACGGCCGGTGACTGGGGCTTAAAGCACGGCTGCGCCGTCGCGTACACGGACGCCGGCAAGGGCGTGGGCTACCAGGATCTGATGACGGACAAGGTCAACGTGATCGACGGCCACCTGGTTCCGCACGGCTCGGTCGCGGCGAACCTGATCCACTTCGCGTCCGACTTGACCGGCACCGCGCTCGCGAGCTTCAACACGCAATTTCCGAATCGCATCGCGTACAAGCATCTTCACTCGCAGCAGAACCCGCAGAAGGCCTGGGGCCAGAACGTCCTTGACAGCATTCGCTTCGCGTTCTGGGCGCTGAACGAGAACTATGCGGACCTCGATCCGGTCTCTGGCAAGCACATCCGGCAGATCACGGCGAGCAACACGATCGTGATCGCGTCGTCGATCAGCAATGGCGGCGGCGCGTCACTGATGGCGCTCGAGCAGGACACCGACGGTCTGATCAGCGGGGTCGCGGTGGCCGAGCCGACCGCGCAGCCCGGCAACATGAGCGGTGTCGCGGTCAACTTCGGCGGCGCCGCCGTGCCGATCGCCGGGAAGCCGCTCGTCGACTACTTCACCTACAAGTTCATCTACGAGCTCTGCGCCTCGATCTCGGCGCACGCGCAGGCGCCGAACGGCATTCGCCCCGGCTGGTTCGGCTTCGGCACGGCGCCGCTGGGCAACGCGTTGACGCAGGTGAGCGGCGTCGAACTCCAAACCATCGCCACGAACCGCTGCCAGAGCCTCGCCGACAAGGGGCTCGTCACGGGCACGACGACGGCGCAACAGGCCGATGCCGCGCTCGCGAAGTTGCAGGCCTACGGCTGGAACGATCCGATCCAGAACGCGCTCGTCGCGTCGCATTACCGGCTTGCCGACACCTACATCGGCCAATACCTGGTTGCATACGGGAAGTTCTCGGTGGGTGACAGTCTCTGCGGCCTGAGTCTCGCGAACGTGAACGCGACCGGCGACGTTGCGGCGCAATCGGCGACCGCGCAGGCGACGCTCTTCGCGACCAGCAACGGCCTCAATACCGGCGCCGATCTGATCTACAACGATTCGGTGGGCGGTCCGAAGCAGTATCACCTCGGCGTCTCGCCGACCACCGGGCGCATGGACGGTGCGCTCGACGCGATCCTGTGCCTGCGCAACCTGGTGACCGGTGTCGACACCGTCACCACCGCGCCACTCACCGGAACGGCGCTCGCCAACAGCCAGCGCGTGCAGGCCGGCATCGCGGATACGCTGCTCAGCGGCAATCTGCGCGGCAAGCCGGTGGTTATTGTGCAGGGGCGCAGCGATGATCTCCTGCCGGTGAATCACGACTCGCGCGCGTACGCGGCGTTCAATTCGAAGGTCGAGGGCGCGAGCAGCAATCTGCGCTACTACGAGATCACGAACGGCAACCACTTCGACACCTTCATCCCGAACGCCGCGAGTGGCGGTGTCCAGGGCTACGACGCGCTGCTCGTACCGGTCCACTACTACTTCATGAACGCGATGGACCTGATGTGGGCGAAGCTTCGCAATGGCACCGCGCTGCCTGCGAGCCAGGTCGTGCGCACCACGCCGCGGGGCGGCACGCCGGGCGCGGCACCGCCGATCGCGACCAATAACGTGCCGAAGATCTCCGCCTCGCCGGCGGCGGGGGACACGATCTCGATCAGCGGCGGTACGATCAACGTCCCGAATTAAGGCGCGCGCGGGGAAGTCGCGCCACGGCGCTGCGAAAACGCGCTACGATGGCACGAAGCCGTCCCGGTGAGCGCCGGGGCGGCTTCTTCGCTTTGGCGCGTATGACACCCCGCTACTATCAACCCGACCTCGCATGGGTCCATCACGCGGGGTATTCGCAGCACGTCGAGCGCGTTGCGCCGGGCATGCTGCGCCTCTTGCGTGATAGCGGACTTCCCACCGATGCACGTGTTCTCGACGTCGGTTGCGGAAGCGGCACGCTGGCGCAAAAGCTCGTCGCTGAAGGTTATGCCGTGCACGGCATCGATGCATCGCCGGCGATGATCGAACTCGCTCGCGCCAACGCGCCGGGCGCGGTGTTCGAGGTCGTCGCGCTGCCGACCCATAGAGCGTCGGGAGAGGTCGGTGCATTGCCCAAAGCGGACGCCGTGATCTCCACCGGCCACGTGCTCAACTACCTCGAGTCGCGGGAGGACATCGGGCTCGCGCTCGCGGAGATTGCCGGCGCGTTGAACGAACAACCGGGCGCATTCGTCGCGATAGATCTCATGACCGAGCGCTTCGCAAACCGCGACGATGCGACGCGGTCGCACGCGCGCGTCGACGACGACTGGGCGATCGTGACGCGCTTCTCGCGGCCGGAGCCTTATCGCTTCGATCGCGACATCACGGTGTTTCGCCGTGTCGCGGAGACGTGGCGCCGCAGCGACGAGTGCCATCGCAATGTCACGTTCGAGATCGAGGCGGCCGCACGCATCCTGCGCGAACGCGGGTTGGAAGTTCGCGTGCGCAATGCGTTCGGCGACGAGTCGCTGCCCGAGGGACTCGCGGTGCTGGTGGCGACCAGGCGATAAGGGAATGCCCTGATCTTGCCGCAAGCTCCCAGCCTCCGCTCGCGAGACCGGGAGACTCGTCTGCCCTTACAGCAAATCGCCGGGTCCATCCCGGCGATTTTCATCTGACCAGGATTCTCGAACGCCCGTCTGCGTTGTGATTTTCCGCGGGGCTCGCGGTGCCCGCTCCCGAGCCCTGGAAACCTGTTCACCGATCAACTGAGCAGCGTCGCCAGCAACCCCGCAACGCCGAGGCCCAGCGCGGCAAGGGCATCGCCCGCGATCAGGCCGCCGCCGACCAGCGATGTCGTGTTCATGTCCTCGGGCAACGCCGCGCCCTTGTCCTTGGGCTTCGGCAGGCTGTTGACGAAACTCGACAGCGCGCCGCCCGCGGCGAACCAGGCGGAGGTCGGCAGGTTCACGAACCCGCCGAAGGACGAGGCATACGGCGACGGAAGAACGATCGCGTCGAGCAGGAAATCGCCGGTGAAGCCGACTTTGCCGGAGTTGACCCAGCGCTTGTAGGCCTCGCGCGACTTGATGATCTTCCTGAGCACTTCAGTCAGAAAACCGATCCCGACGCCGATCCAGATCGCGGTCCGCTGGTACGGCTTGTCCTCGGTGAGGCTTCTCAGGGCGCCGACGAATTTGTAGGTCATGGCCGAGGCCCACTTCGCGGGCTGCTGGTCCGCAGGAAGCGTCGTCTGATCGAGCAGGAGCACGGGATACGCGCTCATGAAGAGCTTCGCGAACACCACCGCCATGATCGCGCCCATGACGATGCCCGCGACCTGGAAGCGGAACTGGATCGTGCGATTGGTGCCGAGCCGCCAGCCGGTCGAGCGGTCCTGTTGCATGTCGCAGGCTTCGGACGTCGACACCAGCAGCACCGTCGCCGCCATCAGTCCGACGATCGGGTCCTTGAGCCCGATCGCCGCCATCAGGATGACCGTCACGACGAACGCGGACGAGATCGGATTCTGATCGACGATGCCGACGGAGATGCCGTTCACCATCGCGAAGACGAACGTGAGCAGCACCGCGAAGATGAGATAGCCGACCGGTTGCTGGAGCACCTGCGAGCCGACGACCACGATCCCGATCGCCCAGAAGATCACCCACGCGATCAACCGACCCACGTTCGTGCGCTTCCAGTCTTCCTGTTCGACCGGCTTTTCCGCTTTTGTTTGTCGCGCCCGCTGGTAGGCGCGATAGAGGATGAGCGAGACGTCGATCAGCGCAGCGCCAAGGATCATGCCGAGCGCGATCAGAAACGTGATCTTGCGGAACGGCTCGCCGGGCTTGAGCCAGCCGATCGACACGAAGTAGGGAATGAGCGACCAGCCGACGAGGCCGCCGACCAACGCCGCGATGCCGATCCGCGCCCCGACGATCATCCCGGCGCCGAAGGTCGACGTGGACAGATCGATGCGACCCAGAAACTCCGTCTTCGCCGCGCCGATCCCGCCGGCGGCGCCGAGCGCCATCCCGCCGAAGAGCCGCGACACCGATTGCTTCAGCAGCACGGGATCGGTCAGGGCGCGCAGGATATTCGCCACCGCGAGCCCCGAGGGGAACGTGAGCTGCAGGCGGTCGACGAGCACCGGCGTATAGAGCATCCCGACGCCGACGCCGAACATGCCGATGCACAGCATGTAGAGCATCAACTGCCACATCGGGGGCTGCGGCAAGCCGAGCCACGTCATCGCCTGGATCACGACGCCCATCGCGCTCATGCCGGCGACCGAGGCGGCCGTCGTCTGGATGTAGTTCGCCCCGTGGCGTCCTTGCGCGCCATAGCCGAAGGTGACCGTCGAACCGAGAATGCCTGCGAGTACCTGGCCGCCGACGAAAAATCCCAGCGAAAAATTCATGTACGACGCCGCGACGCCGCCAAGCGGTCCGAGGATCAGGATCCCGACCGCGCCGAGCAGGAGGTAATAGCGCACGCTGCCGGGTGCGGGGAGCCAGGCCCAGCGGGGAGCGAGGGCGGTCTCAGGGAAAGGAGTGGTGGCCATGAGGTGCGCTTGAAGTGAGTTCGGCGCCGGTAAGCGCGACGGCGTCGTGCGGCTTTGGCGCGTAGCTTGCGCGCCTCAAGCCGTGGCATCGCCGACCGTTCATCGGCCGCCCTCCGCTTGCGTCACGATCGCGGCGCGAAGTGTAGCGCAGGGATCGATGCGCATCGATGCTTCTAACGGCTCGAGGCGTCGCCCGATCGATCGTCCGGGTGCCGTTGCTGCCACGCCGCGAGCGCAATCCGATACCGCTCCAGCGCCTCCTCGTAGAGATCGAAGATGCAGACCTGGCACGCGCTCCTGCAGCAGTCGTCAGGATCCGGCTCGGCCGGCGGGCGAGGACGAGGATCGTCGTCAGCGGGGGTCGCCATGAGGGTAGAGGTGGGGCGCCATCATAACGTTGCAAGTCCGCCGACAGCGTAACGCCAGGTGCGACCGTTCGAGCGCCGGCGCATTCCATTCCGCGTACGGGATGTCATAGACTGCGAGCCACGATGTCCGACCCGCTACCCGAGCCGGAATCCCAGCAGGATTCACTGGAGCGTCGCCTCGCGACGATCCTCGCCGCCGACGTCGCCGGCTACAGCCGGCTGATGGAGCAGAACGAGGAGGCGACCGTGCAGACGCTGCGCAGCCATCGATCGGTGTTCGACGCGCTGCTCAAGCAGCATCACGGCCGGATCTTCAACACCGCGGGCGACGCAATCCTCGCCGAGTTCCCGAGCACCGTCGAGGCGGTGCGGTGCGCGACCGAAATCCAGTCCGCGCTGGGCACGCGCAACGAACACCTGCCGCCCGAGGAGCGGATGCTGTTCCGGATGGGCATCAATCTCGGCGATGTCGTGGTGCAGGGTGGCGACCTCCTTGGCGATGGGGTGAATGTTGCCGCCCGCATTCAAGCGCTCGCGGAGCCCGGCGGCATCTGCATTTCCGGCAGCGTCTACGACCAGATCCAGAACAAGCTGTCGCTCCAGTTCCAGCGTCTGGGGGACAAGAACCTGAAGAACATCGCCAATCCGGTGCGTACTTTCTCCATCACGCAATCGGACGCGGGGGCGCTCCCGATGATCCGGCGCGCGTCGCCCGTCTCGCGGACGGCGCTCGCCGTCGGCGCTGTCGTCGCGATCCTGATTGCGGGCGGTGGGTATGCGCTGTGGCGTACGAGTGAATCCCGGCGCGTCGAGCAGGAGACGCTCGCGGCACAACTCGCCGCGGAAAAGAAGGCCGCGGAGGAAGCGCGGCAGAAGGCAGACGAGCTCACCCGCCGGGCCTCGCAGGCCGAGGAAAAGGCCGAGCGCGAGCGCATCGCGGCGGAAGCCGCGAAACGCGAAGCCGAGCTGAAGACGCAGGCCGAACGATCCGACGAAGCACGGCGCCGCGCCGAGGAGCAGGGCAAGCGCCTGAGCGACGAGAATCAGAAGCTCGCGGCAAAAGCGGCGAGCGAGGAGGCACGGGCCACGGCAGCAGCCGCGCGCGCCGAAGCCAAGAAGGGAAGATCGGCACCGGATCAAGCGGCGACGGCGGTGCCCGTCGGGACGGCGAGCACTGCGGTGCCGAAGACCGGCGCTCGCGGGCCTTTCGACGGCGCCTACGAAGGCAAGCTGTGCAATGCGCCGCTGGACGCGTCGAAGCGCCGCATTTGCTGGCCGGTCGCCCTCGTCCTCGAGAACGGCACGGCCACCGGAACCTGGACGAACCGAGCGCTCGGCAAGCAGTCGTCCATGCGCGTGAACGCACGGCCCGACAGCACGGTGACGGCGACGCTGGATGCCTGGAAACTGTCGGACGGTACGCCGCTCACCGGGTCGATGACCGGAAAGATCGCCGACAACCGCCTCGACCTCGATGGCCGCTGGGCCAACGGGTTGCACATCGAAGGGCACTGGGCGAAAGCCCCCTAGGCACCGCCCGATGCGTCCGCGCCTGATTCAGGCGCGCGGGCTGAGCTATCCGACTCGTAGCGCTAGGCCGCGCAAACCCCGCGCCGAATATTCCTGACGGTTCGGGCCGATTTGTCCGGCGCGGCCGTCAACGGAAATGGCGCAAAGTGGCCTCCAACGCGGTGCGAAATCGCCGCCGCTCGGAGGCCAAGTCATGGAAGCTACCTCGTTGTTCGCAATCCAGGGCCACTTGCTCAAGCTCGGTGAGACACGCGAGGTCGCGCTCTATCGCCGCGACGGCACGCTGTGGGCGGCGGATTTCATGGATGGGCGTTGCGAGATCGTCGAGGCCGCGCGCTGGTTTACCTCGCGCGACGGCGCACGTGCGCTGGCGCGAGCGCGGCGGCGCCACGAGCAGACCTCGAATCCGATCCCCGAGGAGCTCGCGGAGACGATCGAGTGCCTGCATTTCATACTCGCGCCGCAGGCCGCGTACGCGAGATCGACCGAACGGCGTTTGTTCGCGGAAGTCGCGCAGGCGGCGTAAGGGCATTTCCTAAAACTAAGGCGTCCCCGCATTGTCGCACCGCATCGCAGAGGGTCGAAGCGGTGACGGCGCACCTGCTTGCCTAAGGGAATACGGAGCCGGTCACGCTAGCGCTTGCGTCTCACCGCGAACTCCCGACGACCGAGCCCGAGCAGAAGCACGGCCAGCACGGAGAGCGCGAGCTCCGAGAGCGTCGGAATGTCGGCGGTAGTCGCCGTCCCGACGGTCACCGCGTCGACCGCATCGGCGAGCGCCGCCGCACCTTGTTGATTGAAGAAGCCATCGACCGTCGGGCTTCCGCCATTGCGCGCGATCAGGTTGACCTTGATGCCGGGCGTCGTGACCGTCACGTTGACGACCACGGTGCAGGTCTGACCGGCGCTCAAGCCGGCATTCACGAGTCCGAAGGATGACGCGCCCGCCACCGCGGTCAGCGTCCCGCCACAAGTGTTGGAGGCGATCGCGGGGGTGCCGAGCACCATCCCGGACGGAAGCGAGTCCGTGAATCCGACTTGCGTGAAAACCGCACCGCTCGGCGCCGGCGCGCACGTCGCGGTCGGGGCGGCAAGCGTGACCGCCAGCGTGGTCGTGCCGTTGGGAGGCAGTAGCGATTGGCCGAATTTCTTGGCGACGGTCGGGCCCTTCGGATTCGCGGGATCCTCCGCGGTCACCACGATCAGATTGCCGCAGGTGTCAGCGGTACTGAAGTAGGTCCGAAAACCGGCAGCCGAATTGACGAGTTCCGGCGAGCTGAAGTTCGCCGCATTCGGCAGACCGTCGACGAGCACGGCGTTTCCATTCACGTAAACGCCCGCTGCCGGGGTCCACGTTGCGCCATCGTTTGCGGATTCAACAAAATAGATCTGCTTGTCCTGGCGCGCCGCGGTCGTCGCATCCCGGAACGTGTAATACGCATCGAGCGCGCTGCCTTGCGGGATCACGCGCCCCGAGTTGTGGACGTACGACGGTTTGAGTGACGGAAACGCCGTGCATTGATTGGGGCCACCATAGGGCAGCACCCAGCAATACGCGGTTCCGGTGAAAAGATCGGCTTCGCTCGTCCCCCAGACCGGCGACAACGTCGGCCGGACGCCATCGGTGTAGAGGTAGCGGCCGATGCCGCCGCCCCACCGCGCGGGATTGACCGGCGGTCCGCTGTTGAATTGGGTGTCCTGTCGCAGATAGAGCTTGCCGTTCGCCATGCCGAACGAGCCGACCATGTTGCCGCCGGGGCCCGTTGGAATCTCGGAGAGCGAAGGCAGTGGACCGTGCTGCACGACGTTCAGGTTGTTGATGTCGATACCGAGGTCCCAAACGTTCGCGTTGTAGTTGTAGAGCCCGGTGTTCGTCTCGTTGGGCGACCAGATCGTAAGCAACCATTCGCTGCTCACGAGATCGATACGCAGGAAGTTGACCGACGGCTCGCTCGTGGCGCCCACGCCGGGAAGCTGTGTCCACCACGACGCGGGCGGATTGAGCTTGCCCTTCGAGGCGAAGGCGTGGCCATTGCTCGACGTCGCGTGCATGATGTCGGCGACGCGCATCCCCGCCGGCGTTGCGGTATCCGCCCCGTCCAGGACCCACAGATGATAGAGCCCGTCGCCCGGATTGAACGCGATCGTGTAACGCAGCGAGTTGAGCGAAGCAGGGTGCAGCGGTTGGCCGATGGGCACGCCGTCCAGCGTGACAGCCGTTGTCTGCGTGGGGAAGGGCACGGGGCCACACCACGCCGGCGCGAGCACCCCCGCGGCGAGCAGCGCGACGAGCCCCGATGCGGCCCAACGGTCACGAACGCCCCGCGCGGGTTCGCGAAGCGAATCCACATTCTTGTTCATCTTTCGACGCGGCTCCCTCGGCCGCAAGCGTCGCGGCGTCGCGAAGGATACAACGGGACCGGGGGACGCGGTCAGGCGCTGCGCGCCGATCTAGATCGTCGCCCGTCCCCAGGCACCGACGGTGTGAATGCGCTCGTCGTCGCCTATGTGCGCCGTGAGCGGCGCCAATCGCCCCGTTTCGAATGCCGCCGGCGCGATTCGTGCGACGGCGGCTCTGAAGTCCGGATGAATGCAGACGCGCCCGAGGGTCTCGGCGTCTGCGGCTGTGGCACGGCCGGAGGCGATGCGCAGATAGATCCGCCCCGATGTCTGCTCTGCGAAGTCGACCTGCCGAAATCGCTGGATACTTTGCTCGAGGAAGCCGGTGTTTCGCTCCGGTGCGAGCACCCCCGCATCGGGGTAGAGCGCGGAAGGCGACGTGGCGTCGATATTCACGCGGCGGAAGCGCTCGATGTCGAGCATCCCTGCTATATCGAGCACGGTGAGCGCGTCGTTCCAGCCGAAGGCGATGGTCCGCGGCGGATCGCCGAACGGGACGCTGTTGTCGAGGAACTCGAAGTGCACGCGCTTGTCGCGCTTCTCGATCCACGTGTAGAACAACTCGGGCATCCCCGCGTACGCTTCGATGCTGTGCGCCAGGACGTCGTCGACCGTCTTGTAGCGTCCGACGTCCAGGCCGCGATTCCATGCGCGCTCCACGAGCGACGCCGGCGGTGTCACCAGGAAGAACATGTAGATGATCCGTCCGAAGCGCGTGAGCAGGTTGCTCCCTGCCTCGTCCGAGTCGGGCGCGAAACTGTCGAAGCGGAAGCGGTCGATCAGAAGATGCGACATGCCGCCGCGCTCCGCCTTGCGCGCCATGTAGCGGTCGAGCTTGTGGTCGATGATCGCGAGCTCGTCGCCGGTGAACGCTCCGCCGTACCGGTACTCCGCGCCGAGCGAGCCGTAGTCGAGCAGTTGCTTGCGCCAGATGTCGGGGCTGATCAGCGCGAATTGCGTCCAGTCGACACCGATGCGGCCGGCAAGCGCGCGCTGGAGCGGCCTCAGGGTGCTCTTGCCCGCGGCGGAGGGGCCCTTGGTATTCATCACGACCGGCTGCGACTGGCGGGGGAGACGACCGTAACCCTCGCGTTCCGCGGCGTTCACGATCAGGGGGTCGAGCACGCTGCCAATCGTGTCGCTCCCGAGGGCGTTGCATGCAAGATCCGTCGCGAGTGCGACGATCGGATCGCGGTACCCGTGCACCGTCTCATGACGGGTCAGCACGCTCGAGATCACCCGGACGAGCGCGCCGCAGGCCGTGCGCTCGATCGGGTCTTCGGCGTGGTGTGCGCGCTGCTCCAGCGCGACGATCGACTCAGTGAATGAAGATGGCCTCGCGGGTGCGGGCGCGCCGGCGCGACGCCACCGGAACCATCCGCGCCGCGCGGGCACTGCGTCGCTCGTTCCTGCAGTTGCACGAAGGTCGAACAACTCCGCAGTGCGTGCTTCGACGCGCGTCCGGATCGCCGCGCGCTGACGTTCATAGGTGTCGACGATGGCAGGCATCTGCGGTTCGACATAACGTCCGAACACGGTGCGTGTCATCTCGCGAAAGTTGATGCCGAGGTCCTCGATCTTCGTTCCGTCCGGCACCGAGATCTCGGCGGTGATTCGCACGAGGAGCTCGTGCAGGGCAAGTCGTTCGGGCCGAAAAGCGACCAGCTGGGGGAGTGGCATCCCGGTGAGGTCCGCAAGCTCCTCCGCGTCGCGGGGGCGAGTGAAGACGTTCTCTGGCCGAAACAACGTCTCCAGCGGTCGCAGATGACGCGGCACCGGTGAGACGATGCCCGGATTCCACGGACCGAAGTCGACGGCGTTTGCCGGGGCAAGGACGGAGGCTGGAAGCGTAGAAGCCATCTTGTTCGTCCTTTCGGCGCCACAGTCGAGCGGTGTCGTGCCGAACCCGAACTGCGACAAACTCGGCGCGCCGAGATGCGAGCGAGTCTAGCACTGGGCGAACGATCGTCGGCGCGGCGATCACACTGCGCGACCAGTGCGATCGATGGCGTACAATTTTGATGACACTTGGCGAGCGCCGCTTTTGCGCCGGCAATTCGACTGCGATCCTGCCTTGAACGCAGATCCATCCATGCGGCGACCCGTGGCGCTTCTTCCCGGCAACGGCGGGCCTGCCGGCACCGATATCCACAAGCTCGCGCTTCGCCTCGCCGGCGAGACCGAAGGCGAGGTCCTCTTTGACGCCGCATCCCGCGGTCGCTACGCCACCGATGCGTCGATTTACCAGGTCATGCCGCTCGGCGTCTTCGTTCCCAAAACCGAACGCGATGTCGCCACCGCGATCGACATTGCGCGCGACCTCGGGACGCCCGTCCTTCCCCGCGGCGCCGGTACAAGCCAGTGCGGGCAGACAACGAACGCCGCGCTCGTCATCGACCACAGCAAGCATCTGCGCAAGGTCGTGAGCGTGGATCCGGCGGCGCGCACCGCCGTCGTCCAACCGGGCGTCGTGCTCGACGCGCTGAATGCCGAGTTGAAGCGTCACGGGTTGTGGTTTCCGGTCGACGTGTCGATGAGCGCACAGGCGACGCTCGGCGGCATGGCCGGCAACAATTCGTGCGGATCCCGCTCGATCGCGTACGGCAACATGGTGCACAACGTCATCGGCGCGAGCGTATGGCTTTCCGACGGCGCGCTCGTCGACTTCGGACCGGTCGCGGGCCTCGACGGACGCGCCGCCCAAATCGCCGATTTCGTGCGCGGCCTGGCGCGCGACTGTCACGACGAGATCCGCGCTCGCTGGCCGAGAGTCCTTCGGCGCGTCGGCGGCTACAACCTCGACATCTTCGACAACCAGAACGAGCGCGCTTACATGAGCGACGGCAGCGTCAATCTCGCGCAGCTGCTGGTCGGTTCGGAGGGCACGCTCGGGTACACGCGAACGTTGACGCTGCGCCTGTCGGAGCCCCCGCGCGCGAAGGTGCTGGGCGTTGCCAACTTCCCGACATTTCACGCGGCAATGGAAGCGGCGCAGCACATCGTCAAGCTCGACCCGACTGCGGTCGAGCTCGTCGATCGCACGATGATCGACTTGAGTCTCGACAATCCGGCGTTCCGCGCGACGATCGAGGCGGCGCTGATCGGCCGTCCGGCGGCGATCCTCCTCGTCGAATTCTCGGGCGGCGACAAGGCGCCGCTTCTGCGCAAGCTCCATACGCTCGACGAGGTGCTGGGCGAGCTCGGCTTGCCGCGGAGTGTCGTCCGACTCGAGGACGACGCGCGGCAGAAAGCGCTGTGGGAAGTGCGGAAGGCGGGTCTCAACATCATGATGAGCCTCAAGGGTGACGGCAAGCCCGTGAGCTTCATCGAAGACTGCGCCGTCCCGCTGGAGCACCTCGCCGAATACACCGACGCGCTCACCGCGATCTTCACGCGGTATGGAACGCGCGGCACCTGGTATGCGCATGCGTCGGTCGGGACCCTGCATGTGCGGCCGATTCTCGACATGCGCGTAGGCGGGCCGAACGGTGGCGCCGCGAAGATGCGGCGGATCGCCGAGGAAGCGTCTGAATTGGTGGGCAAGTTCAAGGGCGCGTACAGCGGCGAGCACGGCGACGGCCTGTGCCGTGGCGAATGGATCGCGTGGCAGTTCGGTCCGGAGCTCAACGCCGCCTTCCGGGCGATCAAGCAAGAGCTCGATCCGATCAATCTCTTCAATCCGGGCCGGATCATCGACCCGCCGCCGATGGACAACGGCGAGCTGTTCCGCTTTCCGCCGCCGGGGACATCGCATCCGTATCGCACGATTGCGCTGAAGCCCGTGCTCGACTGGTCGGCGTGGAACGTGCAGAACGATCCGTTCACCGAACGCATCACGGCACCGGGGACCGGCGGCGATTCCACGGGCGGGTTCGCCAAGGCCGTCGAGATGTGCAACAACAACGGACACTGCCGGAAGTTCGATGCCGGTACGATGTGCCCGAGCTATCGGGTGACGCTCGACGAGCGACATCTGACGCGGGGACGCGCCAACACGCTGCGCCTCGCGCTCTCCGGTCAGCTCGACAGGGATGCGTTCACGAGCGCGGAGATGTACGACACGCTCGACCTGTGCGTGAGCTGCAAGGGCTGCAAGCGCGAATGCCCGACCGGCGTCGACATGGCCCGGATGAAAGTCGAGTTCCTCGCGCAGTACAAGGCGCGGCACGGCTATACGCTGCGCGACCGTTTGCTCGGCAATCTTCCCGGGTACGCGGAGTTCGCGAGCGCGGTGCCGTGGCTTCCGGGTCTGCGAGACGTGCTCCCGGGCGGACGTGCGCTGACCGAGCGCTTGCTTGGCCTCTCCAAACGACGGGCGCTGCCGAAATGGCGGTACGACACCTTCTGGCGACGGGCAGAGCGAACGCAATTTGCAAGCCGCGACGAGATTCTCGCTAAGGCGGTTGCCGGCGAACGCGTGGCGGCGATCTTCGTCGATACCTTCAACGGATTCTTCGAAAGCGAGAACGCACACGCGGCCGTACGTGTGCTGCGGGCCGCAGGATATGCGTTGCATCTGCTCGAGCCGCCGCGCGGGCATTACTGCTGTGGGAGGACATTCCTCGCCGCGGGCATGGTCGACAAGGCGAAATCACGATTGCAGGCATTGCTCGATGCGGCCGCGCCATTGGCACGAGCGGGCATCCCAATCGTCGGGCTCGAGCCTTCGTGCCTGCTCACCCTTCGCGACGAGGCGCTGGTCATGGGATTCGGGCAACGGGCGGAGGAAGTCGCGCGCCACGCGCTGCTGCTCGAGGAGTTCATCGCGCGCGAGGTGGCCGCTGGCCGCTTCCGACTTTCGCTGAAGGCGCTCGACACGCCCGTGCTGGTCCACGGGCATTGTCACCAGAAGGCGTTCGGTGCGATCGCGCCCGTGCTGGAGGTCCTCATGCTCATCCCGGGCGCAAAGCCGGAACTGATCGAAAGTTCGTGTTGTGGGATGGCGGGTGCGTTCGGGTACGAAGCGGATCACGATGAGATCTCGATGCGCATGGCCGAAGCGTCGCTCTTGCCGAAAGTGCGGGGCGTGCCGAACGCCATCGTGGTCGCGGATGGCACGAGCTGCCGCCATCAGATCGCCGACGGCGCGGGTCGCGAAGCGCTGCACGCTGCGCGGCTGCTCGAACGGATGCTGACGGCCGCGAACTGACGGCCGCGAGCGATTCCGCATGCGGTAAGTCTGCCGGCTTCACTTATGAACGCGCCGAACGAACGCGTTGCCTTACAGCGAATCGAGTGCGACCTCCTGGTCATCGGTTCGGGCGCCGCCGGGCTCTCGGCCGCGGTCACGGCAGCGGCGCACGGTTTGCGCGTGGTAGTGGCGGAAAAGGAGCCGGTGTTCGGCGGCACGACAGCGTGGTCGGGTGGGTGGATGTGGACCCCGCGCAATCCCGTGGCGCAGCGCGTCGGCATCGTCGAAGACATCGAGCTGCCGCGGACCTATCTTCGTCATGTGCTCGGCGCACATTTCAACGAAGCGAGGGTCGACGCGTTTCTCGAGGCGGCGCCGCGGATGGTCGCGTTCTTCGAGGAGAAGACCGCGCTGCGCTTCGAGGGCGGCCTCAAGATTCCCGATACTTACGGCAACGTGCCGGGGGCCGGAACCGGTGGTCGCTCGGTGATCGCCGCGCCGTATGACGCGAGGCAGCTGGGAGACTTGGTGCATCGCTTGCGCCGTCCGATGCGCGAGACGACTTTTATCGGGATGACGATCCAGGCCGGTCCGGATCTCGCGGCGTTCCTGAACGTCACGCGCTCGCCGCGGGCCTTCGTGCACGCGGCGACACGCGTAACTCGCCACCTGGTCGATCTGGCGGTCCATCGCCGCGGCATGCAACTGCGCAACGGAATCGCGCTCGTGGGACGCCTGTTGCGTTCGGCCACAGACTCCGGCGTCGAGCTTCGCTCGTCGTCGCGTGCGGTTCGACTTCTGCAGGAAGGCGGGGCTGTCCGCGGCGCGGTGCTCGGCACCGACACCGGCGAGATCGAGGTGCGCGCGCGACGCGGCGTCGTGCTCGCGTCGGGAGGATTTCCGCATGATGCCGAACGGCTCCGCGCCATGTTCCCGGCCGCCGACCAGCATTGGACGCTGGCCGTGCCGTCCGCGACCGGCGACGGCGCGCGGCTCGGTGAATCGGTCGGCGGGAGCGTCGACAGGACGCTCGCGGCGCCCGCTGCGTATTGTCCCGTCTCGCTCGTGCCATACGGAGACGGCACGGTCGGCCGCTTTCCGCACATCATCGAGCGCGGCAGGCCGGGCATCGTCGGCGTGCTCGCAAATGGCCGGCGCTTCTGCAACGAAGGCAATGGCTATCACGATTACGTCACCGCACTTCTCGAGGCCGTGCCACCCGGAGAGGAGGTGGCATCGTGGCTCGTGTGCACGCGTACTTTCCAGCGCCGGTACGGCCTTGGCATTTCGCGGCCGACGCCGATGCCGGTCGGGCCGTTCATCCGCTCCGGCTATCTCAAGACCGGCCACACGATTGGCGAGCTTGCGCGCAACTGCGGGATCAATGCGGAAGGGCTCGAGCGCACGATCGCCGAGTACAACGCTTATGCGCGCAAAGGGGAGGATCCGGCATTCGGACGCGGCTCGACGGTCTACAACCGGTATCACGGCGATGCGCGGGTCAAGCCGAACCCCTGCCTCGCGCCGATCGAGCGCGGGCCGTTCTACGCAGTGAAGGTCGTTCCCGGGAGCTTCGGCACCTTTGCGGGGCTCAAAACCGATGCGAACGCGCGCGTGCTCGACGGCGGCGGTGTGCCGATCCCCGGCCTTTATGCGGCGGGCAACGATATGGCGAGCGTCATGGGCGGCTTCTACCCCGCAGGCGGCATCGGCCTGGGGCCGGCAGTGACGTTCGGTTATATCGCGGGTTTGCACGCCGCGGGTGCACGCAGCGCGGCAGAGAGTTCCGAAGCGAATCGCGTGAAGGCGCACCAGGAATGAAGCGGGTCGTCGATTGCGAACCGCAAAGGCGTGGTCCGCTGTCGGCATGGAACGAGCGGGTGCTCCCCTTGGCGAACGCGACACTGTCGCGGTCTCTTGACACTATCTTGGTCTGTTGAATCTCCGAAGGATTGGCAATGAGGTATCTCGAAGTGCCTTCGATCACGAGCTGGCACGCGCATGTCTACTTCGATGCGGACCGTCGCGACGCCGCGATGACGCTTCGCGAGGCCGTGGCCGTGCAATTCGGCGACCGGGTGACGTTGGGGCGGTTTCACGAGCGGCCGGTCGGACCGCATCCGCAATGGAGCTACCAGATCGCGTTCGAGCCATCGGAGCTCGCGGACGTCGTGGCCTGGCTTGCGCTCAATCATCAACCCCTGGACGTGTTCCTGCATCCCAATACCGGCGATCAGCTACGAGACCACCGGGATAGCGCCCTCTGGCTCGGGCGAAGCTACGAGCTCGACCTGCGCGCCGTGGGCGGCTAGGCGGCACCGACGCCAACACGCGTCGGAAGGCGTGAGGTCAGGTCCGGGACTTCTCCCACATGGTAGTCGAAGTTCCTGTGACACCCGAGCCGATCAGGGCCCGAATCCGAAGATGGTGCGCGGGTTGTCCCACAGCAACTTTCGCCGATGGGACGCGTCGGGAAAAAGCTCGAGCGTCTGCCGCAGGAGTACGCCGTAATCGATGCGGCCCGGCGCGCGGAGGTGAGGCCAATCGGATGCCCACAGACAATGGTCCAGCGTGAACGCGTCCACCAGCGCCATGACGAACGGCCGGGTGTCTTCGTGCAGTGCCGGCTCGCGTGAAAACTTGACGTGACCCGAGAGCTTCACGAACGCTCGCCTCGTGCTTCCCAGATCAAGCAGCGCTTGGAACCCTGGCTGATCGAGTCCTGCGTCCACGGCCGGACGGCCGCAATGGTCGACGAGGATGCGCAGGTCGGAGTCCGCAAACAGCGGCATCATCCGCACGAGTTGATCGTGCTCGACCTGGAGATCGAGGAACATGTCGAGCGCCGCGAGCTTCTGCAGCAGCGGTTTGGCATCGCGATAGTAGTCGATGCCGTAGTACGTCGCGTTCCATGCCACGCCGACCACGCCGGCATCCTTGAGCCTCTCGAGCTCGTCGGTCGTCGCGTCGTTGCGGACCACCGCGATCCCCTTGTAGCGTCCGCGACCGTGCGCGATCGTGTCGAGCATGCAGGCATTGTCGAGGCCGTATCCGGAGTTGGGTCCGACCAGCAGCGCGTGGCGCGTGCCGTAGGCATCCATGACCAGCTCGAGCTGTCCGGGCGTGCCGAGCTCCTGACCCGCGGGCGAGTAATGCGTGTTCGCCTGATAGGGGAAGCGCGCCGGGTCGAACACGTGCACGTGGCAATCGATCTTCGGCTCGTCGAAGATTCGGAAGTCCACGACTTCACGACCCCTAGAACGTCGCAGCGATCGCCTGCCTGAGCGCCGGCGTGATCTCAGGCATGACGCCGAACCACGCGTTGAACGCCGGGCGCGCCTGATTGAGGAGCAGGCCCAGCCCGTTCACGGTGACGTTGCCGCGCGCACGCGCGGCGGCGAGCAACGGCGTTTCGGGCGGAACATAGATGAGATCGCCAACGACGGCATACTTCGGAAGCCGATCGAGCGCGATCTCGACCGGTGGCTTCCCGGCCGAGCCGAGGCTCGTCGCGTTGGCGAGCATGGCGACGCCGTCGAGTGCATCCTCGCGCTGTTCCCACGGGACGACCTTCACGGCTGCGCCAACAGCGTTGGCGATTTCCCGAGCCTTTTCAATCGTGCGATTGGCAACACGAATTTCCTTGGCGCCCTGTGCCGCGAGGCTCGCGACCACGGCGCGCGCAGCGCCGCCTGCGCCAAGGACGAGGATCGGACCGCGGTCAGGACGCCATTTCGGATCGGCGTCGCGGAGACTCTGGATGAAGCCGTTGCCGTCGTTATTGAATCCAGCAAGTGTTCCATCCTTCTCCACGACGACGGTGTTGACGGCGCCAATCGTGCGCGCGAGATCATCGACGCGATCGAGGAGCGGAAAGACCGCCTGCTTGTGCGGTGTCGTCACGTTGCAACCGCGCAGGCCCAGCGTCGCGATGCCGCGCACCGCGGCTTCGAGCTTGTCCGGCGGCACGGCGAACAGGACATAACGTCCCGCGATACCGTACTGCGCGAGCCAATGATTGTGAATCACCGGCGAGCGCGAATGCGCGACGGGCCAGCCCAAAAGCCCTGCAATCCCGAACGTGTTCAGATCTGCCATCGAATGTCCTCTGCCAATCATCAATCCGTGTGGAGCCTTTCGGTGCCGGGGGCATGCCCGCCCAGGAACAGCCGGTTGAGATGCGGGTCGTCGAGCAGCTCCGCCGCAGGACGATCGAGCGCGAGACGCCCCATCTCGAGGACCAGCGCGCGGTCTGCATACTTGAGCGCCGTGCGCACGTTCTGTTCGACCATCAGCACCGTGACGCCGTGGTCGGCGAGCTGGCGCAGCAGCGTCATCACTTCCTGCACGAGCTTCGGCGACAACCCGATCGATGGCTCGTCGATCAGGAGAACGCGCGGACGCAGGAGCAGCGCGCGCCCGACTTCGAGCTGCTTCTGTTCGCCGCCGGAGAGCGTCGACGCCTGGTTGTCGATGCGCTCGCGAATGCGCGGAAAGCGCGCGAGCACGTCGTCGATGCGCGGCGCGAGCTCGCCGCGCGGCAGGGTAACGCCGCCCAGCTCCAGGTTGTGCCGCACGGAGAGCGAGCCGAACAGGTTGCGCCCCTGTGGCACGAATGCCATCCCCGCCGCCAGCAGCTCGCGCTGGGACTTGCCGTTGACGCGCTGGCCTTCGAAGCGTACCTCGCCGCTGCGCGGGACGAGCATGCCGAACAGCGTTTTCAGCACGGTGGACTTACCCGCTCCATTCGGGCCGATCAACAGCGTGATCTCCCTCCGGCGCGCGTCGAGCGTGGTCTCGTTGAGAATCGTGAGGCTCTGCGTGTAGCCCGCCACGACGGACTCGAATTCGATGATGCGCTCGCTCATCGGACGGTCGCTGGCGACCAACGCGGGACTGGGCGCGCTTCAGTTTCCAAGATACGCCTCGAGCACGAGTCGATTCGACTGGACCGCCGAAGGCACGCCTTCGGCGAGCACCTTGCCTTCCACCAGGCATACGACATGCGGGCAGAGCTTCATGATGAAATCCATGTTGTGCTCGATCACCACGAAGCTCCCGCCTTGCGCTTGGTTGAGGTCGACAAGCAGCCCGCGTAGTTCTTCGACCAGGCTCGGATTCACGCCGGCGCAGGGCTCGTCGAGCAGCACCAGCCGCGGCGCGGGCATGAACGCCATCGCGATGTCGATCAGCTTCTGCTGGCCGTACGAAAGCGTGCCCGCCGGAAGATGCGCGACGTGCTTGAGCTTGAACAGCTCGATCATCTCGTCGGCGTGGTGGCCGACGCCGGCGTCGGGCTTGGCCAGCAGGCGAGCCGGCATCGAGCCCTTGAATTCCTGTGCCGCCGCGATCAGGTTGTCGCGCACCGACAGCTTGCCGAACACCTGCAGGGTCTGGAACGTGCGTCCTACGCCGCGACGCGCGAGCTCGAGCGGCGGCATGCCGGTGATGTCTTCGCCGCAGAATTCGACGAAGCCGGACGTCGGCTTGATCTGTCCGAGGATGCTGTTGAAGAGCGTGGTCTTGCCGGAGCCGTTGGGACCGATCACGCCGACGATCTCGCCCGGACGGACCGAGAGGCTCACACCGTCGACCGCCTTGATGGCGCCATAGTATTTCCGCACGTCCTTCACTTCGAGGAAGCTCGGCGTCACGGTCATGGCGGCGGTTCCTTGCCGATCCTGGGAGCGCCGCCTGCAGCATGCTGAGTGATAGCGCTGGAGCGCGCCCCGCGCGCGAACCGCTCCCGTATCGACAGGATACCGCCGGGCAGCCAGATCATCAGCGCGACCACGGCGAAACCGAACGCCGCGAGATACCAGTTCTGCATGAAGCGGAGCCACTCGGGTAAAAGGACGATGATCACCGTGCCGAGAATCGGGCCGAAGAAGCGGCCGGACCCACCGGCGATCACGGCGAGCAGCATGGTCATCGACCCGGTGAAATGGAACGGCGCGGGCTCGATGAAGTTCACGAGCGTTGCGAAATAGACGCCGGCAATACCGGCACACGCCGCGCCGATCGCGAACGCGAGCAGCGTATACGCGGTGATGTTGATGCCCAGGCTCTCGGCGCGTATCGGATTGTCGCGCAGCGCCGCGAACGCCCGTCCCCACGGCGAGCGCAGCAGCCACCACAGCAGCGCGATCAGCACCATGGCCGAGGCAAACGTGAAGTAGAAGAAGGGCAGGTTGCCGTCCAGCGAAAGCCCGAAGAGCGACGGCCGCGGAATGTTCGAGATCCCGAACGTGCCGCCGGTGATCTTCTCCTCGTTGCGCATCACCAGGAACACGAGCACGTTGAAGCCGAGCGTCGCAAACGCGAGGTAGTGGTGCTGGACGCGAAGCGCGGGAAAGCCCAGCGCCAGCCCGATCATGAAGCAGGCGACCGCGGCGATCGGGAGCACGACGAAGAACGGCCAGCCGAGCTTGAGCAGAATCGCGGCGTGGTACGCGCCGATCCCGAAGAACGCGGCCTGCCCAAGCGACATCTGCCCGGCGTAGCCGACGGTCAGGTTGAGGCCGTAGGTCGCCATCAGGTAGACGCAGAACAGCGTCATCAGGTAAATGCCGTAGCTCTTGAGGAACAGCGGGAGCACCGCAAACGCAACCAGCGCGACGACGAGGACGGCGAGCGGAGTGCGTTTCATACCTTGCGCTCCTCGGCCTTGCCGAGCAGTCCCTCAGGCCGGAACAGGATGACCACCAGAAACAGGAGGAGCGCGACGCCCTCCTTGTACGCGGGGGAGACGTAGAACCCGACGAGATTCTCGAGCACCCCGATCAGCACCCCGCCCACGAGTGCGCCACGCGTCTGGTTGAAGCCGCCGATGATCGCGGCAAAGAACGCCTTCTGGCCGATCGAATCGCCCATGTCGAACTTCACGAGATAGGAGGGCGCGATCAACAGCGCCGCGACCGCCGCCAGCGCTGCGTTGATGAGAAACGTATAGAGCACCATGCGCCGCACGTCGATGCCGAGCACGCGCGCGGCATCGGTATTTTGCGCGACCGCCTGCATCGCGCGGCCGGTCACGCTCTTGTTCAAAAACGCCTGCAGGCCGATGACGATGATGCCGGCGAGAAGCAGGGTCCCGATGTCTGCATAGGAGACGGTTACGCCGGCCACCGTGAGCTGGCCGTTGGGAAAAGCGCTCGGAAACGGGTACGCGAGCGCGCTGTACCCGGCCTTCATGCCGTTCTTGAGGCCGATCGACAGACCCATCGTGGCGATCACCAGCGGAATCACGCCGAAGCGGATCAGCGGGTCGACGATCGAGCGCTTGAAGCCCGCGCCCAGCACGAGCGTCGCGAGCGCGCATGCGATCAGGAACGCGAGCCACAGCGGCGCGCCGAACGCCATCGCGAACAGCATGCCGAACGCCGGGAGCATCACGAATTCGCCCTGGGCGAAGTTGATGACGCCCGCGGCCTGCCATAGCAACGTAAAACCGAGCGCGGCAAGCGCATAGATCGCACCGGTCGCCACGCCGGACACGAGGAGTTGCAGCAGATCACCCATGAGAATGCGAAGCGGGACCCGAGACCGCAAGACTTTCGGGTCCGCGATCGTGATTTCAGACGGCACCCGGGACCGGCAGAGCCTCCAGGTCTCGGTCGTGAATTATCGATTGGCAACCGGGACCGACAGGCCCTTCGGGTCGCGGTCCCGACTTTGCGTCTCCTTACTTGCTGCCGCCCAGCGCTGGCAGCACGGCGACGACGACCTGCTTGCCGTTTTCCACCTTGGTCATGAAGCTCTCGCGGTCGAGATCGCCGTTGTTGTCGAAGCTCACGTCCATCAGCACGCCCGGGTACTGCTTCGCGGTGAGCTTGACCCCGTGCATCGCGTCGGCGAAGGCCTTGGGATCGAATTTGCCGACCTTCTCGGTCACGGCCTTGACGACGTACATTGCCGTGTAGCCTTTGAGGCCGTTATGGTCGGGCTTGTAGCCGTACTCCTTCTGGAATTTCTCGGCGAACGCCTTGATGCCGGGATCGGGTGCGTCGGCCGTGAGCCCGACGTGCGCCACGGCGCCGTTGGCGGCGTCGCCCGCAAGCTCGATCACTTTCTGCCCGGTCAGCGTCGTCTCGCCGACGATCGGCCTGTCGTAGCCCTGCTTGCGGAGCTCGCGCAGCGCCCGTGCCGATTCCTCTTCGTTGGTGTACACGAACAAGGCGTCGGCATTCGCCTGCTTTGCCTTCAGCACTGCGCCCGAGAAATCCAGCTGGCCGGGATCGGTCGAGATGTCGGCGATGACCTTGATCCCTTCGGCCTCGGCGGCCTTGGTGAACACATCGCGTCCGCCCTTGCCGAAGTCGTTGTTCACCCAGATCACCGCGACGGTCTTCGCCTTCACGTTGTCCTTCAAGTAACGCGCGACCTTGGGCATCGCCGAGGATTGCGTGAACGATGTGCGAAAGATGTACGGGTTTCCCTGCTGCGTGATCGCGGCCGCCTCGCCACCCGTGAAGTTCGGAATGCCCGCGCGCTTGGTCTCCGCCATGCTTACCAGGATCGAGCCGGAGAACACCGGGCCCATGACAATGTACGCGCCGTCATCGATGGCCTTCACGGCGAGCGCTTTCGCGACTTGAGGTTGCGATTGCGTGTCATTGAACGTGTAGTCGATCTTGCGGCCCAGAATACCGCCGCCGGCGTTGATCTCTTTTACGGCGAGCTTCACGCCGTCATTGAAGTTTGTGCCCGACGTCGCGCCGGTCCCCGAGAGCTCGACCAGGCCGGAGATCTTGACCGGTTGAGCCTGTGTCGTGAGTGGTTGTGCGACGGCCAGGCCGAGCAGTGTCAGTGCGACAACGCGGGCGATCGTCAGCATGGGTGCATCTCCTCCGGTTGTAATTTGTGTATCGGTGCCCAAAGGCGCTCGATGGCGGAAAATTCTGCCCCGAATCGGAATCGTCTGCAAAACCGATCCTCCCGTCGGCGGCTAATTGATGGTGCGACGTCGAATCAGGTAGCCGTGACGGCGCGCCGGACAGGACCCAGCAGCGGATGCTTTGTCGAGCTTTCTTAGACTGCTTTTTCAGACCCGATCCATCATAGCATCGGGCTCGCGGCGAAGCACCGCGTGGAGCCCGCGGAACGCCCGTCCTCGCGCATTGACAAGCCGCACGATCCGGGTCATGTTGGGCGCCATCGTTCCACCTGAAAGTCCACGCGATGCCGAGCCCACCGATTGCCCCGAGCGGCCGTCATTTCCTGCAGATTCCGGGTCCGACCAACGTCCCCGACCGCGTGCTGCGTGCGATCGACCGGCCGACGATCGATCATCGCGGTCCTGAGTTCCAGCAGCTTGCGCGCAAGGTGCTCGCCGACGTGAAGCCGATTTTCAAGACTACGGGGCCGGTGATCATCTATGGTGCGTCGGGGACCGGCGCTTGGGAGGCCGCGCTTGTCAACACGCTCTCGCCCGGCGAGAAGGTGCTGATGTTCGAGACCGGCCACTTCGCGTCACACTGGAAGAAGCTTGCCGAGCGGCTCGGCATCGACGCCGAGTTCATTGCGAGCGACTGGCGGCACGCCGTCGACGCAAACCAGATCGAAGCTCGGCTGCGCGCCGATCGCGAGCACGCGATCAAGGCGGTGTGCGTCGTGCACAACGAGACGTCGACCGGCGTCACATCGGACATCCCAGCGGTGCGACGCGCCATCGATGCCGCCAGTCACCCGGCGCTCCTGATGGTCGACACCATTTCGTCGCTCGCGTCGATCGACTACCGTCACGACGAATGGGGTGTCGATGTGACCGTCGCAGGCTCGCAGAAAGGGCTGATGCTGCCCCCGGGGATGTCGTTCAATGCGGTAAGCAGCAAGGCGCTGATTGCGTCGCGCACTTCGCGACTTCCGAAGTCGTACTGGCGCTGGGACGAAATCCTCGAAGCGAACAAGTCCGGCTCCTGGCCGTATACGCCGCCGACGAATCTTCTGTATGGACTGTCGGAAGCGTGTGACATGCTGATGGAGGAGGGCCTGCCCAACGTTTTTGCGCGGCACGATCGGCACGCTGAGGCCGCGCGCAGCGCGGTGCGGGCATGGCAGCTCGAGATTCTTTGTGCCGATCCGAAGGCCTACAGCAGCTCGCTCACCGCGATCGTGATGCCCGAGGGCCACGACGCCGACCGCTTCCGCGACGTCGTGCTCGACCACTTCGACATGTCGCTCGGGGCAGGGCTCGCGAAGCTCAAGGGAAAGGTGTTTCGCATCGGTCACCTCGGAAGCTTCAACGACCTCATGCTGTGCGGAACGCTGTGCGGCGTCGAAATGGGGTTGGCGCTTGCGGGCGTGCCGCATGCCAAAGGCGGTGTCGAGGCTGCGATGGCGTATCTCGCGCAGCCGGCGCGCAAGGCGATGGTCGCCTGACTTCGCTTGGCGTCCCGATCGCGTCGGCTGCATCAGACTTTCTCGACGTCGCGCGTGCCGGGCGCAATCCGAAACCCCTCGTGCGCGTGATCAGCGCAGCGGGTGATTCGCGTGACGACTGATCCACGAGTGCTCCTGCGCAGCATGTTCGACGCTGCGATCGCCGCCGCGCAGCCGAGCCGCTGCATTCCGGCGCATCTTCCGTCACCGCCGCGCGGGCGTCTCGTCGTCGTCGGGGCGGGGAAGGGCGCCGCGGCGATGGCGAAGGCGGTCGAGGATCACTACTCCGGTCCATTGGCTGGCGTCGTCGTCACGCGCTATGGCTATGCCGTCCCGTGCAAGCGGATCGAGGTCCTGGAAGCCGCGCATCCGGTCCCCGACGATGCGAGCGTGCGCGCCGCGGGGCGCATGCTGCAGACCGTCGCAGGCCTGTCGGCGGACGATCTCGTCCTCGCGCTCGTCACCGGGGGTGCATCGTCGCTGCTGGTCGCGCCGCATCCGCCGCTCACGCTCGCGGACAAGCAGGCGTTGAATCGGGCGATGCTGGCCTGCGGGGCCACGATCAGCGAGATCAACTGCGTGCGCCGGCATCTGTCGGCGATCAAAGGAGGACGCCTGGCTGCCGCGGCCCATCCCGCTCGCGTCATCACGCTTCTGATCTCGGACGTGCCCGGTGACGATCCGGTCAATATCGGCTCGGGGCCGACGGTCGCGGACCCGACGACCTGCGCCGACGCACTTGCGATTCTTCGGCGTTACGAAATCGCGATCCCGCCACCCGCGCTTGCGCTGCTGGAGAGCGGTCGCAGCGAGTCGATCAAGCCCGTGGATCCCCGGATACGCACGGTGGAAACACGCATGGTCGCGACGCCGCGCATGGCGCTCGAGGCCGCCGCGGTGGTAGCCCAACAGGCGGGGATTGCGACACACATCCTGAGCGACGCAATTGAAGGCGAGGCGCGTGACGTCGCCAAGGTCATGGCGACCATCGCGCTCAACGTCGCCTCTCGTGGTCAGCCTTTCCGTGCGCCCTGCATCCTGCTCTCCGGCGGTGAGACGACGGTGACCGTCCGCGGCAAGGGTCGCGGTGGCCGGAACGTCGAGTTTCTGCTTGCTCTAGCGCTCGCACTCGAAGGGCATCCGCGCGTGTTCGCGCTGGCGGGTGACACCGATGGCGTCGACGGCGCAGCGGAGATCGCGGGCGCGATCGTGACGCCTGACACGTTGTCACGCGCCTTTGCACGCGGGATCCAGCCACGAGCGCGACTCGACGACAACGATGGCCACGATTTCTTCGAGGCACTTGGCGATGCTGTGATCACCGGCCCCACGCTCACCAACGTCAACGACTTCCGCGCAATCTACATCACGAGCGTCGCCTGATCGCCTTCGCGTCCGGCGGAGGCCTAGCTCGGCGTCCCGACCTGAGGCAACGGCATCGGGCCAAAGAAGATCCGCAGCATCCTGTCCTTTCCGATCAGGCGGGCGAGCTCGTGCATGGTGCAATACGTCGCGATCAGCACGAGCAGAAGGAGCTGCACCGCCCAGAAGTGCGGCCAGACGATCTCCGCGAGGAGCTTCTCATTGCCGGCAACGATCCCGCCGGCCTCACGCGAGAAGTCGTACAGGCGCTCCAGGTAGTGGATGACCGCCGATACGAGAAGGTAGATCACCGTCTTCCAGGCGATGTTGTAGATCAGGGGTTTCTCCGGAAACCGATTGATGAAGGGCAGCATGTCGGCGATCAGCACCGACTTGCCGAGAATCAGGGCGGCAACGAGGATGGACGTCGTCGAAAATGGCGGGAGTCCGGTCCCCCGCGTCATCAGCGAGCGCACGAGCCCGACGATGTGCAATGCGATGAAGAAATAGATCGTCGGCGGAAGCACTGCCAGGAACTCCTCCTTGACCTTCTCCATGACTTTGCTCATGACGTCTCCCGGGTTCGGTTGGCTCGCGTTGCGATCGTCTGTCGTGCGCATTCTCCCGCGCACCGTCCTCGATGTCACGTTGCGTGACAGTGACAACAGCGCGCCGCGTTTCGCGTGGCGCAAGGATATGCTAAGGTGCCGCCATCGATCGAGGCGCCCCCTAGTGCGCCGTTCGCGAAGAGCTCTCGAGTCCGCGTCTGCTCGGCTCCCGCGCTATCGCGACTCCGTGAATGCATCGCGGCGAATCGCCGCCCAGGTATCAGGGAGAAATCTATGTTGAAACGTTCCACGTATGTCGCAATCGGCGCGGCGCTTCTCGCCGCGAGCTGTCAGACGCAGCAGGAAATGGTCCAGAGTATGCAAAGCGAGGCGCAGCACGTCGCACAGCGGCGTGGCGTATTCGAGATGGGCTGTCAGAACGCCACGGCCACGGTGATCAGCAGCGAAATGATCCAGCCGCCAATCATCAATCCGCGCTGGCCACCGCCGCAACGAGCCGAGTACACGGTCGGCGTCGAAGGCTGCGGCAAGAAGGCGACCTACCTCGTCGTTTGCGCGGTCGACGGCACCGGCTGCTTCGCCGGCGGCACGCAGAACGTCATTCGCTGATCGGACGCGTCTGACGCGCGCGGTGCGGCGAGCATCGCGCGGCGCACGCTCGCACCAAGGAGGGTAAGCGATGAACATTCAACGCACCACTTTCGCTATCGGCGCCGCGCTCGCAGCGCTCGCGCTGTCGCTGCCGACGGCCGCTCAGGGCGGACCGGGCGCCGCTGCTCAGGCTGCATGCGCAGCGGATATCCAGGCTTATTGCGCCGGTGTTCAGCAGGGCGAGGGCAGGATCGCCGCGTGTCTTCGCGGCCACAGCCAGCAACTGTCACCTGGCTGTAAACAAGGCATCGCGAACGCCGAAACGCTCATGAAGGAAGTCGTCGCGGCGTGTGGTGACGACATCCATCGTCTGTGCGCCGGCGCCCAACCCGGGACGGCGAAGGAATGCCTGCGCCAGAACTTCCGCGAGCTCTCGATGCCCTGCAAGCGCGAGCTCTTCGAAGCCAAGAAGAGCGGTGGCGGGTACTAGATCACGAATTCGCAAGCCCCCTCATGAGCCAACCCAAATCCCGCGCAATCATGTGAGGATGCCCGACCGTCGTCTCCGAGGAGGCCAGCTCGACGGGGTCAGGGTATGATCGATGCCGTCGACGTGCGCGATGTGCGCAAATGTGGTCGTCGTGGTCGAGTTCTCGACAACCCATGTTTTAGATCGTACAGCTGCAGAGTCGCTTTGACAGCGCTGGTCGTAGGATTTGGCTCCGGTTTTGCGTGCTCTGCCCCGATCCCGACCGCAACGGCGGAGCCTCTGCGGGTCGTTGCGCTCGCCACCGCACCCTTTGTGCTCCCGGGTACGGATCCTCCGACCGGCTTCAGCGTCGACCTTTGGAACGAAGTGGCCCGGCGCATGCATGTCGACTTCACGTGGCGCATGGTTCGGGAACCGGCCGAGCTTTTTGCGGCCGTGCAAGGTCACGATGCTGACGTGGCGGTCGGAGCGATTGTGATCACGCGAGAGCGCGAGGAAATCCTTGATTTTTCGCTCCCGTTCCTGGACTCGGGATTGCGCATCGCGGTGCCGAAAGGTTCCCAACGCGGAGTCATCACCAGCATCGTCTGGTCGATTCCGTGGAAGACCGTGGGATCCCTGCTCGTGGCAGCGATCGTCGTGGTCTTCCTGTTAGCCAACTTGCTGTTGCTCATTCGACGGCGCAAAGGCCCGGGAATCATCCAGGGGCTATTGGTCCGGTGTGGGCGAAGCGGCATGGAGGATCATGCGGGCCATTGCGGCGGCGACGTATGGTGACGATGATGCGGCTGGGGTGATGAAACGCATTGGCGTTGTGCTGGTTTGGCTGTTGGGCGTCGCGATCATCGCCGAGCTGACCGCGAGCATCACGTCGTTTCAGACGATCGACCGCCTTCAGTCTGCGATCCGCGGCCCGGATGACCTGCCGGGCAAGACGATAGCCAGCGTGCGAGGGACCGCCGCCGCCGACTATCTGACAGCACAGGGGTTGGCCTACACACCGATAGCCAGCGCATCCGAAGCGTTTGAGTTACTCCAGCACGGTGAACTCCAGGCGGTGGTATTCGATGCACCCGCGCTGGAGTACTGGGCCGCCAAGCAGGGGCACGGAATCGTCGAAGTCGTGGGACCCCTATTTCGCCCGAGAAATATGCGATGGCGGTCGCCAATGGAAGCGCGCTGCGGAAACGGATCGACGAGGCACTGCTCGAGATCTACAAGGACGGAACCTACGACAAGATCCACTCGGCGTGGTTCTCCAGCCGGTGATCGCGACTCATCGTGGGTGTCCGGGCACCCTGAGGCTTTAAACGGTGCAAAGCAACGGAATGATCCGGCGCCGACTGCGGCGGAACTTCCACGAACTCTCGATGCCCTGCAAGCGGTCTCGTAGAAGCGAAGAGGGTGGCCGCAAGTATTAGCGGCTGAAGGCCGCGCTGACCCGAAAGACTAACAGCGTTGGAACCGTCAGCGCGATGCGCGGACGCGCTGTCGCGACCCTGCCCGCGAGCGCGCACCGCGCGTTCTTGTTCCGGCCGTGTCAGCTTTGCGACTTGACGCCACGGCGCTCCGCCACGCACTTGGCGTCATGTTCGACCAGGCGCGGAAAGCCCGCGAGAACGCGGTCGCGTCAGAGTACTGAAGCGACGCGGCAATCTCTGCGAGCGGCAGTTGCGTCTCCTTGAGGAGCTGCTGCGCGACCTGGAAACGTGCATTCCCGATGATCTGCTGGATGCTTGTTCCCTCGCCATGCAGGCGGCGGCGGAGGACTCGCTCATGAATGCCGAGCAGCGCCGATACCCGCTCGGCGGTCGCGTCTCCCGCCATCACCAATCCCTGGACTGCGCGCTGCACGCGCTCGATCAGCCGCCCATCGCTGCCGCGTTCGATGGTCAGCGCCAGCCGCCGTGCCGCGACGTGCCGCGACAGGTCAGCGCCCGCGATCGGCGAGTCGAGCCAGCGGGTCGGGAAGATGATTTCGGAGTGCGCCGCGTCGAAGTGCACGGGCGCGTTGAAGAACCGCCGGTACGGGCTGGAGTCGCGCGGTGCCGTGTGGGCGAGCGTCACGCGCTCGGGACGCCACGACGTGCCGCACAGCGACCGCAATATCCCGGAACCGACCGCGATGGCGATGTCGTAGATGTGAGCGATGCCGGGAATGTCGTGCCGGTAAAGGACATAGCCCAGTGCCGTGCGCTCGTGACCCAGGTCGATGAGGAACGGAACCGCTCCGTTATCCTGCAAATGCAAGTGACGCACGAGATTGAGGAGCGCCACGCGCAGCGACTCGCAGTTGCGCATCAGGTGCTCGAGGATCCCGAGCATCGGCAACTCGAAGCGCGCACCGACGAGAAGCCCGAAATGAGGTACGCCGGTTGCCGCGACGCATTGCTCGAGCAGCGCGCCGGCCGTTGCGAATGGTATGCGCCGGTCGGGGTTGTCGAACAGCGCAAGGTCGAGCCCGACCGTGGCGAAAATCTGCTCGGGGTCGCGGCGCATCTCGCGCAGGAGCGATGGGATTGGCATCAGCGGACCGATGCGCACCTCCGCGATCGGAGCCGATCGCAAGGGCGTGAACGCTCCGGAGGATCGAGCGGCAACCTTGCGCGATTTGGCCCTGCGCGCTCTCGTGACGGTCACGGTGAAATCGTCGTTGTTGTAATGGTTTGCAGGAACGGCTCACGGATGTGGCGACTTCGCACCAAACAGAGCCTGCACGATCGCCCTCCGCGTAAGCAGTGTTGCTTGCGGCCCCCCTGACGTGCAATTCACTTTGGCCGTTGTCATTGATCCATGTCAAGCCGGTCAACCAATGTGGGTCCTAAATTGTCAAGCCGGAATTGTCAGGTTGTCCTAAATTGTCGGGTCGGCGACGCGTTCTCCAGAAGGTGCACGCCGCTTCAACGAATACGGGCAAGGGAGATCTTCATGCAAAGAGCAATGGGCATTGCGCGAGCGATCGCGTCGTATGCGCAGGTGTTGCTGGGTTGCGGACTCGCGCTGTTCCTGATGCCGGAGATCACCGGCGCGCAACAGATCTATGGCACAGAGGGTACGCCTTCGGCGACGATGTCGCTCCAAGGCAACCAGTTGCCGCCGGCGCCACTTCCGTTTGGCGGGGTGATCAAGGAGAGCGCCAAGGACTCGAAACCGTGGTGGCCACCGCAAGTCGTGCCGCCCAAGGGCGCTCCGAACGTGCTGCTGATCATGACGGATGATCAGGGCTACGGCGTGACGAGCACCTTCGGCGGCGTGATTCCAACGCCGACGATGGATCGCCTCGCCAAAGTTGGTTTGCGCTACACGCAGTTTCATTCGACGGCGTTATGCTCACCCACGCGCGCCGCCATCATCACCGGCCGCAACCACCACTCGGTCGGTTCCGGACAAGTCGGCGAGCTCGCGACCGGCTTTCCAGGCTACAACTCGATCATCGGGCCCGAAAATGCCACCATCGCCCGGATCCTCGGCGACAACGGCTACGCGACGTCCTGGTTCGGGAAGGAGCACAACACGCCGTCCTTCCAGTACAGCGCGGCGGGGCCGTTCGACCAGTGGCCGAGCGGGTTGGGGTTCCAGTATTTCTACGGCTTCATGGGCGGCGAGTCGGACCAGTGGACGCCGTACCTCTTTCGCGATCACACGCCGGTCTATCCATGGGTCGGCAGGAAAGACTACAACCTGATCACCGACATGGCCGACGACGCGATCCGCTACATGCGGGATTTGAACGCTTCGGCCCCTGAGAAGCCGTTCTTCGTCTATTACGTACCGGGTGCCACGCACTCTCCCCACCACCCGACGAAGGAGTGGGTCGACAAGATCAGCAAGCTGCATCTCTTCGACCAGGGGTGGGAGAAGCTTCGCGAACAGATCTATGCGAACCAGAAGCGACTCGGCGTGATTCCGCCGAACACACAACTTACACCGTGGCCGGACGACCTGCCGAAGTGGGATTCGCTCTCGGCGGTGCAGAAGAAGATCGTCATCCGCGAGGCCGACGTGTTCGCGGCCTACGCCGCCTACGCCGATCACGAGATCGGCCGCGTGATCCAGGCGGTCGAACAGATGGGCAAGCTCGACAACACGCTGATCATCTACATCAGCGGCGACAACGGCACGAGCTCCGAAGGCTCGATGATGGGCGCGCCTAACAACATGACCGTCTACAACGGCATCCTCCAGCTGCCGGAGGTCGAATATCTTCGTTACTACGAATCGTGGGGTTCCGACGCGACGTACCCGCACATGGCGGTCCCGTGGGCGTGGGCGTTCGACACGCCGTTCAAGTGGGTCAAGCAGGTTGCCTCGCACTTCGGCGGCACCCGGCAGGGGATGGTGGTCTCGTGGCCCGGCCACATCGGCGATCCGGGTGGTGTCCGTTCCCAGTTTCATCACGTGATCGACATCGTGCCGACCATCCTTGAAGCGTCGGGCATCAGGGCGCCAGACACGGTCGACGGGATCAAGCAACGGCCCATCGAAGGCGTGAGCATGGTTTACACGTTCGATAAGGCGAACGCGAAGGCGTCGTCGAAGCGCGACACGCAATACTTCGAGATGTTCGCGAACCGGGGCATCTATCACGACGGGTGGTATGCATGCACGACGCCACCCGAGCCGCCGTGGTTGCTCGGCGCAAAGCCGCTCCCGCCGGTCAACGAGTACAAGTGGGAGCTCTACAACATCGTCGACGATTTTTCGCAGGCGAACGATCTCGCCGCGAAGGAGCCCGACCGGCTCAAGGCGATGCAGGCGCTGTTCCTCACGGAGGCACAGAAGTACCAGGTCCTGCCGATCGACAACTCGGTGCTCCCGCGGCTCCTGACGCCGCGTCCGAGTGCGACAGCGGGCCGCATGGTGTTCACCTATACGGGCGAGAACATCGGCATTCCGGTCGGTAATGCACCGGCCCTGTTGAATCGCGACTACTCGATCACGGCCGAAGTCACCGTGCCGAAGGAAGGCACCGAAGGGATGATCGCGACGATGGGCGGGCGCTTCGGTGGTTACGCGATGTACCTGCAGAAAGGCAAGCCGGTGTTCGTCTACAACCTGCTCAACCTCAAGCGCTATCGTTTCGAGGGCGGGGTCGGTGCCGACGACTGGCTGGGCAAATCGCTCAAAGCGGGCAAGCATACGATCGCGTTCGACTTCAAGTACGACGGGCCGGGATTGGGCAAGAGCGGCACCGGAACGCTCACGGTCGACGGCAAGCTGGTCTCGAAGCTGGCTATGGAGCACTCGATTCCGTTCATCATGTCGATCGACGAGTCACTCGACATCGGTGCGGATACCCGCTCGGGGGTCGACGACAGCTACAAGCTGCCCTTCAGGTTCGCCGGCACCATCAACAAGCTCACCTACAAGCTGGGTCCCGAGCAGGTCACCGCCGAGGACCGCGAGCTGATGGAGCGGGCAGTCGCGGCAGCTCACGATACGCCTACGCAGTAGGTCGGATGCCGAGATTCGAAAGACCATCATGCGCCGCGTCGCCGGGATTCTGGTGTCGCTCGTCGCGCTCGGCGAAATCGCCGTCGGCGTGGTGCTGGTCTTGTTCCCGGAGACGGTGGTCGAATTCCTGCTCGGTGCCCGAGTCGGGCCCTCCGGTACTTTGATCGCACGGATGGCCGCGCTCGCTATCACGGCGCTCGGGCTCGCGTGGTGGGAAGACCGCAATAGCCACGATCGCGCGCGACTGCGGCAGGTCGCCATCGGGTTCGTCGGGTACAACGTCGGCGTCGGGCTGCTGTTCCTCGCGTACGCCTGGGGCGCCGATCGGTTGCTGCCCTTCGCGTGGCTCGTTGGAATCGCGCATACGCTGGCGGGCATTGCCTTCGCAGTCGTGGTCTACCGAACACCACCCGTCGCGACGACCGGATGAAGAGATGCAGGTCCTAAGTTGTCAGCCGGAATTGTCAGGTCGTCCTAAATTGTCGTTCGGCGATGCGTTCCTCTAGAAGACGCGCGCAGCTTCAACGAAACACGGGGAAGGGAGATAACGTCATGCAAGGAGCAACAGGCATCGGGAGAGCGATCGCGCGGTACGCCCATGTAGTCCTGGGTTGTGGTCTGGCGTTTCTGTTGCCGCAGTTGAGCGAAGCGCAGCAGATCTACGGCACGCCGGGCTCGCCTTCGGCGACGATGAGTATCAGCAACAAGCAGCTCCCGCCGCCGGATCCGAAGTTCGGCGGCGTCATCAAGGACGATGCCCTGCAGTCGAAGGCTTGGTGGGCGCCGCGCGTGGTGCCGCCGAAGGGCGCGCCGAACGTGCTCCTGATCATCACTGACGATGCGGGCTTCGGCGTCCCGAGCACCTTCGGCGGCGTGATTCCGACGCCCACCATGGACCGGATCGGGACGCCAGCATGTGATCCGATGCGTCCCGATGCGGCTTCGATGTCGCGGAGCCCGGCGCGCATCGGAAAGGGAACTGAAACCATTTCGTGAAGGAATTCGTCATGAGCAAACAATTCTGGCTGGTCGTTGCTGTCGCAGGTTGGGTTGCGGTCGGAGTGGCGTACGCGCAGCAGTTTCCGATCCTGGACCGGGTCGCCGAAAAGGTGATCCAGAAATACCAGTCGTCGACTTGCGAGCAGCTGTGGCAGAACCGCGGCAAGCAGCAGTCCCCCGAAGAGCAGCGCGTCGTCGGCTTCCTCAAGACCGATCCGCAGATGCGCGAAGCGTTCTTCAACAAGATCGCCGGCCCGGTCGTGAACAAGATGTTCGAATGCGGGATGGTGCCCTGACCGCGCGCATCAACGTCATCGTTCCCGGAGAAAGCAGGATGAAGCGCTGGTGCCATGACCGGCGGGCCCTGATGCTGCTGGGCACTTGTAGACGGTGATGGCGATGGTTCGATACTTTCTGGACCGTCTCGGTTGGCGGTCCGTGGAAGCATCAATGGGAAACAGAGAATGAATACAGCGTGCTTACGATTCTTGACCGTGTTTCTCGCGACTATCGCCGTCGCGACGGTCTCGGCACAGACGTACAAGATGGCCACGCCCATCGCTCCGGGCGTCGCCACGCCCGACAAGCTTGAATCGTCGATCGGCACGCTCACCATGAAGGACGGCAACCCCGATACCGCGACCGTTCAGAAGATCTACGAGAACCTTGACCGCTCACGAGCGCTGCAAGCGTACTTGCTGGCCATCCCGATCGTGAACCAGGCGGGGATGCGCGACTCGATCCGCCAGTTCGGGCCCGACAACCAGACCGATGTGATCTGGGAAACGCTGGTGGACCCGAAGACCGTGGAACTGACGGCAAATGACAACACCGTCTACAGCTTCATCTGGCTCGACACCCACAAGGGACCCCTTGTCGTCGAGATTCCGCCAATGGTGCTCGGCGCTATCGATGACTTCTGGTATCGGTGGGTGGCCGATGTCGGTATCACGGGTGCGGACAAGGGTCGTGGCGGCAAGTATCTTGTCCTCCCGCCCGGCTACACCGGCGATGTACCGTCCGGATATTTCGTCGTACGCCCGAAGACGTACGGGAACTGGATGCCGTTCCGATCGTTTCTGGTCGATGGCTCGCCCGTTCCAGGCGTCGAGTCGGTGAAGAAAAACCTCAAGATCTATCAACTCTCAGAGGCTGCGAATCCGCCCGCGATGAAATTCGCCAATGCCTCCGGCATTCCGTCGAACTTCGTGGCGCCTGGCGACTATTCGTTCTGGAGTCTGCTCGATAAGGTCATCCAGGAGGAACCGAGCGAGGGCTCCGATCCGACGACGCTCGGCCTGTTCGCTTCCATCGGCATCGCCAAGGGAAAACCCTTCAACCCTGACGAACGCATGAAGAAGATTCTCACCGATGCCGCGAACATCGGTGCAGTCACGGCACGAACACTTGCCTTCCGCATCAAGGATCGAAACGCGTACTTCTATCCCAGCAGTTCGTGGCGGTTGCCATTCTTCGGCGGCTACAAATTCGAGGTCGCGCCGGGCGTTGCCAACCTGGATGGAGCAGCCTTCTTCTATTACTTCGCCACGGGCGTGACGCCGGCGATGGAGGAGAAGATGGTCGGTCAGGGCTCGCAATACCCGTGGACGGCCGAGGACTCGAAAGGTAACCCATTCGATGGGGCGAAGACCTATAAGCTGCATCTGCCGCCGAACATCCCGGTCAAGACCTTCTGGTCGGTCATCGTCTACGACAACCAGACGCGCTCGATGCTGCAGACCGATCAGAAGGCGCCGAGCGTCAGCAGCCAGGACCGCGGGTTCAAGACGAACGCGGACGGCTCGGTGGATGTCTATTTCGGACCCAAGGCGCCCGCGGGGATGGAAAACAACTGGGTGCAGACCATCCCCGGCAAGGGCTGGTTCATGATTCTCCGCCTCTATGGTCCGCTCGAGCCTTGGTTCGACAGGACCTGGCGACCTGGGGAGATTGAGTTGCAGTCGTAGAGGTGTCGACTATTCCTCCGGGGCCGTTCGTGAACAAACGATGTTCGAGTGCAGCATGGTGCCCTGACCACGCAGGAGAGCGTCATCGTTTCAGGGAGATCACAATGAAAAGCTGGTTGCGTATCGGCCCGGCCTTGATGCTGCTCGGGGTTTGCGGATGGGCGGGGATCGCCGACGCGCAGGCGCCGACCCCGAGCAATGCGCCGGCGAGTACGCCGTCGGCCGATGCGCCGAAAGCGGCGGCTCCAAAAGCCGCGAAGACCAAGGCCGCGAAGAAGCCGGCGAACGTCTACAAACCGGTCATCGAGCAGAAGGCGATGGATCTGCTCAAGGCAACGAGCGACCGTCTCGCCGCGGCGAAGTCGATGTCGTTCACGGCCGTCGTCGGCTACGAGTACCCGAGCAAGCTGGGACCGCCGATCGTGTACTCGACCCGCTACGACGTCACAATGCAGCGTCCGAATAAGCTGCGCATCCTGATCCCCGGCGACGGTCCGGCGTCCGAGTACTACTACGATGGCAAGATCGCGATGGCGTATGCGCCGGCCGAGAATCTCGTCGCGATCGCCGACAATGCGCCGCCATCCATCGACGGCGCCCTCGAGGCCGCGTACAAGAATGCAGCGATCTTCTTCCCGTTCGAGGACCTGCTCGTTGCGGATCCCTATGCGGCGCTGACGAAGGGCACGATGCTGGCGTTCTACATCGGCCCGTCGGCGGTGATCGGCGGGGTCAAGACCGACATGGTGGCGTGGGCCAATAACGACGTCTTCCTGCAGATCTGGATCGGTGCCGACGACAAGCTGCCGCGACGCGTGCGGGCCATGTATCGCACGGATCCGCTCGCACTTCGTCACGAGGTGACATTCTCGGATTGGAAGATCGATCCTGCGGTCACCGACGACATGTTCACCTCGGCGAAGGCGCAGTCTGCGGGACGGATGAAGTTTGCGGCACCCGCGGCGGCGCCCAAGGGCGTCAAGCCGCTGACGATGGGGTCATCCAAGGCGACGCCTGCCAAGGCGCCGGCAAAATCGAACTGACGCGGGGGTTGGCAAGATGAAAACGACGATTCCCATCGCAGTGACGCTCATCGCGGTCGCACTTGCGGTGACCCAGGCATCCGCTTATACGCGCGGCAACCGCGCCGGCGGCAGCACCAGCCACAGTGCGGGCGAGACGAGTCACGAAAACCGCTGGGGAGGATCAAGCGAGCACGAAGCGGGCGAGGGCACCGAGCACTCCAACGTCTACGGCGGCAGCACCGCGCATGCCTATGGCGGCGGCACCGAGCACACCAACATGTACGGCGGCAAGACCTACGGCGAAGCCGGCGAGGGCGCGTATCACACCTATCCCTCGGGTGCCACGGCCTATCACCCGGCGGGATATCCGGCGTATCCGACCTATCCCGCCTACGCGCCGCCGGTCGCGGTGCCGTACTACGCATCGACCTGCGCGGGTTGCGCGGCCGCGGCCGGCGCTGTCGTCGGGGTTGCAGCCGGCGCTGCTGTGGCTTCCGCCAATACCGCCGCAGCGACGCAGAGCGCGTATAACGCCGGCGTTGCGACGGGGACGGCCACTACGGCCGCCGCGACATCAAGCGCGTATAACGCGGGCGTCGCCGCCGGTACGGCGAGCAGTGCCGCCACTGCTGGCGCTGCTTACAACGCAGGCGTCGCAGCAGGTGCGGCCGGTGCGACACCCGCGCCGTCGGCGCCCGGTGCCGCCGTCCCGGCCTCGGGGACCTGGGTAATGGGCATGAGTTACGCAACGCTGCCGGCAGGTTCGATGACCATCAACAAGAACGGTACGACGTATTTCCTGAACGGCAATACCTGGTTCCAGCCGGCGTACGGTGCGAACGGCGTCTATTACACCGTCGTCGCGGCGCCCTGACTTTGCCGTCGACGACCTCGAGTGAGGCCGGTTCCAGTGGGCCGTCGCGAGGCGCGAAGTGGAACCTATGGCGATTTCTCGCTATGCGTCCTCGCTGCGCATCGAGAATCTGCAGGAGCTGAAGGGATTGCGGCTCGCCGTGAGCCCGCCGGCACCTGGCACGCGGGTGCTGTCGGAGCAGATCCTTGCGCTGTACGGTGTCGACGCTCGCAGTCAACTTCAAGGCGTTGACGATCGTGGGATAGGGTGATATCAGCACGGGTGGCGCGGTCCGGATTGCGTTCACCAAGGCGCAATCGAGTTAAGGGGCGGCGAGCGCAGAGGCGCTTGCACGAGGTCGGAACCCGATGACACGCAGGTGTCACGAATGGACCGAGCCCGACGCACCAATGGAAAGCAGGGAGAACAGTTGGCGGATTCGCAAAACGACGGGGAATTGATCGCCTGCCCCGAGTGCGACCTGTTGCAGCAGATTCCGCACATTCCGTCGGGCGGCAAGGCACGCTGCGCGCGGTGTGGCGAACAGGTCGCGATCGGCCGCAAGGACCCGATCGCCATGCCGCTGGCGCTCGCGATCACCGCGGCGATCGCCTTCCTCGTCGCCAACACGATGCCGTTGATGTCGCTCAACGCGGTCGGGCGCGAAGCGCAGACCACGATCATCGGGGGCGCCTACCAGATGTGGCTGGAAGGGAGTCAGCTCACCGCCGTGGCCGTCGCATTCTGTGCGGTGCTGGCACCCGGTTTCCACGTGCTCTTCCTCCTGGTCGTCCTGATCGCCGCGCGTCATCCGCCGGCCCCGATGTGGATCGGCGAGATGCTGCGCTCGGCGCATTTCATGGAGCCGTGGTCGATGACCGAGGTGATGATGCTCGGCATCCTGGTGGCACTGGTGAAGATCGCCCAACTGGCAACCGTCGA